>Ga0209639_1000914_pt1 | contig 34863 bp, 30 predicted proteins | sample EPASupsiteHSE605_FD_187268 | JGI IMG/M metagenome (GOLD analysis project Ga0209639, IMG submission 187268) | Bioremediated contaminated groundwater from EPA Superfund site, New Mexico - Sample HSE6-05 (SPAdes) (version 2) | ecosystem: Environmental > Aquatic > Deep subsurface > Groundwater >... | reverse complement strand
GGTTTGAAGCACACAGAGCAAGAATCTCTTCACGTTGCATAAAAGAGAAAAATAATTCATTTTATATCCAATTTTTCCTCGGAAAGAGGAAAAATTGGTAACCTTAACAAGATACCTGAATAGTTACAACATATTATCTGAAATTGATTTTCATAATGAAAATTTTTGGTCGTGTCCACTAATTATTGATCAATTCCGAAAAAGCGAGTACATCCCCAATATTTAAAGAAAATGTAGAGAGATTTTCGTGCTTTATGGTTTTCAATAACTCACACCCACCACCAAATTTTTAGATTAGTGGATACTTGATACAAGAACAGGCAGCTCAACACGTTATAAACGTTATTCGTCCTCGGTCTCATGCTGACTTTTTAGTGAATCTTGCTCGCGAATGAGAAGGAACATTCAAGACTATTCATAACGTGTATGACGAATTCCAGATCAAGATTTACTGATTGGGTAAGAAACTCTCAGATAAGCTATGAGATTCTTCGAAAAAAGTAGAAGTAGCATAGGTGAAAAATAATGTATAATTCTATAGCTTTATAGGAAGCTCCTTCGGTTCCCGTTCCTCCCTATTTGGCTTGAGGGATAAAAAAGATCTCTCAACCTTGTTATTGACAAATACGATGAAAAAGGCTGGTATTCGAAGTTGCCTTATGGTAACACTCTGCCAAGTGGCAGAGGAGGTTCGTTAAAATGAAAAAAACAAAAATAATAGAAAACGCTTTCAAAGTCCTTCTTATCTTTGTACCGCTGAGTCTGTTTGCAGAGTATATACACTCTTCGCCCATAGCAATTTTTATTTTAGCTTCGCTTGCGATTATACCGCTTGCAAAATTTATCGGTGAATCGACAGAGGAGATTTCGGCACATACCGGCCCAGCGCTGGGTGGGTTATTAAACGCCACCTTCGGGAACGCAACAGAATTAATCATAAGCTTTTTTGCCCTGCAAGCAGGACTTACTGAAATGGTAAAGGCGTCCATTACAGGCTCCATCATTGGAAACCTGCTTTTGATTTTGGGTATGGCGTTTTTCTTCGGAGGTCTCGGAAAAGATCAACAGGAATTCAATACGACAGCAGCAAAGACAAGCGCCTCCACTCTGTTTCTTGCAACTGCCGCTATTGTCATGCCGGCTGTTTTCGTTCTGACTTCAGAAGATCCTTCAGCCGCGACGATCGAGACCTTGAGCATTGCAGTTTCGGTTATTATGGCCGTGTCGTATCTTGCGAGCCTGCTTTTCTCGCTTCACACCCACAAGCATTTATACACTGCTGACACGGCAGAGTGCATTGCCAAGTGGAGCGTCAAAAAATCTGTTGCGGTTCTTCTCGCATCAACCGTTGCGGTTGCTGTTATGAGTGAAATTCTGGTCGGCTCCATAGAACCGCTGGCTGAAAGCCTCGGCTGGACGGAACTGTTCATCGGTATGATTTTCGTAGCAATTATCGGAAACGCCGCAGAACACGTCTCGGCTATTACAATAGCCATCAAGAACCGGATGGATCTGTCGCTCCAGATCGCAATCGGCTCGACAACTCAAATAGCTATGTTTGTCGTGCCGGTCCTGGTGTTTACGAGTTATTTCTTCGAGACACCGATGAATCTGATTTTCACCACCTTCGAACTTGCTTCCATAGTCTCTGCCGTCTTGATGGTCAAATCCATCATCGAAGACGGTAAAAGCAACTGGTTTGAAGGATTACAGCTTCTGGGGACATACGGAATAATGGTCGTGGTCTCTTTCCTTCATCCATAAGCGACAAAAAACAAAAAGGGGAGCGCAACAGCCAGGAAAGACTGGGAGCTTGCCGGATACGTATATTTCTATATGTATCTTGCAAGCTACTACATTACTCAAAAATTCCATTAAGGTTTTTACCTCTCTAGAAATAACCCTCTGAAATAATAAATCTGTATTAATTTGAGCTGAGTTACTTGATACATTTTTACTTATTCATTTTCAACCTCTTAAATATGATAGTGGAGTTTCAATCCTTGTCTGGTGGATCTTGCTCTCGAATCTGAAACGATAATTTTTAATATATTTAAAGACTCATGAAGACTTCTTTTGCAGTACCTATGCCATTTAATGCAGCAGGAAATCCGGCATAAACGCACATAAGGATTATAGTCTCAATTATTTCTTCTTTTGTTAATCCGACATTCAAACCTGCTTTAATATGGAAAGCAAGTTGAGGTTTGGCAGTACCCATGGCTGTAAGCGCAGCAATTGTGGCGATCTGCCTCATTTTCATACTTAAGTTTTTCCTGCTGTAAATATCACCATAACCATATGCAATGATATACTCAACCATGTCCGGGGCTATATCATCTAAATTATTCCTTAGTATTTGCACCTGGTTTTTTTCTAACCGGGATAGCCGTTCAACTCCAATTGAAAATCTATCTCCATTTTTATTATCTTTAACAGGTTCAAAGATTATTTTTCGATCTTTTATAACTTCTTTCAGTATGTTAATAGCATTTAATGCACTTGGAAATCCACTATAACTTGACATCTGTATTATAACTTCTACTATTTCTTCTACAGAACAACCTACATTTAATGCCCCGTTAATATGGACATTCAATTGAGGTGCGGCATTTCCCATTGCAGTCAGCGCAGCCACAGCTGCAATTTCTTTTTGCTTTAAACTGGTACCATCCCTCGAATAAACATCTCCAAATGAGAACTCAATAATATATTTACCTAAATCCGGAGAAATACTCTCTAAACTTTTAAATATTTTTTCTCCTATTTCTCCATCGATTTCTTTTAATTTCGACCATCCTCTTTCATATCTTTCATTTCCCATAGTATCATTTCCCATAGTATCATTTCCCATAGTATCATTTCCCATAGTATTATACTCCATATCCGGTTTCAATCCTTGAATTAGTGGATCTTGCTTTCGAATTATGGTCATTCTGATCTTCAACTTTTGACATTTGAGCCTGAATGTCGGTTTTTGCAGAAATACTTTCCAAAACTTCTTTTTCGTCAGACTTTTTTATCACACTTTAAGTTCACCCTTTAATAACAGTTCAATCATAGCGTACACTAAAAAGCCTGCAATCAAGAAAATAATAAAAGCTTTTATGTGAAGGGCGGTTATTGGAGGTTTTTTCTCTTCATCCGAAGGCTGAATTTTAGCTAAGGGCTGGTAAACCGTGGTGGTCTTTTCGGCAAAGATATCTACTTTTGTCTCAAATGTTTCGTATCCTTCCAGCGCAAGTACCAGTGAATAGTTTCCGACCGGAAGGTTGTCGATATTAAGAGGAGTAAATCCCATATCGTGCCCGTTCAGGTATATCGTGCTTTCGATGGGGATTGAGTTGATATAAAGACTGCCTACTTCCTCAACCGGCACTGAACTATTATTTGTCGGTGACGCGGATTCATTTTCCAATGATGCTGTACTGTTATTTCCCGGAAGTCCGGAACCTGCAGGTTCCAGCTCTTCTGTCAGGTTATTAGAAACTGAGGAGTTATCTGCGGCATCAAGAGAAAGCTTGCTTTCAGAACCGGAAGTTTCTGAAAGTCTTTTCTGCCTCTCACTGAAATCATCTATCCACAAAGAAGTCCTGTAAGGCTGATTTTCATTCTTGTTGAAAAGTCCCAGCAATTCTACATCATACTGCCCGAACTCTTTTGCCTCAACTCTGGAAGTGACTGTCCAGACATCCGGACCACTTTTCCTGACCGGTTTCAGACCCCTGAAGACTAATTCTCCCCCAGGAGAATAAATCTTCAACTCATAAAGTCCGGAAGAGTTGGTAAAAACGTTAAACTTTAAAGGCACTATTTCCCCTTTCTGCACATAGCTCGTAAGAGGATGGATGTTTCGTAGATTAAAATCCGCTCCGCCTCTGGCCTCCATGGGCAGGATAAAATATGCTGTTGCTGCCGCCAGAATCAGAAAAAGGAACAGGCCAGCAGAAGAATACAATAAAACCCTTTTTGAGGGCATGAGTTGCTCTTTTGAGCTCTTAAAAATAGTTTTGATTTTATCATAAATATCCATTCTTTCCCTCAAGGCTGGTTTTCAGGGCACCACAACTTCCTAGCTGTGTTCAAATATGACTACGGTGCAGGCCGGCTGGAATAAAGGATAAGCTGAGGTGATATAAAGGTTTTGGGTAAGAATCGGAAAAAAATAGTTCTACTGATACTATTTTTGTCTATATGATATATAGAGATCAACAATATTGCTTGATGCTTTAAAATTATAAAAAATTTGTATTCATTCAGGATTATCATTCAGGATTATCATTCAGGATTATTATACATTATCGCTCTAGCTGAAAAATACACTCTATAACCTGCATCACAAAATTCAAGTAAAAACCAGGGGAAAGTTTCAATCTTGTTTTAGTGGATCTTGCTTGCGAATATTAACCTTAATGTGCGGTTTATAATTGAGAAGAATGATCAAACCTTTTTTGTGAGGTATCCTCTAAATACTGACTTTTCTTTTTTATCAGGTGTTTTATATATGAAAAATGTAACGCACTTTAACATACTGAAGCCATATTTATTTAATAATTCAATTACCTGGAAGTCGTCATGATAATATATGAAGAGGCTTGAGCCGGTATCGGTATACTGCAGGAGGTCATCTTCCGATACCATGACGGTAAAGCTGAAGGTTCCGTCTTTTTTCATTACTCGGCTCGTTTCTTTAAAGAAAACATCAAGTTCCTTAAAAAAATGGAATATGCCGCATGCTATTGCATTTTCGAATTGACCATTCTCATAGGGCCATCTTTCGGCTGCCAGGTCACACAACCTTAGCTCCACAGCAAATCCTTTTTCCCTGCATATATCGAGCATCTTTTCCGAGCCGTCAACCCCGTATACCCTGAGACCAGCCTTATGGAACATATAAGAGCTAAGCCCTGTGCCAATACCAATATCAAGGACGGTATCCCCTGGAGATAAGTATTCATAAGCCAGCCCAAAAAGAACTTCATGTCCGTGGTATTCTACGAGTACACTCATATCATCATAGATATCAGCAGACTTGTCATGTGCTTCAATGACAGCGGATTTCATCGCTCATAAGTACGCATTGATATGAAATAAGTTTTTTCAGGTACTGTCAGTTAACCTGCAAAATCCCGAAAAACGATAAAAAGAATATTTAGTGCTACTAAAAAGAGATTTCATCAAATTAAATAGCAAGATTATTTAGAAATGTATATATGTTAAGACGATTTTAAAATAAATTATCACAACTTTTCTTTGAAAAGTAATACTTTAATGGTATTTTTGGAAAAATAACATTTGGAAGTGTTTGCAGTTTTTATGACACTATTTTAGAAAAACTGCTCAAATAACTCAATCTTGTCATAGAAAAGGAGGAGGGATTCAAATCAAGAAGAGTCATAAATACCTGATAACAGGAACAGTTCTTATAATTTTAGCAACTGCCACTCTCGCATATAGCTCAATCTCCAGCAACCATACTCAAAGCCCTGACGAATTAATATCAGCAGCATCGGCTCACGGTGGAGAACCGGAAGCTGGTTTTGATCCGATGTTTGGTTGGGGTTCTTATTCTGAACCTCTGGTCCAGAGCACTCTTTTTAAGTGGGATAATAATATGTCTCTGGTAAACGATTTAGCTACGGATTATTCTGTTAGCGATGATGGGTTGACCTGGACTGTAAAAATAAGAGACGATGTAAAATTTACTGACGGAGTACCTTTAACGGCAAAAGATGTTGCCTTTTCATTTAATACTGCAGCCATATCAGCCGGGTACCTGGATTTAACAGCTTTAGAAAAAGCTGAAGCAGTAGATAATACTACCGTACAGTTCAAATTAAAAAATCCTCATGCAACTTTCATCAATACCCTTGCAAGATTGGGTATTGTTCCAGAGCACATATATAAAAGTGAAAGTTATGGGCAGAATCCGATCGGGTCTGGCCCATACATATTCAAGCAGTGGGACAAGGGCCAACAGACGATATTCGAAAGAAATGAGGACTATTACGGGAAAAAGCCTTACTTTAAAAAGCTAACTATCCTTTATATGGAAAACGACGCTGCTTTTGCTGCAGCCAGGAAAGGAGACGTTGATTTTGCCAAAATTACTGCTTCCAATGCAAAAGAAGAAGTCAGTGGCATGAAATTGGTGCCTGTTGCTTCATATGACTCTATATACGTTTCATTACCATTGACCCCCAATATAGGAAACAAAACCAAAGACGGCTATCCAATCGGAAACAATATCACATCGGATATTGCCGTCAGAAAAGCTCTCCATGTGGGGATAGACCGTCAAGCTCTCATTAATGACGTTCTGAATGGGTATGGAGATAAAGAGCTTACCGGAGTTGATCGTTTGCCATGGGCAAATTCCGAGGCCAAAGTTGAAGATGCAAATCCGAAGGAAGCAAAAAAAATATTGGAAGAAGGTGGCTGGAAAGATACCGATGGAGACGGGATTGTAGAGAAAAACGGCCTGAAAGCCTCTCTTGCACTTTATTACAGTTCAAACAGCCCCGATCGCCAGGCCCTGGCACTCGCACTTGCTGATCAGGCCAAAAAGTTTGGAATCGAATTAAAACCCGGAGGTAAGGGCTCAAATGAAATGGTCACTGTAAAATACGCAAACCCATCAATCTCAGGATATGGAACCAATGATCTGGACCCCGTATTTACATCGTACCTCAGTTCTCTTGCTGGAGGCGAATACAGTAATACAGGATACTACAATAACCCGAAAGTTGATGCTTACTTACTTGCGTCCCAGAACAGTTCGTCTCTAGAAGAAGCGTATAAGTACATCAAATTAGCTGCATGGGATGGAAGCACTGGATTTTCTGCAAAAGGAGACGCTGCAAAACTGTATATTGCAAACCCGAATTATATTTACCTCGTAGCTGACAATCTGGATGTCGGCACTCCCAGAATCCAGCCTCACGGAGGAGACCCCTACGGAAACATATACGAATGGAAGAGGAAAAATTAAGGTAGAATTGATCTCCGGAGAGAAAGACGCCAGATTATGAAATTTATTAGATTAAAACGAGGTTTGTGGAGATCAAAAAAATCTTCACAAACCTTTTTTAACGTTTAATTGATTTTTATTTTCACTTTTGAGATTTTCTGGAATCATCAAAATTTAGACTTATTTTTCGACGTCCAATGGACGCAGCCAATCAAAAACCCAGAAAAAGAAAAAACTCATATTTAGTAATACCAGATTTCATAAAATAAATATTTTAGTAACACATTTTTTTAGGAAAGTATATATAGTAAAATTGTTTTAATTCAGTTTATCTTAAGAATAGTTTAAAAAATAACACTTTAGTATTATTTTTGATTAGAAAAGTATTATTCAAAAATCTCTCCAATCGGGAAAATTCTGGTTCAAGGATTACTGTCAAAATAATTCAGGGTTCTTATAAAAATCGAGGAGGAGTTTAGATCAAGAAAAACCAGCAATATTTACTCATAGGGTCAATAGTCGTAATAATAGCGGCTGTTATTATTGTCAGTTCTATGTCCAATCCCATGTCAGATTCTACGTCAGTTAACTCGACTTCCCAGGTTTCCAGTGAACAGGTAGCTTCCCAGGGTTCTGATGAACTGGTAACTTCCGAGGGTTCTGATGAATTGATAGCAGCTATAGGGACCCATGGTGGAGAGCCAGAAACGGGCTTTAACCCTATTACCGGATGGGGGTACAATCGTGAACCCCTGGTTCAGAGCACTCTTTTCAAAAGGGACAGCAAGGCAAATCTGATCAACGATTTAGCTACAAATTATACGGTTAGCAGTGATGGATTAAAGTGGACTGTCAAAATAAGAAATGATGTTAAATTCCATGACGGAGTGCCTTTAACAGCTGAGGATATAACATTCACATTTAACACAGCAGCAAGTGCGAGTGGTAGTGTGGACTTATCCATGCTGGAAAAAGCTACAGCAATCGATAACGAGACGGTTGAATTTGACTTAAATGATCCGCAGGCTACCTTCATCAATAAACTTGCAGTAATCGGTATTGTCCCTGAACATGCCTACAACGACACTTATGGTCAAAATCCGATAGGATCAGGCCCATACAAATTCGTACAGTGGGATAAAGGCCAGCAAGTAATCTTTGAAGCAAATCCGGATTATTATGGTCAAAAGCCATACTTTAAAAAGATAACTATGCTCTTTATGGGATCAGACGCTGCTTTTGCGGCGGCCAGGTCAGGACAAATTGATCTGGCTGAAATTCCTGCTTCATTTGCCAATCAAACAGTAGATGGAATGAAGATAGTATCTCTTGATTCTATTGATGCCCGTGGAATAAGCTTCCCGATGCATCCGAATACAGGTAGTAAAACTGAAAACGGATACGCAATCGGGAATAATGTAACTTCTGATGTTGCAATAAGAAAAGCTTTAAACATTGGAATAGATAGGCAGACATTAATCGATGGAGCACTAAACGGGCAGGGTAAAGAGGAATTTACGGGTGTGGATAAATTACCCTGGGGCAATAAAGAAGCTATTTTTGAAGACGGAAATGTAGAAGAAGCAAAGAAAATCTTAACTGAAGGCGACTGGAAAGATACTGACGGCGACGGGATTGTTGAGAAAAAGGGATTAAAAGCCGAATTTACTCTATTATATCCTTCTAGTGCGCAGGAAAGGCAGACATTAGCTGTTTCCGTAGCTGAAGAAGCCAAAAAATTGGGTATAAACATTAAAGTCGAGGGTAAAAGCTGGGATGAAATCGACACCCTTGCTCATTCAACTCCGGTAGTTTTTGGTTATGGTTCGCTAGATCCAACTGACATATACTTAAGATACTACAGTAAGAGCTACGATCCTTCAAGCTACAACAACATAATAATGTACAACAATTCTGTTGTGGACAATTATTTAAGAACGGCCATAACCGGTTTTGATCAGAACACTGCCAATAAAAACTGGCGGCTGGCTGCCTGGGATGGGACAACAGGATTTTCTGAAAAAGGAGATGCTACCTGGCTGTGGATGGCAACCATCAATTATGTCTTCATCATGGATGACGACCTGGATATCGGAACTCCCAAAATACAGCCTCACGGTGCAGATATCTTTGGTAACATTTTAGAATGGAAACGCACAGGAAATTAAACCGGGAGCTAAATTTCGACTTCAACTCCCATTTTTTTCTTTTTATTGTCGTTGAACTTTGAATCTCAATTTATAGCGGAGTCCTTGACTCGTCCAGCTGTGGATGAATATAGAATTTATATACATAAGAAGAGCAGCTCGTTTTTAGACGTGTTTTCAGCATCGGATAGTTCAGCCAATGAAAACCGGGAATAGAACAAAAAATCACATTTAGTATTACTAGATTATATAAATTGAGTAATTTAATGTTACATATATTTAGGAAAGTATTTATAGTAAAATCGTTTTAATTCAATTTAGGATAACTTTGCCATAAAAAGTAATATTATAGTGGCATTTCTACTCAGAGGAGTGTTATTAAAAAAGCCTTCGGAATTATTTATTGATTATTCATTTATTGATTATTCGGTCGTGTCCACGAGTTATTGATCAATTCCGAAAAAGCGAGTACATCCCCCAATATTTAAAGAAAATGTAGAGAGATTTTTATGCTTATGGTTTTCAATAACTCACACCCACCACCGATTATTCATTTATTGATTATTCATTTATTGATTATTCATTTATTGACTCAGGATTCACTATTTAAATTATTTAGGACTTTAATAAAAATCGAGGAGGAGTAAAAATTAAGAAAAACCAGCAATATTTGCTCGTAGGGTCAATAATCGTAATTATAGCGGCTATTGTCATTCTTAGTTCCATGTCCAGTTCTATGTCCAGTTCTATGTCAGCTAGCTCGGCTTCTCAGGCTTCTGATGAATTGGTGGTGAATGTGTATTCACATACAGGGGAACCAAAAGCAGGATTTGATCCGCTTCTGGGATGGGGATGCGGTCATGTGAATTTTGAACCATTGATACAAAGTACTCTTTTTAAATCAGCTGATGATGGGAGTATAATAAATGATCTTGCTACAGATTACTCTGTTAGTTCCGACGGGAGGACATGGACTGTAAATATAAGAGATGATGTTAAATTCACAGATGGGGAGAAATTAACAGCGAAAGACGTAGCATTTACATTTAATACGGCAGTCGGAAGCAATTCAGAGCTGGATATGAGTAATCTTGAAAATGCTACCGCAATAAATGATACAACAGTTGAATTCAAATTAAAAGAACCCCAGTCCAGCTTCATATGGAGGCTTAGATACGTCGGAATTGTGTCGGAGCATGTATATAAAAAAGAAAGTTATGGATCAAATCCAATCGGATCGGGGCCATATAAATTGGTACAGTGGGACAAAGGTCAACAGGCAATATTCAAATTAAACGAAGATTACTATGGAAAAAAACCATACTTCAAAAAAATAACCATGTTGTTCTTGGATAAAGAAACTGCATTTGCAGCTGCAAAATCCGGGGAAGTAGACATCGCTGAAATCGATATTAACCATGCAAATCAAACTATAGACGGATATAATTTAATGTCTCTTCCATCGGCAAGAGCATTTGGGGTTTCATTCCCCATGCAGAATAATACCGGTAAAAAAAGCCTGAAGGGAGATCCCATAGGCAATGACGTAACAGCAGATATGGCGATTCGAAAAGCCTTAAACATAGGTCTCGACAGAAAAACCATACTTGAAGGAGTATTATACGGAAAAGGAGATGTAGAATATACAGGAGTGGATCAACGAGACTTTGGAAACCCTGAAGCTAAAGTCATTGATTCAAATCTCGAAGAAGCCAAAAAAATACTTGAAGATGCAGGATGGAAAGACAGTGATGGTGATGGAGTTCTGGAAAAAAACGGAACTAAAGCAGAATTTGACCTGTACTATTCTTCAGCGGATCAAACAAGACAAGCATTATCAATAGCTGTAAGCGAACAAGCCAAAAAATTAGGTATAAAAATGAACCTTGTCGGCACAAACTGGGATGAAATATATGCTAATCAATACAGTTCAGCCGTTTTATACGCTTACAGCAGTATAGATACTTTCAATTTATATCTGCAATATCATAGTAAAGAAGCAGATGATACGTACAAGAATCCGGGTCTTTATAGTAATCCTGTTGTAGATGGATATTTAGAATCAGCTTTAAGATCTGCGGACCAGGATCAAGCTACAAAATACTGGCAATTAGCTGCATATGATGGAAATACCGGTTATGGTCCTGCAGGAGATGCAACATGGTTATGGTTAGTGACAATGGATTATCTGTATACGGCGGATGAAACCTTAGACATAGGAACTCCACAAAAAAATGCTGGATCGGATATTTTAGGAAATATCTATGAATGGACAAGAACAAATGCGACCAGCTCGACTTTAAAGTGAGTGATATTACGCTGAAAAGTGAGTGATATTATTTAAAATGAGTGATATTACATTTAAAATGAGTGATATTAATGTTGTAATAAAATAGTATTGTAAATGTTACTCATTTTAAATATTACTCCTTTTTACCCTTTTTTTATTTGGGATTAGAATTTGATGGTAGATAATTGAAAAATATATTACACAAACTTATTTAATTTAAAATAGTATGAAAATTCATTAAATTGTTCACAATATTTACATTCAAGTTAAAATAGAATTATTATAAGATAATTAATGTATGAGGGAATAGTGTGTTAGATAATGAAAAAATTGCGGGCTTCATAGGGAAAAAAATACTCCGGTTGATAGGTCTTTTGGTTGTGGTCTGTTTTGTAAGTTTCATGCTTATTCAATGTTCGCCTATAGACCCTGTTAGAGCTTATATTGGAGAAATGCCAGTGAGTGCAGAGCACAAAGCAAAACTTGAAGAATATTGGGGAGTTAACACGCCTCCGCAGGAAAAATTCTTGAACTGGGCGGGAGATGTTCTTAAAGGAAACTTTGGAATTTCATTGATCTATAGAATGCCTGTTATTGATGTAATCAAAGAAAGATTCACAGCTTCCCTTGCTCTTATGGCGGCTTCATGGCTTTTTTCAGGAATTTTAGGTTTCATTTTAGGGATAATAGCGGGAATGAAGAAAGGAACGTGGATAGATAAGACAATAAAAATTTATTGTTATGTTTTGGCTGCCACACCGACTTTCTGGCTGGCATTAATTCTATTAATGGTATTTTCAGTGTATTTAGGATGGTTCCCTATAGGTTTAAGTGTACCGATAGGTGTCACTGCGGAAAATGTGACATTTTTCGATTGGTTTCTGCGTTTAATTCTCCCTGCACTAACTTTGAGTTTGTTAGGAGTTGCTCAAATTGCGCTGTTTACTCGAGAAAAATTAATAGAAGTTCTGTCCAGTGATTATGTATTATTTGCAAAGGCAAGAGGTGAAAAAGGATTAGATTTGGTATTAAGGCATGGGATTAGAAATGTCGCACTTCCGGCTATTACACTACAGTTTTTAGGATTCAGTGAATTGTTTGGGGGAACAGTTCTGGTTGAACAGGTATTTTCATATCCCGGAATCGGACAGGCTGCAGTAGCAGCAGGATTGAGATCTGATGTACCACTGCTTTTAGGAATAGTTATTGTTAGTGCTTGCTTTGTTTTTTTTGGAAACTCAATTGCTGATATTATATATCAATTTGTGGATCCCAGGATAAAACAACAGGAGGTATCAATATGAGTACTGCTGTTGTAACAGTTAACAAAGGAGTATTCAGAGGATTCAATTTAAGACAGAAAACTCTTTTAATAATAGGCTTCACATCACTTTTATTACTTACAATCGTAATTTCTAGCGTAGTTTTAGACGACGAATCATTACAAACTAATTTTGGCTCTAAAAACCTTAATCCTTCCCCGGAACATCCGTTTGGAACAGATTGGATGGGAAGGGACATGTTTATAAGAACTCTAAAGGGACTTGGTTTAAGTATACTGATTGGAGCCTTTGCTTCTACGATTAGTACTATACTGGCCATAATTTTAGGCTTACTTTCAAGTGCAGGGAAAATAGCAGATTCTTTTGTCTCCTGGCTGGTAGATTTGTTTCTTTCAATCCCACACCTTCTTTTAATAATCCTTATTTCCATCGGATTAGGGGGAGGAGCAACAGGAGTCATTGTTGGAGTTGCATTAACGCATTGGACAAGCTTAACAAGGGTTGTAAGAGCAGAAATCAAGCAGCTAAAAACCCAGGAATATGTTCATATATCCAGAAATCTTGGGAAGTCAAAATGGTGGATAGCTACAAAACATATCCTACCTCATTTAATCCCTCAGATATTATTAGGCACGATTTTGATGTTTCCACATGCTATTTTGCATGAAGCTTCAGCTACATTCCTGGGTTTCGGACTTTCACCCCACGAGCCGGCAATTGGTATAATTTTATCGGAGTCTATGAAGTACTTATCAGCAGGATATTGGTGGCTTGCATTCTTCCCAGGATTATCACTATTAATTGTAGTCCTGGCATTTGATATGATAGGAGATAATTTGAGAAAGATGATGGATCCGAAAAGTGCTCATGAGTAAATTCCACCTAGTGTCGCGTCAATAGTAAAAGGTCGTATAAAATCGGTTACAGACAATCAGAATTGTTTAATCCTTGAGGACTGACGCGACACTAGTTCTGTGAAGAGATTTTTTCTCTATAGCTATGATTTTGCAGTAGAAATTGACTCCAAAAATATGTGAAATTCAGATTTAAAAGGTGCGAAATATGAGAAAACAATTTGAAATAAATTCTCAAGAAAAAAACGAGACTAAAGCAAACGAGACTAAAGCAAATGAGACTAAAGCAAATGAGATTAAAGCAAATGAGACTAAAGCTCTATTAAAAGTAGAAGATATTTCACTTTCGTTCATTCAATATGCTTCAGGACTTAGACAAACTGAGTTGAAAGTAATCTCTAATTTGAGTATAGAAGCTTATAGAGGAAAGATTTTAGCTGTTGTAGGATCGAGCGGGTCTGGGAAAAGTCTTCTGGCTCATGCGATTTTAGGAATTTTACCTTCAAATGCGAAACTTGATGGAAAGATAGAATATAATGGTCAGGAACTTACTCAGGCGAAAAAAGAAGAAATAAGGGGTAAAGAAATAGCTCTTGTTCCTCAATCTATAACCTATCTGGACCCTTTAATGAGGATCTCTAATCAGGTAATAGGATGTGTTGAAGAGAAAAATGAAGGATTAATGAAGAAAATCCAGAGAGAAATTTTTCAAAGATATGACTTAAAACCAGATGTCGAGAGGATGTTCCCCTATGAACTATCAGGAGGTATGTCCAGAAGAGTTCTGGTTTCTACTGCCGTGATGAGCTCTGCAAAGCTCATAATTGCAGATGAACCAACTCCGGGATTGGACGAAAAAACTTTGAGTGAAACATTGAGTTACTTCAAAGATATGGCAAATAAAGGCTGTGCAGTGATACTTATAACTCACGATATAGAAGCTGCTTTAAAAATATCCGATAAAATTGCAGTATTTTATGCAGGTACGGTTTTAGAGGTAGCTAATGTTGAAGATTTTAAAAACAATGGTGAGAATTTAAGGCACCCATACACCAGAGCACTCTGGAATGCACTTCCCCAAAACAAATTCCAGGCAATTAAAGGTCATCAACCAATGCAGGATGAAGTCGTTGATGGATGTATTTTTTATGAAAGGTGCTCTAAAAAGAATGATCTTTGTTCTAAAGGTATTCCTCAATTTAAAAGGGTCAACGGAGGAGTGGTGAGGTGCAATAATGTGTCTTAAAAGTGAGAATATAAGCTTCGGGTATAAAAGAAACAATTTGATTTTAAATAATGTGAATATATCTTTAGATAGCGGAGAAGTATTGGGTCTAGTCGGGGATAGTGGAAGTGGAAAATCAACCTTATGTAAAATACTGGCTGGCTATGAAAACAATTATGAGGGAAATGTAAGTATCGACGGAAAAGAAATTCCATCAAAAGGATATAATCCGGTCCAGCTCGTCTTTCAACATCCGGAAAAGGCTGTAAATCCTAAATGGAAAATGAAAGACATTTTAAATGAAGGACAGAATGTTTCACAGAATATTTTAGATTCATTTGGAATCAAAAAGAATTGGCTTAATCGGTGGCCCAATGAACTTTCTGGCGGAGAACTTCAAAGATTTGCTCTTGCAAGGGCTTTAGGTCCTAAAACTAAATATTTAATAGCTGATGAGATAACTACAATGCTAGATGCTATTACTCAGGCTCAGATCTGGAATACGGTTTTGGATATAGTCGAAGAGATGAGTATTGGAGTACTGGTTGTGAGTCACGAAAAAAATTTAATTAAAAAGTTATGTCATGATGTCGTTTATTTAGGTGACATAAATAATGTCTGACTGCAAAACATTGAACTTATATAAAGAAACTAGAACCCTAATACTTATCCCGGAGAGTAACTATTCAGCCTATCAAAACATGTCTGTTGATATTGATTCTAATGATAGTGAGGAATCCGCAAAATAGCGTATGAACAACTAAAAAACGCAGTCAATCGCCAACAGCCAAAGAAAATCAATTTACAGAAATTTGTTTATTGAAAATTGATGAAGATGGCTATTGATGTTGATTTATAGGGGCTGAATACTTATCCCGGAGATTATTATTCTCCTACCTAATTTAATTATTTAAAAAAGTTGTATAGGATTTCGAAAAACCCCAATTATTGGCTGGTTATTTATAAAGGTATATGAACAATTTATTGAAATAAGAGGTTATCGAAATTCCCTTTTTAATATGGCTGTTCCCTAAATTCTCTGCTTTACTCCATTTTGCAGTTCCAATCATAGGGGATGATATCGTTGTAAATGGGATTAACCCGCCTTTCATCCACATCTTCAGTATCATAGAATAGGGAAGGCATTCCTATTACCACAGATATATCATTGCCTACATTTTTTGTGCCATGAAAAATTCCTGGTGGGATATAAACTGCACGTGGATATCTTTCACCCATAAATATTTCATTAAGAACTTTGTAAGTAGGTGAATCTTTTCTGTAATCATATAATGCAACTTTTACCATCCCAGTAACACAAAACAGGTGATCTTCCTGTTTAGAATGGAGATGCCAACCTTTGATCATTCCAGGATAAGAGTATGAAGCAATTATCTGCTTGATATTTTGTGCTTTCAGCTCATCATCGTCCAAACGTATTAGCTCGGTCAAAAAACCTCTTTCATCGCTGAATAATTTCATATCCTTTATAAAAACGCCTTCAATGAGTTTTTCACCATAAAAACCTGGAAGATTTTGAACTCGTGGCTTATCTAGTTTATTAAAATCTTCCACACTTTCTACTTGCATCATACTTGTTACTTGCATTCTTGTACCTCCTTTTTTTCATACATCCATGCTAATGGATCTTTACCATCCTCAAACATAGCTCCATAAGGCTCGAATTTACCAATATCGTTAACAGTACAGAAATGCATACCGCCGTCTGATTCTGTCATCATCAATGGTTTAGCCTTTTCTACGTCCCAAGAACCGTCTTCCTTGTTGTATATATCATCCTCCACCTCAAGATGAACTACTTTACCAAGAATCAATAGATAAGGGAAGCCCTCGTATTCTTCTTCATATATACTATGCAATTTGCATTCCATCCAAGCATAGCAGCCTTCAATTCCTGGGGCTTTGACCTTCTTTGAGAGTTTTTCCTTTAAACCTGCCAATTCAAATTCATTAACACTGAAAGGAACATGCGAAGCTATTGGTATCACTTTATCCACCATATCAGCACTGGGCATGTTAAGAACAAATTCTTCTGTGCTTTTGATATTAGCAAACGTATCTCTCATTTTTGCTGAAGCCACGCAAACTAAATCAAGTGGGCGTAAAACAGGCATAACACAAGAATATGGTGCTATGTTTCTAATTCCATCTTCACTGACTGTGGATATAAACGCCACTGGCACGGGTATCAGCGATTCCCTCTTAAAATTTTCTAATATCATATTACCACCACCTATCATTGAATTTTATGCTATATAAGTGTTACTTTTTTGTTAAATTGTATTAACAATATAATAAAAGTAACTAATAACTTATACTAAAGTTCATAAGAATAATTCTAAAATCACCGAAATAAGGCTTATTACACATTTTAAAAATCAAAATTCGGATTTTAAGTTTCAATCCTTGTTTTAATGGATCTCATTCACGAATAAGGTAAATTTTTCTGTCATTTGGGAGAAAAGGCCTGAAATGAGCCTTTTTTGGGCTAAAATTCTTGCTGGAAAATTATCAAACCTTTTGTAAATACAAGAAAATAAGGGTTTTTGAGGTTTTAAACTGGTATACGTATCTTTTTTGAGATTTCCGTGTTTTGTGCTGCTGATGATTAATCTCTTCTTTTGAGATTAATCAACGGATTTCTGAACTGTTTAACTCAGGCACATTAATTAACTATTTAGTTAAGCAGCAAATGCAGCAATAAGCAAAGCTCGGGAAAGAGGTTTAACTCAGGCACATTAATTAACTATTTAGTTAAGAGGGTATTTATTTCAAAATTTCCTTCTTTCTGAGTCCAAAAACCAAAAAATAAAATGAAGGATGATACATGCAGTATTATAAGCCAATAGCCAGGCATTTACACGAGCTGTGCAGGAAAATAGGAAGCAGGCCAATTGGTACTTCAAACAACCATAGAGCTGAAGCATATATCTCAGGGGTATTTGAAGAGCTCGGGCTTCATGTAGAGAGGCAGGAATATGCCTGTAAAGGCTGGAAATGTGAAAAAGTCAAATTATTCTGCGGAGAAGAAGAAATTCCAGCCATTGCCAATACATACTCAAAGTCCTGTGAAGTCAAAGCAGGTTTCACAGCTGCAGGCAATGTCTTTGAACTGGAAAAGAGGGATTTCAGGGATAAAATTGCAGTAATTTACGGAGAACTTACATCGGCACCTTTAGCTGCCAAGAATAATAATGTGTACAATCCTGAAGAGCATAAAAGAATAATTAAGCTTCTTGAAGCAAAAAAGCCACTTGCCATAATTGCTGTAAGCCACAGAATGACAGGTGCTGTTCCTATTATAGAGGACTGGGACTTCGAAATCCCGTCTGTTACAATTTCAACTATAGACAGCGTGAAGTTATTGAAAAACTCAGGGAAAAACCTCGAATTAAATATTAAAAGTGATTTTGAAGCCAGCCATGCTGCAAATGTGGTGGGAAAATATGGGAAAAACGGAAAAGAGAAACTTGTCCTCTGCGCACATCTTGACACAAAATACGGAACTCATGGGGCGGCTGATAACGGTGCAGGGGTTGCAGCACTTCTGACTATTACAGAGTTAATTACTGCAGAGCTGGCCGGTAAAGAGCTAATGAATAACGACAAACTATCTGTAGAAAACATGTCCTTTGATATTGAATTTGTAGCTTTCAATGGGGAAGAATATTATGCACTTGGAGAAATGCTGTATACGGAAAAAAACCTGCAGAACTTCGAGGACATGATAGCTGCAATAAATCTCGATGGTATCGGACATTATTCATCAACAAGCAATATCGCTTTTTTTGAGTGCTCGGAAAAGTTTGTTGATACTGCACTGAGTTTAAAAGAGAAATGTCCCGGAGTTATTCGGGTAGACCCCTGGCCTGCAAGTGACCACACTTTTTTCTGGATGAGAAAGGTCCCGAGTATTGCAATAAGTTCTACTGGTACTTACGATTTATTCCATACAGCAAACGATACTGTTAATTTTGTTTCCATAGATAAAATCGAAGAGATTGTAAGGCTTACTCTGGATCTGGTAATGAGTATCATTGAGTTCAAGCTGGAAAATAAAAAAATATAAAACAGGTTGTTTATTCAGCTTTAAATAAGTGGCCGACTACCACAACTTCAGGAAAAGCTGCTTAAATGTTGCTTAAATGTTGCTTAAATGCTGCTTAAATGCTGCTTAAATGCTGCTTAAATGCTGCTTAAAGCTGTATTTTTACGGTAGACTGTGAATCGAGAATCATAGTTACGATCGCGAATACCCCATCAAATACCCGCCAAAGCCCATAACCCAGAGCAGGATCGGATATGCAATCCACCTCTCCAGTCCTCCGAGGCCGAAAACGGCAAAAGGACTTGCTTCTCCCATAATGTAGTAAAGAATCAGGTCCAAAAGCGCTATTCCGCCCAGAATCCCCGAAAAATAGCTCAGAGGTGTTCTCTCTACTCTGGAGCTTGCAATTGCGGCTGTACCTCCCATAACAAAAGCCAAAAGCGCAAAAATTCCGTGGATGGTTCCATAGCTTCCGTTGAAAATACCTACACCCAGGACTCCAACGCCGAAGAGGCCCAGAGAGAAAGTGACTGCCTGCTTCCTGAATGTACGGTGAACACAATAGGAAGCAGCAATGATTAAGAGGCCGCAAACAGCCATTGCAGCACTGAAGATGCTTGAAGAAGGCTGCATAATTATACTGTTGGGAGGTTCGGTTGCACCCAGGTCGCTTATCATATTCTGTGAAGTGCTGTACCCCGGATAAAGGGTTTCAGCCGTAATAATCCCGAGAAAAGCCAGCACGCCTGCACTGAATAAAAGCGCTCCGGCAATATTTTCATACCACATGCGAGAGTGTGATCTGTCAGCCATAGCAATCTGATAAAATAATATTCCGTGAATACTTAGTCGTTATGCTGGGAGAAGTTTGAAAGGAACATATGGAAAGGGAGGGAAGAGGGAATATTTGCTAAAAAGCAAAAACTTACAGGATTTATAACAGAATTAAGGGGGCGCTTATGGAGAGGCCTGCGCCTCTACGAGGCCGATTCTGATCGATATCTTTGCCTGTAGCTTCTGTCAGGTTTAATAACTTTAAACCTTTGATCCCCCGATTTCCTAAACCTGTGGAGTATGCAATACGTAAATTTAATACATAACAGAGCATAAAATATTATTATGTTTGGATGAGGCATGGGGAATCTTCCAAATTTTTGAGTTTATTTTTATTGAGCTTCAGCGTCTTATCTGAAAAGGAGCTTGAGAATTATAAAAATACATTTAAAAAGGAAGGGACAGAATAATAATAGGTGGTAATATTGGGAGACATAGTTAATTATTTTGGATACGTAAAAGTTCCTAGAAAAACCTGTAAACCTATGTATAAGATAGTAAAAACTGATCTGTACAAAGATGAGAACGAAGTTCTGCACTGGCTTGTACACAATAAGGCTGAACAAAAAATAGATTACTACGACAAAAAGATATCCGAAATGGAAAAAAAATACAAAATGGACTTTTCTGCTTTTGAAAATAGAATCCATTCAAGAACAGGAGAAAAAAATTTTGAAGAATTGAATGATTTCATACTGTGGGGGGGTTACGTCAAAGCATACAAATACTGGAAGCAGTTCTGCTGAACTGAAAACCTGAGATTCCGATAAATTTCCTGTTTCAGCAGATCTATCACTTTACCATTTATTTATAGTTTCCATTTCCATCGACCCGCTTTCCGCAGTAAATTTTTGTATATTCACAATTTTTCCTGCTATCGATTTTAATCTAACACGAATTTATTGGACTTCTGTGCAGGAGCTAAAAACGGCTAGATGGTATATTTAATAATAGCTAGACGGTTATTTAGAAACCAAAAAACGATAGTATTCAATTTCACCAAGTTCCAATTTGATTCTCTATTATTTGAAGATGTTTTAAAAACGCTATAGGAAAAATATTGATTTTCGAAAAAATACTGCGGAATGGAAGTTAATTAAATGTTTAAAGATTTTTGCTACTACCTTCTGACATGGAATAAATGAAAAAACGAACATAAAATTCTTCGAATAACAGGCACAAATAAATGAAAGTACCTGCGGTTAACAGGACTTTCAGGCCAAACTAAGCCGTTTTGCATCTGAGAAAATCTCCACGGGAAGATTAAGAGAAACTTACGGAAGCCAGGGAAGATAGTAAAAACCTGTTCCTGGTTTCTGATCTGCTTGAAAACGTTTTAACCATATCCTGAAAATTTCTTTTCTACATTCTGAATATTTTTTCCTCAATTTTTCACTTTCTGAGCAGATACTGCTCTCTCACATCGTCCAGAATAAATCCGGAAGCCAGGAAAAAAAAGGCCATAACAAACTGGTAAAGGTGTCCTCCAAAAAGGCCGCAAATAAACAATATAAGACCTGACATCATGAATAATACACTCAAAAGAGAGACCTGCAGTCCTTCAATTCCCGAACTAAAGAATTGAGAAAAAATTTCAGTAATAGAGAGCTTTTCTGCAGATGAGTTACAGGCCTTTTCTGTACATGGTTTACAATCGTTTGAGCCAACATTTTGAAAGTTAATACTCTTTGAAGAGACCAATTCACTATCCAGTAAGCATGCCCCCATTCAAAAATATTTTTGCAATTTAATTCTTTAAATTGTACGATTAATCCCGTAACAATAGAAGCAAAGTTGTAAATTCGTAAAAGCTTCAATGACAGAAAATATTTTAATAAAAACAGATAGTAAAAGAGAAGAAAAGAAGTTAAGAAGGAGAATATCTCTGCCTTCTCATTCTTTATCTCACTTTTATTGTTTTTTCTTTGAAATTGGTGCTTCGATTTTGTCCACCAGTTTCTTAACATCTGTCTTGATCTCGGAGGCAAGCTTTTTTGCACTGTCTCCGGTTGCATCTACAAGTTTTTCAACCCTGCCAGTGATGCTCTTTACCTCATCCTTCACATCAATGGATTTTATCTCCCCGGCCAGTGACTTTATTTCCCCATTTATATTCTTTGCAAGCTTTGAAGCTTCATCTCCTGTCTTCTTTGCAAGAGAGTCAATATCATTTCCAAGTTTTCCGATTTTTTCCTGAATATTAAAGCCTTTTTTACCGGATTCGGTTTCCTTAGTTTCACTTTCCTTTGTTGTTACCATATAAACCCCTTTTGATGTTTAATAAAGATAATAGAGTTCTCTTAAAAGAGAGTCTGGTTTTTTCAGACACTTACTTATTGACTTCCTTAATTATAAAATTATCCTTTGAGATATTCAAGTAGGATTATTTAAAAATTCACTTAATGCCTAATTGGTAAAATAAAGCATTTTAAGTACTCTAAAATTACTTTTATACTGGATTTATGACAAGGAAAGAAAGATAATTTCAGCTATCTCATACTCCACACACAAAACAAATTTATACTTACATGGTTAACATTTATTTATCATGCCAGAATTCCAGAGTTTTTAAACCAGTGCTGAAAAACCCTTCACGGCAAAACTAGTTCTTAAAAATAAATTTTGTTACGTTACAGGCTTATAAACTATAAATTAAAATAGTATGCTTGTAAAGAGTAAGGCAACTTAACTAGTTAAAAGAGTTTAGAAAACTCCGGCAGAAAATATATAAGAGCCGGATCAGGGTGTCGTATTCCGGAAAAAATCAGCTCTCTGCGACAGAGTGAGCTATTTAAGGCTATAGAGGAGACATGCAGACCTTAGTTATATGCGTAGACAGAGACAATGACCTGGGAGAAAAAGCAAAACTGGGAACCCCCATCATAGGACGGGAAGCAAACGTTCAAGCTGCTGTCGCACTTGGAATCACAGATCCGGAGGACTCGGATACCAATACCATTTTTGGAGGAATCCGGATTCTTGATGAGCTGCGGGCAAAGGGAGTTGATGCGGAGATAGTCTCTTTTGCAGGGGACAAAAATGTCGGAGTGATCTCAGACCAGAAAATTGCCGAACAGCTCGAAATTTTCCTCAAAATGAATGAAGTGCAGAGAGCGATATTTGTCTCGGATGGAGCAGAAGACGAAACCCTTGTTCCTATTGTCCAGTCCCGCATGAAAATTGACTCGGTAAAAAGAATTGTCGTAATGCAGAGCGAAAACCTGGAAAGTACTTACTACATCCTGAAACATGCCTTCAGCGACCCTAAAATATCTCAGACTTTCTTTGTGCCTTTGGGGCTTGCTTTTCTCATTTATGCCATATTCCTGCTTGCTCATTACCCCGAAGGAGCGATTGTGGGAATTCTTGCAGCTGTAGGGCTTTACATGCTTTACCGGGGCTTTGGGCTCGATGATATTGTTGCCCTTGAAAAAGAAAGGCTCTGGGATGCTTTCCTGGGACAGAGAATGATTTTCATTAGCTATACCGGTTCTTTGCTTACCAGCCTTGTTGCCACTTCATACGGGGCTATGGAAGTATGGCAGCTTTACTCCGAAGAGGGAGTCTGGTACCATGGAACCCTTACTCTTATCTCCGTTTTCGTCAATGCCTCGGTCTGGTGGTATGCAGGAGCCTTGCTGCTTGCAGATTTCGGAAAGATGTTCGATCTAAGGAGAGAAGGCAAACCCATATACAAACATGTATCAATCTCTCTCTTTGTGATCGCAACCGGGCTACTCTTCTGGGGTGCAAGCACATACATTTTAGCGGTATTTTCCCTTGGAGGAGTCACCAACGACGCAGCAGTTGCTCTCCAGTACTTCGTGTATTCTACCATTGTTGCAGTTCTTATTGCTCTTGCGGGCATAAAATATTCCGCATCAAACCAGACTTCTGAAAGCGAGAAACGATGAAAAGGTAAATCAAATTAAGAATAAAATCTTTTCAAATTTCTCTTATTTTTAAAGGATTTCTTTCAGAATATTCTTTTAAAGAGTTCTTTTCGGATATAAAAATGAAAGGCATTAGAGAAACCTAAAGAGAGATAATATGAAAAAGGCGGCTGAAAATGTTGAAATTGTAGTGCTTGGTGGCGTAGGTTTCAATTCATACATAGACTTTAAAAGTCTGGAAGTACAGACCCCTTATGGAGAAGTTACCGCCTATCTTACCACCATAAAAGGAAAAAGAATTGCAGTTATTCCTAGGCACGCTGGAAAAAATCACATCCCCCCCCACAAAATTAATTACAGAGCAAATGTATGTGCCGTACATTCCCTCGGGGCAAAGCGTGTAATCTCCACAAATTCCGTTGGGTCAATGAGAGGGCATCCGGTGGGAAGTTTTGTAGTACTTGATGATTTCATAGATTTTACCCGGCACAGACCTTCAACTTTCTACGATGACACTACCGTTCATGTTGACGTCTCTGAGCCCTACTGCCCGGAAATCAGGACGGCCCTTAGAACTGCCCTCGAAAAACAGGGTTTTTCCTACACCGAAGGAATCTATGCCTGTGCTGAAGGCCCGCGTTTTGAGACCAGGGCAGAAATACGCATGATGAGCCAGTTTGCAGATGTTGTTGGCATGACCGGTGTCCCGGAAGTAACCCTCGCAAAAGAACTCAGCCTCTGCTATGCCTCTCTTGCCATTGTTACAAACCAGGCCTGCGGAATGACAACTCAGAAACTAACGGCGGATGAAGTAACTGAGGTTGTGGGAAAAGCCCAGGAAGCAATTTTCGAGATCATCTCGGATACAATTGAAAATATTCAAGAGACCCGAAACTGCAGGTGCGGGTTTGCAAAGGAAGGGGCCTGCTTTTAAGGACCGAATTTTAGAGAGGCAAAAAGGAGATGTCTATAGGAGATGTCTATTATCCAATACGAGCCTCATCCGATACTTTCTGCAAAACACTTGCCGAAATTACCTTATGTAAAACACTTACTGTAATTACCTTATGTAAAATCCAATACGAGCCTCATCCGATACTTTCTGCAAAACACTTACTGTAATTACCTTATGTAAAACACTTACTGTAATTACCTTATGTAAACACTTGCTGTAATTACTATCAATATTTAGGGAACTCTTAAATACAAAGATTATTTATATAATTACTAAGTAATAAAATATTTATATAATAGCGCCTATAAGTAAGGCCTCTCAGAATTTAAGCTCCGAAAGGAAGCTTACTTATACAATTCACATATCAGGATAAACAATGACGCTCTGGGTCCTAAGCTACGCTGAAAAATCGAAGATAATAGTAATGGCTATAAAGGACCGGATGAAACAGCCGCTTTATGTGGCCGAACTCCATGTAAAGGATAGTTACAAAGGGCCACGCCCTCATAAAATCAGGCTTCTCACCGGCAAGAAAAAAGAGGAATTCATTCCTCCTCAGCAGTTCATAGAGCTTTTACGCAGTGCAAACAGAATTATGCTCGCAGAAGGAGGGGACCCTGCAAATGAGGCTGCTTTTCTGGAAATGCTCAAAGGTTTTCAACTCGATGCGGATAGAGTTAAAATCTGCAAGCACTGCTGGATCAATAAACGTTTTAACTTTGTAAATAACAAGTCTATCAAGTTCCACAACGAACTTATCTGCGCAGAATGTGCAAAAGAAGAACTCCTACGTGCAGTTCGCTCAGCAGGTGTGCAGTACGGGGAAAGATCCGTGGATTTCCTGGAGAAGGTTCTTTCCAAAACAAGGGACCTGGATAGGACCATCCGAATGCTTAGTCCTGAGAGGCTGGATCCTGAGTTCACCCGTTACGATACTATCAGGACAAATCCTGTAGAAGCTACAGTCAGAGTGAAGAATCTCCCCCTTGCAAAAAAGTTCAGGGATATGCTGCTCCAGAAATCCGAGACCCTGCTCCCTGTCCAGGCCCTCTCTGTAGAAGCCGGGCTTCTGGAAGGAAGAAACCAGTTTGTAGTCTCTGCAACCGCAACCGGAAAGACCCTGATAGGGGAAATGGCAGGAGTCCAGAACCTGCTGGATAAAAAAGGAAAGATGCTCTATCTGGTCCCCCTCGTCGCTCTTGCAAACCAGAAATACGATCAGTTTCAGGAACGCTATTCAAAGCTCGGGCTCACCACTTCCATAAAAATTGGTGCAATTCTCATAAAGACCTCTCAGCGCGTGAAAATGCAGACCAGCCCGAGTGCGGATATAATCGTAGGAACTTACGAGGGCATAGACCACATGCTCCGCTCAGGAAACGCCGATTTTCTGGGCAAAATAGGGACTGTAGTTGTGGATGAGGTCCATATGCTCGAAGACCAGGAAAGGGGACACAGGCTGGATGGGCTAATAGGAAGGTTGCGTTATGTGGCACCTGAGGCTCAATTTATCTATCTCTCTGCAACCGTTGCAAACCCTGCAGCCTATGCAAAAAAACTCGGAGCCCAGCTTGTCCTGTATGAGCACAGACCTGTTCCCATTGACAGGCATCTCCTCTTCTGTCAGGATAATGAAAAGGCAAAGCTGATTTTCCAGCTCGCAAAAGAAGAGTACTCGATGCTTTCTTCCAAAAAGCACAGGGGACAGACTATTGTCTTTACAAACTCACGGAGAAACTGCCATAAGCTTGCGGGAGCCCTTTCAATCCAGGCTGCCCCTTACCATGCCGGGCTTTCCCAGTATGAAAGAAAAAAGGTTGAAACTCTCTTTGCAAAAGGGCAGCTTCCTGTAATTGTTACCACTGCTGCTCTTGCGGCTGGAGTGGATTTTCCGGCTTCCCAGGTGATATTTGAGTCTCTGGCAATGGGGATAGACTGGATCTCAGTCCAGGATTTTCTGCAGATGAGCGGAAGGGCAGGCAGACCTGACTACCACGACAGAGGAGTTGTCGTGCTTATGCCTGTTCCAGGGAAATCCTATGCAAGCTCTCAGTCCGATACTGAAGAAGAGGTTGCAATCAAACTGCTGCAGGGAGAAATGCTTTCCATAGGAGTAGAATATGGAGAGGCCGAACAGCTTGAGGAAGTTCTTGCATCCGTTGCAGTCACCTCCTCTGTCCAGGATCTCAGACAGATCCATAATCTGATGTTTGGAGGTTTTGACCTGGACAAACTGATCTTGCGCCTGCAGAGCTACCGCTTTGTGGAAAGAAAGGGAAATAAGATAACGCTTACACGCTTTGGAAAAATCATTGCAGCGCATTTCCTTCCGGTATCGAAAGCTTTCCTGATTCGGGATGCTGTGCTTGAAGAGAATGATCCTCTGAAGATTGTAACAAACCTGGAGTTTTTCGATGCAGCTTATTTTAAGTTTGCAAACCAGATCGGAAGCTCCTTGCATGTGAACATGCCTGCAAGGGTTTTTCAGGGAGCTTCCCTTGACATAATCTTTGATGGGGAATCCCTTACTCAGCTTGACGCGAAAATCCGGGAGCTAATGTTGAGCTTTGCTTCGGACTTTTTAACCTGTGTATGCAAAGACTCGCCTTACTGCGGCTGTGCAGAACAGAAATTTTCGGAAAAAATAATCAGGCTTCGTACTGAAGAGCTGGATCCTGCACAGATTGTTAAAAAACTAGAAGACAAATACGGGATTTCCGCATACCAGGGAGACGTTTTCGGGTACCTTGATAACGCAGTGCGTAACCTTGATGCTGTAGAACTGATAGCAAAGGTACACTCGAAAAAAGGAGTCGCAGAAGAAGCAAAGAAGCTTAAGAAGAGAGTCCAGGGTTGAAAGATCAAAAACGTTTTTGCAGATAACATTCTATAGTGAAGAGTAATAATATTCCTGTTCATATGGGTAATGAATTGTTACATCAAATGACTGTCCGGGATCTGAAACGACTGGTCAGTATCTGAAACGACTGGTCAGTATCTGAGATTAGAACTAGATCTCAGTGACATTCCTGAGAACAAAGTACAGAGGTAATTTTATGACCGAGGATGTTGAATCCAGGGAAAATATCGAAAACTCAGCTTCCAAAAAAAGTAAAAAAACCATCACAATCGAATTCGTAAAACCGGAAAACTTTAGGCAGATATATGCTATAGGAGCCGCAGGCGGGCACAGCCCTTATGATTTCAGGATCGGTTTTTATAATGATACTCCCAAGATGTTCGGGGATGCCTCCGAGGCAAGAGTTATCGAAAGGAGCGTAGAAACCGAAATAATACTTTCTCCTGTTGCTGCTCTTGAACTTAACCGCTGGCTTACCCAGCACATAAATGAATACGAATCCGTCTTCGGCCCCATTGCAAGAGCGATTCCGAGGCCGAAAAAAGAACCTGTAAAGCAGGTTAATGAAAGTACGAGCATTCAGGGTTACATCTGAGCCGGATAAAATATTCGATAACTCTTCTGAAACCATGGCTGCTTGGACTATAGTTTTCAGACAGAGTTATTTAAACTGGAAGGTATTTTGAGAACTCTGAAGATCGATGGTTATTTATCTCTGTAAAGGGTATGTAATTTTCAGTTTTCTTAAAAGCCGGTGGAGTGACGACTAAGAATAATTTTTCAATTGCTGGCAGGAAGCGGCTGATAAAGGCAGCAGGCTGGCCGTAGATGTGGATATGATCTTATGAAGTTTACCCTGCACTGGCTTTGGGGCGTAAGAAATAGGAACCCGGGAGTACGGGGAACCGAGAATTCAGAATAAATAAGCGAGGGTTTAATTTTGTTCCCAAATAAAAAAGTTCAGAAAATTGTTGGATCAAGGATCCAGGTAGAAATGAAAGGCGACCTTAATCTGCTTGAAGGCACTCTTAAGAGTGTGGATGACTACATGAACCTTCATCTCGTGGACACTATGGAGATTGTAAAGGGAGAGAAAGTACGTTCCCTCGGTTCCGTAGTGCTTCGGGGCAATAACATCATACTGATCACTCCTGTCGAAGAATGAAACCACTCCTGTCGAAGAATGAAACTTCATAAGGAACTTCATTAGTGTGGAAGCATGGATCTTGAAGAAGAAGCCTACAATATAATTAGAAGACATAAAGACGGCGTTTTCCAGAACGTCATCTGGAAAGAACTGGACATAGACAGCAGGAAATGTTCCAGAATCATAAAGAAGCTTCTGGATAAGGACCTTATTATCCGCGAGGTTGCTGTCTCGAACGGGGCAAGAACATACCTCCTGAAAGCAAAAGAAGAGGTTAAGGAGAAATACGACTTCTTGCTAGCAGGCGAAATGTTTTCACCCTGTACTGGCTGCACTGGCGACTGTGAACCCGAATACTGCGGGAGACTCAGCGTATGGATCGAAAACCTCATGGAAGAAGAAGCTAGAAAATCGGAAGAAGTCGACGAAATCGAAGAAAATATTGAAGATGAGGAAGAAGCTGAAGAAGAGATCTGAGAAAAGGATCTCTAACTGGATACAAAACCAGCATATTTCAGAAAGATCAACAGTCGATAACTATATATAGAAGAAACCCTTATTGAAGAATCCCTTCAATAAGGGAAAAAGCTCAAATATACCTAAAAAGCTCCGGTAGTGTAGTTCGGCCAATCATTCCGGCCTTTCGAGCCGAAGACTCGGGTTCGAATCCCGACCGGAGCACCATATTCTTTTTTTCATAATGTATTGGCTAATTTATTCCTTTATTCTCCTTAAAAGCTTTTCCTCATAGCAGGCGCTATAGGCTGCTATACTGAGGTTCGGCATTAAAGACTCTGACTTATGACCTGTCAGTCCAAATTTCCTGATTTTGATTTCGGTTTTTGAAATCAAATTTTTGACGTTTTTAGAAAATAGTTTTTCCGAAGAGTCGCGTCAAAAGCTTATAAAGAAATGAAGGTATCAACTCTGAAATCTTGTATATAAATTTTTATCTGATTAACAGATTCCGCCAGAAGAATCCCCAAAGGGACAGATTTATATATTACAAGAGTCTATTGAAGGTCTCGCTGTGAGATGCAATGTGCTCCGGTAGTGTAGTCCGGCCAATCATTCCGGCCTTTCGAGCCGAAGACTCGGGTTCGAATCCCGGCCGGAGCACCAAACTCAATTTTTTCCATATTTCTTTTCTATATAATATTCTCTCAGATAACAGAGAATATATTTTTGAAGTTTTTCTCTCTTGATTTGCTAAATTTCTTAAATTTCTAAACAGATTACTCCAGCAAAATGCATAAATGGAATTTTTTGCTTTGAAATTTTTAACTTGGAAATATTATTTGCTTGAAAACAATTTTTGATATAATTAATTTAAAATATCAATGATATAATGTTATATCTGGAGTTGGGAAGCAGTTAGGGGAGTAAACCGAGATCTACCACAATAAAAGAATCGCCTGGGGGTCACTGATCCTTCTTCGAACCAATATGCTTGGGGGAGCACAATATTCGAAGAAGCTGTATGGGGGATACAGTAAACGGATGCAGTGCCTCTGGGCTTCTTCTTACGTTGCTTTTTACATTGCTTTTTACATTGCTTTTTACATTGCTTTTTACATTGCTTTTTGCACTACTTTTGCACTACTTTTTTACTATGCTCTTACTATTTAGGGTCCTCATAACTCACTATCAGACTGAAGATTATGAACCGTAAATTACGGAATTAGAGAAAGGAAAGAATTACAAGCCTTCTCTGAATAAAGAAATAATGAGGGGGATATAAATTCCATTTAACTGAATTTCTTAATTACTCAGTTCTTTTTCAGGATTCGATGATGGAAGGTCTTTATTTCCTGAATTCTTTCCAGATTCTGTTCCTCGTCAAGCATTCCAGCCGTGTTCAGGGATTCAAGCACTGCTTTTGCTTCAAGGCAGGCAGTTTTCAGACCCTGCTCCTGGGCAAGGACTCTGATGGTTTCCAGAGACCAAGCTGTCTGGATGAGTGAATTTTTCAGATCGTAATGAGAAACTGTTGTCCCCAGATTTCCAAGTGCCTGGATTACGGCTTTTGCGTAAACCTCATCTTTTTTTATTACAGCAGTATTCCCCAGATCTTCAAGGAGGATTGCAGTCTCAGTCGTACTATTCTCCAATGTCTGTTCGGCTGAAGAAGCCCCTATTTCCCCTAGCAGGCCTATGGAAGCAGATCCGATTTCAGAAAGGTTTTTGTCCAGAGCTTTCATGGCTAGCTGCATAAGATAAACCTCTGCAAGGCTTACAAGGGTCTCCATTTTCCTCTTTGAAGAAAACTTTCCGCAATCTCCAAGGAATTCGGCTGCACCTTTCGCTGCCGTATCCATACCTGTTTCTGCAAACTCCAGAGCAAGGCTTCCAAGCAAGGATAGAGCCTTTACAGCAAGCGGTTCCCTTTCTTTGCCGGCAGCCTCAACCACCACATCCACAAGAGCGCGGCTTGTAGCCATACATACTAGTTCCATTCTTCTCTCAGCAGCTACCCTGCCTATGTCCCTTATCGCTATCATCAGCGCTTTTACATCAAGATCGTTTTCTGCAGTAGCGTTCAGGTAAATCAGCCTGACTGCAAAATCCCTCAGTTTGTCTACGGCTTCGACAGTCCCTTTTGCATCCCCATCATACGCTTTTTTGAATCCCTCTTCAATCTCTCTTATTTCAGCAAGTTCACTTTCATCAGAAAACATACCAGACCTCGGAATAATCCTTGTTTAATCCTACGTCCTCTCTCCAGATCAGTTTTCCTATCAATTCTGTCCCTAGCTTCCTCGTCAGCCCTGCATCCATCCTGAGTAGAATCAGCTAAAAAAAGAAAAATATAAACAGCTAAACACGAATAGCTAAAGCACAAAGTATATATATCAATGTACATTATTATGCTCTATTGTACTTTAGTGTAGAATGAAATTATTATCTTTATGATCACAGGAGAATTTCCCAAAAAATGTATACAGGATGTGGGTTTTAATGAAATCTCAGGATATTGCTATCGTTGGAATTTTACTTGCAGTAGGCGCGATAGTGCGCTACTTATCCCTGGTAATTCCGGGTCCGATCGTCTCGAATCTCGTAGTAGCTTTTTATTCTCTTGCCATTATCCTTGTAATACCCACAATCACTGAAGTCATAGGGATAGGGATTGTTGCAGGCATAGTCTGTGCCCTTTTGAGTCACTCCATATTCCCTCCTGCAAATCTTATCAGTGAACCTGTGGGCGCAGTCGCCTGCCTCTTAACCTACAAAACCTTCAGGAGTAAGCTTTCATTCTCTCCTGCTCTTTCAACCCTGATCGGGACCCTGGCAAGCGGGACAACCTTCGTAATCGTTGCAATGCTTCTGGTTGCCCCTGCAATCCTGTCAAAGTTCACGACAATGGGAGCCTTTGTAGCTACTGTTATCCCTATTGTAGTGTTGACTGCAATCGTTAATGCCATCATTGTCCAGATACTCTACCTTCCGGCCTCAAAAGTGCTTGCCCGGGGAAAAGCATGATCGAACTCAAAGACGTTACATACACTTACGGCGTAGCTGAAAACTCTTCTCTGAAAAATGTCAATCTCAAGGTCCGGGAAGGAGAACTGCTTCTGGTCACAGGACACAGTGCAGCCGGAAAAACCACACTCGCCCTTGCACTGGCAGGCATCCTGCACCACGAAATCGGGGGCCGAATCGAAGGAGAAATTCTCTTCAAAAACAGGAATATCAGGGATTTTGACGGCATGAAAGAGTTGAGCCGGCATATAGGGATGGTTTTTGATGATGCGGAATCCCAGCTGATCTTTACAAGTGTCGAAGAAGAAATCCGTTCCGGACTTGAAAACCGCGGCCATTCTGAAAAAGAGATTGTGCGCAGGCTGGAAGAGGTAATGGGATCCTGTGAAATCAGCCACCTGAAAAACAGGGCTCCTCATACCCTGTCCGGCGGGCAAAAGCAGAAAGTTGCCCTTGCTGCAACCCTTGCTCTTGATACGGAAGTCCTGATCCTGGACGAAGCTACAGCCGAACTGGACTCAAAAGCCGTAAAGAGGATCTTCTCGATTCTGAAGAGGTTAAAAGAAGCTGGAAAGACTATAATAATCGTCGACCACAATATAGAAGATTTCCTGGAAATCGGAGACAGAGTCGTACTTCTTGAAAAGGGAAAAGTAAAAGCCATAAAAAGTCCGGCAGACTTTTCGGTATCTCCCCCTGTTTCCAGGCCTTTCGGTCCTGAACCTGCAGAAAAAGTCCTGAACAAGACTTATGATAAAGAGCTTCAGTCAGAGCTTCAGCCCCTCCGACAGAAAAGCCAGCCGGTCATTTCCGTAAAGAAACTCACACAGCGTTACGGAGAAGTCCTGGCACTCGACGGTATAGACCTGGAGATTTATCCAGGCGAGCTTGTTGCCATCCTTGGAGAAAACGGTTCAGGCAAAACAACGCTCGTAAAACATTTCAATGGCCTCCTGCGCCCTTACTCCGGAAATGTGACTATAAAAGGGCTGGAGAACTCAAAAGTTCCTATAGATGAACTTGTAAAACACACAGGCCTGGTTTTCCAGAACCCTGACAACATGCTTTTTGAAGATACCGTAGAAGCTGAAATTGCCTTCGGACTAAACAATATTGGTGTAAAAGGGTCCGAGGCAGCCGAAGCAATAACTCGTTCCCTTGAACTTGTAAATCTGAGTGAAAAACAAAAATCTTTTCCCCGCCACCTGAGCCGCGGAGAAAGGCAGAGGCTGGCTGTTGCCTGTGTAATTGCGATGAGGCCCGAACTGATTATACTCGATGAGCCTACAACAGGTCTGGATGCAGACGAGTCGGACAGGATGATGCAGCTCATGCGAAAACTCCAGCAGAAAGGGCACACGATAGTCATGGTAACTCACAATCTGCAGCTTGTAAAAGATCACGCAGAGAGGGTTATTCACATGCAGGCAGGAAAAATCGTGGAAGATACGGCTAACAGAGAATGTGCAGGTAAAGAATATAGAGAATGTATCGGAAGTGCTTGTGTATGAAGGAGATTATGCAATACATTAACAGGGATAGCTTTTTACACAGCATGAACCCGCTTTCCAAGATTGCAGCTGTTGCAGGAATCATAGTCCTGAGCGTTTTTACAACAAACTCTGCAGTCCTCGCCCTGATGGTACTGGGAATTTTTCTGGCGTCCCTAAAAGCCGGGCTCCAGCAAGAACTCCTTAAACAGTTCAAGCTCCTGGTATTTCTAAGCCTGAGCCTGATCATGCTTACTATATTAACTCTGAAAAGCGGGGAAACTCTCGCTTACCTCATCCCACCCGGAACTTTCACAACCGCCGGAATCGTTCCTATCACAACCGGAGCCCTGGACTTCGGAGTTGTGCTTTCTCTCCGCTTCTTTGCAATGCTCTTTGCCTTCCAGCTCCTTGTGGTAACTACAAAGCCCAGTGACCTTATGAAAGCCCTCCTGGCAATCCACATCCCTGTAGACTACGTGCTCATGTTCGTAATCGCTCTCCGATTTATCCCGAGCCTGCAGATTGAAGGCCAGCGCATCCATGAAGCCCAGCTTGCAAGAGGCTACAAGCCTGGAAAAGGCCTCCGAGGAAAAATTATGAGTGTAAAGCCTCTCCTTGTGCCCCTTGTAGCAAATTCCCTTGGGAGAACCCAGGTACTTGGTCTTACAATGGACATGAGAGGCTACAGAAGCAGGCACAGTGTGGAGAGTAACAAGCTTGTCTGGAATAAGGTGGACTTTGCTGCTATAGGCTGTGTGGCTCTTATGGGGGCAGGAATTATGCTGGGCAGTTTTATGTAAGTCTCCACTTCCATAATTTGCCTGTTCATCTCTTATCAAATCCCTTCTATCAAATCCCTTCTATCAAATCCCTTCTATCAAATCCCTTCTATCAAATCCCTTCTATCAAATCCCTTCTATCAAATCCCTTCTATCATATCCCTTCTATCAAATCCCTTCTATCAAATCCCTTCTATCATATCCCTTCTATCAAATCCCTTCTATCAAATCCCTTCTATCAAATCCCTTCTATCAAATCCCTTCTATCAAACCCCCCTCTATTACAAACCCGGATTAGCCATGTACAGATTGTCATTAAATAAATCAGGCATCTGTACCTGTTTTAAACTGTCTTTTTAGCTTATATAAAAATAACTTTTTGCTTCCTTACCTTTTCTGGTCGTGTCCCTAAATCATTGACTTATTTTTATATATCTTTAAATCTATTATTATTGGGGGATTGGAATCACTTCTGAAATCGATTTTTCACAATTTTTTTGCTGGAACAAAGATTGTCCTGATTATGGAATTAATAATCAAGGGAATATAGTCCTTAAAGAAAGATATGGTAAAAACAACCA
>Ga0209639_1000910_pt1 | contig 35040 bp, 19 predicted proteins | sample EPASupsiteHSE605_FD_187268 | JGI IMG/M metagenome (GOLD analysis project Ga0209639, IMG submission 187268) | Bioremediated contaminated groundwater from EPA Superfund site, New Mexico - Sample HSE6-05 (SPAdes) (version 2) | ecosystem: Environmental > Aquatic > Deep subsurface > Groundwater >... | reverse complement strand
AGTTAACTGTAATTTAATTAATCGAATTCTCTTCAATTATTTCTTAACTTCTTTGACCCCAAAACCCCAACCAATATGACCCCAAAAATTGAATAAATTGATAAATGGGGTCATTTTGACATCCCTACAACAACATAATAATTCCCATCCTTAAATGAGGAATGAGAAGAAGAAACAATAGGCTCAATCCCCACAAAATAATCACTAAATGCAGAACACATCATCAAAGATCGTAACATATTATGGTTTATCTCAATTCTGCTGTATCCATTTTATTTGAGAGAATATTTAATATTTCTGATATATTTAGGGCGAATCGAAACAAAAATGATTTTACACAGGTGTTCCCAATAACCCTAAAACGTAATTTTATAATTCGTTAATTATTAGTTGCCCATGATTAACACAAATGAATTGAATCGTAGGAATTAAAGATATCAATATTTTGAAGTGATATGTAATTGGAAGAGATTAAACGAAATGTGGTATTGCCAATAATATCTGTGTTGAAGATTAAAAATTACTGTAATAAATTTGGGGATGTTTACGAATGATCAAGCTGAGATAGTTAGGAAATATGTTCCAGAGACATTTTTTAGTTCTAATGAGACAGATCCAATTGGAGAAACTCTTGATTTGCTTCCCTCTGCAGACAGTCCAGATTTTGCCAGATTTGTTGAAGAGAGGTACGCTGGAGAGTCTGAATCGCTTGATATAATTTCGAAAACCCTTAATGATAATTTGATCAAGAACTATTCGTCTTATATTGAGTCCATGCAAATGATTTCTGATTTAAACCACCAGCTTAATATGACGACTTCAAACATTCGGCAAACAAGGCAAGTAATGCTTTCAGCCGAAAGCGAAATTTGCGATCATCCCAGATCATTTTTCAGACAAATTGCAAAAAAGAAGAATTTATCGACTGTGATTGACTTGGTTACCGCTGTAAATGCTATTCATAAGAGTACAGACGAGTTGAATAGTGCAATAAAGTCGCGAAATTTCGTCCACGCTTTAGAATTGTGTCGGAAACCCGCCGAGCTCTCTGGTGATATAAGAAAACTCAGTGGAGTGGAAGGTTTGATATCTTCGCTTCAAAATATGTACTCAAGGATTCAGGATGAAATGGATCGGGCTTTGGCAGAACAAACTGAAGTATATGATAGAGAAGTATATGGTAACTTGATTAAATCATATGAAACAATAAATAAGCTGAATACCGTGCCTCAAAGACTTTTGGAGGCATTTATGACTAGATCTAAACAAGCCCAGGACAGAATTGGGTTTAGTGATATTTCCAAAATTAAGCAGTATAAGAATTCATTCGATTCTCTTATTGATATATGTAGCAACATATCTAAAGTTCATCAGCAGATATTAATATGGCATAGATCAACCAAAGAATTTGAGGTAATTAGGAAAGCTATTGAAGAGATGTCTAAAACTCTCTGGGATAGGAACGAAGCTATTGTTTCTTCCCTTTTATTGAAAGCCCCTGTAGATCAAATGAATTTCGAACATTTTAATCAATTGCTTAAGTCTACGGCGTGTTTTTTGCAGTTTGGTTCAACAGTTGTTGATCTACCAGGAGGACAACTATCTAATGCTACTGTTTCTTTATCTAGCACATATTTTAAGTTATTCCACAAAGGTTCAATGGAAGCAATACGGCAAGTTATTGAGCAAGATACATGGGAAAGGTGTCCTAATGGACAGGAATTTGTGAGACAAATACTATCACTATCCATTCCAATAAAGGATTCTCATGATGGGTTTAGGGATTCTCCTCAAGTTTCTTCTGGAATGGCTTCCATGAATATTGCATCGGCAGGGAATTTTGATTTGTCGCTCTGCTCGAATTCTTTATCCAAAGTTTTGAAAATCCTTCACAACTATTTAACTTTGATGAAAGCTGTTCCATCTCTCGCAAGTGAAGCATTCAAAGGAATGCAACAACTCGTTGAGTTTTATTCTCTGAGCGTTTTGCATCTATTTCTGAGAATAGCTCCTCTTAAGCCTCTGGAAATTAACCAAGAAGGGAAAATTGTATTCTCATCTCAATGTTCTGTTCTATTGACTGTTGAAGGAATGCAATCTTTGGCTCGAATTGTGAATAATTTTCAAGAATCTCAGATGATTTTACCAATAGAGGGAAGAGTATCCACAAACACTTCTCAAATACTATTCCAGATTTGTATTGCTTCAGATGATATGAAAGCTCTTGCATGGTATATGAAATCTATCAGGCCAATTATTGAAGAAAGCCTTCCAGAAGGATCCTTGGGAGGGCTTAAACGTTTCTTTTCTAATGTGGTATCTGTTTATCTGAACCATTTTACTCGTTTTACTATTCCGTTTTATGGACCAAGCCTAATAGATCTTCAAGATTTCGAAAATCAGCTTAAAAGTGTTAAATGGACATTGACTGAACCCCCAAGCGATCCTCATTCGTTTACTAAATCATGGACTGCAGCAGCAGAAGCATTTTCGAAACTGTTACCAACAGTTAAACTTAATCCAGAGTATAATGAAGAAGCATGGATCTCTATATGGAATTTTTCAATGTTTACTCTCATAAATGGTTTATCTAATACAACCAAGTGTACGGCTGAAGGAAGAACAGCTATGCTCTCTGATTTTAGAAACATTTCCCATGACTTTTCTAGTTTAACACAGAGGAAAATTCAATTTGATTCGACATGGATATCCGAATTTATTCAGGCATTTTTCTTTAACATTGATGATTTTAGGAATTGGGCTCAAAACAATTGCAAGAGATATACAATGGGCCACCTTTTATCCATTGTTGAGACAGGTCTATCCGATGGAATTAAAAGACAAGATAAGCGTGATTTAACAACATTTATTCGTGGACTATTCAAAGAATCAACTAATTAAAGCCCCATATTGATTTTTTACATTATAATAAGCCCTAGTCCCAATGATATCCAATTATTTGCTTTGTACACTCTTCTATCATCTGGTGTATATCTGACAAAAGTATCTTCATTTTTGAGTCTGATAACAATAATACCAGATCCACCTTTCCCTCCTGTATACTTATCATTTGTTGGGGTATAGTAAAACTCTCTTCCTGATGCCCCACCTCCACCTCCTCCAGTATTTGTTGCTCCATTTCCTCCATTGCTATAACTTGTTCCTGTTGTATAGCCCCCTCCGCATGTTGCACTCCCTTTATTTCTTGTTCCAGTGTTAGACACTTGGACCCCTCCACCTCCACCTCCAGCATAACAAACTGAAGATCCAGTAATACTACTTGTATACCCGCTTCCTCCATTTCCCGCTTTAGTGACAGAGGCCTCTTGCCCAACGGTCCCATACCCTCCTCCTCCACCTCCAGAACTCTTTGCAGATTCTCCATATTTCCCACCCCCTTTTCTTCCTTGCCCAGAAACACCATTCCCTCCAGCCCTATAGTTATTGGCACAACCACCTGCTCCTCCTCCTGAACCTCCATTCATTCCAACACTTTCACTAGTTCCACCATAACCGGCCCCGCCACCAATCGCAGTCATATTATAAAATACCGAGTTACCTCCGTTACTCGCATGACCTTCACCATTCTTACCATTCCCACCTAATCCAACTGTAACCGGATAATGCCCACCTTCAATTATCTTTGATCCAATAATCACCCCACCACCACCTCCTCCTCCTCCACAGTTGGAACCACCACCTCCTCCTCCCGCAACAATAAGATAGTCAATACTATATGAACAATAATCAGGAACAACAAAAGAACCTGAACTTTTAAAAGTGTGAATCCGATATATCCCGGATGACGAAACAACCCCCCCTGTTGGAGAGCAAATTCCCGATGATCTCAGCAGGAGAAGAAACCTTATTTTGGATAACATTCAAATGATTTTTTTTATCAATAATTGTGAAAAATCTTCAATAGGGCTGTAGCCCTAAACAATACGATTTATTTGCTCGATTTATGATAACAACAGAGTTTCTGTCCCATTGAACAGACATTGAGACATCCTTCAGCCTCACATTGTTTAATGAATTTCTGCTCTTCGTACTTTGGATCTTCGTATAGGTGATTTGCACAATATGAAAATGTCGGGACTGAGGAGTTTAGGCACATGGGAGACTGGCACACTTTAATGGGTCCAGAGATTCCTAACTCTTTGCTTTTTATTTCATATAGAGCGTTCAGTTCTTGTTTGAATTGAAGAAAATGTCCAATGGACCTGAATGTTCCAGGAATATCGACAGTAAGTAATTCTTCACAATTATCTTGGTTGGGATCAGATTTTCTTGCGATTTCTTCGAATTGCCGTTTTACAAACATATCCCTTAGTTCATTTTGGCTCAAATGTGCCTTTTCTGGTGCGCTTGGAATTGGAAATGACTCTATATTCGGAATTGGTACCAAATCACCAGGATAGGGAATTCCTTTTAAATGAAATCCAACTCCGGGTGGAATGGAAGGAGAACATTCCCCTATTCCAAGGCCCCTGAGTATTGATCTAAAAGTATAAGATTTATCAGTCGCAGCCATAAAAAGTGAAAATAAAAAATATTTAGATCCAGTTAAACCTGTGCTCAGGGACTCCTTCTGGCTTAATTGCTCGATCAACAAGATTTTCAATGTGCTCATACCAATTTATGCCTTCTATTGGTGTTGCAGAAAGCCCTGAAGGGGGTGAGATACTATTCAGTGATTCTTCATAATTATTTCTCTTATTAATCAATGAATACATACTCTCGTTTCCATCTTCAAGAATAATCATTTCAAATGAAGCTCTTGTTGCTTCAAGCTGAGATAAAAACGAGTGGCCTGCCGCCGCAATACTTGTGATTAATTCGGGTTTAAAGAATGGACCAAAGAAACTAGATATACTTGGTGAAAGCCTCATTGATGGTTGAGAATGAGGCTCGGTAGGAGAAATGACTGTTGACATCATTGGAGATGATGCATTAAATTTAGAGATCATTATTTCCTCTATGCTTGGATATTCGAGTTTAAATAAGTGCCTAATAGTAATTGACGATGAAAATGATGATAATAATTGAGACTTAAAGAACAAGAACTCAGAGAATGATAGTCCATGGTGAATTGCTTTGGCAATAATACTGCTATCATAAGAGCTTTTATAATTGGTATTAGGAATTCCTCTGTGTGTATGAATGAACATTGAATACAACGACATAATATCCTTATCGATGGAACCAATGTATATCTTAGCATCTAATTGCATCATTTTTGAATATGATAAAGTTATTGATCTTATATTTGTAGTATAACATTGTCTGAGTGATGCTTGAAAAGCATATAGAACATTGATCGAAGAAGAATAACAACTATTCTCTCTTTTCTCGATGAGCAATGATCCTGAAGATGTTGGTATCGCACAAAGATTTGGTCCAATAGACTCAAAAGATGTACTAATTCTTCCAAGTTTTTCTGGAGACAAATCATTTTCAAGAATGACAATGGAATTTGAGAATAAATTCGCCAAAGATTCAATGTTTGAGTGGATTTTATCAAGAGATTGTCTCGAAGAAGAAAGTTTCTTTATGTATTCCATCATATCATAATCAGATAGATTCTTAATATCATAATATACTGAGGGAATATTTGAATATAAATATTGATCTTCTTTAAATAGAGAATTAAGAGGATCAATTAGGGTGGAATTACTTGGCAGCCCGGTTTCTTTCATTATGGATATTTCATCATCGGATAGCTTGGTTAGATGTTGAAATAGCTTCAAAATGCTCTCTTGACGATTTCTACTATATAAATCTAACTCACATATGGAATTTACAGAATTGATTAATGTATTAATCATATTGATCTCGTTTCTTTTCAATAAATATAAAGATTTGTTCGACAAATCCTGCAAGCCTCTTGATGTCGATGCAAAATAGGCCAATACTGGGGTTTGTTGAATTGCATGGTGAAACTGAGGAGGAAGAGAATGAAAATCAGGTATTGAAAACAATAGAGGTAGCCAATTTTTCCATAATGGTGATTCAATTTGGTAACAGGGAGTACTTGATAATAGAGAAAGAATCCCATCATCACCGAGTTGAAAGGCTGTTTTAATCAGAGATACAATTCTGGATTGGGCTTCATATCTTAATAGTGGGGCAATATCTGCTTTAACAGACAATATTTGAGAATATATTGTAAAAGTTGGAACAAAGATTTCATTTGATGGTTGTGAGAAAAAAAGTGAACTGCAGATTGAGGCAAATCTACAACAATCAATGAATGTGATTGATTGTTTCAGAATTCTGTCAGCAAATTGATTAAAACAATCATCAATATGTTCTTTCGAAACCATTAAAAGTCCTCTAGAAGAATAGCCACAAATATTATTGAAACAGGAGCTAACAGATGTTGAAAACAATAGAGCAGGTGGCTCATCTGTTTCAATAGTAGGGAACTTTGCCGGTACAAGCTTTCTAATACTATGATCAAGTTTTAGCAAGGTCGAGATTTGAACTGGATTCAAGAACTTCATGAATGATACATCACTTACAGATATGGATCTTTCTGATGAATTTTTAGATTCAAATAATATTAATGAACATTTAAGAGCAATAATTCTCTCAATATTAAAGCGATTTCTACATTTCATTTTACGAAAACTATAAGAAATCTTCTTTTTTAACTGATTGATCAATAGATTACTATGTTGATTTTGGATACTCATTAAGCACTTAGATAACTCAGATATAAAAGAGTCTTTTTCTCCTTTATGATTTGATAATGGATGTAAAAATGATTCAGAAATTGATCCTGTTTCTACAGGTATTAAATAATGGTTATTCACAATCCTCATTTCATTATATAGATTTGATTCTGATGTATTTAATGAATAAATAGTATTAGCAGCTTTGTATTGGTTCAGAAGAGTTAATGCCATTGCAGCTTTCTCATTACTATTATGGTTTTCAAATAAACTGGGGAATGGGAAATCTGATGGTGATGTGTACAAAATATAACCTGAGGATGGGATTGTTCCTTCGAGGAAGAAATGATGCAATTGTGGGTTATCAGTCCTTTTTAATATTCTTTCAGCAAGAGATGTATTAATCCTAAAATGACTCACATACAAAAGTTCAAGAATCGCTCTCAAACAAACAGAGCATTTAACGTCGTTTCTAGATATATGAACTAAAAGTTGTTCCATTATGCAATATATGGAATTTTCTTCATTTATCTTAAATATACTACAAAAATATGGTACAACTGAATGACAAAAGGAATGAGAAAACAATTGAAAATAAAACCATTCCTCACTGTTAGAAGAAAGCAGAAGAAAGACAATAAAAGGAAAATGGTCATCATCCCAGCAATATAATGGGAGATAATCCACAAAAAAAACGAATCGTTCATGCAAATCATGAGGTAATTTACAATTAATGATCCTGAGGATCTGTTTCCTAGTATTAATTGAACATATTTGAGATGATAATATTGGTATAGCGAGAAAAGCCATAATCTCCAATTCGATATCACAAAAGTTGGTAAGTAAAACTGATAATGTATATGAGGAGTCAAAATATGTTATGATATCATTATTAATAACCAATGAACGAAGAATGTGCCTTCTTGATTGATTGGTCAAATTGGAAAATAAAAACAAATTAGGTAAAATTTGGTAGAAATTGATTAGTTGCTCAGTGTAAACACTAAGCATTTCCATAATTGTCTCAATATAATCATGTTGGTCATCAGGATAAACGAATTGGATCGAAGAAAAAATGAAACCAAATAGTTGGTCGACATTCTCAATTCTTTCTTTAATTCTTTGTATTTGTGTAATAACCCATTTAATAAAGGAAGTAATGTGAAGATCTTTTGCATACTTTATATAAGAAGACAAATAAAGGATGAAAATGGAGAAAGAATCTGATGAAAGGCTCTCAATAAAGGACAATAATATTGAAAAAATAATCACACTGAACCGAAAACAATATCTACTATCAGATAAACATATGGATGCCAGTTTTTCAAACAAATTCGGAGAAACGAAATGCTTACTTTGAAAAGGAAACACTAATGCACTCTCTATTAAATCTAAATAATGATTAAACAAAAATTCTGGGACAACGATATTTGCAGCAGAATATATAAAAAGAACACTAGCAGGATCTAAATCGCGAGAGTTCAAAAAATCCAATATGGTGTTGTCAAAACGAGAAGGGTACATATTAATTAGTGAGCAAAATGATGAAGCAAAAGACTCTGTGATAAGACTCGTTTGTATTCCAACTTTTGAAATTGAAAACATTGAATCGAAAAAGTGGTTCAATAAGGTTTGGTCAATATATGAAATATAATTGATAATGAATTCGGAAAGAGAAAACAATGAACAATCACTGCCATTTGAAATTTCTTTCTTGGCGATAGCATCAATTTTCAAAAATAGTAAATCAAAAAAGCTAAAAGGTAAAATAGAAACTAGCTTGGGTAGACCGGAAATGATTTTTTTCAAAAGTATTATATCGTTAATTTTTAATAGATTAATAATAAAATTCACAAAAGCTTCAATTGATTCGAATGCTAATATATTAATATAATCCATTCCTGTTGATAAAAAATCAAGAGTAAAATTTGAATAGGGTCCATTAAAAAATGATGAATGACAAAAAACCTGAATAAATAATGATGAATAAAGTCCAATAGGAAATTCAACATTATTGTATAACAATAAAAATAATTGCATTGATGATACCATTGTCAATTGGCTTGGTGAATCCATCATATTGCTCATTGCATCAAATAATAAATTAATACAATCTTCATTCGGCATTATTGTACCGCATAAATATACAAGGCAAGGTAATGATTGATAATTTCTTTTTTGTATTAGTTCATCAATACATTTATCCAGCAAAAACATTTTTGAATCTTCGTTAAGTAAACAAAAGCGGCCAATATGCGGTACAACTAGTGCAAACAAATCAATTCTTATGGGATCTTTGATAAATGACCTAATTATACTAGATGATTCATCAACTGTTGAATGCTTCTTAATAATGTGAAAATATGATTCAAACAAACTTGGAATACGATATTCTTTGTGAATAAATACAATTAAAAACTTAATAGCTCGACTTATTGAGAATTCTCGGTCAAGAATTATCAATAGTATTTCAATGATGATTAATGATACTGTAAATGAACTTGACAGATTAGTCTGCGTATAACTATTTATCGAATCAACATAATTGTTATAAAGAGAATCAATGGCATTAATTAGGAGAGGTTCATTAGAGTAGCCTTCAATAAGAGATATGCTTTTAACAATATTTAGACTATATAAACCAATAGATATATCGGAAATAATTAATCCCAGAAATGAATAAAGAAGCCTCTTGGACGAGTCAGACTCAATAATTGAACATAAAAAATTCCCTGAATCACCCAAAAAATTATATTTTTCATTGAGATGCTGTATTGTTTGATCAGAAAAAAATGATAAAAACTTTGCGACATATTTTTTGGAAGCTGATTGGAATGGAATCTCAGGATGAATGAATAGATTAATAACAGTGGAAAGGTAAAAACTGAAAAAACTCCCATCTCTATAACTTTGGAAAACCATACTTTTTACATTCTCAGATGTTATATATTGTTCATTAGATAAAAAGCGCAATATTGCCACATAATTAATAAAAAACTTTTCCATCCGCGATTGGACAAAAGTCGAATATTCAAAAAGGGCCAAAAAAAAGGTAGTAACAACTCGATATGGCATTTTATGTGGAAATAATCTACATATTCTGGAATAAAACAATATTCTCTCTGCTTGAGGACTAAAAAATGAAAATATTCTCTCAGGGTTATTACAATACTCAGTTATTTGCCTTGCACAAGAAACTCTATCAGGATTCATCCTACCAATTATCCGAAATACTTTTTTTGACAATGTTAATATTGGTCGGTATTTTGAAGTAAGAGTATTACACAAAAAATTCATCATACTGGACATTATTAACTGATCTGTTTGCAAATGAGAAAAAACTAGTTCGTTTGAAACAAGCGAATGAATAAACATACATTTTCTTAAAACTCTATCAATAAAAAAAGATGTATCTTCTTTCCCATAAAGATATTCACCAATAAACTTGATTAATATGGGAGATATTTCAAATTCGCCCCTAATCCCACATGCAAATGATGCAGCCAATTGTTGGATAACAATAAATGGATCTCTAAAAAGGTCAATTGAAGAATAAGAAGTATTAATTCTAATTCCAGTTTTCTTCATTCGGCTTATTAGAAACCTACACGAAGCAATTGCCATATATCCAAGAGAACTAAATGAAAAATCTATGAATTCGATTTTTTCTTCTTGAGATATACTATTCAGAAATGATTTAAGCAGATCATTAAATAATAATTCGATTGATAAATCTACTGGATGATGAGCCTCTGAAGCCAACAACAAGCTTTTGAAATGATCAAGACTAATTGCTTCCGGATAAACTTGAAGAATAATTGAAAAAGAAATTACTGATGAAGAAAATGGTGTATCTATATTTTGAGAATGCAGAATATCGGTCATTAATTGAGCTATGACTCTTGGAGCTACTTTTCTTTCTTTGGCCATCTCAATAAAATCCCTCATGGAATTAGCTGCGATTTTGGCATAATCAAAACTATGAGATCCAGCAATTTTAGCCAAAACCAGAAACAAAGCATTACATGAATGTAATTCTAAAAGGGGCAGAAATAGATTAATCTGATTTTTAAGTTCTTTCATTATTATGTCAGAGACGGAGCTTAATCTAGATAATCTAATCATTTGAAACAGCAATAAATAATATGAATGATATGGGTTTTGTCTGGATTCCCCAAATTGTTGATTTGATACTTCTAAAAAAATTTGAATTATTTTAAAATAATCGAATGCTTGATAATCATCCTGAAGTTCATTCAGAGAAAATCCATCCAGAAATGATTGAATATCAAAGAAGACATCACGGAACAGCCATTTTTCTTTGCTGTTATATTGTTTAAGAAATATTGAAGAAACTACAGAAATATTATGTGGCAAAAAATCAAATACATTTTCAATTTGATTCGAATTCAAAAATCCCATGCTATTAAACCATTCGACTAGTGGTTTTAAAGATTCCTCTTTAATATTATCTGCTTTTTGCATGAGAGGATCGTTTCGAATTGTATTTTGAGTAAATTCGGAAGCTATTTGTATAATACTCGGAATCCTAGATTGAAGGGCAGACAACAAAATTTCTGAAACTGATTGAAATTGAATACTTTTGTAATTATCTTTGAATATCTTATTTAGTGTTATAATTGATTCTGCTTGAGCCAATTTGTCCACACTTGACGAAAAAGATTGAATGATTTGTGCTCCTGATTGAGATAATTCAGGGAAAGGAAACAAATCAATGAGCCAGTTTATCATTCTAATAACTAATACTTGTGAGGAACAACGACTATACCCAAACATAAGAGATGAAATCATCCTTTTCTGATAAATTTGTAGCATCAGAAAACTGCGACTAAAATTCTGATTTGACTTTAATGAATGAGACATTCTCATTATAAACAAACACCATTGATATGCACTAAAAGCACTTTTAAAAGAATACGAAAAACTAGATATGCTATTTTGTGTCAGAATGATCATGTTTTGAATGAGCTTTTCGCAAAACATAGAATATGACCGAGTACACTCAGTATACTCCCTGGTGGCAAATAATATTGATGAAACAACAAAATTGATTGACAAAAACCCTGATGATGAGGCAGAATATACAATTTTCGATGTTTTTTCTGCAATATTGGAAATAATGGAAATTGGCATCATATCAATTATCTGATGAAAACAATAATGAATATAAGTTTCTTCTTTCAGATCATTATTTTTTAAATAACTCTTTATAATCAGCCTTTTGTATGAATATTGGATAATGAAAGCTGTAAGCAATCCAAATACAGAAATAATTGTTTGTTGAATAATGGAAAAGCTCAATTCACTAGGTGATCTATCTATATTTTGGAAAGATGACAGAGCTGGTTTCAAATATCTAAAAACAGTATTAACTTGATCAATTATCCTGATTGTATTATCTATCTGCTGTTTATTTAGTGCTTCACAATCATCACTATTTGCTATATTAAATTTAATTGTAGTGAACAAATCCTTATCAACAGAATGGGTTTTGATGCAATTAAACAGCTGTTGCTCCGAGAAAGATATCCTTATAACTATATGATCTTGTTCAATCAAGGATGTTCGATAAAAAGAAATGGATGCCATAGATTGTATCAATGCTTTTAGCTGGTTCCTTAAAAGAGACAAAAATAGAAGGTTCAAAGTATTATCATTCTTTAAATAGGAATTCCATCCATTCTCTAAGCTCTCTAAAAAATTGATATTGCTGGAAAAGCATCTATATAAAAAAAGAAAAACATATAATTTCTGAGTCTGTGTATTGCATATTTCTAGTAACTTGAACACAGTATCTATGTTAATTCTATTTGTAAACATAGATTGAGTAGAAATCCTCAAAAATTTGATGGAAATTATATCCAAATGGTTTTGCAATAAATTTGGGTCGACATTCTTTAAATAAGGATAATAACTAACCCACAATGTAGTAACTTGATCAAAAAGATATGTGTTCAATGGATCTAAAGAATTTAATAATAAACTAAACGATTGCAAAACCATATCTGCAATAAAAATAGATTGCTTCACTTGAAGGTGCTGTACTAAATAGTCTAAAATCCGGACCATTAATGAAAACTGCATATTGTGAAGTTGAGATTTAGAATTAAGGTTTCTTAAAATGTTAGCAAAAAACGAAGCCATTTTAGGTGTAATTATGGATTGTCCATTGATATTTTCGATGGAATACATGTTTCTCTGATGAGCAGTTTTCTCCTCCTTTTCGATCAAATCTTTGACCCAGTTAATCACAGAAGGAGATGAAATAGAAAAATCATGTTGATTGAATATTGTATTGCAGTATGAATACAAAAAACCAAAAGGTGGAATACCCTTTTTCAATAAAGTTGACGGGAAAACTAATATTAGTGCCGAAAATAATGAATTCATTAAAAAATAGAATTTTCCCGCATTTTTTTGATCAAGACCATCAATTGGATTGTTTATCAAATCATAAATCATCATCATGTTTGATCTTCTATTCTCATCATTTTGCAAATAAAATTGTTTAGAGAAAATTGAAAATTTTTCGCATATAGATGATAACAAAATAGGATCCTGTTCCTGCAAAAAAAGTAAGATTTCATTCATATTGATTTGATCAATTTACAATTGTTTATAAACACTTGGTTCCATTCTTCTTTAATTCTAGTAATATTGTTATCCATGATGAACTTATGCAATATAAATGATCATGGAGAATTTTTCTAAAATTTCCCTCAAAGGCTAATTATAACATGATATGCAGAAAAAGTCTCTTCAAACCAGTTGGGGATTAGTTATTAAATCAGGACCATTATCATATAATGCTATTTTTCTGATGGTTTTCACGATTGTATTGATTAATAATCTTATTCAATATTATCAAGATGAGCTTAGATTATCTTGGAGTATCGAGAATAATTTCAGAGAAGTAATTAAATCACCATTAAGTAGCAATATGATTTTATGTTCGAATTCTTCATTAAGAGAGTTTGAAAAAATGCTTGGATGGTATTTTCGAAAAATGGAAAAGGAATCTATTTGTAAGTTTACTCACTCATCATCAAATTTTTCTTCCATGGACCATATATTATATGCGGATTGTGGCCAACATAAAATTATTTCCAGATTCAGGTGGAGAAGCATCCCATCAAAGCAAATGGGTTGTTCAACACTGAAATGGTCATTTGATCATGAATACTCTGTTTTACCGATGGCATTTAATCAACCCCTCTTTGGGGTTGTTGTATGTTTGTTTTCCACTTTATACTCATTAGTTATTGGTCAATCAGGGACATTTTACTACTTTTCGATTTCAAATCTGTGCTTGTTTCACATTCTTCTCTTTTCAAGTAAAGGAAGTCCTAGTATATCTCACAAAATCGCATGCTTCCAGGGATCTCTAACATTGATCAGTATTGTGAATCAATTGAAGATTAGGCTTTTCAAAACACCTAATTCTTTCCGCATATTGTTGTATGTTTTATTCTTTCCTTTTGGGATGAACCTAATTGTGGGAACCACGGCTCCTTCATTTTCTTCCATCATTTCATCTTTAAGATCATCTATCTCTTTGATGTTCGGAGATTATGTTTTTCCATCTTTTCTGGAAATGAAGGCAGCGCCATGTTTATGTTCATATATTGGCCTGATATTCATAATTATGTATATTCCAATATGTATTTTTGGACTAATGTATGGAGCTAATCACATATATGGGATGACAAAGAACCAATGGTTCCGTATTAAATATTACTAATTTGCTTTAATCACAAATATTTTTCTGGATATTATTATTAGTCAGAATCAAGGGTGGTATTTCAGAAATATTAATCATTATAGCCCTCATATTTGAATTAGAGAGGGTATCTAACCATCTAAGCCTATTGTTTGATGAGGTTATTATCTCATCTTGCTTCAAAAGACTAGTTGAACGAGCTTTAACTGATGTATTCCACCTATTTTTAATTAGTGTATCAGTTCGACCAGGCAAAAACTTTGCAATATCCGCCCATTTATTTCCAAATTCATTCTGTTTTAGAGCTAATAATCTATCTTCCTCAAGAGTCCATGGCCCTTTGTTAATATGTGGATCGAGGTGATTATGCCATCTCTCTCTACATTGCTTAGGAGTTCTATCCGGCAATAATTGAGATATATAATTCCAATTCTTTGGGCCGTTTTGAATGACACTATTATATAAAATAGAATCTTCTTGAGGTGTGAAAGGCCTTTTATGTATTTTATTCGAAATATTATTCATCGCAGTCGAACTATCAATCATCATTGATTTGAGCTAAATTCAAAGCTCACAATTTATTTTCTTTGCCAATGTGATATGTTATTGGCAGAACCATTTTGAAAAAATTATCACTACACAAATATCGACATTTGCTTTATACATTTCAAAATTAATTCTATTTTCAGATATTAAGTTTTATTTGACAATATAACGAGTATTATAATCGTTACCCTCTACGTAAAACAAGGTGGAAACCTTCTTTGGTTTCGAACGGCCTGGAGATTTCTCCAATATTTAGTCTCCAGGCCACTTCATCGAATTCAGGCGGCATTTTTCCTTTTTTAATCCATCCTAATTTTCCATTGCTGGAATGAGAGTCACATTCAGATTCTGCAGCAGCAATGTCTTCAAACGTTTCTGATTTATCGATAATTGCTTTGGAAATTCTGGTAATTTTTAGAAAAGCATCATCTTTCGATCTAACAACTGCTGATCGCTTCCACGATGTCGGATTGTAAGAATTAGTATGCTTAATCAAAACATGATAAACATATACAAAAGGGGGCCAACAATCACAATATCCAGGATATGGAATAGGCCTAATCCAGGTACTTTCATTGGTAAAAGTGTTGTAATAATAGACTCGGCCAGGATAATCCTTACTTTCTCTGAGCTCCCATTCCGGAGGCAGATTCATAAAGAGTGTCACTTTTGCCATCCTTGTTGAGAAATTCGGTCTTGAAAAAAGTACTGCATTGATGTCAATATTTCAGATAATGTGGTCAAGGTTATGATATTGAAAAACTTTTGTTTGGACAAGTTTTCAATTATTAACATTGAAAAAATGTTTATGTTCTTTTAAAATTGAAAAAGCTGTCAAATAATAATCATGTTTCAATACGAATCGATGTTTTTGAATTCAAATTACATTTTAATTGCAGATTTTACGACAGTTTATGGATACCAATTTTGTGATTCCCGCTAAGATTGGTAAATACCGTTTCCATCGAGCTATTGGTAAGGGGAGTACGTCTAATGTGTATACTGTTCTTTCGGATGACAATAGAGAGAAACTGTGTTGCAAAGTTATATCTAAGCAGATTATCCAGAGCGAGTCTTCTATAAAGCATTTGCGTTCGGAAATTTCGAATATTTTGCAATGTGACCATCCAAATATTCTGCGAATCACCGATATTATGCAGGATTCTACCAACTTTTATATTATCACAGAATTTTGCTCTAAAGGAACGCTTTATGAATTGATAACAACTGAAACAAAGCTCTCAGAAGAACAGTCAAAAGATATTTTCCATCAAGTTATATCCGCTTTGGAATATTTGCATCAAATAGGTATAGTGCATCGTGATATTAAGCCGGAAAACATATATATAGATAATAACAATATGGTAAGAATTGGCGATTTGGGGCTCTCATCTGTAACAATTGGATTGCTTACTACACAATGTGGAACACTGACTTATTGCTCTCCAGAGATCATTTCGAATAGTCCATATGATGGAAAACTTTCCGATATATGGAGCTGCGGTGTGCTCTTATATGTAATGGTCACAGGTCGTGTACCTTGGACTGCAAAACAGACAGCGATTCTCACCGAACAGATTAAGAAAGCCAAAATTGCTCCGCCTACTGGAATTTCTGCTCAGTGTTTAGACTTAATTACCAAAATGATGGCTGTTGATCCAGAAAAGAGACCATCTTGTCAAGAAATACTGAATCATCCCTGGCTTGTAGGAAGCGATACTTGTCTAGTCGCAAGCCATACACTCCCATCAATTAGGCCGCAATTAATTGGAATGTTTTTCGATGATACAAATGAGATGAGTAGTTTACCAACCTTAAAAGTCAATAGGAAGCCAGATAGGGGAGAGGCAGTAAAACTTTTGAATACTGCATCAAGGAAGCCACCAAAAAGAAAGCTACACTCTGTTCCAGCTTCACCCATTCGTTCAATATGTATTTAAAAATTAATTTTTATTCTTTATAACAATATTGCTAAAATATATAACTGTGGATGCTGGATCTTGTTTGAAATCAGGTACTTCCCCATTATATTTAATTCTTCCAGACCAAATGAAATGGTTGTCTGAGTAAATGGATAGGTACTTAACCGATATATTAGATTGAAACATTGGATGGTGATGATTAGCTATCACGACCCCTCCAACAATATGAGGATGAATCACTGTGGCTTCTATGGTAGGCTTAATTATGGAATCTGTTCTTTCAAAAACTATGTGAGAATCTTGGTTGTAAACATGATAATTATCTCTTATTATACTCTGAATCTCAGATTTGAGCTCACATCCAGAAATGCTTATGCTTATATGACCTTTGGGAATAGCAACACCAAAATTATCAAAAAACATCATGTTATTCAATCCATATAAACTCTCATGACCATAATTCGCATGCATTAAAAATCGAAAGTTTTGAAAAGAGCATTGAGGAAGTACTCCAAATTCATCTTTTGAAAGCATTTTCCTAAAAACTATCTCGGGAGCCTGAGACTGGCATTTCTCTATTTGTTCGAATTTTCGGGAATCTAGTGTCGCAACAATGCCAAAATCAGGAGTTATTTCACCTTTCCATAATAATTTATCTTTTTGAATCACTTCTACTTCACGCACACCAGATTTTCCTTGGATTTCGCAGTTGAAAAATCTAATCTGAGAAACACGACCAATATTCTCTATTATCACAGTGATTTCAATAGGATATCGATTCTCCCATGATGCTTTCCAACACTCATCCATTGAGGTTTTATACATCATCCCAGTAATCATTTGTTGAAGATTGGTCTTTCGGATATCCATTGGTTCACCAGTTATAGACAATATTGGAATACCCCTATGATTATCATCTAAAAATAATATATCTGAACAACTTATTATACTAGGATCGCCCCAGTTTGACAAAAATCGGATTTGAAACTTCTGTGTGAGTGATTCAACAGTATCCATTGATGCACCTTTCCTTAAAACATCGCTTGGATTTACTTTGCTAGAATAGTTTGCACTTTTACAGGCCGCTGAGTCTTTTCCTTCAGCTAAATTCCGAGAAGTTCCAAAGGATGTCTCGTATGAAGGTCTCCTTAATGGAGGCAAGGGAAACTGTCTTGATGTGGAATATATCGGTACAGATATAACAGGGTGCTTGTTATTGATTGAGTTACTGCGAATCTTTCTTGACATAAAACCAATAAAAACCCGTTTCCAAAATATATTTACATACAATTATGCTGACATAAGTGGCGAGCATATGAAGAAATTAGTTTTGCTATCAGGTGAATCCTTCCACACTGAGCTTCTTTCGTGGCGAGCTGAGCAAAATCCAGCAAGGGCATCTAATGATTGATTGATGCTAATGGCTATTGGCATCATACCTTTTGTTGTGAATCCAAGAGCAGGCTTGAACTTCTTATGTCTGATATCAATAACATGAACTGAGCTATCCTCATGGCCTGATACGATGTACGATGATGAGCCGGAAATCGAAATCGGATTCGAACTCAAAGATGTAATGGTAGCAATTGGTCTTGGCTCTCGCACATCCCATAAACGTATTGATCTGTCAAGTGATGCGGAAATAAATTGAGACTCATTAAGCTGGCATAAAGATGTAACAGTTCCTCTATGTCCAATGAATGCTCTGATACTACGCCCATCTAAAGAATTCATTCGAAGAACAGTACTTTGCGATAGGGCCGAGACAAGACCATCGGATAAATAAGCCATTGAGTTTATACCCATATCAGAGGGAAGCTCAAGTGATAATTGCTTGATTTCTCCTTGGTGATAAATGCAAGGGTTGGTAGTTTTATCAAATCCCATGAATAGTACATTGTTTGATTCCATCATACAGCTTTTAGAACATTTTATATCAGGAAGACTATGTCTGGTCATAATATCATTTTCCATATTGTGAATTACAAGATCTTCATCACATTGTGAGTATATTATCCCTTTTTTCCCACTAATTAGCATTGAAAACGGATTCTTAACCCCTTCTAAGTTAAATGATTTCCAATTGTTTGAAAACTCTGGATCCCTGCAATAAGATATTGTGTGTCCATCTGGAGTTCCAGATATATATGATGCATATCCATTCTCGATTGATTGAACTTCAAGATTATCTATTCTTCTTTGCGATATTTCTTTCTTCCTCCAAATTTTTGGAGAACTAGAAATCACTTTGTTATTCATCAAGCCAACCAAAGAAATAACATCGACATGTAACTGCGGAGAAACCGGGAAATCAATACAATTTGATGATTTAACAGGCAAATAAAGCGCTTGATTTGTGCTGTTAAAACAGATCCGGTCATAATGATCAATAATTTGAGGCAGCCGATTATCATTTACCGCCAACCATATAGCCTCATCTTCCAATTTCTGCAACATCATTGGATCTCCCCCATTTTTGTCAATAACACTCTCAGGCGTTAGATTATCAGCAACGTCTTCACTAACAGTTTGTTCCATTTTCTTAATAGACGGAAATAATACTTTTTTTCCATCGCAAGCTATCAAAACATCAGTGTTTGCGTTCTCCTGTGACTCTCCTTTGGAAAAATCAGCAGATGAATTGCCCGAAACTTGTGTATCATAAATAAACTTTCGATTATTATTAAACCATAACCGAACAGCTCTCTGATTCCAGTGGCTAGAATACTGCTGAAGCAACCCAACAACCTCATTTGCAATCCGGCTGCGATCAGGACTGCGTTCGGGATAAGAAAAATATCGTTTCAGGCTAGGTAAAAGAATAGATTGCTCGGATATAGAAGGATGATACCTCCGTATTTCGTCAGGTAATACTTGATCCATCAATTTATTACTCAAACCGTAATCAACTCAAAATATTGAATGAAATGTTATTCAAATCACTAAGATTTTTAATCTTTTATCAATTATTAATAACTGGAATTGAATTTGTGAAGAAATTGAGACAATATTTATTTTGTGAAGAATTGACGATTGTTCTGAATATTGAGGATGTACGATTACACTCCCACTGAGACCATTTTCTCATACTTGAGGATGATACTGTTTCTTAGTGTGTCTAAATCTGCGAATTGGGTTATATATCTTGATGTATCTTCTTCATATTGATGAACTTTGTCAAGCTGGTCAAGGAACATCATTAGGTGGAATGCCAGTGCCTTCATTTTGATTGAGGACAGTATACTGAGCACTGGGTGAAAATCTCCGATAGAAGCAAATAATAGAAGGGCCTTTCTGTGCTCGCCATCATCTAAGTAATGATGAGCTGCCCTCCTTATCAGTTCTTTAATTGTTTTCGGATTTCCTGATGATAGTTTTGCGCATTCAACTGAGTCATCCCATATTCCATTATCTTGGAGGTATCTTGATGCCATTAAATCCGCATGAGCTAAGTACATCAGTATACATCCGTCGATATATTTTTTGTTAGCAAACAATGGAACAGCTGTCGTAATAAGCAAATCTGTCGATGACTGATCCATTTCGCCTTCGGCTTGATTAATAAAAACAGCAGCAATTGTAGCAATCACAGTGTATTCTGGCTTTTCCGATATCCTTTGCAAAAGTTCCTTCACTGATCGAAAATCTTTCAGCCTAAGATAATACAGAATTGATAACAATGAAGACGATATGTTATCATCTTGCCTGAATAACCGTGCTCGAATCTCTGTGATTATTTGTATCTCTGTAAGTCCACCATAAAAAGAAAACTTTAGGGGTAAAGGAGGACCTCCAAAATACCTTGCCACCGTTGCCCAAACAATTGAATCCAAAGGAAATCCATAATTAGCACTTAAAATTGATGCAGAATGTGCTGATTCAATAGGATTTTGAATGCTTTTTTGTTGTAATACTTCAGATATGTTTTTCAATCTAATCAAAGATGGCTGCAAAGCAATTAGTATTTCAGGGCTTGATATTCTTTTAACAGATTTCCAGTCTTTATTGGTTAAGATTTTCAAAGTTTTATCTGAAGACTCAATAAGCAATAGTCCATTGCCAATGATAGAAAAGCCGGTAACATTCATGGGGCATATATCAACACTGTTGATACAGAAACCAAGTTTATTATCACTTGAATGAACATACAAACCACTACTTCCTTGCTCAAATTCAATCCTTTGTATGTTAATTAGTGAGGATGAAACATTTCTAGATGTTTCGAAAGCAAAGTCATAAAAAACTAAAACTCCAGTTGAATCAGAAGTAACAATGCAATCCCCTTTCCACGCCAATGCTGTTGCATAAGCTGTTTCCTTGGAACATCTCAAACGTAGAACTGGTGATTGTGATTGCTGTATGGATATAGAATATATTTGAATTTCACCAGTTTTAAGTAAAACTGCGATATTCGGCGAATCTTTGATAAATGATGTTGCAGGTGTACTCCCTACCTGGATGGCTACATCAACTATAGGAATAGTGAAAACTATTGGCTTCTCGATTGCCTTATGAACAATCCCAATATAAAACTTTCCCCGTAAAAAAATTGCTATATCTTCAAGCGCAATGATGTTGGTTGAAGTGCCAAGCCTTTTATCATATTGATTCACTTGCTTTGTGACAAAGTTAATAACACCAGACTCGCTTTTTGTTGCATAAACACATGCATCATTTTTTAATAATTTGATCAAAGTAATTGGATTATTCGATGCTTTAAATTTCATTTGAACAATAGCTGTGATCGTATTAATTAATATGATTTCTCCTGAAATGTTTCCTATTGCAATAAATGGCTCAATAAAATCAAAACATGTTTGTTGAATAGGAATTATATTGATCTGATTCGAAACATATACTTTCTTATTCATTGTTTTTATCTCATAAAAGCCATTTAGTTGATTATAAAACAAGAAAAGGTTGGGAAATAGTGGATTTGAACAACATGATACGTGGGTTCCCTTTGAAGATAATTCAAAGTTTTCTCTTTTCATTTTAACTTGGCCTATTTTTTGATAAGAAATGTGATTTGTTGACTGATATACTGATAAAGAAAAATCACTATGAATAACAGCGATCTCAAGAGAGTTAGCATATGAAGGCACTATTAAATGGAATGGATTACTATTTAGATCATCTCTTATTACAGAATGAATTGTTTTGGTCAACAAATCAACTGCAACAATCTCGCAATGAATTGCAACTAATATCAAATTCGGGATATGAGGATGAAACTGTGAATCTTGGATAACTTGGTTTTCTTTGAGAGTTTGGGTAACTACCTTTGATGGCACTGATTTTGAGCTGGTAGAGTTCAATATTTGGAATGAAGATCCGGATGACAATAAACATCGGAATTTATGAAAAGGATCTAACGAAAAATGAGCGTGAAATCCGGATATTTCGGCCTGCCATATAATTCTAGAATTTTTCGCACCATTTTCTGGCTCAAAAGGCCAGAAATCAATTGCAATCATTAAAGAGTTATTAGTTAATCCAACCAATATCCCATTTGACCATTTCATATCTATCAAATAATTATTTTCTGTGAGTTGTCTGGTAATTGACTTAACAGAACCTTGCTCACAATCCAATAAAAAATTCCGACCTGTTTCCTCAGCTATGGCAAGCAAAGGAAACTCATCGTGAAACTTTAAACATGTTATATTAGAATTAGAAAATTCTACGCTTCGTAGGTAACAAAACTCATCTAGATTGGCTTTGTAAATTAAAACAGATCCTTTAGCTCCAATTGCAGCTAATCCACATGTTCCCCAGTCCATGCAACCAAAAGAAAACAATTTTGAAGGAACAGGAATCGATGAAACCCGAATCAAACTTTTATCAAAACTCATTTTTTTATTTGATCAGATTTGTTACTATTAAAGGTGTGTTAATAGTAGCAAATCACACATTCATAGTGAATTAGTTTCAAATATGTTTCGATCCCCCACATTAAACCACAATTTTGAACATATTTGAAATGTTTCCTATATTATTCTCATGAGCCCAAGCACAAATCTAAATTATTAGAATATTCAAAGAGAGTCTTTGATTTATGGAACAATTAAGTTTGAGGAAGCAATTGATAAAGAATACCGATTTATAAAATTGCCCCATACAGGTTGGGGAATACATGCTTGGGCGTATCGTCATTATTAGACCAACTCTCCAATAAGTTGATGAGATCACAATATAATAGAAAGAATGACTTCTTCCTCTAAAATTACAATTATTTTTAGCTTCTGAAGGGAAAATTATAAAAAAGTGATGAAGAAATAATGTGAAATTAATTAATTCTAGCTATATTTCTAATTCAATTATGAAAATTTGTCATATTTCGCCACAAAACTGATTTTTTTGGTATGAAATTAATAAGAATTAACTTAATAGACTAAGATCCTCCAACTTGGATACATGTGTTTAATCTGAGGTTTATCTAAAAATACTTTTCAGATGTGAATACTGAAAGAATTATTGCAAATTGATCCAAATGGTAAGATATTCATTATCAAAGATACTTCGAAAAGATCCCACAAAGAAATAAACAATAAAACTAATCCAAACAAGATATTAGGCTGCAAAAAAAAACTAATTCCATTAAATATCCACCATTATAGATAACATTTTTAAATTGTGAGCCATTTTTTAAATTTGATGGAGGAACAGATTTCTCTTGAGGAATATCTTTTTGGAGAGGGGAATAAAATTTTTATTGATGATATTGAGTTTTGTGTTGATCGAATTGTTATGTTGCCAAAGATCCGGCCTCATCAACTGGAAAAAGCTGTGGATTTATCTGTTGAGTATTGCAAATATGCTGATTTCCGTCTAAAAATATTGAAAAACATATATAAATGCCCAGTTTTGATATATCGTTTGTACAAGAGAGGATTTTTTGTGTTTGACGAAGTTGAACCATTTTTGGAAAAAGGAGACTCATCCTTATTTTGCTATTATTTTAGGAAGGAAATCAAAGATTTTAAGAGTTTTATCCAAGGTAAGAAAATCCTTTATGATTTAAAACCATCATTTTTCGAGAATGAAAGCAATATTGATCAATATATTGAATATGGTTTTTTGCCATCAAGTATTGAGTATTGTCTCAAGTATGATGTTTTAGATGATCTTGTTGTTTTCGATGATTTAAAACAAAATGCTAAATGGTGCCCATTTGAGTGGAGTTTTAAGCCAGAGTATCTTGATCTCTTATCCTTTGCTGGATTTTTTGCCTCAATCAAGTGCTTTAGGCATTTATTAATGAAAGGATTTGAGATCAATGAGAATGTATTTTTAATGGTTGTCTGTGGTGGTTGTTTTGATCTTTTCCATTTATGTCAAGGAAAACAGTTTTTTATACCAAGTATTGTTTGTAAAGCATCAGAGTTTTTCCACCTACCTTTGTTAGTTTTCATGCTTGAAAATGGTGCAAATATTAATGCTAATTGTAAAAAGAATTGGACTCCTCTTCATTATGCTGCTAATAATGGCCATATTAGTGTTGTTGAATATCTTGTTAACCAACAAGCTGATATTAATCCAAAATCTGGAATTAATTTTTATGAGACTCCTTTTCACTTTGCAGCTGAAAATGGTCATCTTAGTGTTGTTAATTATCTCGTAAATCAAAAAGTTGATATAAATACTAAAGATTATTATGTTGAGTTTTTATATTCAATAGGACTCCTCTTCATAAAGCAGTTCAAAATGACCATCTTAGTGTTGTTGAATATCTTGTTAATCAAAAAGCTGATATAAATCATAAAGATAAAAATGTTGAATTTATATATTTAATCAGACTCCTCTTCATTGTGCTGCTATTTATGGTCATCTTAGTATTGTTGAATATCTAATTAATCAAAAAGCTGATATAGATGCAAAAGATCATGGTGTTGAGTATTTATGTTTAAACATACTCCTCTTCATTTAGCTTCCTGCCATGGTTATCTTAGTGTTGTTGAATATCTTGTTAATCAAAAAGCTGATATAAATGCAAAAACTAGTAGTGTTGAATTTTTATATTTAATGAGACTCCTCTTCATCATTCTGCTAAAAAAGGTCATCTTATTATTGTTGAATATCTAGTTAATCAAAATGCTGATATAAATGCGAAAAGCGTATATGGGGAAACACCATTGGGATATGCAAGGCAAATTGGTGTTTATGATTCAGTTAAGAAAAAGACACTGAAATCGAATATTGTGGAATTTCTCAGGAGTAAAGGAGGACAATAATCCAGAAAAGGATTAAAAATCTTTCAGGAAGACCTGAATACTTTTTTAAAAACTGAAGGAATTCATCAACCACAAAAAAATGCATATTGATCAAAGTGGAAATCAATATTAATCGAAGATTCTCCGATAATAAATCTCAAAGAAGAAATAACAAATGAATTGTTCAATAATATGTGTAATACAAGAAGAATAATAGTATTCAAAGAGAGAGTATTCCCCCTATTATTCTTGTTGAGATACCACAATCATATATTACCATTGATGTGATCTCTCCCTTTGATCTATTTTCCTGTATCATCTCATATATATGAGATTTTCTATCCATGTACAGCTTTCTCTGGAGACAAAAAGCTCATAACTTCCAAACACGAAGAGTATGAATGTATGCACTATAGAAACTTATAGAAGATCCAAAAATATGGTAAACTACCAGTAATTGGTAAAATCTCATATTTGCTTGATGGTTCAATTGATTATATGGATGCTTTCACTGAAAATCTAATTGAGGAGTTCATTGGATTTGATAATGATTGAGAAATTGAATCAAATACTTGTTTTGATGAATAAAAAGGTTTTCAAAATAATCATTTGTATGAATCATAATGTGTATTTTTGAGGGTAATGAAACAAAACATGTTTGTGAAAACCAGTCATATTTTCTGTCCTTTATGTTGATTTAACGTTGTAGTTTCTTTAAAAGATATTATTTGTTTAGTTTTTCAACTTAAGTATATGAGTTTACCTATTTCTGGGAGTTCTCCAGTTTTAGGAACCTAAATACTCTCAAATACATTACATTCTCATTTGTTGTATCTGGGCGCTTTCATACATATATAAATATACGCACAATATTTCCCAAATAAACCATCAATGGGCAATACTACTCATCAACATGGTAAACTGGGCTGATCCAAAATGGGGCACGATTTTGTAAATAATTAATGAATCCAAGTATAGATACTGTTTTTAATGTAGATAGTGAGTCAATGGGCCGAGAAGAGTGTTTTAAAAAAGTTTTAAAAAGTTCTTCATTTAGATACTTATGGAATATGGGAGAGAAACTCGTGGTTGATTACGTTATTAGGAATATTGACCTTATTGTTAATTACGGGTTTGATAAAATGTTAAGCAGCAAGGTTATATCTGATATTTGTGTTTCAATAATGAAATCCAGATCAACCCCTCCATTTCAAAGGATTATTAAGGAATCCAATTTTCTCGCTTTGGTTGAAAAGTATCCAATGTCAAACCCAAACTTATCGATTCAGATAGAATGTTTGTATTTATCTGTGCTTCCCTTCATTATTATTGACGAATCAAATAATTTTAGATCTGTATTTAAGTCAGAAGCTTTTATTAAGAGAATATTATTGTTTCAATCCACAGGAGATGTTTTCAGCTTTTTCAGCCTGCTTTTAACTGATCCCAATAGATCTACAATTAACTTTCTAAAAGGGTCCGGTTTTTTGAAAGTACTCAGAACCTACATGATGAGTAGCAACGATCTAGTTTCAGATATATCGTTATCTTTATTTGTCAAAACACTGTCAACTTCCCTCTATTCTGACGCAGCAATGGTTTTACTCGAAGATGATTGCCTTAACAAGTTAGTTAAATCAGTTCTATTGGATCCTCGCACACAAGCATTTGAATTTCTAAGATATACATTCCAAACAGCCAACAGAGAGTATTTTTTCTCTAAATGGAAAAAAATTATTCCAATTATTGAGATTAAAAACTCGGATTTTTGCAAAATCGTGCTCAATTCTGGAGTATACACTTCATGTGTTGATGCTTGCATGGGTTTAGTAATCTCATTATATGAACACAACCATGTTTATTCAATAGACATTGAAACAATAACAATACATCTTGCCGAACTATTTTTCAAATATAGAACCAACTCTTTTTTGCATACAACATTTATGAGACTTATACAAACACTACAAAAATCGAAATCTATCACTAATGACCTAGTTCAAAAAATGCAAATTGTAGACCCAATGATTAATCTTTTCAAAGAAAGAGAATCAAATTTCTCATTTTCATCATGGGGACAGATGAGACAAATAGCGAAGATCATAAATCCATATATTAGCAGTGAAAACAGAGTTATTTGGGATACTGTTGTAATTTGTAATATAGATAAAACTGATCAAATTATCAAAAAGAATTACGGAGGAAGGACTCTCCTTCTTCCAAAAAGGCTCCAATCAAGTTGGATAGTACAAATATTGAGAATATTGATGATTTTGTTGTTCATTTTCCTAATATATACCCTAGTGCCTGGGAATGAGTAAATAAACCCCTTTTTAGATTCAATTCTTTGACCGACCCAAAATGTTCTTTGCTTTGATATCGATTTGTTTTTCGGTTAAATTTAACATCGTTGCTGTTGATACGGAAGGCCTCTCTCATCAGTTTGCCTCCGTTGAATATCAACCCCTCGCCAACACAGCAAAAGCTAATCTTTTGAATGAGGCTGATTTTGAACCAGGATTTATACAGAGTTTCCAAATATTAAGAAACGACGGAAAAGTTGTTCAGGTTACAGCGCAAAAATATTCCAATTTTGTTTCGTTCAAACTATTCTTAATTGATGATTTGCCAGTTGGAATTGAAATTCTTAACACTGGTTCAAAGAACAGAGGCGTGCTTGTTACACTAAATAGAGCTAAGAAAGTAGCAGGTCCTCAGTCCCAGCCTGTAAAGCAAGCAGAAGGCCCAACTGGTATAATGGGGCTTGTGAGCAAGTACTGGTGGGTTGGTATATTAGTATTTGTCCTTCCAAAGTTAATGGGTGGTGGACAACAACAGCAGCAGTAAATATTTTAACACACTTTATGGAAAAGTGCCAAAAATGGCTTTTGCATTTCCAGCTTTGCTTCAGTTCTATATTATTGGTTCGTTTGCTTTAGTGATATCATCAGTAGCGAGGCAGTTTTTTTATTTTAATGATGTAATGGAAGTTTCAAAAGCTTTAATTGACGATAATTTTACCTCATTAGTATTAATGAACAGTTTTTTAGCCTTTATATTGCTTTTTATAGGTTGTTTGCATAAATATTTGGACTATAATATTGAACCAGATATTGTTTCTGATTTAAAGGGGCTTATTATGGATCTTTTGATGCTAATTCAGGTTGTGAAAACTGAAATAGATCAAGAGTCTCTGATTTTTGTTCTTGTTTATTTCTCAATGTTCTATGTTTCTAAACTTTTTAGAAGGATCGTTGAATCTTTGGAAAACTTTACCGAGCCTCCCACTATTTCAAATCATCAAAAACTCATGAAGGCTCAGGTTGTTTCATTCTTTGCATTTATTTACATAATATCCAGATTAATGGCAGTTTCTGATGATTTGAATAAACTCTTTGGGGCCTTAATGATTCCATGCATCTTTGCGATTTTAAGAGATATAGCGAAACACTATTTCTTCATTTTGTCAAGAGATGATAATGGAATATCAACATCAAGCTTATACAAAACATCTTTTGTGGTTATATCTATTTTTGATATTATTGAAGCAACATCAAGGGTTATTAAGTTTTTCGTTTCTAATCAGCCATACTTTTTATTCACTCTTGCAATAATGATTAATGTGATGAACATATATAACTCGGTAACCTCCCTATTAGATTGGTTTAAACTCCAAAAAATGATCAATCTCTCATACCCAGATGTTTCACAAACAGATCTTGACAAGGATAATATCTGCATTATATGCCGATGCCAGCTTGAGATGGGGTCCTCTAAGAAACTCCCATGCGGCCATTGTATGCATACAGAGTGTTTGAGAAGGTGGGTAGAAACGAAAAATATGTGCCCAATATGCCATGCAAAACTTGAAACGATAATTCCTGTGATTAACAGGATCGATGATGAAGCTATCCATCAACAACAACATGAACCCATTGAAGAAGATGACGAAAGAAAAATTGATGAATTGATAGAAAGAGTGCATGCATTTGAGCAGAAATTAATCCAAATTAAGGAAGCAATCAAAGCCAAAAAACAGGAAATAGCTGAATAGTACTTTTAATCAGTCTAATTAAAGGTGTTTTTATTTTAACGATTATTGTGTAAACTATCCGGGATATAACCCAAAGATGAATCTAAAAAACGTAGAACAGAATATGAATTCAACAGGATATACAATAGAATCGAATCCTTTTTATATTAGTGATAAACTACATATGTTTGGTTATCAAGAGGCCAAATCGTTAAAAATCAAGGAAGAAAGGCAATCTATGAAATCTTTGTCATTAGTTGATAGAACAGGGTTGTTGAAACCGAGAGTACCTTCAAGTTTATATCGTACTCTTCCTAATACAAGATCGCCACTTTATAGCGCTAAATCAAATTCATCTTTTATTCGAAGGAAAAAAGAATCTCAAGAAAGATTTCAAAGAATGACTGAGTTTATTCAACAAAAAAGGGAAATTTATGTTGTTCAGCTCCTTATAGATAAAAAAGGAGAAGAAATTGAAAAAATTAATGACTCAATAATTGGGGATGAGAAACAAATGAATGAAGAAGAAATTCAAATTTCCGACACTGCTCAGAGATATAAAATGATGACGACAAAAATTGAAGCAGATTTAGCAAAGGGGAGGAAATCTGCTGAGCATATGACTCAACAAAGAGTTGAGTTGCTGCAGAGATTTAAGCGACAAACGACAAACAATGCTATCATAAAATCAGAGATCTCCAAAAATGAAGAAACATTAGAATCATATATTCTCTATCATGATTTCTTAAGCCAATGGCCAGATGGACCTGGTTGGTTTTTATCAGATCCAAATATAATGATCAATGAGTTGGCCAGAATTGAATCAGAGAATTTGTTTCTGATTCGCCAATGCGAACAAATCACTGAATCCAAAAGAGGAGAGACGAAAGATTATAATCAATTATTTAATGATTTAGAGAGAATTATTGAGAGCATTGAACACTCTCGAGAAAAGTCTTTAAATTTTCCAATGCAGGGACAAGAACCCAATGAAGTAGAAAGCATTGAAGATATTGAATCACTAATAAGTAGTTATACATCAATAATCGAAAAAACATATAAATCTTGTTTCAAAAAGCGCGCTGATGTAACCCCAATTACAATGCTTGAGAGGATTGAAAATAGACTTGAAGAAATGTATCAAGAGATCACACTTGTTGAACCAGCATTTGTTGATGCTAAACAGCTACAACGTGAAAAAGAAAGAAGAGAAGAACAAAGAAAATTAATGCAAAAAGAAAAAGAAAGGCTTCAACAAGAAAAGAAAGATCAAGCTCTTGCAAGAGCTACAAAGCCAATCAAAAAGAGAGAAGGGCGGCCCTTAGTTGCAAGAACAATTCCATTTAAAGCTCACAAGAATGATGATGAGATCCAAAGGTTGCTTTTATTAGGAATGGAGAAGCAACAGGCTTTACTTTTTGGTTCACCCTATGAGTAAATGTTTACATAAAATTACAGAAATAAATTTTATAAAATAAGTAAAACTAATCTATCAATTTTCTGAGTAGTGTGCCAAATATTCTTATGAATTTTTTCTATGAGTCGATAAACGTTGGAAACAAAATGTTTATTTCAGAAAGTTTCTGAAACGTTGGTTGTGTTAAACCGAAAATTTCAATGAATTGAGAAAACTGACAGAAACATTATAGAAATGACTGATACTGGCTTTGTTCTTAGTTCGAATTCAAAACCGAAGAAAATTAGAAAACTTTTTTCTCCACAAGAAGATGCGTTGCTATCACAGATTATGTATCAACAACCATTTCAAACGTGGATAGCCGTTGCCGACCAATTACCTGGTAGGACGGCACGTCAGTGCCGCGATCGATGGGTGAACTATTTATCGCCTTCTAATAAAAATGGGCCATGGTCACACGAAGAAGATAAACTTTTAGCAGAAAAATATTTAGAATATGGCCCCCAATGGACCACAATAGCCCATTATTTTGATGGAAGAAGTGAGAATAATGTCAAAAATAGATGGTACACATATGTTAAAGCACGTTTACCTTCAAATGCACTTCAGATATCAGTTGTATCACAATCAAAAAGCATAACAGAAATGACACCTGTTATGAATATTATTCCAAATACAGTCACAAAAATTACGACAGAAACAAAGAATCACTCATATAATGATATATCACCAAGGCCAAAACCTTTATTACCCCCAATCACCAATTTTGTAGACAATATCAATAATGCTCAAACATATTTCCCAACAATAATATATCCTGGATCACAAAAGTATAGATCAAGCAGTGTTAAGCCGGCATTGCCCGACAACGGATTTTATTTCAACTAGATATTATTTTAAATTGAGTTTTATTCCGATTATTCAAATTTTATTTCAATTTTTCCATATATTACCTCAATTTTTTTGATAGGCACCTTCATAACAACTGAAATATTTGATTGATCTCATTGAACAAAAAGGCTGATTAACATATCGCTTTTTTACAAATACTTTCAATTTGTTTTTCTGAATAATTATGTTTGGTCGTTATGTGTTTGATATCTTCTCAATTCTTAACGTGGTTTGATCTTTTTGGAAATAGAACATTATCATACTTAGGGTTTTAGCACTCATCATTCTAGGCTTGAAACCTGGTAGGTTTGATTTGACGAAAACGGTCGGGTACTGGACTGGAGAAATCAATAAAACTGTTTTTTCGTTTTGATATTGAAATGTTTCGGTAGTTTCATTCCAAACGATTAACAAATCTGAAGGTATATCGGGCTGGCCATGTGGAATGATAGTATATACCAATTTGAACCTATATTCTTCGTATTCTATCAAATTATTGGTTCTCTTTCCCAAAACTGATAAGAATGATTCAGCATATTGAGTACCAATACAAGAAATGGATATTGAATACGTGACAAATAACTTATTTGTTTCGCACCGAGGTGGGTGTTCAAATGTGAATGAAAACCGCTCTGGGGACATTATGTTCATCATTGACATGAATGAAGATGAATAATTAACTATTGTGCTCTCTTGTTTCTCTATATTTGATGTAACATGATTATTTATAATATAGCTTTTTTTAGGGGGTTCCCAAGCTTTATTATTCGGAAAGTTAACTTTTTGGGAATTTATTAGATTTTCTTCAATTCCTTTTTCAATAGAATCTATTTCTGCATATAAATCTTCTTCTGAACTTGTTGCCGACTGAATATATATGCTTTTTTCATGTACAACTGGTTCGATGATCAACTCAGACAAGCCAGTTGAATGTTGAGAAAGCAAAACAAATGAAGAACCATTTTCAGATAATGCATGATAAGAATCTTCAGTTTGTAAATTTATTACTCCATTCTGAAGAAGAGACCCCTGAGGATCTATTGTACCAAAACTAAGAAATATTATCATATTTGTTAATTCTATTAAAGCCTTTTTGACCATATTATCCATTGTTTTCTCTATTTGTTTAATAAACTCACAATATTCAAGAAGAAATGATCTGGATTTAACAACAATGTCCTGAATTAATACCAATACTTGATTAAGACTCTCTAAAGAAATTGAAGGTAAAACCCTAATTGAGAATAATTGGATGATTATTCTATGTAGCATTTCATTTGAATCCAGCTGATCTTTAAAAAATGAAAGTGCTGAAAGAATCCTATAAGATGATGGATCACTACTTGGTAAGCTTGAAATAATATCCTTGTGAAATCTCTCAATAAAATGATTGAATTGAGTATTTGGTCCATTTTTGATATCTAAAGTAATTTCAACAAGTAACTCAAACCATTCTTCAGGTGACATTAAGGTTGGAAACTCGCAATTAATTGTTACAAGTATAAATTCAAATGTCAGACAAGAATCATAACTCTCCCCAAATTTATTTACCATATGGTTATGTATCTCATTATCAAAATCTACTTTTCCGTGTGTACATAATAAAGACAAATAAGATTGTAAAACACGAAGCATTTCAGGTGATCTTGGGAGGTTATTTGACTTCATATAGTAAAGTGTCAATGCTCTAAGACTTTGTTGTGAATAAGGACTGAAAGAAGGATTATTTGTTAGTGATGTTAAAGCATTAACACAAGTGCTACTATTGATCGGATTCCATAAGTTTTTAATAAAATATAGAAGCCAAGTTGATTTTTCAGACTGTGATAGCAATGTACATGAAACAAACAATTTTGAGACCAAATCAACAAAATGAAACTCATTGTGAATATCAGAAAGCAAAAAGGAGGCCGATTTAACTAAATATGATCCGAAATCATAGAAAGGTTTGCCATGTGGTAATGATAGTACATAAGAGCAGTAATTGATGAAAACAGATGTATCTTTTCGAATTGGAATAATGTGAAGCATTTTCGTTATAAATTGAATTGTTTCACTTGTTGTCCAATTTTTTGTTCCTAAAAAGGAACAATAGTATGGAGAAATACTTGTTTCTTTTTTAACAGGAAAAACAATATTGGCAGTCTCAAAATAATCAAAAAAATCTCCCTCGTTCTCCAATTTTGGCAAAACATGAATTGGAACACCATAAATATGCTTAGACATAATCAGTGTTACATGAAGCAAAAACCTAACAATAATAAAACTCATCCCTGGGTATTGAGGAATAAGATTATAGCAGCTGTTCGGAACTATTCTTGACTTATATATTAATTCTAAAAGAATCCTTGACAAAACATTTTTGTGAATACTATTCCCAAATGAAAACAACGTACCTGCGACAAAATTAAAGTCATTTTCAGTCATATCAAACTGCTGTAGAATATCAAAAAATGAATGAAACCTTATTACTGATTTGATGACATCAATTCTTTCATCAGATATTTCGATCGATTTGCTCAAAATATGAAACAAAACTCCTATTCCTTCTTCTTTGGTAGATTTAATAACTGTAAATAGATCAATTATACTCTGTCGATCATATGGATAATAACTATGCTTCATATGATAAAGGGGCGTTTCAATAAATTCATTAGAAATAAAGTCTTGAGGAACTTGAATAGAGAGCGGGAACAATTTATTAATAATATGATTAAGGTATTTATCTGAATCAAAAGTTTTATCATAAAATATTGCGGAAATCAAAGCCAAAATCCCATGTATCATATTGTTCTTTTTGCTCAACAAAACATCTCCATCTTTTGTGAGCATTATTAGTTTAAAAATGCAAATCGCCAAACCATTTATCATTTTCTTGGATTGACTTTGGAATGGATGATTGTTATCTAATCGATAAAACACAAATAATGGCAATATCTCAGAAGTAATAACATCGCACCAAAAAAAAGCGCAACTGTTATTAGACATTGATACTTCCTCATGTAACACCTCCAATAACTTGATAGACTCTTCATTCTGTTGACAAAAAAGCTCATAGAAAGTAGTCCTCCATTGACTAACGCAATCATTGTACATATAATTAGCATTGATTGCTGATATAAATGTTCTCCAGATGCAATTCTTAGAAACAAATCTGAACCTCCTGTTGTAAACAGTAATCATTTCATTAAAGTATCGTACAACAGCTTCAGAAGACCATTTATCATTCAATAATTTTATTGTTACGCCTAGAACATCAACTATCCCCAATTTTGAATAAATTTTTGGATCAAAATCCCAAAATGGCTCCATATCAATAATACTTGTAAAATATACTTTAATTTCATTAACAATATATACTTTGTCGCAGGGTTCTTTCGAACCTTTGATTACTTTCAATGATTTTTGAACTTGCTTTAATAGAGTTTTCATTTATGGGAAAAAATCATATCAACCAGATTCGATCCTCTGGTCTTTAACGATTACAAATTTGTAAACTAAGTCAAACCGCCTCAAGTTAGACCAACAAATGTTACTTCGTAAATGCCGTCAATGCAACCAATACACACTTAAGAACGAGTGTTCCACATGTGGTAGTGA
>Ga0209639_1000909_pt1 | contig 35141 bp, 26 predicted proteins | sample EPASupsiteHSE605_FD_187268 | JGI IMG/M metagenome (GOLD analysis project Ga0209639, IMG submission 187268) | Bioremediated contaminated groundwater from EPA Superfund site, New Mexico - Sample HSE6-05 (SPAdes) (version 2) | ecosystem: Environmental > Aquatic > Deep subsurface > Groundwater >... | reverse complement strand
GATTGTTTATATACACACTCAATTCATATGAAGTTCAATCAAATGTTTCATGTGTAAATGGTCGAGCAGATATTATAGTGATTTCTAAAAACCAAGTATTCCCATCATATGTTCTTGAACTTAAATTGTATCGAAGCAAATCAAGAACCCCCAAAAAGACAGAATGCACAGTTTTCAAAAAAGCATCTATCAAAGCATTAAATCAGATTGAAGAGAAAGAGTATTATCGATGTATTCCAGCATTTGGAACCCGTATGGTATATTTAGTTGGATTAGTATTTTATCAGAAGAGTGTTTTTGGTAACTACAAAAAGATTGGTGATAATGATTCACGCTTTGTTATTGGAAACCAGTCGAAATGATTTTCCCATTCTTTATCAATATATTTTTTAATAATTTGTACTTGTATTTTATCCTTGGAGTGTATTTTGAAACTCTCATATTATCTTCAAATATCTCTAATCGTTTTCGTTTCATTTGTTAATATGAATGCCAAATAACAATGATTCATTTTCTTGCGTACATAATTAATAAAGAATTCATCTCAGTATTTCCTAATAAAGATTTTGACAAGAAAAATACTATTAATTCAAGTCAATTACTCATTAACGTTAAAGCCGAAGAGTCTGATTTTATAGAACCTAAACCAAAAGAGTTTATGGAGTTTCTGCTTAGTGTTTTAATTTTTGTCATATTGTCTACTGTTTCCAAAGCTATGGCATATATTTTTTTATATGATTTTATTAATAAGAAACCCATTGAGTTACAAAGAATGTTTAATCAGGGCTGTTTTGAGCAAGAGTATGGTTAAAGATAAGCATTTTATACAGGAGTTGTGAATTGTTTATATTCAGGATGTTATAATTTGATTGTTCAATTAGCAACATTTTTAGGGGCATTTTTCTCAATTGAGTTTCCTCATATGATCTTGATAGTTGTTTTGTATCTATAATTGATATAGTTAATCAAGACATAAGTAGAGAGAACAATGAACGAATTTTCCAATTATGTATGGTTCTACATTTTTTTGGTGAATTTGAGAGTGATATATATAATGAAGACAAATCTCAGATGAAACCAATTCATCGAGAGTTTGATACCTGTTTGAAGTTTCCTGAAAAGGCTATGGAATTTTTGTTTAATCCATTAATATCATTAATTGTTTCGGTTGAAGATTCTGATATCAGTATTAATTGTCATTCAGAAAGGGCTCCTCATGTTTCTGCATTTGTTTGCTTGGCTGATCTTGCAAACGCAGCAGATGAAGTTGCTATAGACATGCTGTTTGATTTCATTAATCAAAACATGAATAACTTAGATTGGCAGTTTAGATATGCATCAATATTTCTCGAATCCTAAGAAGTCAAAACAATATCCGAAGAAATGGAAGTTGTTTCAGATATTCAGATTACTGCTCCAATACATCATGGTGTTCTTCATGCTTTATCGACACAAGAGGAGGTTGGAAAATAGGTATATCAATTTTCTACTTTTTTAAATTTTGTCCTTCAATCAACACATGCCATTGAAAGAGTTCTTCAAGAATCAATTCAACTGATTTTTTCAATCACTTCAATATTGGGAAGACAACTTCATGTGATTCTTAACACTCCTATAGTCCTTCGGCTTCTAGAAATGGTTTCTCAATCAGAAGATCCTGAAATTCAGCTTGCGACATGATTGCAAATTGATAAAATATTATTATGAAATGTTTTGTTTGTTTTACAAAAAAACTTTTGAGACATTTACAAAATATTTTTTTTCAGATTTCGAAAAATGGAAAAATCTACCCCCGAAGAAATTGCACAAATACAGCTTGAAACACAAGGAAGATACAAACTTACCAAGCTTCTTGGTAGGGGAGCATATGGTGTTGTTTTTTCTGCCATCGAGAATGACACAGGAAACAGAGTTGCTGTTAAAAGAATCGAGAGAATTTTCGAATCACAAACTGATTCAAAGAGATGTTTAAGAGAAATTAAAGTTTTGGCTAATTTATATCATGAAAATATAGCAAATTTAGTAGATGTGACTTGTTTTAATGATTTTAATGAATTCAAAGCTGTAATTTTGGTAATGGACTTGATGGAAACTGATATGTTCCAAATAATTAGTAGTGGACAAAAATTATTAGTAGATCATCATAGATATTTTATATATCAGCTACTTCGTGGCTTAAAGTATCTTCATTCAGCTAATGTATTGCACAGAGATTTGAAACCATCGAATTTGCTCCTTAATGCCAATTGCGACTTAAAGATTGCAGATTTTGGGCTGTCCAGATTAACCGAACCCTCAGATCCTCCTGAGTTTTTATCGGAATACGTAACAACAAGATGGTATAGAGCACCAGAAGTTTTACTGTATTACCCAGTATATGGAGGACCAATGGATATGTGGAGTGTTGGATGTATTCTAGCAGAGCTTGTTCTCAGAAGACCCCTTTTCCCCGGTAAATCTACAATGCAACAACTTCAGTATATAACGGAAATACTAGGTTCGCCAACAGAAGATGATTTAGCAGACTGTGTAAATGTCAAAGCACGGCACTTTATGGAAAGCCTCCCACCAAAGGAAAAGGCTGATTGGAAGAAGGTTTTTAGAGGAAAAGAGACCGATGATATTGAGATAGATTTCATTAATAAGCTCCTGCAATGGAAGCCGGAAAACAGAATGACTGTAGATGAAGCCCTTGAGCACCCTTTCATGGCAAAGCTTCACGATCCTTTTGATGAGCCTATTTCTTTTCCTTTAGATAGTTTTGAATTCGAAACACCTGATATTACAATTGATGAATTGAAATTTGTATTGTGGAATGAAATCGTTAAAAGGCACCCAGAATATAATCACTAAATATCAATCTTCGGTCACTATTTTGTTGTTTGCACAATATACTCCCAAACGTTTCCTAATTAAGAATAATGGATAACGAGGCAAGATTCTCTTCAATGCCTCCAAAACTAAAGGAAATGAGATTTTCTGCTGTTTTTTCAGCAAATTATCAATCGAAGAATCGATCTCAATAAAATGGTCTTTACCATATAATTGGAAAGTGGGATAATTTCTTTCATGAGGAGGCTGTTGTAATTCATCAGCAGAGCCAAGCGATATAGATTGCATTTCTTCCATTATCTGGGAGGTTTTCAAAAAGAACCCATAAAGAGACTTATCCATTTTTACACAAGACAAATTTAATGCATACCTCAATATCAAGTATTTTCCAATGATAATATACATATATGATACCATCTTTGTTGCATTATTGAACCAAATTAGAGTCTTCGCATTTTAAGATGCATAATAATAAATATAGTCTTTATTACATCTAGTGGAGAAGATTCATCTGAGGATTATTATCGAAATAAGAGTAAAAGAGAAGTTGCTTAGCATTCCAACCAGTCATATTCAATGGGTAAATTGCATATGTGAGGTGTCCATATGGGTTGCGAGTTCGATTTTTGTGGATAAAATCAAATCCTATTCCCCAATTTGGACGGATTGAACCAGGAATATCTTTTGACATATATCCTTGGCATATAATCTCATGATACTCCATGCTTGATAAATACTGAAAATTGGGAGTTCTTGGAGATGTTTTCTTATGTTCAACGTGTGCTGAATGCATAAAATCAACAATGTAAGAGGGGAGTTTCAATGACGAATAATCAAGACCGAAATTTGAATCAACATGGAATACACTTCTTCCATGAACCCATCCTTGCATGTTATGCAAAAGGCGGCGATCCCCTCCTTGAAGATCTCCATAGGTTCCCCCGTATCTCCAAATATACTTTTGTAAAATGGATTTGTCATCCAAATCCAGAATTTCTGGTGCTTCTATAACTTTTTGGGCATATCTTTCAAGATTTTCAGCAACATTCTCTGAAGCAGGAATTCTTTTGCTTCTCGTTAATACAAATGGCGAAAACATATGTCTTTGTGCTGCTTCAAAAAGAGATGGTGATGGATAAACATCTGAAGAACCAGAATAAATAACATCTCCTCGGCTCAATCTGATACCAATATTCCTAAAGAAGTATTCAGGAAAATCAACAGTATCTAATCTTGATTTAACTTCATTCAGAGATTTTTCTGAAACATATAATACTGTTAGTCTTGACTTGAGAAGTGGTCCAATTTTGAAATATTTCTCAAATGATGGGCCAGTAGGGTCTTGTTCACAATAAATGAGAATGAATTCGACTGCAATATCAGGATATAGACTAAGAACTTTTTCATATGCATCATAGACCATCTGTGTTCTCTTTAAACGGCTAGGGTTATTTGAAACAGCAGTATAATGAGATAAATATGGCTTATCTCTTTCAATGGCTGCATTCTCAACATCATTGAATATTCTTCTTATCCTCATCTCCTTTTCGTCATCTTCGTTCTCCGGCAACCCAATTTTATACTTCTTAAGAGTTTCAACAATATCAAACTCGGAGAATTGAACCAGTTCAAGATCGTATGATTGCAATCTGTTATTGGATTTGATAATACTAACCAAATATGATGCAATATCATGAGAAGAAGCGTAGTTAGGCTCCTTCATTGATGGAGTAATCTTGTAATTCTCAGTTTTGTTTAAAACTAGACTATTAAAAACATATCTAAATATTTTCTCTGTTTTGGTTTGTATGTACTGGTTTCCAAAAATATTAGGAGTCTTGACTTCAATAGTGTTTGGATTGGAAGACAATTTGCACACTGTCCTAATCAAAGGCACATTTCTATTGCGACAATACTCAATGATCATGTTGTTTAACTTTTTGCTCTCAGATGGTGAGTATCCCCTTACCATACTTACAACACAAGAAATTTGTATTTTGTCAAGTATTTTGTAAATAGGCTTTTGTCCAAGATCGAAATGAAGCATCCCTTTGACTTCCACAAATGGAATGTTTTCTTTCTTAAGGGCTTCAGTAAGTGCTATACCAATTCTTCCAGCAGAACCTAAAACAACAACATGGGGATTTTTTGCATCATCTGGTGAAATATTTAAGTGGCAGGGCAGCAAATGAGAGTATTGCCCATGTGATAAACAATTTGGGAGAATCCCCGGATTTTGCTCCCCATTAATAGATTCGTAACATTTTTTCATTTTCGAATGAGAAATCTCGCTTTCTATCAGTGATGGAAGAGTCTGAAATGTCAATGTCCTCTGTTTAGGAACATACAATAAAAACATTAACCAAGAAAAAATACACACAGAAAACAACACAGAAAGGTCGATAAGACTTTTCCTGCTCGCAAGATGGATCTGAGTTTCTTGACTTTTCATGTTTAATTCCACTTTTAAAAAAAGGGTAAACTAATAAAAGTGACCCCTTTTCTGCCAAATCAACTGGTCAATTAAGGCTGAACCATTCTAGAGAGGGTTCTGGTATTGGTATCTGGTCTCCATCCTCATTCACAAGACCACACTGCACTTTCTCAAACAGCAATGTATCTGATAACATTTGCACATACTTCTATTCTATCACAAGAACAATATCAATTTCATATTCTAACATTGATAGTAATAACAGTCCATCTCTTGGAGTTGTAACTATATGGGGAGCAGGATCATGAAAGATGATGTATTGTAAATTCAATAATTATCAAACTATTCTATGTTAACTCAGGTTCTCTTGAATTGTCTCATTCATTCATGGATCATTCTCGACTTCAACAAATGTATCAACTTCAATTAATAACCCATTAACATATATAATGACAAATCAAATAGAATTCTTCGATTCTCATTACTGAAATGCGCATATACCCACCCCTATCCCTCAACCAGTAGGATCATTGTTTGAAATTCAAAAAAAAATGTGAACATTAAGGAAACCTCAAGTATGATCATTTCATTTGTGATATAGAATCCTTGATCAAGTGTAAAAGAGGTATTGATAATATATCATGATTGTAATTGTATATGAAGAAATAGAGAAGAGTTCATTGCTTTTGAATGATAATGAAATAATTTGTGATATTGTTTTGGGCTGTGAAAATGAAAGTATAGATCAAGGAAGGTCTTGCATTGATAAAAACATTCTTGTTGATTCTTCAAAAGATATCATTATAAATTGGGAAATCCAGTGTGATAAATGTTAATGGTGTTTATTACTCAATTTTCTATAATTGAGTTTGTTCTGTTGATGGAGGAGCAATATACTTCTACTCTCCTAATTCATCTCTCATAATTATACATGCAAATAGTCGCTCTCATTCTTCTTGGGATCCTATGTTTACATCTGATAACATCTCTGGTGTAGTACCTATCAGCATTAAATTGCTCTCATCCTTAGTCAGGATGTATTTCGATTTACCTATCCTCAAGTGATCAGAGAGTTGAAAAAACATTAATTTCATTGAACAATTCTATTCAGGGTTCTCAATTGATTGTTACAATGCGCAAATTAATAGATTTACTGATCGGATCAAAAAGTGGTCATTTTTACCAATCTTCTTCTATTCAGGTACTTTATTTTCATGCCACTTTTTATGAGGGGGTCTTATGTACCTCAGCAAACCAAGGCGCAGATCAGTAATACCAGACTTTCCCGATGCTTAAATATTATTAGAATTCCAAGGAATATCACAGAGGATGATTTTGAAAAGGTAAAAATGCATTTTGGAGAAATTATGGAGACAATTTTTTCTGTTGCACAAAAAGGTAACGTAATGCTCACGTTTTACGATGTTCGTGAGTGCATTAAATCCAAAGAATTGTTTTGTAATATTAATCCATTTGGCTCTTTTACCAGCTCCGAGTTTGGAACAGAAAGTAGTCGGTTCTGTGATACTGTATTATTGGTTCCAAAAGTCAGGAATTTTATTGTTTGCATTAACAATGTGAAGAATATAATGACTGGTTTTGGTGATGTGATGTTAATACATGAGAAAGATAAATGCTTTTATGTTAGGTTTTATGATATTAGGATACCATTTATTGTTGTGGATTCGAAATCAATAGCTATAGATAGAGTGCTGTTTGTGCCGAGTTTTTCAAGCACATTTGAAGAAATAACTGAAAACCCAAGTATACAGGTTGGTAGGATATGCAAGGATGCTGTTAATCAAGATTTTTCATATCATTGATTGTTAGTATTCCTTTTTAATTAATTGTACTTTCATACAAATAAATTATGATTTGATTATTTATTGGAAAATGTATGATCTATGTAATAATTGCACCTCTTTCCTTTAAAAAATCAGCAACATCATGATTATTATTTTCACATGAATACTGAAATGCGGTATTATATCCATTATCTCTTGCATCAATATCTGCTCCGTTATTAATAAGATATTGGACAATACTAAGATAATCATTTTCAGCCGAATAATGAAGCGGTGTTTTCCCTTCATTATCTTTCGGATTTATATCTACTCCATGATTGATTAGATATTCAACAACGCTAATATGCCCATTTTCCGCTGAATAATGAAGCGGTGTTTTGTTTTGATTGTCTTTTGCATTTGTATCAACTCCATGATTAAAAAGATACTCTACAATACTAAGATTATTGTTTTCAGCTGAATAATGAAAAGGGGTTTTCCCCTCATTATCTTTTGTATTTTTATCTACTCCATGATTAATTAGGTGTTCAACCACATTAAGATGACCAATTTCTGCCGAATAATGAAGTGGTGTTTTACCTTGATTATTCTTTATGTTTTTATCAGCTCCATTTTCTATCAGATATTCAACAACATTAAGATGACCATTATGGGCTGACCAATGAAGAGGAGTCCATAAATAAACTTTTTTTGGAAATCAATTTCCTTCACATCTATTTCTATTCCATTTTTAACAATATAATCAACCAGATTAAGATGACCATTGTGGGCTGACCAATGAAGAGATGTCCATAAATATATTATTCATCAATTGCATTTCCTTTTGCATTTATATCAGCTCCATGATTGACCAGAAACACAAAAATGGTTAAATTATCATTTTTTGATGAATAGAGAAGAGGGGTCATTTCTTCATTATCTTTTGCATTAATATCAGCTCCATGATTAACTAAATACTCAACAATACTTAAGTGGCCTTTTTGAGTGGAAATATGAAGAGGAGTCATTTCCATCTTATCCTTATCATTCAATCCAGCCCCATGATTGATTAAATATTCAACAATATCTAAACTGCCATTATGAGCTGAATAATGAAGAGGAGTCTTTTTTACATTGTTTTTTGCATTTATATCAGCACCATGATTAGCTAAATACTCAACAACACTTAAATGGCCTCTTTTAGATGCATAGTGAAGAGGAGTCATTCCCATTGTATCCATTTCATCCAATCCAGCCCCATGATTGATTAAATATTCAACAATATCTAAACTGCCATTTTTTGCGGAAATATGAAGAGGAGATGTTTTTTGTTTATTTTTTGTATTAATATCAATTCCAAGATTAAATAAATAATCAACAGCTTGTATTTGTCCATTGTGAGCTGAATAATGAATAAGGCTCCATCCTTCTTCATCTGTCGCATTCATATCTGCTCCATGATTAAGCAGATACTCAACAACTTTCGAATAATCATTTCCGTTAGCAAAAAGAATTGGTGTGCAACCATCCAAAGTTTTTGCATTTATATCTGCACCATGATTAATCAGATATTCTACAATACATAAATTATTCTTTTCGACTGAGCAATGAAGTGGGGTTTTGCCTTTACTATCTTTCACATCGACATTAAATCCATGATTTACAAAACACTCAATAATACTAAGACCATCATTTTCAGCTAAATAATGAAGTATTGAAAAATCACCACTTTCATTCATATTTGCTCCATGATCAAGGAGATACTCAACAACACATTGATGATTTTCTTGGGCGGAATAGTAAATTGGTGTTGATAAATTAAATATTCATAGAAAGTGGTATCAAGTGCATTTATATCGGCACCATGATTAATTAGAAATTCGATGACACTTATATGGCCAGCAAAAGCTGACCAATGAAGAGGAGTATCGTTTTCTTCTTTCTTGGCATTTAAACAAGCTTGATTTTCATATAAAAAGTTCAATATCGAAAGTTGGCAATGTGAACATGCTTCAAATAAACACTCTGTTGAAAAAAACATTCCTTCATTACAAAGATGAAAAAGATCAATTGAACCACTACAAACAACTAAGGATCTAACTTTATCATCTATTTCGTATCCATTCATCAATAAATGCTTAAAACAATTGATTGATCCAAAAAAACCAGAAAATGATAATAAATCAAGAGATTCTGGTTTCAAACTCCATTCAAATGGACTCCATTTACAAAGAGTCTGATTTAATATATTAAAATTCCGAAAAGAATCAACATCATCATACTTAAGGCAGTACTCTAAGCTGGATTGATGAAAACCATACTCTATTAAATCATCAATAAATTGAAGATTTTCTAGAAAAGACTCATCGAAATCAAAGCAATGACTTTTGTTCCGAATAAATGACTCAAAATCACTGATTTCGCTACGAAAATAATAACTCAATATTAATGAATCTTCATTTCTTAAGAAGGGTTCGATTTCATAAAAACTATAAATACCTCTTTTGTACAATCGATGTATTAAAACAATACAAAAATTACATTTTTCAAGAAGTTTCTCTCGGAATTCGGAGTTTTTGCAATATTCAACACATAAACGAAAGCACTTCTCAAGTTCAAAAGGTCGAAGCATTGGGAAAATATAAATTCTTCCAACCCAGAAATCAATATCAACAATTTCGTAAGTGCAATCAACTTGTTCTCCATAAAGATACTTTTCAAATGCAATAATCTTCTCGAATTTGCACATTTAAAAAATGTTAATGTAAACTGAAAAATCATAACTTGCCGCGATTTTTTTCAATGATTCAAAAATATGGATTGGAGAAACATGATTCATACCAACAAGTAAAGATTTTCAAATTTAAAAATTGTAAACATAAGTGAATGAAGCTCAAAGAGATTGAGTTTTGGAAATAACTATTACTATTCATATGAAACAACAAATAAAGGGTCATTATTTTATTCAATATCATTTCAAACAAGGGACCTTCTTTAAGATTATTCAGAATCATTTCGATAATATGGCTGATTGTAATTCTGGATTTATTGCTATCAAATAATTCTGGCATTAGTTTGAATTGTGAATTAAAAATGATCAGAGCTTCAATAAAACAAGAGAAGAAAGCCTCATCACATAAAAGGGTGTCAATAAAAAGCTGGAGTGTATGAACAGGATCTACAGTTTTAATGTTTTGTCTCACAACTCTATCAATAGTACTGCAAAGATCATAAACTTTCAATATGATCAGCAATTTTTGGCCAAGAGAAGCTTTTTCAAAAAGCATATATATTTGTTTGATATAGAGCATCTGCTTTGGGAGCAAGGCAAAAACAGAATTCTTTGAGTTTTGTATTGACAATAAACTCGGCAATACTTTATTTGAATATACTTCTTTTACCTTATTAACTTGTAATGAATCTAATTTGCAAATTAATTGAGAGAAGATATAATGATCATGTGTAAAACCATTAAAGAGCAAACCAGCCTTTTTTGGATTAGGGGTTGATGATAAAACATACCGACAAGACATTTCAATTCCACGATTAATGATCAACAACAAATCTTTGATTTTATTTTTTTCTTCTTGGATTCTAATTGCTTTAATGATAAAATTCATTTGATAATTGCTTTCATAATGACCAAGATCGAGAGTATTAATATCAGCACAAACGGAAGGAGAAACTTCTAAACTTGAGGGAGAAACAGTAAAGAAAGAAAATATATATCCATCATTTGAACTTTGAGGCTGCGAAAATGATTGAGATGAATCACACATACAATTCAAGAACATTTTTAAGCCTCTAAGATTAATTGCACTTTGCGTTCCGTTCGATAGTAAGTCTAAAGTAATAGAAGGCAGATAATTACTGTTTGCATGAACACACATCAAATTTTGAATCTTGTTGGATTTTAGTTCTTCCTTGATCAGTTTTATAAGTTGATCAATAATTGGCATTGGAAGGAATAGGTGATTAAGTAAATGCAAAGAAGGAATAATCACAAAATCGGTAAAAAGCTTTGGAGCACTATGCGCAGACTTCACAAAATAATGCGAGAGAGCACTAAACTGAAAGTGAGCAACTTTTGAAGCAATGGATATTGAATCCAAGAGGACAGTCTTCAAATTAATATTGCTTTTTAATCCATGATCAGTTAGTTCTAATATATTATTTCGAAATATTTCATGAAAATGATATGCGCCATAAAAAAATGATGCCAGAATATGAATTATAAACTTTTCGTTTGTATTATTGTCAATTAACTCATTTATCAAGATTGAAGCGTTGTAGCAGGACAAATCATCAGAGAATGTGTTATACACAAAGGGAAAAACGCTAAATGCAAATAAAATTGCTTCGTCCTCATTTTTTAAAAATGCCTTAATTTTAAGAGCGAATTCAGGGATTTTGTCCTGTTCATACCCATATGATTTAACAATAACTCGTACTTGTTCATAAACGTTTTTTACGTCTTCATATTTTGTAGGAAAAGGGCTGCAATCTCCATTAATCCCAGCAAATTTTCGATGAACTCTCTCAGAGACCAAAAAATAGTGATACGAATTAATGTTCCAGTTCTTCTGTATTAAATTAATATTATCCATAAAAATGACATGGTTTAGATAAATTGTGCAGGGAGTGGGTATATATCACTTGTATCAAGTGTATCAATACATTTTTTCAAAAATTCAACAGCAATACTTGTTGTTTTCTTCATTAGTGCTGGATCTGTGGGTAAGTTTATGATGTTGGGACCAAAAACCATTGCAAGATTCTGTGAACCCATCTTTGTAATTGGCATATACTTTGCCATTTCTTGCAAGAACCCAATTAGATATTTTAGTGTGAAGTAGTGGGTTGGTGGTAATTTAGATAGAATCTCTTGCTCAGGTTTTCCGGATTCACATGATGAAACAAAAGCAGGAACATATGATTGCGGAATAACTTGGTTAGGCAACTCACGAAACCACATTTTGAAAAGAGAACCAATGTCATGTCCCTGAAGACTTTGAATGACGTCAAATGATATATTCAAACGGCGTGCAGCTTCTTCAACAATTTTCATATTACCAGGTAAGCGGAAAAGACCTTCCATATTATAGCATTTGCAATCGATCATTCTTGAGGCCATTAAATGTACAACAAATGGAAATGGGCACTTTGGGTATAAATGCTTTTGGGACCACATTACCTCATATATTGAAACTGCAAACATTGACTTAGATTCCATATAAGCTTTGGGTATTGATAAAATATCAACATCCTTGGGAAGAGAGCCTGGCTTACCAATCGATGATCTCGCATCAAATCTTATAGATATAAACTGAGCTATTTGGGCGATTCTAGGATCAGGATTATAAGATTCAATTGCCAAAAAAGATTTTATCCACATATCAGACTTTTTTGTAGATGGGAAGAGAGTAGAAACCATTAAAAGCAATTCCCATGACTTTATTGTCCAGGTAGGACTTGGATTTCTTCGAGTTAATCTAATCAGTTGAAAATAAACATCATCCGCTATATCAGGGCATTCATTTAATAGCTTGGCAAGCTCAATCATTTGGCTTTCAGAGTTTTTACAGAAAACAACACCAATATAATTCAATATAATCTGATTGGCGATTATTGCCCTTTTCTTATGCCTAGATTCGGTATAATTTAGAAGAGAATCGTCAAGAACCTGGTCAGAAAAAGATATTGCAGCGTCAATTGTTTTGGTTTTCACGTTAAAGTTCGCTTTAGCAAAATCAGCCAGAGAATATTGATCAACACACTTTAAAATTTGCTCATTATCCATCGGAACGCTTAGTAATATATTTTTGCTCTCAGTTGATGATTTGGATTGACCCACAACTCTGTGTTTTTTGCCAGATCGGTGCTTCCCAGATTTAGTAGGACTCTCTTTTGTTATTTCTGCATCATCTTTCGCGTGAACCATTTCAGAATTCTCAGTCAGATTCTCCGTTTTTTTATCAGAAACAGCTTCCACACGATTTTCTTCCACAGTTTCAGATACATTTTCACATTTCGGAGCCCCGGTTGCCTTTTCCTGAGGAACATATATCGGCTGATTAGTCTCTGGATCATAAACTATTCCGTCATACGGAAAATCATATGTTGATGTTTGCAACTGGACATTAAAATAATACTTTTGCTGAGTTTCTGGATTCGAATATACGAAATAGGCTTGTGTCATCGAACAGTGTGAAAAAAGTGCCAAATTTGAATGAGAATAAATTGTTAGATCAAAAAATCGCTCTTGGGGTATCTTTCAAAAAGTGAAAATGGTTCAACAACAATGAACAATCAAATGAGCATACATATTGCCTGATATATTCTAAATAATTGTTATAGCCTTTATCGATCAATTTTTCACAATTTTTGGTGATCTTGACACCTATTTTCAATCCAGATGATATTTTTAAAGATATTTCACATTAAATCTAGTATCCGCAGGGATTTGCGTGATTGGGAGTTCAGGTTCTTCATTTGGAGAGTCTGATCCTATTTATGAAAATTGTGACAAATTGCCATTAACATGAGTAGTTTACTAATCCAACTTACAAAGGGTTTTTATTTTACCCTTTTTGAACTGACGATTTTTGAAAGGAAAGTTACATAAAAATTTGATGGACTCATTACACTATATTTTTCTCGTGCTTGGAATATTATATCTTGCATCTGGTATTATAGCGGGCATCTTCACGACAATATCTTTGGTAAATTTAGCACTTGGAGCAATTATTGGCATTGGATTGATTGGATATGGGCTGTATTTTGCATACCTGTTTATGACAACAGCAGATACTCGTGAAACACAATATTATTATGGTTCAATTATAATTTTATTGTCAATTTCCGGCTTGACATCTTGCGCTAGCAATTTGTACGAATTCTCGTCATATTCTGTCATTTCCAGATTCTTTATGACCCTATTGATCATTATCGGAGTATATACCGCTACTTTGTTGCAATGGGATTATTTCTTCAATAAGTATTTGAGTGAACACATACAGGTTCTCGATTTTGACGTGATCAAACAACAAGTACTTTATTTCATTGGAGCATCAGTGGCATCCTTGATATTTTCATTTGCTTTTTCAATAGAAATATCAAAAGGTTCAAGCGAATTTTGGGTACTTATCTTTAGAACAATTTTAGTATCTATTATATCTGCTCCTGTTGGCATTTTTGTAGGATACTATCTATATAAAGCAGGCCAAGAATCCGGCTATCAACCAAATTTAAGTGAATCACCCCAAAATGAGCTTCAGAGAGAAGAGTAAAATTTATTGATCACTTTTTATGGGGATTAAAAATCTGCTCAGCTTTTTAAGGGATACATATCCTCTTATTTTTCATCCTTTTTCGTGCATCACTAAGCCAACAATACATTGCTTGTTTATTGATTTTAATTCCATCCTATATTATGCGAACAAAGCAACTAAAGGTATGGGATTTGACTATTTCATGAAAGAGGTTTTTCGATGTTTAATGCTTATTGTTGATACTGTATCTCCAAGAAGTTTGATATATGTTTCTATTGATGGCACCCCACCTTATGCCAAATCGGTTATTCATAGAAGAAGAAGGTTAAGTGCTAAAGAGAGAAGCGCCGAAGAAACAGAGAACAACCTTGAATTTGTTCCAGGATTTATATCAATGGAGACGATACATCTACAATTATATACCTTTTTGGAAGAACATAGAAGTAAATGGCCTGAGTGTGCCATTGTATACGATTCATACCACACCCCTGGCGAGGCTGAACATAAAATTTTCGAATTTATTTTGGAGCATTCATACCTTCAATCTTACCCAATTTGTATTTATTCGAATGATTCCGATATGGTATTGCTGGCTCTAAAGTTACACAGTCCTGATATTATTATTCTCAAGGATATTCCCACTGAAGAAAACAATATTGATACTTTGCCAATGTCATCTCCTCTCAGTTTTGAGCAGATTAGCATTGGAATTTTGACAGACATAATAATGAATGACTATCAAACATCTGATAATGCCATCATCGACGATTTTGTAGCCATGTTTCTTTTATTTTCAAGTGATTATTTTGAAGGATTTCCTGATTTTTCGGGAGAATCATCATTTTTTGTGCATTTAATTTATAATTACCGAGAACATATTTTTAAGAAAATGCATTTAGTGGAAAATAATGTTTTTTCAAGCAAAAGCTTAATAATACTTTTAAAAGAAGTTTTAAAAATGCCCTCTCATTTACCTATTTATCAAAATTTTAGGTATGAACAAACCCTCAGCGAGAAAGACAAAAAAACTATGACAGTTGCGGCTCTTGATAACTTGCAATGGATTTGTTTATATTATAATGGGAGATGTCCAAGTTGGGATTACTATTATGATTATGATTTTGTCCTCCCTCTTAGTGTATTTGCGCATAATTTATCTGAGTTTAATGTTAAATTCCCCATTCAAGACAAGCCACTAACTCCATTTGAATCGGCTCTTGTTACTTGCAACTTGAGGAGTATTTCTCTTGCTCCTCAACCTATAGGGGATCTTTTTATCGAACTCTTTGATAAAGCTGAATTGAAAGAATATTCTACATATTATAAAGGTCCTCAGTTTTATCGTGAACAAATAGCAAGAATCTCTGATAAATTAACAATTGATATGATCAACATTAATCAAATTAGTCCCCCTTTTTGCCTCTTGATTTCCAAATCGAAGTTTTCTGAGTTTTCTAATCAGCATTTTCTTATTGATCCTTTTGTAGGGATACCTCTTCCAAGGCTAAGAATGACAAATATGTCCTTTAAAGTTGTTACCAGTTTTTCTGAAGATCAAAACAAGTTGATTACTTTTATATCTCTCAACAATAAATTCCCAACAGATGATAATATTGATATAAAACAACTTAAAAACCAGGTTGTTCTTGTCCATTGGCCATATTTTACTCCTGTTATGTTACTTAATGTCATTCCACGCAAGCATCTCAAAGATTTTTCCATAGTTAATAAGATGAATGAAAATCTTGGATTGAGGAAATGCCAGAATAATCATCAAGAATTTTTATTCGAAGGATATTCACTTGAAAAATCTAGTTTATTCAGTCCTATCTACTCATGGTCAACAAGAAAACAATACTATTTTCTATCCACGGTTTTACCACTATCAACTATTCCCTTCCATCGCAATATTATAAACAATTCTGTTTTGACAGATAACTCAACTGTTGTGATAGTCAATGGAGAATATCGAGGATTAATCGGAACTGCTATCAAAATATCTGAGCGTGATTGTGAAATCCTGATACATGATATACATATCAAACCATATCGATTTGACACAAAATTGAGCCTCCAGGAGTTATTATTAAGTATTGAAACGCATTTAATCAAGAATACTGAAAAGCGATTTGAATCTAACACAATTGTAGAGAGAATAAAAAATATTACCTGGAATGGGTTTGTTAACTATAATAGCGCTCCAGATCTTCAAGAAGGAAGTATTGTTATACTTGTTGCTAATAATACCGGATATCCATATGGTGAGGTTGGAACAATAGTGAAAAGAAACATGAAGAATCAAACATACTATGTTATAATGAACAATGAATTCCCCGCTGGAATAGATTTTGGTGGCCTTCTTACAACAAAAAGAGGAATCATTGTTGGGTTCTCTGATGTTGTTCTCTATAAAGACTAGATTTTAAATTTTGTTTAAATATGGAGGGCCAACAAGAAACAATAAGGGCAGCTAAGGCTGAATCCGAAAAAATTGAATCAATGATCAATCAATGGATGGAATACAAAGAGAAGAGTTCGTTTGTTCAACAATCAGATTTAACTTCAATCATATGCCAAAAACTTTATAATACAAAAGGGTTGATATCTGTTCTCAAGTATTTGGGTACCAAAGAATCTATTGAGGTTGCTTTAATCTTAGAGGCTCACTTATTACATTTTCAAGATTTGCTCCAGTTTAGCAAAGATTCTTCTACTAATATTGAAAATAATCAAGACAGTGATGGTATGGATTTTTTGAAGAGCCTTATCCAGACTACCAAGGAGATCGACCATATTCTTCATGAAGAGTCAAATATTTTAGTATCAATGCAAAATAGAGCCGAAAGAAATGAAACAGGAGTGAAAAACATTACTTTGAGAGTAAGAGAAGCAGGAAGAGAATGCAACGTTATTGTTTTGCTAATTTTGGTTATTGTTATACTATTTGCATATGTTCTATTCAAATACAAGCAAAACATAAAATAAATGCTAGGAAATTCCGGGAAAACTCGCTTTATTAACAAATTGGTTGATTATTGCAAAGCATCAGCAATAGGCCTCAATCTTTCATCCATTTTCGATGCTTCATCTAATCTATCAATAACTTGCAAATACCAATTCCTTTCAACTAAAATGGCGGCAGCAGCTTTTTTCTTTTGCAAAATGGAATGTTTCATCTCATTTATCTGCGCAATAAGTTCATTGTTCTCGTCGTAAATAGATTCCAATTCCAACTTGATCTCCTCTATTGGTTTGTCGTTTGGACTGTTACTCATGATATGTCACTTTTCGGTTCATACGATAAAATAAAGTTTGTAAAATAACCTCCTGATTAAAGAAACTAAAGTATTATTATGTTAGCTCCTGATCAGTATGATGAGTTTAATATTGGCGACACATTCTTTAAAGAGAATATTCAAACCGATAATTATGTTAAAACCACAAGATATACTATATTATCTTTTGTTCCAATGACAATTTTGGAAAACTTCCAAAGACTGGCAAATATTTATTTTCTTGTTGTAGCGTTGTTGTGTTTCATACCATGGTCTCCTGTTACTCCAATTGTCTCTGTTGTTCCGTTAGTTTTTGTAATTTCTGTTTCTATGCTCAAAGCTTTTGTTGAAGACCTTTTTAGGTATCAATCTGATAAGAAATATAATTCAGTACGCTTTGAAGTATATAGAAATGGAAGATTTAGAAAAATGGCAAGTTCTTCTATTAGGCCTGGTGACATTCTTCGGATTCCAAGCAACATTGAAAACCCCGCTGATATATTGGTTATCACATCCTCTGAGCCAAGAGAAATATGTTTCATTAATGAAGTCAATCTTAATGGTGAGACTGCACTTAAACAGAGAAAATCCATACCGAAATTTTCTGGATTTTCTGTTTCTAATGATATTGCTACACTTCAGGGATCCCACATTAAGATTCCATGGCCAACAAATGACTTGAGGTCTCTTGATGGAACAATTTTCTATCAAAACGAAGAACACTCGTTTTCTATGAAAAACTGTGCATTGAGAGGAACTTACATATCTCACACCGGATGGGTTATTGGTATCGCTCTTTACACGGGTCATGATACAAGGATTATTCAGAATCAAAGACACCCTCCTCACAAAACATCTCATTTAGAATCTCAGCTTAATAAGATTGTTGGTATTGACTTTTTTGTCAATTTTCTTATTATAATCTTATGTTCAATTATGGGAACAAAGAGCGAAACTTTAATTACTTTTCATTGGGTAGAAAAAAGAGAAAGATCAGTTAATCTGTTTTTGGAGTTTTTCACTGCCTATATGATCATATTCTCTTATATGATTCCAATTTCTTTGTATGTCACAGTTGAGTTTGTTAGGTTTTTCCAAAGATGGATTTTTTCATCTGATTTGGGGATGTTTTCTCCTGGTCTTGGTTTTTGTCAGCCAAACAATTCGAACTTAAATGAAGAACTTGGACAAATTGATCATATTTTTTCTGATAAAACTGGCACACTCACAGAAAACATAATGAAGTTTGCTCAACTCTCAGCTAGAGGCACAATTTATGATGTGATCAGTGATAAGGAGAGGGTTAAATCGACTGCTTTGTCAAACCAAGAATTAAGAGAAATACTTGTCGGTATAGCTGTTTGCCATACAGTAATTCTATCAGCAGAAGGGTTTTCTTCAGAATCTCCTGATGAAGAGGCTCTGGTAACATATGCACGTGAATTGAACGCATCTTTAGTGGCAAGAATACCAGATGAATCAATTACCATATCTATCGGGGACAAATCTATAAAATTTGATCATTTAGCCACAGTAGAATTTGATTCTGATCGAAAAAGGATGTCTGTTGTACTTCGTGATCCAAATGGTCAAATGTTTTTGTTCACAAAAGGAGCAGATACAATTATGGTTCCATTATTAAGCAAAGATGAAGAACAAACTATTATTAGAACGACAATGGAACAAGTTGATGCATTTGCCGAACAGGGCCTCAGAACACTTTTATATGCTTGGAGGCAAATCTCTCAAGAAGAATGGGATTCATGGTATCCTCAATATAGAAATGCTGGTTTATCAATGGAGAACCGTGATAAAAAAGTGAAAGAAGTTGGAGGACTTTTAGAAAAGGACTTGTTTTTATTAGGTTCTGTGGCCATTGAAGACCAACTTCAGCCCAACGTACCAGAAACAATGAGTTATTTAAGTCAAATGGGGATTAAATTGTGGGTTCTTACTGGTGATAAACATGAGACTGCTGTATCTATTGCTAAATCCACGAATGTTATCACTCCAGAATGCAAGGTTATTGAGCTTTTAACCAATAATCCATCTGATGTTGATCGAGCTTTAGAACTATTGAGGTCAGCCCCTGTGTCTGTTTTAGTTGTTAGCCCAGCATCATTGATTTTTATTACTGAGAATCGTCCCGAAGTACTTGTAGAATGTGGGAAGCTTTGTAGATCAGTGATATGCTTCAGAATGTCTCCATTTTTGAAATCAAAAGTTGTCCAAGTAATGAGAGAAAACACAAAAAGTGTTTGTTTAGCAGTTGGTGATGGTGCTAATGATGTTAATATGATTCAAACAGCCAATGTTGGTGTGGGTATAATAGGAAGGGAAGGGAGACAAGCTGCTCAGAATTCTGATTTCGCTATTACTCGTTTCAAACATCTTAAGAGGTTACTAGCAGTTCATGGTCGGTTGTCCCTAGTTAGATTGTCTGGTGTTGTTCGATATATGATTTATAAGAATTTGGTGTTTTGTTTGCCCCAATTATGGTTCTTCTGTTTTACTAACTGGACTCCCACCTCATTGTTTGATGGTTGGTTACTTGCAACCTATAATCTTTTATGGACTCTATTCCCACCTGGTGAATATGGTTTCTTTGAACAAGATATTTCATTTTTATCAATGATGAAATACCCTGATATATATCGTGAAGCTAGAAGTGGAAAATATATTAATTTGTGGTGCTTCTTGAAAGAAGGAGTTAATTCTGTATATCAATCATTGGTTTTGTTCTATTTAAATGTTTATGTTCCTTCTCAAAGGTCCATAAACTCAGTTGGAATGACAGACTGCTTATCTCAAAGTGGAGTACAGTTATATATTGCAATTGTATTAGTTGTTAATATGCAAACAATTATTAGATCTCAACACTGGAATGTTTTCCTATTTCTAGGAGTTGTTGTTTCCATTCTGATTTTCTTTTTGATTAATCTTCCATATGGTTCATTTGCTAGTCTTGTTCCTGATATGTATTTTGTTCCACAAACCATTTTCACCACTTTCCAGCCATATATATCACTCATCTTATCAGTCATTGCAGCACTATCCCCTGAAGCATTCATTGTATACCTTAAAGGTATGGTAGCCCCATCCTACACAAGGTGTATCAGAGAGCTTGAATTAACTGAAAGATCCCAAAGAAGGAAGGGTATTCGCATTTAAGACTTCAATAGTATATCCATTATACTTTTAATAAACCAAATGAATTGTATAGTATAAGTATAACATAAAAAGCTTGATTCAAGTAGAAGTATCATGGATCTATTTGTCTTATTGAATACTGTTGAAAGTTTGGTAAGAACAATATTTTTTAATTCCATTACTCCAGAATAAAATAAGAAATCATAACAAATTCCCTAAAAAGAACTTGCGTTTGAGAAGGAGCTTTAAGTACTTGGGGATTCCACATCTGTTGATGAACAAAATGAATATTATAATGAGGTAATCAACATTATTCATTTCAAATTCATGATGAAATGAAACTAACACTTGAGATTTTTTAACATTTTTAAAAATTCAGATTTTAATAAAATCAAATTAATAATAAACGTATATAATGTCTTCTAGCTCTATTGAGTTTATTGAATCAAAGAGAAAAAGCAGAGAAAATAGTAATAGTAATGGATCATTTAGCAGTGATGTAGATAGGGAAAAAATAAATAGACGAAAATCAAGGATAAATAAGGTTGGATCTTCGTCGAGCATTAGCGGCGAAGTAGAGCATCGAAATAAATTAGAAAGAAATTTTTCAAACAAATCTGTTGCAGATAGCGATATTTTGTCATTTGATCAAGGTTCAAAGCATGATTCTGTAGATCCAACAAGCCAAAAATCAGAGTCTTCGCTAAACATTATTCTCAAATCCAAGATAATGCCAATAAGCAAATCTTCATCATCATATGATGAAGATTCAGTACCCAATATTCCAACAGCTTTTAAGAAGAAACCCACTGGTTTTCAAATCCCAATTCCAAAAAAAGACGAAGAGAATGATATAGGGTCAAGTTTAGAATTGCTCTCAAAAGATGATTCATTTTATGAATTGGTTTATAATAAGGAGAATTCCAACTCCCAACTAAAAGGAAAAATTGCTCCACAAAAATCAATTGGTACAGAGTTTAATGATTTAATGAAGTCTCCTCGTAATTTTGGGCTGAAAAATAAAGATAAGAACAAGAATTCAAATCGGGGATCACACAGTTCAGAGTATAGCCAAGGATCATTTACAGAGATTGTTGGCATTGGTCCATTATCTAATCTTAATAGTGTCTCATCAAATAGTATTGAAGATTTTGGAGAAGGAAAAATGATGTACCATGAAGGACAAAAAGAAAAAATAGCACAACTGCTCGGATCTTTTTCCAGCTTTGAAGAAGATATCAGTAAATCTGAAGATAGCATCAAAAGTGATAGTATTGATGTAAGTATAATCGATGTTGATGAAAAAAAGGGAATAAATGCTAGCTATTTGGGAATACCAAACGGAGAGGAAGAAATTATTCAAGATGACTTTATTAGTAATTCTTCCAAAGGGAATAACAAATCGAATTCCAAAAAGAGTTTTTCGATGAGCTTTGAATCTTCTGAAGTCAATGGATCAGCTAATGTCTTAATGAAAGATAAGGCTATTAATAGACATCACACAAATTCATTGCAAGAAAAAAAAGTAGCATTTGAAGAAACATCGAAATCGAAAGTATCAGGAGATTGTTTTAGCGATATTATTTCTAACTCTAGCATTAGATCAAAGAATAACAGTAGTGCTTCATCAGTTCAAGAGCAGATACATAACAGGGTTATTAAGAGTGGATTTGAATCAGATTTTATTGATGTATTGTCAAATATCAAAGAACAGAAACCAAATAAACATAATCAAGAAGAATCTGGATCAGACTTCATTGATACATTTTCAATTAACCAAGAACAAAAGAGTAACAAAACACATCAAGAAGAATCAGGATCAGACTTCATTGATACATTTTCTATTAATCAAGAACAAAAGAGTAATCAGACATATAAAGAAGAATCTGGATCTGATTTCATTGATACGTTTTCAATTAACCAAGAACAAAAGAGTAACAAAACACATCAAGAAGAATCAGGATCTGATTTCATTGATACATTTTCTATTAATCAAGAACAAAAGAGTAATCAGACATCTAAAGAAGAATCAGGATCTGATTTCATTGATACGTTTTCAATTAACCAAGAACAAAAGAGTAACAAAACACATCAAGAAGAATCAGGATCAGACTTCATTGATACATTTTCTATTAATCAAGAACAAAAGAGTAATCAGACATATAAAGAAGAATCTGGATCTGATTTCATTGATACGTTTTCAATTAACCAAGAACAAAAGAGTAACAAAACACATCAAGAAGAATCAGGATCTGATTTCATTGATACATTTTCTATTATCCAAGAACAAAAGAGTAATCAGACATCTAAAGAAGAATCAGGATCAGACTTCATTGATACATTTTCTATTAACCAAGAACAAAAGAGTAACAAAACACATCAAGAAGAATCAGGATCTGATTTCATTGATACATTTTCGATTATCCAAGAACAAAAGAGTAACAAAACACATCAAGAAGAATCAGGATCTGATTTCATTGATACATTTTCTATTAACCAAGAACAAAAGAGTAACAAAACACATCAAGAAGAATCAGGATCTGATTTCATTGATACATTTTCGATTATCCAAGAACAAAAGAGTAACAAAACACATCAAGAAGAATCAGGATCTGATTTCATTGATACATTTTCAATTAACCAAGAACAAAAGAGTAACAAAACACATCAAGAAGAATCAGGATCTGATTTCATTGATACATTTTCTATTAATCAAGAACAAAAGAGTAACAAAACACATCAAGAAGAATCAGGATCTGATTTCATTGATACATTTTCTATTAATCAAGAACAAAAGAGTAATAAGACACCCCAAGTGGAATCTGGATCTGATATCATTGATACTTTTTCTCTAATTGAAGTTGAAAGACAACCCGATTTTAGAACCGGTTCTTTTCAACAAATCAGTATCCAGATTTCAAATGAAGAATACCATAACGTAAATAACATTCAAAAACATCCATCCAAGAGTGCCTCTTCCTCAAAAATGGAATCTAAATCAAAACGAGAGATACTTCAATCTGATTCTGGGGAATATTTTAATACAATATCAACGTTTAATGAGTCACATAAGCTCCACAATAATATTTCAAAACAGTCATCAGAATCACTTAGCTTTATTCAAAAATCCGTTTCTTCAGAAGATATTGACGAATTTCTTAGCACAATGAATGAAAAATCTGAATTTGTCTCAGAAAACAAACCAAAAAGGTTGATTGACAAACAACTAATTTCGTCTTTTTCTGAGGGAAAAAATGACGAGAACACCCCAAAAAATCATGATATCCGGAAAAAGAAAAAGAAAACCCACAAAATCGAGATGAATATTCCGAAAAACCGAGAACCACTCAACAGATCCCCTCTCTATGAGATTGATAATAATTTCCTTGATTTCTTATCACATCAAAAACTTCAACTGTCAAACATATCGAAATCCATTGCAAACTCTCGTCAATACAGAGCCTTAAAGCAATCAAAAGAGAGCAAATTCATATACACAACAGTTGATTCTCCAAGGAGGTGAATTTTTATATCAAAAATGTGAAATAAATTGTATTCATTATTTAATGTTGTCAAATGAAAATGATGATTTACTAGTTCTATTTAGTCAAGAGCAAGTAGAATCATTTAATAGATCATTGAGGAAAGTTTTAGATATGGTGGCAAAAGATCCATATGTAATACAACTCCTTTATGATCCGAAAACGGTGTTTTTTGTCCCCGATCGAATCCAAGAGATAATGATGCGAATTATGTCTGAGGATAGGAGATTTTTTATTCAAAACATTATCGATAGTGCAAAAAACCATTTTTTGGAATTAAATAATGACAAATTTCGTGAAATGGAAAGTTTTGCTGGGAGATTGCTTGAAATGATGAATAAACAGATTATTATAGAAGCAAAACAAAGGGGATCAATTAAATCTTTAAGAGAGCAGTTGCACTCAACCCAGGAGCACCTGTTTAACAGATCAAATACTGTTGATATCAGTATTAAAAAGGATGGATCGATAGGAAACATAGAATTTTTAAAGTCGCCTGTTGCTGATTTAGTATTATACATCAAAAAGAGTAGAAAAATTATCGAAAATGAAGTTTTATCTTTTCCTGTGTATTTTCGGAAAGCATCCGAGTCTTTTTCTTCAATGATTCTTCAATTTCAAAAAGAAATGGCAGCAAAAGAGAGTTTTGTTCATGATATCACATTAGAAAACGCTTCTTTGAAGGTCAATGTACAACAAATGAATGTGTCTTTGTCTATCATGAAAAAAAAGCTGGTGAAAGTTCTAAAGAGACTTGACAGATCAAGGAGCCATAAATTTTTTGAATGCCAAACAACGCAAACAGAATGTGAATCAAAAGTGGACGAGACCCAATATAGTTCAATTATTCCAAAGAATTATATGGAGAGTACCCATGATGAATTAAAGAAAAAAGATGAGGAGATTGCTCGCTTACAGAATCAGATATGTTCTTTGAAAATTGAGAATGACAAAGAAAAAGCATCTTTCCAACAATCACAGTTATCTGTCCAAGAATATATTCAAACTATTGAAGAAAAAACTCGTGAGTATGATGTGGCAATGAAATGGGGATCCTCTCTATCAAATCAAATGAACGAATATTCCGGAATAATATCATCTTTACAGCAGGATATTGAAAGATATCGGAGAGATTCATTGATAGCAAGATCTACTTTGGCCGATGAAATTGAAATTATTCAGAATAAGCATGATGAAGTAATTAAGTCCCTCAAAACCGAGATTTTTGATTTAAATATTCATTTGAATGAAAAGGATGACAAGATTATTGAGCTTTCCAAAATCAATGAAACTTTAAATGGAAAAATTGCTGACAAAGAGAAAATTATCCGAAATTTAAATGATAGCATTAAGAAATTTGTATCAAATGGAGGGAAACTGAGTAAATCATATGATGAGTCTGATGGGATTATGTATAGGTCTAAATCAGAGAATATATTTTCAAATGAGCCAAACTTTTTTGTAAGCAAACCAGTACCAACATTACTATTAGAATTTGATGAGTATGTTTCTTCATTTTCTTCGAGAATTGAAAATCGTCAATTAACTACTTTTTCCAAATCATTTCACACTTTTTTTAGCGAATTAAATGGATCAAATACCGAATTAATCAAGGAGAATCATGATTTATTATTAAGAATTGCCTCAGCAGAAGGAGAAGTAAAAACACTATCATCCTTAAATGAAGCTAAGACATCACAGATAAAAAGAGTGTCTGAAGAAAATGTTTCTTTATCAAATCAAATTCTTGAGAATAATTTTCTCATTCAAAAAATGTTACACCATGAGAAAAGTTCTGAAGAAACCATAAAAAATTTGCATAAGGAACTATTAGAATCAAATAAAAGGGCAGAATCCCTCTCAAATACAATTAAACTGATGAAATTCGACAGTGACAAAATCTCTCTCCAAATTGATCAAATATCAAAACAAACAGAAAAAACCAATAAGAATCATCAATCTCTAATATCTCATTTAAATATGGAAATTTCTCAGGAAAAGAAAAGTTTATATGAAATAATTGAAGAAAAGGGAAAGCTCATAACTATTAATAATCAAATTACTCAAGAATTAGAGAGGACTAATATGAAATTGTCTTATTTTGAACAAATGATCGAAAGAATGAAAATTGAACAAAGAGAAAATGAACAATCAATGCTATCTATGATTAAGAAACTCAAAGATACTAACCTAAGCAAAGATTGTTTTATGAATGAGTTTGTTGAAAAAATTAGGAGAAATTATGGATTGGCTGATATTGAATCTGTTTTTGAGTTCATTGACAGATTGAAATCACAATGCGGAGAGAATTTGAAGATTCTTAATGAAATTTGTGAAAAAATTTCAGTTAATGATATTTCTACGCTACCAGAAATAATCAATAGAATAGTAACAGAGAAACATGAATTGAATGAAATGGCTCGTTCACTGCTGTTAGAGTTTGGTATTAATGATTTTCAAGAGATTATTCCTTCTGTAATTTCTCGGAGATATCATATTCAAGAGCAAGATAGTTATATTAATCAGATTGAAAAAGCTGCTGGGAGATCTGATATTATACAATATATTCATTTTATTCAAGAAGAGTTTTCTTCATTGAAAAAAGAAAGAATTGCATTATGTACCCTATTAGAATCTAAAGAAGAGAATTTAATAGAAAGAGCAAACAATCACTCAATACTAAGACAAATCATTTATGCTGAAATGGGATGCGAGACAATTGATGAGTCAATCTCGGCTTTTGAAGATATAATAATTGAAAAGAATCGATTGTTTACTTTGGTATCCCAATTAATCAAAACAATGAATTTATCTAATGAATCTGATTTGAATGTACGAATAATAGAGTTAACAAGGGAGTCTGAATATTTAAAAGGTTTAATTGAGAATATTGAAAAAGTTATGCAAATCCACAGGAGTTCTCCAAAAAAAACTCATCTTTTTTCAAAAATTCAAAAAATGGTTACAAATCACAGCAAAATGAAAACAATATTGACTTCAATTATGGAGATGATGAATTCAAGAAATTCTTTTGATTGTTTACCTGATCTAATATTTAATATAATCAAAAAAAAGACTGATTTGGAAGTGGAATTTGAAAATTGTATGTCTCTTTTTGAAGGAAATGATTTATCATTATTGAATAATGTTTCCAGTGTTATCCATAATAATGAGAATACTCAATTAAAACTCCAAGAACTTGCTAATATTATTCCTGTTGAATTTAAAGGGAATATTTTTGATGCACTTCCTCTTCTAATAAAAGAATATTTGGACTCTCAAACAATTCTTAATGAGTCGCAAAGACTTTTATCTGATGATCTTGGAGTTACAATGGTAGAAAAAATCAGAACACTTAAGTGTGTTCATTCTGAATTTAAGGATGTGATGCTAAGTTTATCTTCATATAATGGAAATCTTTCATCAAGAATTAAACAAGTAATTGATGAGAAAACCCAAATGCAAAATATTACTGAACATTTATATTCCGAAATTGGCAATAGTAATATTGTTGAGTCAATTGTCAAAATGAAAGCTCAATTAATTGAAGAATTAGATGAGAAAGCAAAAATCTCTAGGATGTTTATGATTAATAGTGTATCTTTTTTGGTAGATATGCAAGAGATCAAGAAAAAATTCGACATGTATATGGGCACACTTGAAGTGATTGCTCATCAATTATCCATTTCAAATGAATCTTGGATCTCTAATACAAAAATTATTCTTGATTCATTATCAAAACTGGTAGAATTATCTCAGAAACAAAAATCTTCAATAGAATCAATAGTTGTACGGGCCAGGCAATTGGGATGTAAGGAACAATCATTAGCTGATAATTGCGACTTTCTCATCGAAATTGGTATTCAAAATGATAGAAATGAAAGATTAGCTTTAATGAATGAGGAATTAATGAGTTTGAAATCCCTATATGAAAAAGAAAGAAGTTTATGGGAAAAACAAAGGAATTCTATGAAGCAAAAAACAAACGAATTAAGAAATCAAATTGTTAATCTCCAAGAGAAGAACTCCTTAACAGAATCCGAGTTGCTCGAAATTCAGCATAAAGGAACCTTATTGCAACGTGAGAATGACTATGCAATCCAAAAAGAAAAAAGAGTCAGAACAGAGTTAATCAGATTAGTTACAAAACAAGTTTTTGATGAACAATATTTGAAAGATAACCTTTCTAATCAAGAATACCAATCAATTAAGAATTTATAGAATTTCGAAATCTAGAATTGAATCATGATTATACATGCATGTGAATATATCTAATATCTCATTCTCTTCCCTAATATTCTTTATTTCTTTATCCTTTTTTTTCAAATCTTTTGCAATATGTGTGTACCATCTATTCTTCACATTGCAATCACTTCTCCCTGGAAAAAATTTGGCAATGCTAACCCATTTGGTTCCAATTTTTGAACATAATTCAATCAGTAAATCATCTTCCCTTTTGGACCATGGCGAGTTGCTGATCCCCGGACATAAATATGATCTCCAACGCTCTTTGCATTGACGTGGAGTCCTATCAATCATGTGTCTACTGATATCAGTCCATGACCCAACCCCAAATTTGTTCACCAAAATAGTCAACAGATAATCCTCTTCTAGTGTAAATGATGTCCGCTTCTTTCTCATTTTGCCCTCATTGGACATGAAATTTTAAAAATGTGAGGTGGCATTCTCTGTGACATGCTACATTCAAATTTTTGTTGATAAGTGCAACTGTCAACTCACAATTGTCGATTTGAGGTTTCAGCCAATTACGTTTTCCTATTCAATTTGTTTTTATATTTCTTCCAAATTTTTATAACCCGAAGCGGTTAGTGTATCAGTCAATGGAGACGGTTGATTTGTTTCGGTTCCAACGACATTGGTCTGTTTTCGGGGTAGTTTTTTTTTATCCATTGTCAGCGATATGTAGAGAATTTGTGATGCACCAGTACTCTGTTGGGCTGTGTGGCCCCCCTCGGCCCTTTACAAATCCGTGGACCATTAATATATTCATGGCTATTGCCATGTCGTGCGGTTTTTTAGTCGATTTATTTATCGAGAAGATTGATCCCCAATTAAAGGTGCCAGTTTCGGTAATACCGATCAATATAAAATTGCTTATTCCAGTTTCGGCAATGCTCGATTCAATTTGTTGCTGGTGTCTTAATTTGTGCATATTCTATCTTGGGGTCTCTGTTTCTCTCCTTTTACGTATTTTTGACTTGACATTCATATCGGTATTATATCTTTTTGTTTTTAAGCGAGAAATCTACGGATTTGAGTGGTTTTCTATTGTAATTATTAATTTCGGAATAGTATTAGTTACAATTTCGGATATCAAGTCAACAGATGTAGGACCAGAAGATATTAATTCTGCCTGGCCTTTCATTGTTCTTCTTATTTTTACCCAATTTGCTTACGCAATTCGAGATCTCATCGAAAATTATATTCTTCATCATTCTGAAATTTCTCCTAACAAATTATGTGGTGCAGAAGGCTGCATCCAAATCCTGGTTGTTCTCTTTATGGCTCTTCCTGTGTCGAATTTCCTTCCAAATATGATTGGAGGTGGGTTTAAAGAGAGTCTTTGTGACTCATTTTTGATGATAATGAATTCTCGTCCTCTCTTATTCAGTCTTTTAGTGTATACATTTGTATCTATATGGTCAAATGTGGCTATTATGCATATTATATCAAATACTTCTTGCGTTTATTATTCGGTTCTTGGTGTTTTTGCTGCAGCAATTACATGGATGATCAAAGTTCTGATTGGTTTAATTGGAGCAAATTTCCCATATCTTCATCCCCTCGTTGTACTACTTGGTGAGAAATGGGAAACGATAAAATGGCTCAAGCTGATTGGTTTTTTATGTTCACTATCGGGTGTAGCATTTTATACAAAGACAATCAAGCTATTCTGCTTTTTTTATCCTGAATCACCCTTCTATGAAATCCCTCTTCCCCTTGACATCAAAGACACCTCAATGATTTAAAAATAAATTGTTTTTTTAATTAATTCGCATTATTAATCCCAAGAAATTCCTCAAAAGACAATTCTCCATCCTGATCAAAATCAAATTCATTAATCAGACGCTGAACTTCGTTTTTGCTTTTGCAAACACCAACCTCGAGATAAGAATCCATTAAATCATTGAAGCCAATGCTATTTGAGTCGTCTTTATCCAATAATCTAAAAACGATTTTCGCCTTCTCGATTGGATCCTGGTGTTTAAAATAAGAAGCGCATATTTGCTTGAATGTATCCAAATCAAGCCCTTTTTCCGCACATTCGTATTTTTCAAGCCACTTTTTTGCACGCAATTTCGACATTTCAAATCCAAGCGCCTTCAAAGCGACTTGAAACTCATGAATCTGCAATGTACCGCTACCATCAATATCAAAGGTATCGAATGCTTCAGTAATACTGGAATCTTGGAGAGCAGAAAGCCCTGTAACAGACATTAAACGATTATTAAACTGTCTTAATGAACCAGCACCAAAGATCCGCATGTAGGAAAGTTTTGGACGAAATTATGCAGCTTCCGATTTCAGTTTCATTTAGACATCCTGTTGATAGCTCGAATAGTGAATATTATAAGATTATTAAGGTGCCAATGGATTATTCTAAAATGAAAAAAAAGCTTGTTAGCGGGGAATACCAAACTCTTTTGCCGCTTTTAGGTGATTTGAAGCTAGTTAGAGATAATGCCGTTGCTTTTAACGGACAGGGAAGCCTCCTTGGATTTGTTGCTGAAGAACTTTTTTGCGAAATCAAAAAAAAGCTTCTTAAAATTGGATCTTCTCATTACAAAGATTGGTTTATTAGTGTGGAATCTGTTCTGAGTGAAATGAAAGAGCATATTTTGAACGCACCAGATGAAATCTCAAAAAAAAATAGCAATCGAATGGCTGAATTCGAGCAAATAGAAAGAGAGACAATCAAAATCAAATCTGGCTTGGACAAGAATGATTAATTTATATTATCGTAGATGCAGGACGACTTTGCTGAACATGTTTTTTTTGCTGCAATTTCTGGGTTTGGATGGTGGATAACTACGAACACTCCCGTTTCTAGACTTTCATTTCCGAAAAACGATCCTGGAATGCAGTATCCTTTCCATAAAACTACAATTCCAATGATTTGGGTTAGTTCGTTTGTTTTTCTGCTTGCCACTCTTCTACCATTGATTTCTTACTTTTTAAGTGGAAAATATCCAACAATTTTTAAAAAATGTCACTTAATTCGATCAATATCTGTAAATGTTTTCGCAATTTGTTTAACAGGAATTGCAACCAACATTTTTAAATCATATGTTGGAAGACCAAGACCTCATTTCTATCAGAGATGTAATATCGATCCGATGAATGACACAGAGTGCAATCTCCCAAAAGCAGATCTCGAAGATATTTACAAATCATGGCCTTCTGGTCACTCATCTATAGCCATGTCAGGATCCCTTTTTTCTTGCTTGTTTTTGCTTAAAGCATTTCGTATTAGACGTGCCCCTTATCTGTTTGCAGCTTTACTGTTAATGTTTTTTCCAATGTACATTGGATCAACAAGAATCAAAGACTTTAAGCACAGACCAGATGATGTTATTGCTGGATTTCTCCTAGGTTTTATCATCTCTTTCACTGTTTTCGAGCAACAAAAAGAGAACCTGTTTTTTAATGGCCAAACGGTTTCCATTCTTTAAATGTTTCTTTATCTTCTCTTCTCTTCATATTCACTTCAAGAACCCGAAGGGGTTGTTGAGTTGAATCGAGTTCTTTTTCGCAGATATGTTGAAACAAGGGAATCATATCAACCTTGGTTAGTTGCATTTACCCGAAATGGTTCAAAAAAATGTTCCAGATGTGAACCAATTTTAGAAGAAGTTGCTGCTAAATCATATGGATATTTGTTTGTAGGCAAAGTTGATCAAGATAAAGAACCACTTTTAGCAATGGATTATGGAGTAACTCGGAATTGGACTGTGTTCCTCTTCAATAAGGATGGACACACAAAAATTACATTTCCTTGCGATTCCCAAAAATATTATCGGCTTCTAATTGATAATCTCCCAACAGATGTATTAGACGCTGATCCAACATGGATTGAATCAGCAAAGAAAAAATTCTCTGTTATTTTACTGACTTCAAGGTTTAAGGTACCGTATATATGGAGAGCTATTGGTGGATACTTTAAGCAAAAAGGGCTCAGAGTTGGATTGATTACCGAACAAGAGTACATTGATAAGTATAATGTCAAGAGGCTTCCAACAATTTTGTACATTAACTCAACCGGCCAATATTCAATTCCAAGTGTTCAAGATTATAAGACTTTGAGATCTTATGTATCATTGACTTTCAATAACAAGCCTCTTCCAGTCAAGCCTAACATTCAACGATTCTTCTTGACAAAACAGTATAAAGATGAGTGTAAAAAGGGGTTGATATGCGTCGTTCATGCATCAAGGAGTATTGATCCTCGGTTTGCACTTAAGGAAACCAGATTTTCTGATGATAGGGTAAGATTCTTTAGTGGATTCTCCGATTTACCTTATAAATTCATTAAAGAAGGTGAGATATGGATATTCAATGGGGAGGGAGATAGTTTGGTGCCTGTTGATGGAATTCATGATTTAGATGAAATGTTGAAGTTTGTACTCCGCGGTACCATTAAATGGACCCCATTGTCTGAGTACAACAGTGACGAATTGTAATAAAACTATTAACCACTTTTAATGTTGAAGAACGTAAACTACCTTCCAGCTCCAAGTGAACATCAAATGTCGAATCCCCCTAAAAATATAGATTATTCTGCTCCAGGATCTATATCTATATGCTTTCATATGAATACTATTTATTTAAAATCCGGATTGGTTTATATGACAATGCCTGATTTCAATTCTTGGAGTTTTCTTGTTTTGACACCGTTCACATCCCGTATTGGTCAATCTATGACATCTACTCCTAGCGGTCTGGTTTTTTTTGGGGGTTTTGATGGAAATGAGGAATATTATAATGATTTATGGATTTATTCCGAAAATAATTGGCGAAATATTATTTGTGATGTATGTCCAAGGTCTAATCATGCAGCATGTTGCACTGAAGATGGGTGTTTATTAGTTTCTGGTGGATCAAATCAGAATAAGGTGTTTTCTGATTTTTATAAGGTTGACCTCAAGAGCGGAGAGACCAAGAAGATTGAAACTCAAAAAGAAATACCACTACAGTTTCATACAATCACTCATTACCAAAAAGATCTGTTTTTTATTGCAGGTGGGAAGAATATTCAACAGGTAATCACTTCAGATTTGTTTTCTTTTTCAATAGATTCGGGTAACATTGATATTGTTAAAGTTGCTGCTTCGATTCCAGGATTTATCAATCACTCAGCTCAGATCATCCTTGGTAACCTATGGATATCCAATATGTTTGCTGAATCATATCCCGATTCGCATATTTGGATATTTTGCATTCGTAAACAGCTTTGGATACCATTTTCTCTAAAAAATGGAACAAGAAATAGGTCATTTGGCTCAAGAATCCCCTTATTTGTGTTTATGTCCAATAGTCTTTCCAATTTTAAGGCCCTCCATTTTATTGATGATAAGGGACAAAATATTATGACAATGCCAATTTTTTCAGAGTATCCTACTGTCGACACAGAGAATAGTATTGAGTTAATTGAGTTCATGGCTAATCAAATCAATGATGCCCTAATAACAATTGATTCTTTACCAGATAAATCCACAAATGATTTATATTCAGAATCAATTCTTCAAATGAGACATGCTGATCTTGTTCTGAGGTCTGCAAGATCATTTATCCGACCATATCCCTTACCTTCTTTCGATAGGACATCCGGAACAAGAGAACTTGTGCAAAAATATAATGTAATGAAAAAAGACTTCACTACCAAAATCAATGGTGTATCCCAAGATTGTTATAGACTATCACAAGTTATTGAATTACAAACGCTACTTGATCTTGATTCGAAAGTTTCAACATCAGTACCATCGATAGAAGAAAAAGAATGGCTTGAAGAAAAATCAAAAGAATTGGCATCATACATTTCATCAACAAGAAAAGATCTTGAAGATAGGGAGTCTTTGAATTTCGAAATTGAGAAAGAAGTTATTAATAGACAACAGTCTTTGTTAGCAGTTCGACTTCAAATGGCTGAACAATCATTAATTAAAAAGAATTTAACCGAAGAGATTAACAGTTCAGAGATAGAACTCTTCAGCTTATTAACCGAAATTGCTTCTCTGAGAGCCGAAGAATTAAGATTAAAAGAAATTGGTGAAGATGTTCGGTCTGTTGCTCAGAAGTTGGTTGTGATGCCAACCAAATCTATTAGTGCTGCCGAACTCGCTGCAAAATGGGACAAGATTCTCCAGAATATGAATAAAGCAATCCAAGATCTTGACTCAAATCAGGTACCAATGAGAAGAAAGTCAGCTAAAACGAAAGCTAAAACACTTGTATCTGCTATTGAAGATGTAAAGAACTGGATTGAGGACTCTCAGAGTTATATTCTCCATAAACCGAAGAGAAATAAATCCAGAAAATTATCAATAAGAAAGGAGAGGAGAGACAGTGGTGTTGATACTATGGAACTATTCTTATCTCTTGTAGGAGATCCGGATGACTTTTTAAGGGATGTTAATGAGTTGTTGAAGAGGATTCGTGCAGAAATAAGGAATCTCAAGTCTAAATAGTTGTTTATTTGTATAGAGACTAATTTTACGATGTAATCTTAATATTATGATGTAATTTATGATATTTTTGGTAAAAAATTCAATTGTATTTTTTTCGAGATTGAGAATTCATCAAGGGTTCAATCTTTACCAGAATATATAGCAAAA
>Ga0209639_1000904_pt1 | contig 35386 bp, 33 predicted proteins | sample EPASupsiteHSE605_FD_187268 | JGI IMG/M metagenome (GOLD analysis project Ga0209639, IMG submission 187268) | Bioremediated contaminated groundwater from EPA Superfund site, New Mexico - Sample HSE6-05 (SPAdes) (version 2) | ecosystem: Environmental > Aquatic > Deep subsurface > Groundwater >... | reverse complement strand
GCCTTGGTAGGCCTTTACCCCACCAACTAGCTAATCAGACGCGGGCTCATCCATAAGCGGAAGCATTGTTAAGAGGCCTCCTTTAATGATTACTCACCATATGCGGTATTAGCAGTCGTTTCCAACTGTTGTCCCCCACTTATGGGCAGATTACCCACGCGTTACTCACCCGTCCGCCACTAAGATATTAAATCGCAAGCTTCATTAATATCTCCGTTCGACTTGCATGTGTTAGGCACGCCGCCAGCGTTCGTCCTGAGCCAGGATCAAACTCTCCAATAAAATTTATCATCTTATCGGAGCCTTGATGGCTCTAATAAAAGTTCTCGCTGGACCTTAGTTCTTCTATATTGAAGAACTAATTTATTCGCACTTCTCTTTTCTCTTTGTTCTGTTTTATCAAGATCATTTGCCTCAGTTCCCTGAGACTCGCTCGCTTCACTTCCGTGTTGCGGGCAAGAACTATCTTATCACCCCTGCTGACAATTGTCAACATAATATTCCTTAAGAAAATATATTTATTTGCAGTTTGTTGTTTTTACCGATAATTACGCATAGTTTCACTTCGGGTAAAAATGCAATTTGTTATTAGATATTAATATAGAAACTATTTTCAATTAAATATTTTAAGGTTTTTTAGGTAAAAAGTATAACAATATATTTGAAAGAGCAGGATAGAGAACAAAACATTTGTATATAACTGTCGGCACTGATATAATAGAACAGTTGCACTGATAATCTGCTATATAAGGAATAGGGACTCACCATTAAGGAATAAGATACACCATAAGAAATAGGGACATACGTTAAGGCGAAATGTCTCTGTAACTCGGAATGTCTCTTATCATGGAACGTCCCCTTAACACGGAAAGGGTTTTTTTATGAATCAAAATAATCTTAGAAATATCGCCATAATCGCTCATGTTGACCACGGAAAGACCACCCTGGTAGATAAACTCTTAAAACAGAGTGGCTTTTACCGTAACAACCAGGTAATGCCGGATAGGGTTCTGGACAGCAATGATCTCGAAAAAGAACGCGGTATTACTATCCTATCTAAAAATACGAGCATTCATTATGAAGGTACTAAAATAAATATCGTTGATACACCTGGTCATGCTGACTTCGGAGGCGAGGTTGAACGTATAGTGAAAATGGTGGATGGGGTTTTATTACTCGTTGATGCTTTCGAGGGTCCCATGCCACAAACTCGATTCGTATTAAAAAAGGCCCTAGAAGCTGGTTTGAAGCCTATTGTAGTCATAAATAAAATAGACCGCCCTGATGCCAGAGCACATGAGGTTTTGGATGAAATATTGGATCTATTTATCGATTTGGGTGCACATGAAGATCAGCTTGACTTCCCTGTCATATACTCCTCAGCTAAAATGGGATTTGCCAAGACCGAAATAGATGGGTCTAATTCGGATATGACGCCTTTACTTGATATGATTATATCAACCATTCCCGTCCCTCGGGGCGACGAAGACGGCCCCTTGCAGCTAGTCATTTCTTCTATTGATTATGACAGCTATGTTGGCAGAATTGGTGTAGGTAAGATATCAAGGGGCACCATTGCTAAGGGGCAGGAGTTGGTATTATGTAACCCAAATGATAAGGAGAAAAAGGTTAAAATCAATACTCTATATGCTTTTGAAGGTTTAAAAAGGGTTGAAGTTTCTGAGGCTAGTGCCGGTGAAATTGTCGCCGTGTCTGGTATTGAGGACATGACTATAGGCGAAACTCTTTGTGCGATTAATGCCATAGATCCAGTTCCCTTTATAAACATTGATGAACCAACTCTATCCATGAACTTTGTAGTTAATAACAGCCCCATGGCTGGTCTGGAAGGAAGCTATGTTACCAGTCGGCATTTACGTGAACGCTTGGAACGTGAATTGCTTTCCAATGTATCACTGAGGGTGGAGGAAATCACCCCGGATTGCTTTAAGGTGTCAGGTCGCGGAGAACTACATCTTTCAATACTAATTGAGACCATGCGCAGGGAAGGTTACGAATTTGCTGTAACCCGCCCGGAAGTAATCCTTAAGACTGTTGACGGAGTTGTACATGAACCGATAGAAAGGTTGTTTGTAGAAGTTCCATCTGAATATGTAGGAACAGTAATTGAAGGGTTAGGAACTCGCCGGGGTGAACTAATAATTATGGGAAACGGTACCGGTAATACGGTTGAGCTGCAATTCTTGATTCCAGCCCGTGGCTTAATTGGATATCGTTCTGAGTTTTTAACTGATACTCGAGGTAACGGTATATTAAATAATGTGTTTGAAACCTATGAGCCATTTAAGGGGGATATTTCAATTCGCAGCCGTGGTTCCCTGGTCGCATCAGAAGGTGGAATGGCCGTTGCTTATGGATTATATAATGTCCAGGAAAGAGGCATCTTGTTTATTGATGCCGGGGTTGAGGTATATGAAGGCATGATCGTCGGTGAAAATGCACGCAACGTTGATATTACAGTCAATGTGTGTAAAAAGAAACACCTTACCAATACTCGTTCTTCTAGCGCCGATGAGGCTTTACGTTTAACCCCTCCACAATTGATGTCTTTGGAAAAATGTTTGGAATTTATAAATGATGACGAGCTGCTGGAAGTAACTCCCAAGTCTCTTCGGCTAAGGAAAATGATACTTGATAAAGATGCGCGGGCTAAGGCCGACAAGAATAAGAATAGAGCCTCCTAGAGGCTCTATTTTTTTATTCGGCACTATTTGAATGAGATCCAAAAGAGATTATCAATTGTTCGCCATACTGAATTTTATGCCTCATAACTTCTCCAGATTTTAGCTCTAACACATAATTGGCAAGGCTGTAGGCTGCATGCGAACCTGGCATCAGGTTTTCCCGGATACTGACCACTCGAAATCTGCTATCCAGAAAAATTGTATCAATCGGAAAACGCATACCGAAACAATGAACTGCCGAGCAAGGCCACAAGAGCAATCCTTCGCCATCCTTCAGGTTCTTCCTCCCCAATAGACCTCGCAATCTTGGAAAAAATCTTAGGGCTACTTCAATCCGCTCAGCAATAAGTTTTCTTTCTTCCCCGTGTGAAACGGCGCAATAGGTTTTCATTTCATTGTCTCCATTATTTGGATAACAGATGGTCCTAATAGAATCAAGAAAATGGTGGGAAAGATAAATAGAACCATAGGTAAAAGCATTTTTATCGGCGCTTTCATAGCCTTTTCCTCTATCCTCTGCCTGCGGACTATTCGCATCTGTTCCGATTGGGTTCTTAGAACATTGCCAATGCCTACTCCCAACTGGTCCGCCTGTATGATAGCACCTATAAAGTTATTGAGATCATCAACCTCGTTGCGAATTCCCAGATCCCTTAATGCCTCTTTACGTGTTTTTCCCATGCGCATTTCCTGCAAACATTGCCCAAACTCCTGTGCTAATGGACCCGGGGATTTTTGTACCACTCTCTGCAGGGCCGCATCAAAACCCAACCCGGCCTCTATACTAATAGTCAAAAGATCCAGAACATCAGGCAGTTCCTTTTGAATTCCGACCTGGCGTCCAGTAATTTTAACCTTCAAAAAAGTGTAAAGCAGAATATATCCACCAATAAAGCCCCATATTACCATCATATATAGTACCGATAAGGAGGCTTTATTAATGGCACCAATAATATAAGCTGTAATAGCAAGCACGGCTGCAGTAGCATACTGTACCGATATGAAATCGGAGGCACTCCACCCTAACGGCCTGCCAGCATAAATTAGTTTCTTTTCGGTGGATTCCCTTTGTTTTAACGGAGTATATTTTTGCGTAAGAGCAGATACTTTCTTCAGCAGAGGCTTGTAAACCCGATCTTTAAAAGCGGATTGCAGCTCGTAATCTAAGTCCCCCTTACCACGAGGAGTGTAGGTTTTTAACTTATCAAGACGCACCCCAATTAAAAGTGTTTCGCTGTATATAGTTTTTAAACCGGCCCACATCAGCAAAAAGGCACATAGAAATACTCCCACTAGTATATAAAGCAAGAACACCCCTCCTTAGAATTCTATAGTTACGACCTTGCGAATGAGCAAAAAACCAATAGTTTCTGAGATGATACCTAGCCCTAGAATTATTAATCCCACTCTCCGCTCAAGGAGCAGACTAATATAATCTGGACTAATTAGCATTAACACCGCAAACATAGCGACTGGCAAAAGTCCAATCACCATTCCGGAAATTCTGCCCTGAGCAGTCAAGGTCTTAATTTCGCCTTTAATTCGAATGCGCTCGCGAATAGTATTAGATATGTTTTCAAATATTTCAGCTAGATTGCCGCCAATCTGTCTCTGAATTAAAACTGCAGTGATCATTAAATCAAGGTCATCACTTTCCACCCGTCGGATTAGGTTCTGCAATGCTTGTTCAGTAGTGTTGCCCAGGTTTATTTCACGCATGGTACGTCTGAATTCCACTGCCAGCGGCCCGTTCATTTCTCTTCCGACAAGATCCACAGCCTGCTGAAAACTATAGCCGGCACGCAGGGAATTTATCATGACGGTCAGAGAATCACCGATTTGCAGGTTAATCTCATTTAATCTTGCCCGCTGTCTGTGTCTAATAATAAAACCTGGTAATAATATACCCACACAAGTTAAGAGCAGCGCTGGTGCAACTCCGCCAAAAACGACAAATCCTACCAGACCTCCCAAAATACTGGTTAAAATATTCAGCCCAATGAATTCTTCCCCACGAAGCAGGATCTCAGCCTTTGATAATTCTGATTCCAATTTACGAGTAAAGTACTTGGGAGCAAATATTTTACCCAAAGCGCTTAAAAGACTCTTGAACTCGATCTTAGGTCGGTGCTTTACTATTTCCGGTGTCTCTTCGCTGTTGCTGCTGCTGCTATTGTTCAAATTCAGAATACGCTTTTTTATTCGTTCACGATTAGTAATACTAACTTGGTTAATTCCCACTATGAAAAGTACCACCGTTATGAAAGTAAGAGCACTTATAATTCCTACCATATTAAATTCCTCCCACATAGGGTGACGGTTGGAAAATTTCAGGAGAAATGATAATCCCCTCTGTTTCCATACGTGCCAGCACATTAGGTGTAATACCGGTGGCATGGTGTTTACCGACAATTTTACCCTGCTTATCTACCCCTTTTTGATCAAAGAGGAATATGTCCTGCATTTGGATAGTATCACCTTCCATCCCTAGGACTTCAGTTATATGAGTAATAACTCGGGTTCCATCACGCAGACGGCTTTGTTGGACGACCAGATCAATAGCCGACGTAATCTGCTGCCTGATAGCTCGTACTGGCAGATCCATACCCGCCATTAAGACCATGGTTTCTACCCGGGCTAACATATCCCGCGGCGAGTTGGCATGCCCAGTAGTTAGTGATCCATCATGGCCGGTATTCATGGCTTGGAGCATATCAAGGGCTTCACCTGCACGCACCTCTCCAACTACAATCCGATCAGGGCGCATACGCAAACAATTTCGGACTAGATCACGGATGGTGATGGCCCCTTTTCCTTCGATATTTGCCGCCCGCGTTTCCAGGCTCAATACATGGTCCTGATTCAATTGCAATTCGGCGGCATCCTCAACGGTAACAATTCGCTCATCACTGGGAATAAATGAAGCCAAAACATTTAGAAGGGTTGTTTTACCACTTCCGGTCCCGCCTGAAATGAATATGTTAAGTCGTGCTTTGACGGCTGCCTCCAACAATCTTGCCATTTGTGTACTTAGAGTTCCGAACCGTACCAGATCATTAATATTATAAGGGCTCCTCGAAAACTTACGTATGGTAATGCTGGGCCCTTTAAGTGATAGGGGCGGAATAATTGCATTAACCCTTGATCCGTCTGGCAGGCGTGCATCTACCATGGGCTGACTCTCATCAATTCTCCTGCCTATTGGTGACACAATTTTATCTATAATATGCATTACATGTTCGTCATCACGAAAGACTACTTCAGTACGCTGCAATTTACCCTTTCGTTCCACATATACTTGCCTGGGTCCGTTTACCATAACTTCCGTAATGTCATCGTCGTTTAACAGTTGTTCAAGAGGCCCAAAACCGAGAACTTCATCTGTAATCTCAGCAGTAATTACTTGTCTTTCCGAATAGGGCAAGAACCCGGCATCCCTCTCCAATATGCCGACTACCATTTCCCGGGTTTTTTTCGACAGAAGCTCCTGCGACAAATCGGTTTGCTTTAACTCTTGGTCTATTTTTTCAATCACTTCCTGGTGAACTTTTAACTTAAGGGCCGCATATTTATCTATCTTCTCGTCCAGTACCGGGCCCTTTTCTTTCAATGGCTGACGTTCCCTATCAGTAGTGCCCCTTTTGTCATGTAACCGTTGTGCTAATGACATTCTTAACCTCTCCTATCTAACAGTCTATTCCAGAAAGTCTTTTTGTCCCTCTTTTCACGGATGTCTTTCTGGTAACCGTAATCTTTAAGAATCATATCTACGATCCTTATCACGGCTTTGCTTGCATCAGTCTGTGGATTGGAAAGCACAAATGGTGCCCCCTTATTGGCGGCACTGACTACGGTTTGCCCATCACTGGGAATTTCGTCGGCAGTTAAGAAGTCAATAGTATGTTCAACATCGCGGATATCAATGCCAAATTGCTTGGATGCGCGATTAATTACCAGTTTTGTTTTACCGTTATGGTGCAAGCTATCCAAAAGGTTAAGGCTTAGCTTGAGATTCTTAACAGAAGGCAAATCCATAGACATAACGAGAAGAATTTGATTGGATATATCCAAAGCGGTTAAGACCTCATCGGAGAAAAACGGCGGTGAATCAATGATTATATAGTCAAAGTTTTGTCTCAAAATCGTGAGAATCTTTTCCACTTGCTCAGGCAGGATCAAATCAGCATCCTCAGGCCTAAGTGGAGCAGCTAATATTTTGACACCTGAATTATGAGAAATCAGGTAATTGTCTATTAAATTTATATCCCAGTTGTCTCGTTCTTGAACTAACTCAGCAATAGTCCTCCGAGGCTGAATATTAAGGTAAACGGCTACATCCCCGAACTGCAGATCAAGGTCTACCAGAACAACCCTCTTTTTGGTTTCTCGAGCTATTTGGACAGCAATATTGACTGATAAGGTAGTTTTACCTGTACCACCTTTAGCGCCGAAGACAGTAACGACCTGTGGTACTTTATTCTTTTGCTCCTTATCTTCCACTCGTACTGAGGCAAAACTAGCTAATCTCGTTTTTTCAGTAAGGAATATTCTTCGTATTGCTCCATTCAATTCACCGTTCTGAATGCTTTCTTCAAGCAGATAATCTCTGGCACCAGCTAACATTGCCTTTTTAATGTATTCAGTCCCCGAATCATTTCCTACAATGATGACACCAACCTCGGGATGGGCCAGGGTTATTTTTTCAGCAGCCGTTATTCCGTCCATAATCGGCAATTGAGCATCCATTATGATGATGTCAGGGAGCAGCAGTTCGGCTTTCTTGACCGCAATGTCGCCATTTAGTGCTTCCCCTACAATTTGCAAGTCTTGTTCCTGGGAGAGACTGGCGTTTAATTCTCGGCGGGCGCTCGCAATCAAGACCCTGATTTTTTCCATAGGTACAATGCTCCCCTTTCAGAATGTATATTTATTGCACTATTTCGTATAAATTTAACACTGCATCTAATTAGGCGCTACACCTTTGCTGAAGGTACAGCAGGAGTATTAAACAATTCGGTTCCAAAAGGTGCGGGATAAGTAGCACTTTGATCCGCCGGAGAACGCAGCAGGAGGCTGATATTTCCTCTTTGTACGGCCATTTTTAAGCGTAAAGCATCCTGTAAATTGACAGCTAGGGTAGCAGTCTTAACTTGCACCGCTTTATCATCAGCTTGTGGAGTTAATGTGGTCCCAACAGCCAATACTGCAACGTTTTGCAGTACCACTACTGAGCGGGGCTGGGGCTGATTATCTCCCATGGATACTACCGCAACAATATCTACCCTATCACCTCTTTTAACCATACCGGCAACACCGGTCACTTCATCAACAGGCACCGACATAGCCCGGTAACCCTGAGGTACTGCATAGGCAAGCCCTTCCTTGTTATCACCCGGTTTAATCAGCTGGTTATCAAGGATCACTTCGCCTTTAGTAATGGCAATTAGTGAAACCTTCCCGACAGCTTCTTTTAGTAAGATTATCTCCTTATTAGTCCTATAATCATTGGGAAATCTTTTTAGCTCTACCATGGCAGAAGTTATATTGGTATTGGCGGGAATATCCTGGGCAGCAACAACCACCTCGGTATAGGCCCCGTTATCAGCCGAACCAGTTAGGTGGTTTAAGTAACTATAGACCAGATAAGCCGCTATTAAACCAAAAATAAGAGCTAATATAAAGATCAGTTTGTTTCGCATTACCATCTCTCCTTAGGCTGTTTATTGAACCAGCTTAACCCCATATAAACCGAAACTTGGACTGGTATTATCGTTATAGTTATATTGGGGAATGTGGCGAGATCATTCCCCAATCCTATAGTTAGTGAATCGTTTGATCAGGCATTAGGCCAACCCGTCTCTGCTCTTGCCGTTATTGAACCAGCTTAACCCCATATAATCCGTAATCGGATGAACTGTTTTCATCGATCTCGCCCGAAGTTTCGCCTCTGACAAATTGTCCGGAAATATAGCAGTCAACACCTTGACCTGTAACGCCATTAACCAAGAAGTAGGCAAAACCTACAATTTCGACCTGATTATTTAACCGATTCGTAATAACAGGAATTTTAATCAGCCGCTCACAATCAGGATCATAAGATGTTGGTGTACATGTGGGAATGTGATGGCATTCCGCCACCCTAAAATTAACTGCCCGATTAGTAGGATTGGAGATATTTCCGGTCTGAATATTGATAATATCCCCTTTCTTTAACCATTGGTTATAACCTTGAGTCAAGTTTGCTTCATAAATATCCGCACCCTCAGTGCCCAAGGCCAAGCCCGAAAACCAGCCATTCTCGGCTCCGTGTGAGCCTACTTTCAGAGTGACCGGCTGGCCAATTTGCCAAGTATCCAGACTGATGCCCAGGGGTGCAGCTCCTTTTAGGCCTTTTATTGGTCCCGACCTGGCTTTGGCTACTGCCGTAACTACACCCGAATCATGACCTATTATCTTTGCAAAAGTGAAATTTATATTCCTTGTCGCAGATACTTTTACGAATTTTTCCGACTGTACACATTCTATGGTAATTTCTGATAAATCCAAGCCATTGGAAACACCATAGTTTTGGGCCTTTTCCAAGGCTGCCGCTGAGCTGATCTGCAAATCCTGAGCCCCTGCCAGGGCCGCTGCATCAACCGCATTTTGCATCTTATCGCGGGTTAAATACACCAGCCCTGCGTCTGTCACTAAAGCGGCCAGGCCAACAAACACTGACATACAGAGGGCTAATATTATAATTACACTACCTTTTTCTTCGCGGAATAATTCCCGCACGGTTTTCATCTCCTTACTCAACCCGCATTATGACCTGGGCTGAAACCAAATAAGGATCTCCAATAATATTAGATATAACTGGAGCATATACCCTAACCGGATATACTACATCTACTTGTACACCCTGTGCTCGGACACGAGATCCATCCGGGGGGGTAATAGTTACAGTCATTTGAGTCTCATCAAGTGCACTGCTGCGCTGCATAATAAGAGTTGTGATCTGGGCATCAGTCGCGCCCACCGCAGCAAAACGAGCCCCTTCCCGAGCAGCATTATTTACCATAAGGTAACTCGCATAAATTCGTCCGAACTCAACAGTTCCAAAGATCATCAGTATTAAAACCGGGAGGATAAGAGCCATCTCTACCATAGCCTGACCACGCTGGTTCTTTATAATCGAGCGTAACACTGAAATCACCTCATCCACCAGAAAGCGCCCATTGCACCAATTGTAATAGCTAATCCGTAGGGAAACATTATTTTTTCATTATCAAGATTAAGAGCACTAATCCTAAAATTCCTTAACATAATCATCAACCCGCCTTGTAAGAAGCTGGCTACAATTCTATGAAAATTTCTCTGATAAAGTATAATAGCCAATGCGATTACCCCTCCTGCAAGACCCATTCCAATAGCTGTATAAACTATAAACATTGGACCCTTCACGGCCCCGATGACGGCCAATAATTTGACATCGCCAGCACCCATACCACCCAGAACAAACGGAATAATAAGGATCCCTAATCCCGCTAAGGTTCCCCAAAGGGATTGTAATAGCCCTGCCCCCCCCCCTGTAACGAAGTTGAAGCCAATTCCAAAAATTAAAACAGGAAAGATTACAAGGTTATATATTTTTCGGCTTCTCAAGTCCGTTACCAAACAGACGGTAAGCATAAGGGCTAATACCAGATCCTGCATGCTTTCACCCTCCTTAGGAAATAGGCCCTACCTAATATTAAGCAGGGCCTTCCTTATCGAATCTCTCAGGAAAATGACTCAATAAATTAAAAGGTGGCCGAAAAGGTAACAAAGGATCTTAGAAGTTCATGCCTTCAAAAGCTGCAATAAGCTTATTTTTAAACAATCCTAATGTAGCTATCAGCGCAATTGATATACCAGTAATAATCAGCGCATATTCCGTCAGGCCTTGTCCCTCTTCTTCACAATACAATCTCGTCACCAAGCTCATTTTATTCCTTCTTTCTCATCTTACTAAATTAAGCAAGACTTCTTCTTGATCAACTAGTAGAATGAAGCAGTATTAAACTCTTAGAAGGTCATATTGGTAAAAACTGCAACAATCTTATTTTTGAAAAGCCCTAATGTGACTATTAATGCGATTGATACTCCGGCTATAATTAGTGCATACTCAGTCATGCCCTGTCCTTCTTCTTCTTTACAGAATCTGGTCATTAAATTCATCATTATTCCTTCTTTCGTAATCGTAATATTCTAAGCACGGAACTATTTTCTCATTAGCCAGCAGTATGAAAACATTGAATATCAAGATTAGAAATTCATATTAGTAAAAACTGCAACAATCTTATTTTTGAAAAGCCCTAATGTAACTATTAATGCGATTGATACTCCCGCTATAATTAATGCATACTCAGTCATGCCCTGGCCTTCTTCTTCTATAAACAATCTGGTCATTAAATTCATTATTAGTCCTTCTTTCTTCATATTGATTTATGTTCAAATACAAAAAACCACTCGCTCAATTGACGAGTGGTTTTTAAGGGACGACAAAACGCCCAGAATCAACTAACAAAATTCTGATATCCCCTCCTCGGCAACTGGCTGGCATAGTAGACTTTATCTACCTTAGCCCCTTTAGCTTTGCGTCACCTTCTTTCGAAGGCTTTGCCTTTATTCAGTTGGGTTTTTTTTGCGAATCGGAAAAGCTAAACCGATCCGGCAACTGGCTGGCATAGCGGAAAGTTCCACCTTAGCCCCTGTAGCTTTGCGTCACCCTCTTTCGATGGTTTTGCCTATATTTACCTATAGATGCATGCTTTTATTGTAAAAGAGACATTATATTCTGTCAAGAGCCAAATTATGACAATTAAAATAGGGCAAAATTAACTACAACCGCCGTCCCAACCGAGCTGCCAATTTCCCCAAAAAGCTTGTAGGCTGCAGCGTAATTGCACCTTCCGGGCATAGCTCCTGGCAGCACATACATTGTATACATATGGTCGGGTTGATTGTAATACTATTACAATCATCATTTATATTGATAGCAGATGCCGGGCAAGAGTCCCGGCACATTCCACAAGCGATACATTTTTCACTTGTGCAGGACGGATACGATCTTATCTTGTCAAGAAAGTAACGGGTTAGAACAGGCGGAATTACTTCCAGGTAAGCATTGCCGGGCAGTTTAAATTCCTTTACAAGCAGATCTTGGAGTGAATCCCCTATGGTTTCTAAATCTGCATTACCAACTTTTCTCTCCAGTGCCCGATTTAAAAGTCGTACTCTATTGTAGTTTAGATTTATTAAACGACAGGCAGCCAGATCAACATCCAGCCCATTTTCTGCTGCAATTATTGCTCCGATATGTCGGGGTAAACCGTGAGCAGGCCCATTGCCCTCCATTCCTACTACCGCGTCCATTATGCTGAGGGTCGGATGCACCATTTCATAAATATCAAGAAGCACGTCAACAAATTCCGGTAAGCTTGGAGCCATGCTGTGATATCTGATTTTACTGGCTCCGGGTACGACCCCAAAGGTATTTTTTAATGCTCCGCTAAAGGTTGTGGCAGTATGGGTTTTTAACTTAGGAAGGTTAATAATTAAGTCAGCTTCCAGCACCGGTCTTGCCACATAGACTTCCTGTAGAAAATATGCATTAGACAGTTTAACCGTCTCTACCCCGAAGGAATCAAAATTGATACACTGGCTTCCTGTCTCCTGACATACTTTTTCAATCCCACTAACTGCCAAAGATCTAGCCGTAGGACTTGACCCAACAATGACACCTCCAGAACTGTCCCCAACTGATACGATACCTCCAGCCTTCTGCACAAGCTCTATAACTGCCCTGACTATTTCAGGATGAGTTGTTACTGCCTCATCAGGAGATCGCGCCGATAGGATATTGGGTTTAATCAACACCTTGGAACCAGGTTTTACCCACCTTCCGATTCCGCCCAGCAGTTCTATAACTTCGGTAACTGCAGTTTTGACTTCTTCCTTCATATAACTATTACATTTTTTGAGAGCTGCCCGACCCATAAATACCTCCCATTAAAAAAATTAAAAAGACACCTTGCACTAATTAGCTATGTGCAAAAAAATATAGTACTATTATAGGAGTCTTGAGCCTTAGTTACCACCTTACTTAACCCTTAACGTTATCTGAGATAGCCGATAAGTTTTTGAAAAGAGCGGGTGTTTAATGAACAAAATCGAATTAATTGCTACATCTGCTTTTGGTTTAGAAGCGGTAGTAGCTAATGAGTTAAAAAAATTGGGTTATGAGAACTTAAAAATAGAAAACGGCCGGGTTTCATTTCAGGCGGCAGCTGATGCGGTGGCCCGGTGTAATCTATGGCTCCGTTCTGCTGACCGAATATTGCTTAAAATAGGTGAATTTGAAGCATATACCTTCGAAGAACTTTTCGAAAAAACCAAGGCCCTCTCATGGGCAGAGTGGATTCCGGAAACAGGCGAGTTCCCGGTAGAAGGGAAGTCAATTCAATCCCAGCTTTTCAGTGTATCCGATTGCCAGGCCATCGTAAAGAAAGCAATCGTAGAGAAAATGAAACAAAAATATCCTCAACACTGGTTTAAAGAAACCGGTCCTCGCTATAAAGTCCAAGTAGCCCTTTTAAAAAATCTGGCTACCCTTACGATTGACACCAGCGGGGCAGGGTTGCATAAGAGAGGATACCGCAAGTTGGCTGGTGAAGCTCCTTTAAAGGAAACCCTGGCCGCAGGGCTTATTTATCTAAGCCGCTGGAGGGCTGACCGGGCTCTTATCGATCCATTCTGTGGCTCAGGTACTATTCCCATTGAAGCTGGATTAATTGGCCGTAACATAGCCCCAGGTATAAACCGGGCTTTTGCATCTGAACAATGGCCGCAGCTCCCCTCGAAGCTATGGCAGACAGCTCGGGAAGAAGCCCGAGATTCTATTGTTCACAGCCAACCCCTGGGTATAATGGGATTTGATATTGATGGATCTGTACTGGAACTTGCCCGTTATCATGCCAAACAAGCCGGTTTGGACAAGTTATTATCCTTTCAGCGTCAGTCAGTTAGTGATTTACGATCCCAATACCGATATGGGTATTTGATAACCAATCCCCCTTATGGTGAACGACTGTCAGAAAAGACTGAAGTCGAGAAATTGTACCGACTCATGGGGTCTGTCTTTAAAAACCTTAATACCTGGTCTTTTTATATCATCAGTTCCCATCCTTTATTTGAAAAATTTTTCAACGTTAAGGCTGACAAAAAACGCAAGCTTTATAATGGGCGTATTCAATGTAATTACTACCAGTTCTACGGCCCTAAACCAGATAGGATGACCGGTCCATTTGCTTCAATAAGCCCTACTGACTAAAAATCAGCTGGGCTTTTCTTAATTTATCCGCAATAAAAATTCCTCCAAGATATCTTTTTATTACATTTTTTCCATTATCTGTTATCATGTGCTATATTAGGAATAGCCGGTATGGATTAATTTTTCCTTTTAATTTTTTAAAAGATAGATGTTGGAAAACCTGAATATCATTTCTAACATCATTTTCCATCTATATACCGGCGCAGTAAGGGAATGAAAAACATTTCTAAAGCATAAAATAGCCTTGTGTTTATAATGGGGGTATGTATAATGATATCGGTAGTTCTGGCTGGTGGAAAAGGCCTTCGTTTATGGCCTGAAAGCCGCCGTACTCATCCTAAACAACTCTGTAAATTTGTCGCAAATAGGACTATGTTGGATCACACTATTGATCGTCTGGTTAAGGCAGGGACCAACCGGCTGATGATTATAACGAATGATGAACTTGTGGCCGATATTGAAAAACTGGTCCAAAGCCGAAACGATGCTGAAATGATTGAAATATTGAGTGAACCAGAAGGTAAAAATACCGCACCGGCTGTAGGCTTGGCTTTGGCTAGATGCGGCATGGATGAGGACGATTCAGTTATAGGTATTTTCCCATCTGACCATCACGTTCTGGACGAGGATTCATTCAGCAGCAGCATACAAAAGGCTGTTCTCGCAGCTAACCAGAATCGAATTGCTACAATAGGAGTTGCGCCCAGCCGTCCTGAAACTGGTTTTGGATATATCGAAAAAAGCAAATGGGAGATAGGCGAAATACCTGATGTATTTGGAGTTGATTCGTTTCGCGAAAAACCTGACATGCAAACAGCGCAGTCCTATTTAGACACAGGCCGATATGTGTGGAATTCCGGCATTTATATAGGTAAGGTTAAGACCTTGCGTGATGAATTTGCCAGGCATCTGCCCGGGATACACTTTCAGATGTTAAATGGTTATGAACAATATGTTCAATCTTATCCCTGTCTTCCTAATATAAGTTTGGATTATGGGATTGCAGAAAAAAGTGACCGGATGGCGGTTGTAGAAAGCAATTTTGGCTGGTGTGATCTGGGTAATTGGAATGCCCTGGTTGAGCTGGCAGATGAGGATGAAAGCCACAATATTTGTATAGGTCATGATACATTAGTAATAGAGAGCAGTAATTGCCTGTTAAAACAAGCCGGGAAAACAGTGGTCCTGTTCGGAGTAGATAATCTGCTTGTGGTGGAAACTGATGATATTATACTGGTAGCCAACCGGGAACGGACTCAGGATGTACGCCACTTAGTAGAGCTTTTACAGGAAAACGAGCGGCATGATTTGTTGTAAGCTTGAATTACAGTATACTAATTGTGATAATTTACCCAAATCATTCTAGAAAAGGGGGAGATGGAAATTCAACATATTTTTCGCCAGTATGATATCCGTGGAATCGTTGATAAAGAGCTTACTGAGAGTATGATGAGCGATATAGCCGGAGCTTTTGCCGCTTATGCCCGTCAGCATGGCTACACCAAGATGCTGATCGGGAGGGACAATCGTCAATCTTCACCGCGTCTCCGTGATCTGGTAGTTGGTGCCCTGCTGAATTCTGGCTGTGACGTAATAGACCTGGGTATGGTGGTTACCCCTATGTTCTACTTTGCATCCAAACACCTAAATGTGTTGGCAGGTATGATGATAACTGCCAGTCATAATCCTGCTGAATATAATGGCTGTAAAATACTAATGGGCGACTCTACTATTTATGGCGAACAGATTCAGGATATACGCAGGCTGGTAGAAGCGAAGCACTTTGTGACGGGTGAACCTGGTTCTCTGAGCCATTACGATATAACTGAAGATTACATAAATATGATCCTGGGTAAAATTAAACTGGACTCGAATAAGCTTAAAATTGTAGTTGATTGCGGTAATGGAACCGCTTCCTTGTTTGCCGGGAACTTGTACCGCAGACTAGGCTGTGATGTAACCGAACTATATTGCGAGTCTGACCCCAGTTTCCCCAATCACCATCCAGACCCTGTAAATCCCAAAAATATGCAGGACCTAATTGCTGAAGTTAAGAAGCAAAACGCAGACATCGGTATCGGAATCGATGGAGACGGTGACAGAATTGGCGTTGTAGATCGGGAAGGAAATCTAATTTGGGGCGATCTGCTGATGATTTTATTCTGGCGGGATATTCTGCCCCGCTATCCCGGTACTCAATGTATCGTAGAAGTAAAGTGTTCCCAGAGTTTAATTGACGAGATTGAACGTTTGGGTGGAGTTCCAATAATTTATAAAACCGGTCATTCCCTGATTAAAGCCAAGATGAAAGAGATTAATGCAGTATTTACCGGTGAAATGTCAGGTCATATATTTTTTGCTGACGATTATTACGGTTTCGATGATGCGTTATACGCTGGCGCACGACTAATATCCCTCTTATCCAAGAGTAACATGACTATTACTGAGATGCTGAGTAATATTCCCCGGTATTATTCTACCCCGGAAATTCGCCTGCCCAGCACTGACACCGAGAAATTTGAGATAGTTGACAAAATGCTCCAGTATTTTAGAGCGCAATATGAAGTAATTGACATTGATGGAGCCAGAATTATTTTTCCTAACGGCTGGGGGCTGGTTCGAGCTTCAAATACCGGTCCGGAAATTATCTTCCGTTGTGAAGGAAATACACCAGAAGCACGGGATGAAATTAAAGAAGTTCTCTTTTCGTATATGAAGCAGCTTGGCTTTTCGTTACCAGCTCAATTTTAAAAATAATTTTGCTATAAGTATAAGCAGTGGTCATAGCGGGAAAAAATATAGGATATACGTTAAGGCGGACTACGCATTAAAGGAGTGTATTATGTATGTCAATACTTAATCTAGGAACCTACCCTCCCAAACAATGTGGCATTGCTACCTTCTCGATGGATCTGCGCAATAGTTTACTCATGCAGGGACATAAAGTACAGGTGTTAACGGTATCCGATGATGATTCTTCTTACCGCTATCCGGACGAAGTAATGCTTAATTTGAAACAACATCATAAACAGGATTATATTAAGGCCGCTGCCTCTATAAATGCAAACCCACATGTTAATTTATTGATAATACAACATGAATACGGTATTTATGGCGGCGAAGATGGCGAATATATCCTGGAATTGGTCAAATTACTACACAAACCGTTTATATTGATTACTCATACGGTACTTCCGCAGCCTTCGAAACGCCAAAAACAAATCCTTAATGATTTGTGTCAACGAGCTGCAGGTATCGTATGCATGACCGGACAATCTTCCCAGCTTCTTATTGATCTATATGAAGCACCTCCGGAATTAATAACTGTAATTGCCCATGGTGTACCGGAATTTAAACGTTATCCCCAAAATAAATTAAAACAGAAACACAAATTAGTTGATTGTAAAGTAGTAAGTACTTTTGGTCTCATAGGACCTGGCAAGGGTCTGGAACTGGGTATTCGGGCTATTGCAAACACTGTTCCGCAGCATCCCTCTATCCGGTACTTGATTCTAGGGCAAACCCATCCCATGCTTCAGAAATACGAAGGCGAAAAGTATAGGCAAATGCTCATCAATCTGGTATCGGAACTGGATATAAAAGAGAATGTAATTTTCATTAACAAATATCTGAGTGACAAGGAACTTGGTGAATACCTTTATATGACTGACATCTACCTGAGTCCTTACCCCAATATGGATCAGGCTGTAAGCGGCACCCTGGCCTTTGCTATGGGCTGCGGGCGCGCCATAGTGTCTACTCCCTACGCATATGCCCGTGAAGTCCTAATGGAAGGACGTGGGCTGCTGTCCAAGGGAACCGAACCACAGGAGTTGGCAGTCTTGATAGAAGAAATACTGGATGATAAACAGCTGTATAAAACACTGCAGCAAAAGGCTTCTCAGGTGGGTGAAACTTGGACCTGGCCTAATGTCGGTAAGCAGTACAGCCATTTTTTCAGGCAGATTTTAAATGACCACACGGGTCAGGAAGAAAGCAGGTTGAGTTATGCCAAACTATAGTTATCTCCTGGAGATGACTGACGAGGTAGGTATGCTTCAATTCTCCAGCAACGGGAGGCCGGATCCGCGCAGCGGTTATACTCTTGATGATAATGCGCGTGCTTTATTGGCAGCAATAGATATGGGTGAAAATGGCTATCCGTATGCATGCCTTTTTCTAAATTATTTAGCCCAGGCGCAGCGGCCAGATGGAAGCTGGAGCAACTTTTTACTGGACGGTAAGTATTTTTGTACTTTTGATTCTGAAGATAGTATAGGGCGCACTATAATGGCATGCAGCGCTGCTACACGAAGTAATTGGCCGGATCTGGCAGCTCAGGCTAGCCGGCTTATAGCGAATAAACTGGTCGATGTAATTGATTTTACTTCTCCGAGGGCAATAGCCTATACTCTGGTAGGTTTGTGTAAGGGGAACATGCCGTGTACAGACAAACTGCTGCATGAAATAGTATATAAACTGTCAGGTTTTTTAATTAGTCTTTATGATAAGACTAAAAGCCGCAATTGGCTATGGTTTGAGAATTCCCTCACCTATTGCAATGGAATACTTCCTCATGCGCTTTTCAGTGTTTATGCATTCAACGGTGATAAGAAATGCCTAAAAATAGCTCACGAATCGCTAAGCTTTCTTAATGATATTTTGTTCAGCAAAGGATACTTGAATATAATTGGTAATCAGGGCTGGTATCATCGGGATGGTAATGTCCCACTTTTTGATCAGCAGCCAGTTGATGCAGCATCAATTGCCTTCGCTTGTTGGGAGGCATACTGTAATCTGGGAAAAGATGAATATATACACCTGGCCAACCTTGCTCATCAGTGGTACCGAGGAAGGAATATTCACGGCCTTTCGCTTTATAACGAGACTAGCGGAGGCTGTTATGATGCTCTTACTCAGGACGGGGTAAATCTAAACCAGGGAGCAGAAGCAGTCCTATCTTTACTGTTGACAGATCATCTCACGGATATAAGTATTAACCATGAATTAAAGATGGTTAAATCTTGCTAGAAGTTTAAGCAAAATTAAAAACCGGGTCGTAGGGAAAATATCCCTCGACCCGGTTTATTACTTTAACTAATCAGCTTGAGCTTACCTGCGTTGCTGGAAACATTCTCTGCAATATACAGGTTTGCCAGCAGTAGGTTCAAATGGTACGGTAGTATCCCGGCCACAAGCCGCACATACTGCCGGGAATTGCTGCCGGTTATTGTCCCTGGAACGGAATCCTCCTCCGCCGCCGCCATTTCTACTTTGTTTGCGTGCTTGACGGCATGCAGGGCAGCGAGCCGGTTCATTTTCGAACCCTTTCTCTGCGTAAAATTCCTGCTCAGAAGCTGAGAATAGAAATTCATTACCACAATCTCTGCAAGTTAAATATTTGTCTTCAAACATTAATTAACCTCCTATACGGGAGATACTCTTGAACTTAATTACCCCAGTCAGGAGGTTGAATTATAGAACAAGGCCCTTTAAATATACATCAATTATGTTGGATTAGCAAGGTTTCCCATAAATAATTTTACAATTTTTTACTGTATTAATTAAATACTGCCCCATGTTCCGCATCTGTCTCCCCAGCGGGCTAACAGCTCATTCTCCTGATAAAACTGAACTACTTCACAGGCATTAGGACAGCCTTTGCACTCAAAACTAGTAGTTTGATAAGTAATATCTTTCACTTCAAAACCCTTAAATCTTGTATTTCCCTTTTTAGCTGCTGCATCCTTGGCCAGAAGAGCTACCCCAATAGCACCCATGACTCCATAATGTCTTGGGACTATAACCGGACTATTAAGGTAATTTTCGAATGCCCTAACCAGACCCAGGTTAGCTGCAACTCCTCCCTGGAATATAATAGGCGCCAGTATCTCCTTGCCCTTTCCTACATTGTTCAGATAATTTCTGACCAGCGCTTCACAAAGACCAGCAACTATATCTTCAAGGCTATGCCCTAACTGCTGTTTATGTATCATATCAGACTCAGCGAAAACTGCACAACGCCCGGCTATCCTAACGGGATGCTTCGCCTTTACGGCATAACTGCCAAAATCCTCGATCGGAATCTGCAGGCGTGATGCCTGCTGATCAAGAAAAGAACCTGTCCCAGCTGCACAAACAGTATTCATACCGAAATCTATGACTACCCCATCACGCATTATAATAATTTTGGAGTCCTGCCCACCTATTTCAATAATGGTCTGTACTCCCTCAACAGCTTTTGAGGCGGCGACCGCGTGGGCAGTTATCTCATTCTTTACCACATCAGCCCCAATCATTAATCCAGCTAGATGGCGGGCACTTCCAGTTGTTCCGCTGCCGATTATCTGAACCCGGTCTCCAATTTCAGCTCCTACCAGCCTCATACCCCGCTGTAACGTTTCAATAGGACGGCCGTTAGTCCGCAGGTATCGACTGGATAGCACTTTACCTCGCTGATCCAGAACTACTACTTTTGTACTTACAGAACCTACATCAATACCCAGATAACCTTGAATCATAGAACCAGCCTTTCTTGCTATATATTAATTACTTCTCAGCTATTAATTGTCCGCGGCTGCACCGAGTTTTTGCACCGGTACGTTTTTCCCTCTGCCTGCAGGCAGTGTAATAAGTGAAGCACTCTTTAGCCCCTGCTTCCTTTCACGCCGCTTCTCTAAAAGATCAATGAAGGCTTCCAGTCTGGTTTCCACCCCAGCCTTACTTGTCTGTTCATCCAGGAAAAATGTCAAAACTGGAATATCCAGTTCCTTTGAAACCCGGGGCAAGATGCTTCTAGCTACAATTTCAGGAATACAGGAAAACGGCGCCAGTTGGATTACCCCGTCATAACCATGCCGGGCATATAGTACAGTTTCTCCAATGCTGTTCACTCCGTGTCCGCCTATACATGATTCATTAAGGTAAGGCCGTGCTGCCTGCCGAATATCCTGTTCACCCTGGGTGAAAACATTTTCACGGGTATAGGCGCTCAAATATATCGAACGCTCTGCTATGACTCCCATATCACCCAGCGTAGATTGCATATATTGGTTAATAGAAGGTTCAAGTAATACATATATTTCGCCTATAATTCCTACCTTTAAAGGATTGCGGTTTTGCGCACGGGGAACATCATTCAATATCTGCATCCCATCCCGCCGGGCTTTATGTACTGCTTTTATATCATTAGCCAGATCAATAAGTTCCAGGCTTTGTTTTAAAGCCTTGCTGGTCTCTCCTTTTACTTCCTCGTAAGGTCTAACTTGATATGATAATATTTCGAGATCATCTAAAGCTTTGACTTTTTCCCAACCTGTCTTTACGGCCCGCGTAAAACGCCTTATTGATACACCTCCAGCTTTACGGAAAAAGTTCATTTTACTGAAGAAATCCCGAAGGCCGCACATTGGATCTTCAAAGGCAATAACTTTTGTCTTCAATCCAATTTCATCCAGGAGTTTCTGATGCATTACCCAATAATAACCAGCCCGACAAGGCCCGCAGCCTCCGGAGGTTATGATTACTTCTGCTCCCATTTCAGAAGCCTGCAGGTAGGTTCCCATCAATACTTTAAAGGGTATACAGGCAAATTCAGGAGAATAGCGTACTCCCAGATCCAAAGTTTCATTGTTAGGTTCCGGCGGTACAATGCACTCCAGACCTATTTCCTCCATTAACCACCTGAAAGCTAAATACGAATAACCCATGCGCGGAAAGCTAACTTTCATTTTTTGCCCTCCTGTATTGCAGCATATCAAGAAATGCCTCCATACGTGTTCTCATCCCGGCTTCGCCGGTATGTTCATCTATTGTAATAGCCATATAAGGCATTTTGCGCTTTTTAGCTTCAATCTCGAGAAACTTATCCACTACCGAATCCGGCCCACAAGCAAAGGCCGTAATATGTATCATGCCATCTACCGGCTCAACATCCATAAAATATAATGCCCCCTGCACTGCCCGGTTAGAAAAATACCAGAACATATCCTTGTCCAGCTTGGATGACTGGCCGTTTAATTGCCGCCGGCTCAACATATCCTGGGTATAGACCTTTACCCCTTCCTTGGCTAATGCTCCTAATAATCCAACATTTATGTAAGGATCATAAATCGTATAAGGGTAGCCAACTACAGCCAGGCTTATAGGATTTGCCCCCTCGCTCGCCGGTTCAGCATTTTTAGAAGTATTAGAAAAGAGAACCTTCTGCATAGCTGATTCAGGTAGTATTCCTTTCTGCAGCAGTAACTCATAATCCTTCTGGATCCTTGATGCCCTTCTAAAGGCTCGATGAGTCAAGAGGTAATTAGCCCCTAGCTTTTTTCCTAGTTCGTGGTAAACCTTATAAAGCTCGTACCTCCCTTTTTTAAGGTCCAGGCGAGCTTCAAGCAGTGGTGGAAGGTTGTTGATGGAAGCGGCGAGCATATCCGGTAGTCCCAGGAATTTAGGACACAGGGTCTCTGTTCCAAAATCTCCGTACTTTCTCATACTGACTAGACGAGGAACAAAAATATAGTCCACCTTGTTGATAAGATCTTCTACGTGACCATGATAGATCTTGATGGGGATACAGGCGTCACTTACTGTGTCTTTGACTCCATGATCCATAATAGCACGCGTTGTAGGAGACGATTCCACTACCTCATGACCAATCCCTTCAAAAAAGGTCTTCCAGAAAGGAAAGTATATGAAATAGGCTAGGGATCGTGGTACTCCAATTCTTGCCATAACGAACCCCCTACATTTCTTAATTAAATTCAGCGTAAGCAAGCACAAAATAGCTTTGTGATCATACCATTTTATTATTCTTAGACCTAAAATATTCCACAACTCATTTAAAAGCGTATACAATGTTTGTATTTATTACAAGACCTTATTAGGGGCGGTCGGGTTTTTTATTACGTTTTTCCAAGGCAGCTTTAAGCATTTCTCCCAAGTTCTGCCCCAGATCATCCTTATCACTATATTGGTTTATTAACTTTTGATTAACCTGGCTGGCTCTTTTTGAATTCCCATAACCACTGTATTCATTTCCCTTTTCCGGCTGCCTGTGCCCACAGTTCCTATCAGGACAGATGAGCATTTTACCTCTCTTGCCATTTACAATGAGCATATTTTTACCGCAGGAGGGACACTTGCTTTTAGTCACGTTGGTTGCTTTATATTCACTGGAATCATCCCTAACCCCATGCACCATTTCCCTCGCGCTCTGGCGAATACCAGTGATGAAGTCAGTTTTACTGCCCCTGCCTCGGGCAATATCCGTCAGGTATTGTTCCCACTGCGCTGTTAATTCAGGAGATCTCAAAGCAGCTGGAGCCAGAGGGATCAGCTGCATACCTTTGGAAGTAGGCACCAGTTCCTTTCCAGTACGTTCAATATAGAAAGTATTTAATAACTTTTCAATTATCTCAGCACGGGTAGCAGGAGTTCCCAACCCACTCCCCTTCATGGACTCGCGCAGTTCCTCATCTGCAATAAATTTACCCGGGCTTTCCATGGCTGTTAACAGCGTTGCCTCAGTATAACGGGCTGGAGGTTTAGTTTTGGCTTTATTTAATTTGCAACTCTTTACTTTTATTGTGCTTCCCTTTTCCTGCTGGGCTAATTTCTGCTCCGGCAGTGTATCCTGCTGAAGTTCTTCCCTTTCTGCAATGTTGGCTGTAATGGCTCTCCAACCAGGGTCTTTAACCACTTTGCCTCGGGAGTGGAAGCTTTCACCGTTTACTTCTGTGGTCAGGGTTGTCTGATCATAAAGGTAAGGAGGATATAATACTGCAATAAATCTCCTGGCAATCAGGTCATAAAGCTTCTTCTCGTCAAGGCTTAAAGATTCCATTTTTAATGGCTCTTCGGTGGGAATGATGGCATGATGATCTGTAACCTTGCTGTCATCGACCAACCTCTTACCCGGTGCCAACCTTTTTTGCAGAAGCGGCCTTACCATATCTGTGTAAGGGCCTACGCCCATTCCTTTTAATCGTGCAGGCAGGGTAGGCACAATATCCTTGGTAATGTAACGTGAATCAGTGCGTGGGTAGGTCACCAGTTTGTGATCCTGGTATAGGTTTTGTAAAACTGATAGGGTTTTCTGGGCTGAGAAGTTCAGACGACGGTTGGCATCCCTCTGCAGTTCAGTTAAATCATAAGCCAGGGGTGGGGGTTCGCTTTTGGCTTCCCGGCGCACCTCTCTAATTATCCCTGAACAGCCATTAGTTTTAGCCATGATCTCTTCCGCCCGGTTGTGGTCAAATATCCGGCCCTGCCCTTTACTATCCCGCCAATCCCCGAAGAAATCTCCGAAATCGGCACGGATTGTCCAGTAGTCTACCGGCTTAAATTCCTTAATTTCTTTTTCTCTATTTACTATCATCGCCAGGGTAGGTGTCTGCACCCGGCCTGCAGTAAACTGAGTATTAAATTTGCATGTCAAAGCACGGGTCACATTTAATCCAATCAACCAATCCGCTTCTGCTCTGCACACTGCTGCATCATACAGGTTGTTATAAGCCGTCCCCGCTTTCAAGCTGGCAAAACCTTCCCGGATTGCAGCATCTGTCTGCGAAGAAATCCAGAGGCGTTTGAAGGGTTTCTTCCAGGCAGCTTTAGCCATAATCCAGCGGGCTACCAGTTCCCCTTCCCTTCCAGCATCTGTAGCAATTATTAAATCCCTTATATCTCCGCGCTGCATCAAGCTTTTGACCACCTGGTACTGCTGAGAACTATTCTTAATGATTTTTAATTTCATTTTATCGGGGAGCATAGGGAGATCTTCCATACGCCAGGATTTTAGCTTTTGATCATAATCCTCCGGCTCCGCAAGTGTTACTAGATGCCCGAGTGCCCAGGTAATCACATAGTCTGATCCCTCCAGGAAGCCCTTGTTTTTTTGATTACAATGTAAAACTCGGGCAATCTCCCGAGCAACACTTGGTTTCTCCGCCAGCACTAAAGACTTCATGACATTCCTCTTTCATGTTAAAAATGCCCGACAATTAAGCCGAGCAAAGTAAATTTATTATTTATTTCTACAACTGAGTCCCATAGTCCTGCGAACTAATCAATAAATTTAAGAGCCAACAAAAAGAACGTCCCTTTGTTGGCTAAGTGAAAAGACGAATAGCAGGATAAAAAACGGTATATCAAGCTAAAGGCAACTGACGAAACCTTTCTGGTATTAAATCAGCCAGGGTCGCCCGAGCCATACCAATGCTGGTATCAGCAGCCCCATAGTAAACCAGGACTTCATCTTCAGCCTCCAGCACCTCTTTGTCACAACCAGCAACTGCGCCGCAGGTAAAGACTACATTGGGAACCCATGCTCCACTGAGTCCGATTTCATAGTCCTCTACGGGTTCTAGAACAGGGTTAGGTGAACGATACAGCACCTTCTGGGGATCCGATAAATCTACCAGTATAACCCCCAGGCGATAGACGTAATTATAATCTACCCCGTGATAGATCAATAGCCAGCCATATATGGTCTTTAACGGCTGGGCTCCTGCTCCGATTTTCAGCGAATCCCACATGCGCCCTGGCCGCGGTCCGATAATAATAGCATGTTGTTCACGACAGGGAAAAGCCACCTCGTTCATGTAGGTAATCCACATACTAGGTTCGATACGGTGGTAAAGTATATACTTACCGTTTATTTTCTCCGGGAATAAAATTGCATCCTTATCCCAAATATTTTTAAAAGCCAAACCCTCTCTCTGCCATTTTTCATAGCGACGTACCACGAAATCTTCCACTTTGATTGATGCAGCAGCTATTTGAGCCATATTACCATCATACGCCGTATAGAGCATCCAAATTCGTTCGCGTATAATGATGAGCCGTGGGTCCTCGCACCCCATCTTCTCCTCAGGTACTGCCGGGGAAAAAATAGGCTGAGGAAGTCTTTCCAGTACCCGATAACCATCAGTAATAGCCAGCCCTATGTGGGAGACATCATCGTTTCCTACTGCCCGATAGAACAGGTAAACTTTATCCTTAATACGCAGCGCACCAGGGTTAAGCACATACTTACACTCCCATTCATGATCAGCAATTGGCTCCAGCAGTGGATTACCTTCATAGCGCTGCAGGGATTTACTGGGCTCATCGGTAGCCTCTTGTATTACTACAGTCACATCTTTGGGCCGGGCAGGCAGGAGACTATCCAGCAGATTTTGGCCGCTCTTACCGGCATGAATCATTCTGAAAACGGTTTGCATAATTTCTGCCTGATCATACCCCAATTCATTATAAAGTGCTTCTAGAAAATCATGATTAAACCAGCGTGACTCCACGCTGGTAGTGAGGGAAGTAGGCCTCTTCAAGCCACCCTTAAAACTATAGCTGGCCCAGCTCCAGGCGGTACAGGTCAAGAAATTGCTGTTTTCCAGAACCTGACTAAGACCATATCCATCCGCCATCAGATGAAAAATCCGGGCTGCATCAGTATTGCCCTGATTCTCTAAGTTGGCAGCAACATTCTTAATATTCTTCACTAAAAAGCGATGATGTACGTTTTCAAATATTGTGCTGGCCGAAAAATCATCTCCCTGCCTTAAACCCAGCAGAGCATTACGAGCCTTTACTCCAATGTTCTTTCTTTCCTGCACATTTTGATTTAACAATTGGGAAAACTGCTGGGCAACGCCCAGGCGCCGGATAATAGACATAAAATATAGCAGTTTCGGATACCTGCCTCCCTTACCCTCTGCCAGAGGCTTTATAGTGATCCGTGCTGTGATCCGATTTAAATTTGATATTCGAGTATGAGATGCCGTACCAAAAGGCAGATCATCACCAATTACCAATGGTTTAAGATCAACACTTTCAAAACTGGCAGGCTTGAGCTGATCTACCAGCCAGTTAACATCACGATCCGAATAACTCCAACTTTCCACCAGGTTGGCATAGCTAACCGCGTCCCTCACATCCATATTTTTAATTAGCTCAGCCGGCTTATAATAACCCAGTGGAACCATCAGGTTTATAGGAGGAAAGCGCATCAGCATTTCCCGCAGAAGATCAGAACTTACAGTGAACATAGACTGGTGGGGTAATAGTTCAAATAATGAATCAACAAATTGCTGCATTCCTTGTGTAGTATGGAGATCTCCCGGCAATATTTTATCCAGGGCCGCCTCTATCTGATTAATAAAATCCGCCACTGACGACGTGATTGTATCTGAATCTGCATTTTTAGAAAGGCCCAGCCCTTCGGTTATAAATAAATTAAATTTATCTTCATACTGCTTTCTTAGTTGTTTAAATACGTTGTCAGTCTGGACTATTCGCTTATCTTTACCAACGATTTTTTTGGGCACAACCACTGGTTTACCCGGTACATACTCCATATATCCAAGGGGAACCAGAGGCGGCTTAACCTGTTCTGATTTGTTCAGCCATGTTTTGTTAAACTCAGGCTTTTGACGCCAGAACTCTTCGGTAAGGTGCTGACGTATCGATTCCATTTTGCGTACCATCATGTCATTCTGCTCAAGTATGGGGCAAGTCTTGATCATCTCGCTGAAATTACACATTTGGATGGCATAGCCAGCCACACGCCCATTATAAAAAGCGGTTAAAGCCTCTAATGATTCATGCTGCTGATTTTCCTCCCCAAAGACATAGTTAATCAGAAAGCTAAAGACACTTGATACCCATAATTCATCACTCAGATAAAATTGTTCCGGCTTCAATTCAGCTATGTTGTTAAATTCACTAATCATATCGGGAGTAAAACATTGTTTAATAATAGCTTGATATTGGGTATGGGTTTTATTGAAACTGTCCAGCAATTCGTTAAGAGGGTATTTAATTATGTCTGGCTTTTCCACCTCACTGCGAGTTAATATATCAGCAACTTTAATAAGCAGTCTTTCTCTCAGCCATATAGCACTGTCACGTCTGATACACTCATATATAGCCATGGCCATTTCGTGAAAAATATGGTTTCTTCTACTCAGATCCTGCTCTCCGATTACTCCCCCCAGGTTGACTTCACAGATCTGCTTATTCCAGGCCAATGCACGGGTAATAAGCCAAAAATCAATACCAAACCCATTTATGGTTCCTGTCCAAAACTTCGCCTCACCCGCTAACTCTTCTATAAAATCGTGAGAGATGGCATATATTCCCCCCAGAGGGTCACCCACCCGGCTTCCATAGAAAGTTTCCAGGATGGGAACCGCAAACTGGTAAGCAATACTGTCAATGCCAAAATATCTGCGCAGGCTCCCCAGTACAATATCGTAATTGCCCTGTATAGGTGTTATTAAGCTTTCTAACCAGCTGATATCTATCCCCGGGCCTTCCTCAGTACCCATATTTGTACTGAAGATTAATAGATCAGCTTCCAATGTTTTCGATATTTCCAGAAATGCTCGAATACTCATTCCTCTGCCGCTGGCTTCAGGAGGGAGCAAAAATTCTATATGAGGGTGCTTTAAGTTTAATTTCTGGATCTCGCGGAGAATGTCCTCCCCGGAACAATCTCCCGCGCAAACAATAAGCTGTCTCCTGCCGATCCAGCTCTGCAGTACCTCATCTATGGCCTTTAAGATAACCGGCATCCTGCTGTTCCCACTGTAAAAGGGTATTCCAATAACCAGATCATAATTGGTATAATCCCCCAGCAGGGGTATTATCTCTTTCATTTTATCGTCAAAAACTGCCTCGCTATTTATGTGGGTCAATTTTGGTAAGCCCCCTATCAAATGAATAATGATCCTTTACATAGTTATGCTCATTTCCGGGGCAATATAGTACAAAGTTTTAGGTTAATACACCTATTTAACTAATTCCTCTAATTGGTCTAACAACTTGCCAAAATACTGCAATGCATCATTTACCGGCTCCGGAGTTAAGAGGTCAACCCCGGCATTCTTCAGTAAATTTATGGGGTAATCAGTGCTGCCGGATTTTAAGAACTGCAGATATCTTTCTACGGCTGGCTGCCCTTCGTGTAAAATTTGTTCCTTAAGAGCCGTAGCTGTTGAAAACCCGGTGGCATATTTATAGACATAAAAAGCGGAATAGAAATGAGGTATCCTCGCCCATTCAAGATCTATTTCTTCGTCCATGACAATATCCGGTCCATAATAAAGGCGATTAAGATCACGGTAGATTTGTTTCAGCAAATCAGGTGTTAAAGCTTCTCCCTGCTCAGCCCGTTCATGAATGACCTTTTCATATTCTGCAAACATAGTCTGCCGATAGACTGTCCCCCGGAACTGTTCCAGATAATGATTAATAAGGTAGATTTTCTCCTGTTTATCCTGGGTGTTTTGCAGAAGGTAATCAATAAGCAAAGATTCGTTGACGGTAGATGCCACTTCGGCTACAAATATAGAGTACTGACTGTATACATAAGGCTGAGCATGATGTGAATACCAACTATGCAGCGAGTGACCCATCTCATGGGCCAAAGTAAACATATCATCCAGTTTATTGTCGTAATTCATTAGTACATAGGGATTGGTATCATAAGAACCCCATGAATATGCTCCACTGGTCTTGCCCTCATTTTCATACACATCGATCCATCCACCGTCAAACCCTTCCTGTAAAAGGGATGTATATTCAGCACCCAGCGGTTTGAGAGCATTAACCACTATCTCCTTAGCCTTTGCATAAGGTACTTCCATCTTATATTCCTTAACCAGTGGAGTATATATATCATAGAAATGAAGCTCTGTTATCCCCAACAGCTTCTTGCGAATGGCCATATAGCGGTACATAAGATCCATATGGGTATGAACCGATTCAATCAGTCGATCATAAACCTCAACCGGTACATTATCTCCATCCAACGAGGCTTCCCTGGCCGAATTATATTTCCTGGCTCGGGAATAAAATATATCTTTCTTTACACTGGAACTGAGACTTGCACCCAGAGTATTTATTAACTTACCATATGACGAATAAAACTCCGTAAAGGTATCTTTACGAACTCTTCTATCGGGTCTTTCCATAAAACTGCCATATCTGCCTTTGGTCAACTCCACTTCATTTCCTTCTTCGTCTTTAATAACCGGAAATTTTATATCCGCATTATTTAACATTGTAAATATGTTGCCAGAGGCCATAGACAGGTCTGCAGACATTGCCATCAATCGTTCCTCTGCAGGCGAAAGGACATGCTCTTTCTGTCTGAGGATTTCATCAATAGAATGTTTATATACTGCCAGATCATTATTTGTCTGCATAAATACATTTAAATCTTGCTCAGGAATGGTAAGTATTTCAGGAACAATAAAAGAAGTTATACTGCCGGTTTGTATGCTTAGCCCCTCCGCCCGATCAAATAAAGCCTGGTAGTGGTGATTGGCATTATTTTCGTCACGGCGCATTCGGGAATACACATATAATTTTTCCGATTTACGTCCCAGTTCATCACTTAATTGTAAAACCTTCAGTAAAGCCTCTGCAGAACCAGACAGGGTTCCTTTTAGCTCATTTACCTCTTCAGCCAGCTTTTTAATTGAATTAAAATCCTCTTCCCACAACTTTTCGTCGGGATAAATGTCTTCCAGCTTCCACTTAAATTCACCCGCTATATCGTCCCGCTTCTTGATAGCATTAGTTTCCAAAATCAAACCTCCTATACAAATTCTTCATTCTATTTTTCTAATTATAGAATTATTCTATACTCTATTGCTATTAAATAAAAAGCGACCTTCATTCTATATCCCCAATATTCAGGCCAATTAAAATTTCCAATAACTGTACAAACGTTTAGCAAAGGAATATAATATAAACGCAAATGCGAATCATTCTATTTGCGATATGGAGGAATGAAAAACTTGTATTCGAAGTTAGTTACATTAATATCAATTTTAGTCGTTAGTATTATTTTTATGAGTGGGTGCGGGCAGGGTAGAAATGCCAGTGAACAGACAGCTTCAGACAGATTAAATGCCGATAAGAAGTTTACTATTGTTACTTCATTTTATCCCATATATGTGTCTACTATTAATATCGCCAAAGATGTTCCTGATGTCCAGGTGATAAATATGACCAAACCTCAGACTGGCTGTTTACACGATTATCAGCTTACACCGGAAGATTTGAAGACTCTTGAGAAGGCTGATGTTTTCATTGTAAATGGTGCTGGTATGGAGAATTTTATAGATAAGACTATAAAACAGTATCCAGATCTTAAAATTATTGAAGCCAGTAAAGGAATTAGCCTCGTAAAAAATGATAATAACGAAGCAAACCCGCACGTTTGGATAAGTATTACTAATAATATTTTACAGGTAAAGACAATAGCAGAGCAGCTTAGATTAATCGATACTGATCACTCCTCAAAATATAAAAGTAACTCTGAAGATTATATAAAAAAGCTCGATAGTCTGAAAACTAAAATGCACCAGAGTCTTGATGGAGTTAAAAATAAAAATATAATAACATTTCATGAAGCATTCCCTTATTTCGCCAAGGAGTTCAATCTTAATATCGCCGCAGTTATTGAGAGAGAACCTGGTACTGAACCATCACCCCGGGAATTAGAGGCAACTATAAAGACGGTTAGAGATGTAAATATAAAAGCGCTGTTTGCCGAACCACAGTATTCGGCGAAAGCAGCCGATGTCATAGCACGTGAATCCGGAGCCAGAGTTTATACCCTCGACCCGGTAGTTACCGGAGATAATTCGCTCAATTCATATATTAATATTATGGAACAGAATCTAAGAATATTGGAAGAAGCATTAAAATGATAAATGAGATAAGACACAACTGTAAATCCGACAATGACTGCACAGGTCTTTGCTGCACCAAAATCGAGAACTTTGGGGTAAGTATAGGTAAAACAAAAATCCTGGAAAAGGTCAATGTACATATCCACTGTGGGGAGCTTACCGCAATTATTGGGCCTAATGGCGCCGGGAAGTCCACCCTTCTTAAGGCTATCCTCGGGGAAGTAAACCATACCGGAGAACTAAAATATATTGATGCCAAGGGTATCCGCAGCGGGTATCCTCTGGTTGGTTACGTTCCGCAGCATCTGGATTTTGATTTGGGCACTCCTACCAGCGTGTTCGATATTTTTATGGCTTGCAGGACAAATATTCCCAGCTGGATAATGAAACCGAGAAGCGTTCGAGAAAGAGTTACTGCCAACCTTACCAAAGTAAAAGCCGAGCACCTAATCGACCGCAGGCTGGGAACATTATCGGGGGGAGAGCTGCAACGAGTATTACTGGCACTCGCCCTTGATCCCATACCTGACCTTCTGCTCCTGGATGAACCTGTTGCGGGAATTGATCACAATGGCTTGGAGCTCTTTTACAATACCGTTTCTGAGCTGAGAAAAAACTATGACCTCTCCATTATCCTGGTATCACATGACCTTGATCTGGTGGCCCGTTATGCAGATCGGGTAGTTCTCATTAACGGAACGGTGGTTTGCAGTGGTTCAGCCCAGGAAGTATTCAATGATGAACGTACATCAAATATTTTCGGCATGTCCTGGTTCAAGCTGGGGCGTGAAATAAAGCTATCTGAAAACTATAGAGGTGACTTATAATGTTGGACTGGTGGTATATCACCGTTGACATTCTGCTTCCTTTTCAATGGATGTCACATATTTTTATGAAAAATGCACTTCTGGCGGTATTACTTGTTACTCCATTATTTGGGATGCTGGGTACGATGGTAGTAAGCAACCGAATGGCGTTTTTCTCAGATGCCCTTGGGCACGGTGCATTTACTGGAATAGCCTTAGGAGCTCTTCTGGGGGTACTACAACCCATCTGGTCTGCAACCGTATTTTCAGTATGTTTTGCAATCGTTATTACCATGATAAAGAATAAGAGCAAATCATCTACTGATACTATTATCGGCGTATTCTCATCAACCGCCATAGCTGCAGGATTAGTTATAATGTCTTACGGAGGCAGCTTCAACAAGTATTCGGCTTACCTAATAGGGGACTTGCTCAGTATAACGCCTATTGAAATCATAGCGTTGTTATGTGCCTTTATAGTTGTTGTCTTGTTGTGGCTGATTACTTTTAACAGAGTACTATTAGTAAGCCTGAACCCATCCCTGGCAGCAAGTAAAGGTATTAATACTCTCCTCGTAGAGATTATGTTTACTTCAGTAATAGCTATTATCGTTACTGTAACCATCCAGTGGGTTGGCTTGCTTATAATAAATTCCCTGCTGATCCTGCCAGCAGCTGCTGCCCGCAATATAACCCAAAATGTAAGACAGTATCATTTTGTTTCTATTTTGACTGCAGTTCTTTCTGGTTTCATTGGATTATTCTTATCTTATTATTGGAATACTGCCACTGGAGCTACCATTGTATTGGTGGCAGCCCTGTTTTATTTCATTACTATTGCTCTACGCAGTAGATTTTCAGTGTGACTCCATAATTAATAAATGTATATGCTTCTTCTTGTGCTTATAATTTTGAGGGGTTGAATTTATTGAAGGATAACAGTAATTATAAAGGCTTGCTGCACAGTAATGGGTTAAAGAATACAAAACGCCGCAGCTTGATACTGGAGATATTAGCCAAACTGGAACAGCCTGTTACAGTCGATCAATTATTCCTGGAACTAAAGAAGAATGATGTTTCGATAAATATATCAACGGTTTATAGAATCCTGGAGACACTTGTATCCAGGGATTTAGTTACAAAAACTAATATCAGCCGGGAAAACAAGACCTATTTCGAATTAAATAGGCTGGAACACAGGCATCACTTTGTTTGTTTGGACTGTAAACAAATCTTCTGGATAGATGATTGTCCGCTTGAAAACTATTGTGAGCTGTTTCAGACCAGAACCGGCTTCGATGTTACCGGCCATAAACTGGAGATTTACGGCTATTGCCCTAATTGTAAACAGATCCGAGTTTAAATAAAATAATACATAGCAACGAGGTGATTATTTTGTATGAATTGGCCCACTTGGGCATTGTAGTGAAAGACTGCGAACTTTCAATTGATTTTTATTGTGAGGTACTGGGCTGCACTATAAAAGAGCGTATGATTAATGATAAATTGAAGATTGTAAACTTGCAGCATGGTGCCTTGACAATAGAACTCCTGGAATATTTAGCGCCCTCGACAACGTCACGCACGGCTGGGATTTATGATCATCTGGCCTTTGCGGTTCCTGATGTACAGTTGGCTATTGACGGGTTAAGGAAAAAAGGAGTTGAATTCGAATCTGATGTTCCTCGACTGGCGTTCAACGGAAAGAAAATTATTTTCTTTACCGGACCGGATGGAGAAAGAATAGAATTAGTAGAAGAAAAAACTTCCGAAAGCCAGGAGTTTAATACCAGTCTCTAACGCGAAACCACAGCGGTGATTTTATCTATATCAACAAAATCATTGATATCGCCCTGGTATACCAATCGCAGCACTCGCCCAGCATTCCCCGCTGAATGACCCTGGATAAGTTCCCTGCCAGCTCCCGTCAGTTGGTACCGACCCTTCCCCTGTTCAGACAGATAGCCGTAATGTGCCAGATATACTGCTGCATTCTTTCCAACTAATACCCTTGAATTAATATCTGAATCCAGAGATATATCCGTTCTCTTGCGGTAAATCCTGGTAATGTACCACACTAAGGCTATTAGAGCTGCAATTCCAGCAACTGTCGCTGCAGTTCTGAGTGGAGAATGGTTAGTGGGCACGGTCGAACTTTTACGACTTCCTATTACCTTTCCAGAAAACTGTCCGTTATTTCCTAGATAAGAATATGATCCTGAAACTTTCCCGCTAAGTTGATACTTACCCGCCACCATCACAATTGTAATTTCGGCCTTGCCCATGACCATTTCCGCCTTGTTGAAGGAAAAGCTGCATACTGCGCCTCCCTCCTCAACATTGCCAGTTACTTCACCCAATATGCTTACCGGATACCCATTGTAGTCACCGCTTAATTCAACCTTACCATTTTTCAAATCTTGTACTATAACCCGGGCAGAATAACTCTGTCCCTGGTCAGTAGTAAAGGTAACGTTATAAACACCGGTAAAACTTGCTTTGTTATTTTGATCCTGTGAGGATTGGGCACTAGTTAAACCAGCAAACCCCAGCAATATTAATAAAGTTAAACACATAACCGACCATTTTTTCATGCTTTTTTACCTCTGCTGAATTCTATATTTTAATTATATAATTAAAAGTACTAACATATTAAATATTAAAGAAAAAATGCTAAGCACTGACGCTTTGGTATATACCCTGAGTTTTGCAGTAACAACATGTTAAAAAGCTCTGCCAGTACCGCATTTATGCGGACTGCAGAGCTTTACTTTTAGGTATATTAGTGTTGTATATTCAGATCTTATTTATGGTATTGCAAAATTT
>Ga0209639_1000903_pt1 | contig 35395 bp, 36 predicted proteins | sample EPASupsiteHSE605_FD_187268 | JGI IMG/M metagenome (GOLD analysis project Ga0209639, IMG submission 187268) | Bioremediated contaminated groundwater from EPA Superfund site, New Mexico - Sample HSE6-05 (SPAdes) (version 2) | ecosystem: Environmental > Aquatic > Deep subsurface > Groundwater >... | reverse complement strand
GTATAACATCCGGACTTTTAAGTTCCATCTCTTCCGCAAATGAAATGCTAGTAAGAGCCAAAGCGGCTAACAACGATAAAGTGAAGACAAGAATTACTTTTTTCATTTTTTCCACACTCCTTACTTGTTTAATTCCCCGGAATCAACAAAATTCTGGAGATAATAGTGTTCTGCCCCTTTGAGCCATTGCGCAATGGCCAACACATCTTTGCTTGTATGTAATTGGTGAACGACAGTAGTTCTGAACTCATAGGGTACTATGTTTGAAAGTCATAGATCGACGCTTTCTTTGATAAGAACAAGGTTATAGTTATTAATTCCTATGGTTTGTCCATAAGAATCTGGTGAGTTTTTAATATCCATTGCATTCAATTGAAGCTGTAATACGCTTAAGGGGCAAGAGTCTATTCTAAAGTCCTTACCCCTTTATTTATTCATTATTTTATTTCAATTTTCAAAAATGCACTTAACTTGGAACACTCCCTTTTTAAAGTTAAGTTAGTAAAAAAATACTAACTATTTTCGCTTTAACTGTTTTTTAAAAATCATCGCAATTGCATTCTATGTCACTTGACTTTCCGTGAGGGCAACCAATGCATTTGTTGCCATTTCTTTTTTCTATAACTACTTTAGCAATAGCACCTGTTATTATTGCTAGAATAATAATTATTACAACTATATTATCCATGTTTCCCTCCTATACTTCTAACACTGCTTTTTTGGCCAGCGATTTTTGATTTCCTTTTCTCATTAGATACACAACATAGCTAATTATTGAAATTACAGCAATTAAACCTGGTAAGAAGCCATTGCCAAAAACACCAGTTGTTAGTAAAGTTCCCACCTGATAAACAATAAATGCAACTACATACCCCGTCCCTAATTGGAATGAAATACCGCCCAACAACCACTTTTTGTTCTCCATCTCAGTGTTCATGGCACCAATAGCCGCAAAACACGGTGGTGTAAACAGATTAAACACTAAATATGCTAATGCCGCTACAGAGGTTAACCCCATTGCGCTTGCCACATCTGCTCCCCCTCCAACTAGTGCAAGTGCATCCGTATCTATAAAGTTCTTAATTGAGTATACCACCGCTATAGTACCAACGACATTCTCCTTTGCAATAAACCCAGTAATCGCCGCGGCAGCTAATTGCCATACACCAAATCCTAACGGCATTAATAAAATAGCAAACGGTGACGCTATACTAGCTAGAATGCTGGTATTTTGGGCCCCTTCAGCAACTACTTGAAACTGCCAATTAAATGTTTGCATGAGTTGCACTACTACATTTGAAAGAAGAATAATAGTACTCGCTTTTAAAATATAAGCTTTTGCCCTGGATAGCATTTCAATTGTAGCTCTTTTAATACTTGGGTATTTATATTCCGGCAATTCCATGATAAAGAATGATCTTGAATTTTGTTCTCCGCTAATTCTTACAACGATTAAAGCTCCAAGAATAATAAGTGCAATCCCTAAGAAATACATTGTTGTTCCTACCCATGCCGCATCATTAAAGAACACACCAGCAAACAGCGCAATTACGGGTAGTTTGGCCCCACATGGCATAAAAGGTGTCAGCATGGCAGTAGTTCTTCTTTGTCTATCATTTTTAATCATTCTAGTTGCCATTATACCAGGAACACTACAACCTGTTCCTATAACCATAGGAATAATTGATTTTCCTGATAATCCAACCCGTTTGAAAAATCTATCCATAACAACAGCAACACGTGCCATATATCCACAATCTTCAAGCAACGCCAGTAAGAAGAATAATACCATGATCAGTGGCAAGAAGCCTACAACAGCTCCAACTCCACCAATAATGCCATCTAAAAGGATGGTCTTAATCACAGGTGATACCCCTTGTCCAAGCAATCCCTCCACATATCTATATAATCCATCTATCCAACCCGCTAAGATATTCGCAAAAATCGGTCCTACATAGGTCTGTGATATGGAGAATACAGTCCACATCACTAATGCAAAGATTGGAATCCCAAACCATTTATGTGCTACAATTCTATCAACTACGTCCTGTTTTGTTTGACGATTGCTACTTACTTTTCTTTGTTCAATTTCTAAAACAATACTTTTTACAAACTCATATCGTTTTTTATCAGAAGCTTCAATTGCACTTCTATTAGTCTTATTAATTGCCAAACCTTCAAATGGTATTTGTTGGGTCTTGCCTTTTGATTCTATTACGGTAAAAATAAGTTTTTCCAAACCATTATTGCTTCCAGCTATTGACACCGTTTCTACAACCGGACACCCTAATCTTTTAGATAAAACATTCGCGTTTATCCTTGTCTCTTTTTTCTTATTTAAGTCACTCTTGTTAAGAGCAATAACAACCGGTATCCCCAGTTCAAGAAGCTGAGTTGAAAAAAACAAACTCCTGCTTAAGTTTGTCGCATCAACAATGTTAATAATAACGTCTGGATTTTCATTTTTCACAAAGTCACTTGTTATGTGTTCCTCTGAAGTGTAAGGCGACATTGAATATGCTCCAGGTAAGTCTACTGCAATAATAGAAGCATTTCCTTTGCTGATACTTTTCTTGACCTCACCTTCCTTTTTTTCAATTGTTACACCTGCCCAGTTCCCAACACGTTCAGTTCTACCTGTTATTGCATTGAATAACGTTGTCTTCCCACTATTGGGATTTCCCGTAAGTGCTATTTTCATAAGCACCTCCTTATTTAATTTTATCATTTACTCTTATGAATGATTATCTAGCAAGTTTTATAAAGCAATGAATAATAGTTAACTCAGGTTAACTCTAATATTAAAAAAAATTATACAACTATAGCTTCAGCTATATCCTTATCAATACTGTATCTTGCATCCTTTACTGAAATAACGTAGTTTTCACTAAGTATTGATAAAACTGTAACTATTTCACCAACGTAACATCCTAAAGTAAATAGAAAATTCTTAAGCTCTTCATCATTGGACTTAATTTCTTTAATTATGTATTCTCTGCTAATCTGAGCATTTGCTAAATTTGTCATTTCTTTACCACACCTTTCCATTATTTGATTGATTGGAAATACTATTTTATTTCTTCTAATCGTATGATCCACAACTAACCCTCCATTTACTACACATCAATATTGTTGTTCTTTAAATAGCTTTCAATTGCGTCTAACATCTCATTACTCAGAATGTGTTCAATTTTACATGCATTGATACCAGCTTGTTCTGACGATAATTTAAGCGAATGTTCAAGAAATAGCTCTATTAACTTATGATGACTATATATTTCCTCAGACAGTTCTCTGCCTTGTTCAGTTAATGTAATTGTTCCATATTTTTTCATATTAACAAGTCCTTGTACTTTAAGATGTTTTATCGCCTTCGTTACACCGGGTTTTGATACCCCTAAACTTTTTGCGATATCTACCACATGGGCATGACCATGATCTCTTTCCAAGATATATACTGTTTCCAAATACATTTCCATCGATTCATTATTATTCACTTTACCCTCCAATGCAATAGGTAATAGATACGCTTAAATGTTAACTTTTGCTAACAAATAAATACTACACATAAAACCTTACCATGTCAAGAAAAAGTTTTTAAATAAGTTCTACTTCAGTTTTAGTGTGGATAAATATTTTATGTTATTTAATGGATTTTTTAGGCATTTATTTTCCAATTTAACTTTATAACCCACCACTCGAGACTTTTCTCGACGTGGTGGGTTATATATATATAAGGTTTACAGGACATCGATCCATGTCAATAAAAAATATCCCAGATGTAACTTTTAAAAATGTTTGATAAAACCAAACCGACAAAGCGTGATTTTGCCATCCTGTCATGGTCTGCTTTTAAAACAAAGTTTGATAATAGTTTTGCTCTTTTACTTTGTTTTTAATTATCATCAGAAACCTATTTGAATAACTCTAAAAATTCATCTTGGCATCCAAATTATAATAGCCGCTCCTACTAATGCAACAAAACCTCCTATCCAGTCAAAGCGATCAGGTCTTTTTTTATCCACTATCCATCCCCAAAAGAGGGATAGAACAATGAAAATACCGCCATAAGCGGCATAAACTCTGCCAAATTGTGGATACTGCTGTAGCGTCGGTATAATTCCATAGAACACCAGCACGACTGCACCGGTTATGCCTAAAAGAATACTCTTTTTCTCACGAATCCACAGCCAGATCAAGTAACCACCGCCGATTTCTGCTAAACCAGCCAAAATAAATAGCAATGCTGAATTTAACACTGAGAGTCACCGTCTTCTATCGCCGCTTTCCTTGGCGCCCATAAAATAATTGCTGTTCCTACAAGTGCTATAAAAGTCCCTAGCCAATCATAAAAATCTGGTATTATCCCATCGATCCACCAACCCCAGAGAATTGCCATGATAATAAATACACCGCCATAGGCGGCATAAATTCTCCCAAAATTAGGGAATTGTTGAAAAGTAGGAATGATTCCATAAACAATCAGTACTACTCCTCCCAACACACCAAACATAATCCCGGCATCATATCTTAGCCACATCCAAATAAAATATCCTCCACCTATTTCAGCAAGTCCAGCTAGGAAAAAAAGAATACTCGATTTTAATATTTTCAATAACATTGTAAATATTTCCTTTCCTATTTAGTCATTTCAGGCGTTTGCAAAACGCCTAACCCCGTACGGAAGCAGAATTATTTCTTGCATAGAAATATAACACCTCACCAGATTTGATAAAATTGAGTTGAAAAAGCTATAGTCTCCAACCTGGAGGAGTTTATATGATATTTTACCACAAAAAACCTTGTTTTTAATATCTAATTTTCATTTGGGATACTGGCAACATTTTGTTTATTGTAAGATAAACTCTCATCAATTTTGGGATACTTAGGTTTATACCAAAGGAGAAGCGTTGAACTGATAATAACAGTCAGACAGCCTGCTTCCTGAAAAATAATGGCCCAAACTGGGGTGAGCATTGCTAAAGAAGCCAATGTTACTCCAATGACATTATAGACAATCGAGAAGAACATGTTTAATTTAATTCGTTTAAATACTTTTTTCGATGTCCAGATAAAATCAGCAACACTTAACAGGTCATCATTCATCAGAGTGATATCTGCCGTTTCAATTGCTACATCTGTTCCAGTAGCTCCCATGGCCATTCCAATATCTGCCAGAGCTAAGGCTGGCGCATCGTTTATTCCATCACCAATCATCGCTACTTTTTTTCCCTGCTTTTGCATCTCTGCAACGACTTGCTGTTTTTCCTCGGGTAGCATATTGGCTCTAAAATCGTCTACACCTATTTCTTCAGCGACTCGTTGCGCCGTCACTGCGTTGTCACCAGTCAGCATCGTCACATTTTTAATCCCGATTTCCTTGAATAAGAGCATCACTTCCCTAATGCCAGGACGAACTTTATCCGCAATAGAAATAAGTCCAATGACTGCTCCCGCTTGAGCAACAAGCATAATGGTTCGGCCTTGTTCTCTTTGTAACTGCATTTGCGCTTTGACTTTTTGATCCAGAATAATCCCCTGATCTTCCAATAACTCTTCTTTTCCGACCAATAAGGATTTCCCATCAAAACGAGCAATTACACCCTTACCCACTTCAGCCTTAAACTCTTCCGGTTCGGGTATTTCAGCTCGTCGTTCTTTGGCATGTTTAATGATCGCTCTGGCCAATGGGTGTTCTGAATATTTTTCCCCAATCGCCGCCAAATGGATGACTTCTGCTTCCGAAAACCCATTAAAACCTGCAATTTCCATCACTGTTGGGGTACCCAAAGTAAAAGTTCCCGTTTTATCTACCAGAAGGGTATCAATTTTTCCTGCTTCTTCAATGAAAATCCCCCCTTTAACAAGAACACCCCGACGTGCCATATTTGAAATACCTGCGGTTACGGCTGTCGGAGTTGCGATGGCGAACGCACACGGACACGCAACTAACAAAACCGCGACGGCAGTTTTGACGTCTCTTGTTACAAAGTAAGCCACAATGGCCATCACAATCACTACGGGTAAAAACCATTGAGTAAAGCGATCGGCAATGGTTTGAATTGGCGGTTTTGACCCTTGCGCTGATTCAGTTAAATGAATAATTTTTGCCAAGGTAGTATCTTCACCCACGCCAGTGGTTTTGATTTCGATTCGCCCTTCTTCATTTAGGGTTCCGCTGTATACTTCACTTCCTTTAAATTTTTCAACCGGAATCGATTCGCCGGTAATCGGTGCCTGGTTGACGCTACTTTGTCCATTCACAACGATACCATCAACAGCGATGCGCTCTCCGGGTCTAACAACAACCAAATCGCCTATTTGGACGTCGTCAATGCCGATAACCATCTCCGCCTCATTTCGTTTTACCGTTACTTGCTGAGGTGCCAGATCCAATAAACTGCGGATACTTTTTCTTGTTTTATTTAAGGTAAAGGCTTCAAACGCACCGGCGGCAGACATGATAAAAATCAGGATCGCTGCGGTGATAAATTCACCAATTAAAACAGTAGCGATCAGTGCTACTGTCACAAAAACATTTACTGTGATCTTGCGATGGAAAACATCTTTAAATCCTGAAATAAACCGTTGTAATCCACCAAATAAGGTTGCAAAAAGTGCGAGGACAATATAAATTATGGGTGGTCCAATATTATTTACTGCCAATAGCCAACTGACAATTATCAGTATTCCAACAATCAGCGGGGCAATGGCAAAGACTAAAAAATCCCTTATCGGTGAGCTTTTCATTTCTTCATTTTCGTTAGACATTTTGTATCCCTTTCGTGTGTAAATTTTTGGTTCTGGTCTAATTTAATTCTTAAAAAAATCTGCCTTAAAAATTCAGCTCAGATTTCTGGGAACCTATCAGAAATCCAAGCCTAATTGAATCAGTTCCGAATGTTATCTGGTTATCCGGCCTGTTACTTTTTCTCACCATCATTATTTTCTTTTTTTGCTTTGTTTTCCTTTTTGGGTGGGGCACAGTCTGGTCCGCAAGTCTCTCCTGGTCCACAACATCCCCCTGTTTGGTTAAGTGATTCTTTGATTAAACCAAAAATACCTGCTTTTTTCTTTTTTTCTGCCATTTTATATCTCCTTAATTTTTATATTTTCAATATGCCTTCATGGGTATGTAGGCATATTAATGTTAAATCAATATGTACTTCTATTTAAAACTTTAGTAACGCTATTTTAATATAAACGTACAATCAATATTTTTACTGATATATTCTTTTAGCTTTTTCTGATCATTGATATAACTGTCATCGGCACGCCACTGTTCTTTTAAATACTGGTAAAGATATTGGTTTTTATCCCAAAACGACTCATTTAAATAATAATATGACCATTGTGATTTCTTTTCATCAGTAATCAGCCCCGCCGCTTTTAGTTTATTTAGATGCTTTGAAGCATTTGTTTGTGAAATATCGAGCACCGCCTGAACTTCACAGACGCAAAGCTGGTTTTCGCTGAGTATATTCAGTAGCCGTATTCTGGTATCATCGGTAAGCATTTTAAAAATATCAGTTAAATTCATTAATACACCTCTTTATATTGCTATATGCTCCATTAGACATATACTATCATGAATTAATTTTTATGTCCAGTAAAACAATATATCTATAAGCTGATTCTTCAAAATGAATACAATCAATGGTGTTTTTAATATTGATTTCATCCTTGGATGGCACAACATTTACAGCTTCATGATAAGTAGTCGATCGCGACAACATCAAAAATTTACATTTTTTATGGTTAAGAAAGGGTGTCTCAATCATCACTCTTTTTCTTCATTTGTGAGATTTGAATTTGTTTTTTTAAGCTAATCGATATTCCTTCGCTCCATTTCCATTTCAGGAATTTCATCACTACTACGAATACTTCCGCACCTGAATGATTTATCGCTACTTTCGACCTTCCTGTCATTTTTTTGCTTACCCTTATTATTCAGGATTCTCATGTTACGCTCATCACCATAACTTTTGGTTACAGAACCCAATAACGGTTCGAAATCCACCCCTGAATATCGTATTTCGAGAGGTCTACTCTCCGCTCTTATAAAGCATGAATTCAGCTTTTAAGTTATGTAACAATAGGCGTGTTCGCAAAACATCACAACACGCCTACTCAAAAGATTTATTTGTAGCAAAAATAAAATAATTGATTTTTAAATACTAAAATTGATTGTGCGTTACAATCGCAACTTCAGTTTAGTATTTTGGTAATTACAGGCAGTGTTTTTACATTGTTTTTCAAAATTCTATTATATAATTTTATAATAAATAATGATATACTGAAGCCAATAATGCAACCACCAACTTGAAACGCCTCCGTAGGCTGTCCAAATCGATTTGCAATCAGCCAGCCAATAACGGTTCCGGCTGTTGCGGTAAATAAAGGAATGCTAAATACCACAAAAGCTGAGATCACCATACTTGCGTTGTGCATCTCAAACGCTACTTTTTGTCCTGGTTTAGCTGAAATTTCATTTCGAACATCCATAAAAATGACACTATCCCCAGGGCTCGTCCCGCAGTTATCGCAATCGCAGTGTCTATCTGCTTTGACTTTTGCCACATTTCCATTTACCTCAATAACAACACCAAATTCTTGCTGTTTCATTTTCATTCCTACCTTTAAAAATTTTAATTAGTTCTGGTTGATGAATCCATTATCATTTTTCACCATATTATCGGTTGCTTCAAAGCATCTTTACGTTAAAGCCAAGTCGCCATTAAACAACTTTTTAATTGTATCAGCCTGCGGAACTCATTACCGATGTTATGTTTTTTATTAATTTTGAATTTTCTCATTTCGATTTGTATTATTTTTTATAACGCCAATAACGATAACCCTTTGATTTAGAACAATCATACCAGAAATTAATAAAAAGGTTAATGAAGTCCTGTAAGTTTAGATTTTTTTTGTATTCATCACTCTCATTGCATTTAATATAGCAATTATTGCTACGCCCACGTCAGCAAATACCGCTTCCCACATAGTTGCAACTCCCATAGCACCGAGTACAAGGAATATGGCTTTAATCCCTAATGCAAACACTATGTTTTGCATCACAATGTTCCTGGTTCTTTTTGCTACTTTAATTGCAGTGACAATTTTTGATGGTTCATCCGTCATGATAACTATATCAGCTGCTTCAATTGCAGCGTCAGACCCCAAGCCACCCATTGCCATGCCAATATCAGCTCTCGCAAGTACTGGTGCATCATTAATACCATCTCCAACAAATACAATTTTCCCCTTATGAGATTTCTTAGCATCCAGAGCCTCAATTTTTTCTACCTTATCGGCTGGTAACAATTCAGTATACACCTTGTCAATTCCAAGTTGGGTTGCTATTTTTTCCCCAACTGCCTTCGAATCACCAGTAAGCATAACAGTATTTCTGACACCTAATGCCTTCAATCCTTTAATCGCATCAGCTGAATCTTCCTTCACTGCGTCAGAGATTACAATATTGCCTGCATATTTCTTGTCTACTGCGACATGTACTATTGTACCCAGAGTCTCAACTTCCTGATATTTGATGTTTTCTTTATTCATCAATTTGCTGTTTCCAGCAAGAATCTCTTTACCACCAACTTTAGCTAAAATCCCATGACCTGCAATTTCCTCATAGTCTTCAATTTTAGTGATATCGACATCTTTGTTATAAACTTTCAAAATGGATAGTGCAATTGGATGACTTGAGTGACTTTCAGCAAATGCTGCGTATTCAATCAATTCCTCATTTGTAAAATCAATTTGAGAGTTGATATCCACAACTTCAAATACACCCTTGGTTAGCGTTCCCGTCTTATCGAAAACAACTGTTTCTACATTGTTCAACGCTTCAAGATAGTTACTGCCTTTTACTAATATACCTCTCTTCGATGCTCCACCAATCCCTCCAAAGAAGCCCAATGGTATTGAAATTACTAACGCGCATGGACAAGATATAACTAAGAATACTAAGGCTCGATATATCCATGTAGAGAAAGTAGCACCAGGGATCACCAATGGTGGTATGATTGCTAAGGCTAATGCTCCAAATACGACAATCGGAGTATAGTAACGTGCAAATTTTGTTATAAATTTTTCTGTAGGAGCCTTCCTACTGCTGGCATTCTGAACCAGATCCAAAATCTTAGATACTGTTGAATCGGCAAAATCCTTTGTTACCTCTATAGTCAAAACACCATTTTTATTAATGAACCCGCTCAGTGCATCATTTCCAGGCTCGAGTTCACGGGGAACAGATTCCCCTGTCAACGCAGCAGTATCAACCATAGAGTTTCCTTCTATGACCTTGCCATCTAGTGGAATTCTTTCTCCCGGTTTAACCATGATGATGTCACCTATGTTTACTTCTTCTGGAGATACTTTTCGAATCTCATCGCCAACCTTAAGATTTGCATAGTCAGGTCTTATATCCATCAGAGCACTTATTGATTTTCTGGAGTGACCTACTGCCATATCCTGGAACAATTCACCTACCAGATAGAACAGCATTACTGCTACCCCTTCAGGATACTGACCAACGAAGAAAGCACCAATGGTAGCAATACTCATCAGAAAGTGCTCACTGAATACCTGTCCACGGGCAATACCTCTAATTGCTTTTAAGACAACATCTCCGCCAACTATGATATAGCTAATGATAAATATGGTAAGTTCAAGCCAATTTTGGAAATTAAAGATTAAGCCCACCATAAACATTGCTCCCCCGACAACAAGCTTCATGATTTCTTTTTTGTTGATACCTTCTTCTTCCTTATTTTCTTTAAAGTTGGCCTTGGATGTATCCTTCTCAAAAACAACCCTAACATCTGGTTCGATTTTTTTTACGATGCCTTCAATCTTCTCATTTAACTCAGTGCGGTTGACTTTTGGATTTATTTCCAGTGTTAGTTTCTTCGAAACAAAATCTACTGCCGCAAATTCTACTCCATCTAAACCGCTTATTTCTTTTTCCATTTTAGCCGCACAATTCGCACATCCAAGTCCTTCAAGAATCGCTGTACTTTTGTTTACCCTTGTTCTTTCTACCTCAACTATTTTTACGTCAGGCTCAAGTTTGCTTACAATGGTTGTTACTTCTCCAAGAATTCTACCAAATTCCTTTTTATCGATCACTTCAATTGTCAGCTTCTTAGATACAAAATCAACGGTCGCACTATTTACTCCTTCAAGGCTTTGTGTTTGAGCTTCAATCTTTGCTGCACAATTCGCGCAGTCAAGTCCTTCGAGTATTAATACTTTTTTACTGCTCTTGTTAACGGATTTTTCTTTCACTACTACATCCGGTTCGTGCTTTTTCACTATAGTCACTACTTTTTTTAGTGTTTCTTGATAGTCCCCCTCTATTTCATTTTCTAAAGTCAATGTCTTGTTCATGAAGTTCATATAGGCTTTGACTCCATTTAATTTATTAACCTCATCTTCAATTTTAGCTGCACAATTGGCACAATCTAAACCTTCTAAAATTACTTCCTTCTTTAACATTACTGTCCCTCCTTTACTTACTTTCTTCTGAAATATGAATTAATCCCTGGTCAAATATTTGCTTTACATGCTCATCTGCTAGGGAATAGAACACAATCTTTCCTTCTCTTCTACTTTTTACGAGTTCAGCCTGTTTTAGGACTCTTAATTGATGTGAAATTGCTGACTGCGTCATATTCAATAAATATGCAATATCACAAACGCACAACTCGTTTTCATCCAATGCCCAGAGTATCTTAATTCGTGTTGAGTCACCAATCGCTTTAAATAGGTCTGAAAGATCATAGAAAGTTTCTTCTTGAGGCATTTTTTCGCGCACTTTATTTACCACTTCTTCGTGTATCACATCACAGTCGCATCTATCGATGAGTTGTAATTTGTTTATCATTAGTATCTCCTTTGCTATTATTCAATTGAACACATGAACAATTGTTCATGTGTATAGTATATTACCTCGTGAGTGATTTGTCAATAAATATATGAACGTTTGCTCAAGTGTTATGAACTACTTATGATAACGACCTGGTAACAATTTTTGAAATTAAAACTTAAATAACTTTTTACTAGACAAAATACTTATCTTAGAAAGTGGTAGGATAATCAGAAAGTTTAAACTTGAAGCAGAATCTTAAGTTAATCTAGTTAATTTAATTGAACATACTGATCAACAAATCATCACATATATTTTTGAAACAGAAAAATTCTCAAAAAATTGATAAAATTTAATGGCACTAAAAGTTAAGCGGAAACAGGCTTGAATTATAAACAATATAAATGCACTGAATGTAAGAATTGTCTTAAAAGATCAGCATTTACGAAGTCTGTTGCGGGAAGAAGTGTTCAATAGTGGGAACATGCAGATATGAAGGGGCAAGAGCCTATTCTAAAGCCCTTACCCCTTCATTTATTCATTATTCTATTTTAATTTTCGAAAATACACTAAACTTGAAACACTCTCGCTATATTTCTAAGCATTATCATAAATCAGCTTAAACGTAAGCAGTTTTTGAGATGTGACTTTATGCTAAAACAAGTTCTAATTATAGTTGAATGTTATTTGAAAAACAAAATACTCCGATCTTACTTCTTACTTTCCTTAACATCGTAGAAATGTTTTAGATTTTCCGGCATATCATATTCTTGTTCAGCTATATTAGAATTCAAATTTTCTCCATACACTGCCTTGAGAATTCCTTCAATTACCATTGCCTTGGGTGGCACGGTATAATCTTTACCTTGATAACGCCAAACTCGACAGTCAACTTCATCTCCCAAAAGATCACCACAAGATTCGCACAAACTTTCTTTAAACTCCATCTGAATATCACGCCCATTAACGCGGATTGTAGGTGAGCTTAAAAATTTATGAGTTGTTGCTAACTCTTTAGTATTAACATTGATTTTATTTACTTGTACATCTGTTCCAGTTGCTTCGAGTATATTAGTAACTTCATCCAAAGCTTCATCCAAGTTGTTTTCAGTACCCTGACAACGAGTACAAACACTCAAATCCAAATATAAAAAATCAATTGTGAGTTTGTTTTTTTTAATTTTAATCACTTCTTCATTTCCGGAACATCCTGTTGTTCTTGGACAACAGCCTGAATTGCCTTTTTTAGTCATATTAATCACTCCTTAATTTAAATTCATACTCAATTTCAATCTGTCCTTCGCTGATTTAAAAATATTTTCTATCGAGACCTCTTGTATCCATGGTATCATCATCAAAATTACCAGCGCTTATTTCATTGACTTTCTCAAGCTATTTTTCTCAGTTTCAGCACACCTAAAAAACAACGTGTCTTTTGTATCCCCAGGCCTAATAGTCACACCTCCATTCAGACTTAAAAACCTATCAACAAACACTTCACTTCCCTCAGTCTTTGCAGCAATCTCTGTACTGAAATACGTTGTACCCCATTGATCTTTGTGTCTCTCGATGACAGATTTGAGTTGTGATCAGTAGCAAAAGGATCTATTCTGTTTGCAGGGGGCGCAAATCCTCCTTGTAATTAAACATCACCATTTTTGTTTAGCTTTGTTTTGCAGACGCAGTCTTTTTTATCATTTGATATTTGGACGAAAAAAGATAATACTTCATTCGTTTTGTCTTTATTAAGCGAATACCTCATCCAAGCACCATCACGAGTTGCATTTACCAGCCCACTTTCAGTCAGTATTTTCATATGGTAGCTAAGAGTAGCCTGTGTTATGGTAACTTCTTTCAATATATCGCTGGCACACATTTCACCACAGAATAACATATCTATAATCATTAATCTCAATTTACAAGGCATTAAATATCGGTACATAATTGCTTTTCTTGAAGTTGAAACTATATTGTATTGCATAAATGTCCTGCTTTCGATGATTAACGATATTCAAACTATTTTGAATTTAAAAGCAACATGGCATTATTGGCTGAATACGATCCGTGAACCGTTTGATTATCATTACCTTTGTCGCATCATAATTTGGTCGCGTGCAATGAAAGTCGTGAGTGGGGAGTTCTCAGAATAGACCATATTCGAATTTCGGGAACAATCATAACCAGGACTCCCCGTTGAATCTGAATATCGGTTTCCACATCGGAATACCCATACTCAGCTTGAATGATACAGGCCACAAATGCAAGTCTCAATGGTTTAGCCACATTTATCCTTTTTATTTAAAAACAGTTTGTCGTACTTTCTTCAAAGGCCTTCCAGGGAATCGATTCGGCTTTTTTACCGATCGATTGGTAGCATTCATTTTCATGCCAATGGGTTGTTTGAATTCGCTGAAACTGATCTGATTATCGTTGAATTTATACATTTATATCACCTCGTGTTCAAGGTTTTTGAGTGGTTTCGCACATTTCTCTTTCACTTACTATACCACGAAATCCCTCAAAAAGTCAGTGATGTTGAGGGTTGGCGGTTTGTTCAGCAGCCATTACTTATATTCACTAACATTTTGCATGTGAAAAACAAGAGTCAACGACAAAGCACAATATATGTTGTACGTTTACTTATATGCCGCGAAGCTCAACTGATGGGATTTTCGGCCGAATCAGCTCTTGAAAAGCCTGCATTTCTTCTCTTGAAAAACCACTGAGCCCACCCTCCAATATGTCCCCGGAATCAACAAAATTCTGGAGATAATAGTGTTCTGCCCCTTTGAGCCATTGCGCAATGGCCAACATATCTTTGCTTGTATGTAATTGGCGCACGACTGTAGTTCGGAACTCATAGGGTACTATGTTTGAAAGTAATAGATCGACGCTTTCTTTGATAAGATCAAGGTTATAGTTATTAATTCCTATGGTTTGTCCATAAGAATCTGGTGAATTTTTAATATCCATGGCAACATAATCTACTAGACCAGTTTCAATTAGCTGTTTTAATTTTTTAGGCAAGCTTCCATTGGTATCCAATTTTACTAAAAAACCTAATGCCTTAATTTCCCTTATAAAATTTTCAAGCTGATCTTGCAAAAGCGGTTCGCCTCCGGTGATGCAGACTCCATCTAAAATACCTAAGCGTCTCTTCAAAAAATCCATAACTTCATCCTGTAAAACACCCTTCTCTGATAGCTTATTTTCTACAATGGATGCATTATGACAAAATGGGCAACGATAATTACATCCGACAGTAAAAATAGTACAGCAGGTCTTATCAGGATAATCCAATAAGGATAATCTTTGGATGCCTCCTATATTCATTTAAAACTCCTTTCTTCAAGAAAAATGACAATATTCCTTTCCATAGTTTTTGTCTGCAAATTTCAGCAATGGATTAGCTCTCAGGACTCTTTTATAAAGACTTTGTTTGGCCAATTAAGCTGGGAAAATTAAAATAGTTATTTTCATCTTCATTTTTTTATAAATACTAAACCATAATGATAGGGTGGTAGATCAACATGTTTATCTAAAGCAAGCCCTGCTTTTAATGCCCACTTTATAATCATTTCAGGCTTTGGTCTTATTTCCATAGATGGTCCTCGTGGCGTTTTTTCATATTTCCAATGCGTTATTGCAATTCTACCATCATCATTTAAAATATTATATGCATTTTTAAGAAGTGTAATCGGTTCCTCACAGTGAAGGATATTAAATAATGTTATAAAATCAATTTCACCCTTATAGTTATTCAACATGTTTAAAGTGCTGTCGTTACAGATATCACCATTTATCAATTGAATTTTCGAAGAATTATGTTCCGTTATTTTATCACGACAAACCTCAATCATGGCATCATCAATGTCAATTCCGATCGCCTTTGAACTTACAATTTCTGCAATCGGCAATAAGAATATTCCATAACCACACCCGATATCAATTAAAGTTCTTATTTGGCTATTAATGCCGATTTTGTTTATCATGTCTATCGGTTTAAAAAATGCATCCCACGTAGCTTCTGATGGCATTCCTGACTCTCTGTATTTCATTCTCTATTCCCCATTATCTTTCACTAATATTGAATTTCTATTAAACTATTTTCACAAGCTTTTTAAGTCATAGTATTCATATCATATACAAATAAAATTAAATCTATATTTATCACATTCAAACTAAGCTTTCCATGGATCTTGAGTTTAATAACAATGTAAGCTAAGACACATCGCTAACGAAAGTTAAGCAAAAAAAGCCTCGGCATCGAACCGGAGGCTTAGGTAGCAACAAAAGCAATTTAGTCTCAAATATATGAAATCGGGAATGCTTTATGGCCGTTTTTTTAGACTTAATCCTTCGACTTGGATCGTTGCACCAATCAGATTTCTTTTTAGCACAAAATGTAGTGTTGAGGCTATCACCTTTGCATTTTTACTGATATATACGGTAATACCATTCTGTTGAAAAATATCAAACGCTTCCAATTGATCTGGTTTCGTAAGTGAAACCTCAGAGAGCTCAAAAGTTGGACAACATCCACCCCCGGTGGAACTGATCGTGAGTGTCAAATCGCTTTTTCCTTTTTTATGCATGTATGCTAAAACTGCGGCGTCTATCTTTAGTTTAAATGAATTGTCCATCTTTATCACTCCTATTCTATTTTATTTTTCGGCAATATAATTGTAAAACAACTACCTTCGTTTAATTGACTTTCGGCTTCAACCATGCCCCCATGGGCAGTTACAATTGACTTAACAATGGCCAAACCGATTCCGGAACCACCGGTCATGCGGTTTCGGGATTTATCCGCACGGTAAAACCGCTCAAATACATATTGAAGTTCATCTTTTGGAATACCGATTCCATTATCACTAACACTTACTTGAACAAACTGCTTATCTTCAGAAATATGAATTTTTATAGTTCCATTCTCTGGTGTATATTTTACCGCATTAGAAACTAAATTTATGAGAACCTGGCTGATTCTATTCTGATCTGCATAGATGGCTGAACTGTCCCCACTAATCAATACGTTCAACATTTTTTTATTAATATCTACTCCAAAGTTACCAACTGCCTTTTCGGATAACTCAGTCGGATTGATTTGTGTTTTATCAAGTTTTAAATTATCACTTTCAACTTTTGCCAAATTCTCTAAATCCTGAATGATTTTGCCGATCCGCAATATTTCATCGTGGCAACTTTGCAAACGTTCGTTTGTGGGTTCCCAAATCCCCTCAATCATGGCCTCAATATGGGTTCCGATGGATGTAAGAGGGGTTCGTAATTCATGAGCTACATCTGATGTCAATTGTTTTCTTAACGATTCCTGCTTTCCCAGTGAATCGGCCAAATGATTGACAGCAACAATGAGTTCATTTAATTCTCTGGTATTTGAGCCTTCGGCGATGCGCACATCATAATCACCATCAGAAATTTGTTTTGTGACCGTGACAGTATTTAGGATTGGACTGCTTAATCGTTTAGCCAGGATTGTTCCGACGATAACTGAAAAAATGAGTGAGAAAAGTCCGATACCGATTAAAATTGTGTTGAGTGCATACAAAAACTGAAAATCATCAGCGCTTAAAAAGTACGGTCCAAAATAACTGATATGTGCGGTGCCAATGACCTCCCCGTCTTTCATAATCGAGATGGTCTTTGACATAAATTCACCATTCATTTGCGGGTATTTCGTGTCCATTCGATGTGAAATATCATCCATCACTTGTGTACACAAGGACATATCGCAGGTTTCAGCATCCCAGATCGTTTGATTCTGCAAATCATAAACCTTAACAATATACCCGTCATAAAGTGCATACATGCCAATGGTATGAACGAAATCAGCATCCCATGTTTTTGTATTCAGATCATATTGCCGACTCAAACTATCTGTTATTTCCTGAGTTCGTTTCTCCTGCTGAATGGTAAGATAATTAGTAAATTCTTTTTCTATTAAAATATTAGATAGAAAGCTGATCGAAGCTACAGTCAGTAACATTATCAGAGCAATAGTCAGCGATAATTTTGTTCTTAAGCTATGTTTCATAGCAATCTCCTAATTCAAGATTAATTGAATTTCTTCATTTAATAACCATAACGAAAAATGATTAGTTTTATATCCGTTACAGAGTAACCTTTGTTTTCGATTGAATATATAAAACTGTCTAAACTTTCCACTTCTGAATCATATTCAATTATAATGTTCTTTTTAGGTAAATCAACTGCTACAGCCGCTTGTGCATCGATCTTAATGATTGTTTCCATTAATTCTTGCTCACAAAGGCCACCGGATAAACCTTCAATATTGAGTGTCATTTGCACCATTTCTTTCACCTTTTAATCTATGTAAAATTGGGTGTTGGGAAAATACAGCAACACGCCTATTTACAAAATTTATACTTAGTAAAATACAAAATCATTCTTTAATTTAAAATTTGAATGACTTAGCATTATAACTTCAATTCAATATTTTCGTAATCACAGGCAGTGTTTTGACGTTGTTTTTTATAGCCCGATCATATAATTTTATAACGACTAATGATAAACCGAATCCGATTATACCACCACCAACTTGAAACCCTACCAATGATTGACCAAGCTGATTTGCAATCAACCAACCAATCACCGCCCCCGCGGCGGCGGCAAATAAAGGAATAGCATACACCACAAAGGCTGCGAGTACCATACTTGCACTGTGCATCTCAAATGCTACTTTTTGTCCTGGTTTAGCCGAAACGGCATTGCGAACATCCATGACAATAGCACTATCTCCAGGGCATGCCCCACAGTTATCACAATCCCCATGTCTGGCGGCCTTGACTTTTGCCACATTTCCATTTACTTCAATAACAATCCCAATTTCTTGCTGTTTCATTTTCATTCCCACCTTTTAAAATTTCAATCCGTTCTGATTGATGAATCGATTATACTTTACATTCAGATTTGAACCATAATATCGGTTGCTTCAAAGCGCCTTTACTTTAACGCAAAGACGCTTTTAACAACTTTTTAACCGTATCAGCATGTAACATCTTTGAAATTTTTAAGGATATTGATTTTCTACTATTTACGGTTGTTTGGGTTTTTTTTAGATTTGTCCTACTACATTGAAGTCTTCTTCTTCGATTGCCGCTTTGAAATTCTCAAAGGTTAAATTATCAGAATCGTATTCGATTGCCACCGTTTTTCCGGGAAGATCGACGATGACATTCTCAACCCCTTCGAGTTCGCCAACTGCATTTTTTACAGATCTTTCACAATGGGCACAGGACATACCTTCGACATTTAAAATTATTTTTTTCATTTCTTACACCTCATTAAATTTTATTCGATTATTTTTTTAAACTAATTATTAAATACTAAACGGTTTTAAGAATTTATCAACTTCAATAGGTTGTTTATCTTTATCTTCGATTTTTACCTTGGCAAAAACCCAGCCTTCAACTTTTGTCGGATCAACGCCGGCATCAATAAACATCTGCGGATTAAGCACAAAGACAATATCCTTGTCATTGGTACTCATGTCTTTCGCCCATTCAAACGCATTGCCATCTCCAAGATCGACCCCATAATGGTCAAGGGCGGTATGATATTTAATATTTTCACGTTTTAAATTGACAATCTGTTCATAGGAGGCTAGCGGTGTGACTTCGCCTTTATAGGTTAATTTTTCATCACCTAACATGGTTCCGACCATAATCTTATCGCCGATAACCATCCCGGCAGGGAGTTTGGTAACATCAAGTCCGGCATCGATGAATGGTTTCGCAGCCACTTCCAGCATCACATCGTGAGGTGTGCCACTGCTGTAATCTTTACTCCAGATAAAACGGGCGGTTCCATCCGGTGCCGACAAAGACCATCCGCCATTCATCTCGTCTTCGGCAATTTGATCAGGGATTGCCTGAAGAACCGCATCAAATGATGTGATAGAGGTCTTGCCAACAACATCTGCCTGCTGGCAACCAGATAGGACAACTAATAACAATGCTACTGCCCCTACTAAAACAATTTTCTTTTTCATAATCATATCTCCTTTTTATTTTAAGTTTATTTTTTTACTATTACTTATTACTTTTTATGGCTTGAACCCTTTTAATCTCAGTGCATTGGTGAGCACCGATACCGAACTCAGTGACATGGCCGCGGCGGCAAAAATGGGATTCAGCAATGGCCCGCCAAACAGATACAGCAGTCCGGCGGCAATGGGTATTCCGGCAACGTTGTAGCCAAATGCCCAAACTAGATTTTGCTTGATGTTCCGAATGGTGCTTTTACTGAGCTTGATAGCCGTTGGCACATCCATAAGATCACTTCGCATCAGTACGATATCAGCGGATTCCATGGCGACATCGGTACCAGAACCAATCGCGATGCCAATGTCAGCCTGTGCCAATGCCGGTGCGTCATTGATGCCATCCCCAACCATGGCCACTTTTCGGCCTTCAGCCTGGAGTTTTTTTACTTCGTTTGATTTATCCTGGGGCAATACTTCTGCCAGAACCCGATCAATGCCAACTTGTTTGGCAATGGCTTCGGCTGTTTTTTTGTTGTCGCCGGTAATCATCGCAACTTCAATGCCCATTTCATGAAGTTTGGCAATAGCGGCTTTACTGCTGGCTTTGACAACATCGGCAACGGCAATAATCCCGGACAGCGTGCCATCCATAGCAATGTACATCGGAGTTTTTCCTTCTTCAGCGAGCCGATCCGATTCATTTTCCAGAGAAATCAGCGAAATACTGTTTTCATCCATCATTTTTCGGTTCCCCAACAACAGCCGAGAGCCGTCAACTTCCACTTCAATCCCGTATCCGGGAATTGCTTTGAACTTATCAATTTTAAGGGTTTCCAGATTTTCCTTTTCGGCACCTCTGACAATCGCTTCACCCAGTGGATGTTCCGATCCTTTTTCAGCCGAAGCGGCGATTTGAAGCAGCCAATTTCGCTCAATCCCGGAAGCTGTGACAATGTCGGTTACTTCGGGCTTGCCTTCGGTAATTGTTCCGGTTTTATCAAAAACGATGGTATTAATCTGATGGGTGGTTTCCAGCGCTTCGCCACCCTTAATTAGAATGCCATACTCCGCACCCTTTCCGGTGCCAACCATAATAGCGGTTGGTGTCGCCAGACCAAGTGCGCATGGGCAGGCGATTACCAGAATCGAAATGAAAATGGTCATCGAGAACACTAATGACTGACCCGTGAAATACCAACCTGCGAAGGCCAGAACGGCAATCACAAAGACAATCGGGACAAAATAACTGGAAACAATATCGGCCAACTGAGCGATCGGTGCTTTTGAACCCTGAGCGTCTTCCACCAGTTTGATGATTTGAGCGAGGGCGGTATCTCCGCCAATTTTAGTGGCTCTGAATTTTATACTGCCATTTTTATTAATACTGGCGGCGTACACGGCATCCCCTGATTTTTTATCAATGGGCATGCTTTCTCCGGTAAGCATCGATTCATCAATGGCGGTGTTTCCTTCAATGACGATCCCATCAACCGGAATTTTCCCGCCGGGTTTTACCAGGATCACATCATCGATTTCCACTTCATCAATGGGTGTTTCTGTTTCCACGCCATCACGAATAACAATGGCTGTTTTAGGGGCAAGCCCCATGAGCTTTTTGATGGCTTCGGATGTTTTGCCTTTGGATACCGCTTCCAGATATTTTCCTAAGAGAATCAGCGTTATAATGACCCCGGCAGTTTCAAAGTACAAATCCTCAACGGCACCAAAATTGCCAATAAAGATCTGATAAACCGAATAAAGGCTGTATAAAATCGCGGCTGAGGTTCCCATGGCAATCAGTGAATCCATATTCGGACTGCGCTGAATGATGGCTTTAAAACCTACAGAATAGAAGCGATTCCCGGCAATAATAATCGGGATAACCAGACTTATTTGCACAATGGCGTAGCTCAGCGGATATTGCATCGGTTCCAGAAAGCTGGGAATCGGCAATCGCAGCCACCAGATCATCGCCCCCATGGCCAGATAAAGCAACGGAACAGCGAAGGTCGCGGACACAATTAGTTTGGTTTTGAGCGTCCGTATCTCCTTTTCCTTCCGGAGCTTGTCCTCGTCAATCGCACTTTTTTTCTCTATCTCAAGGGCTTGATACCCGGCTTTTTCAATGGCCTGCCGAATGGCTGAGAGTTTTACCAGCTGGGCGTCGTAGTGAATGGTGGCTTTTTCAGTGGCCAGATTAACCGACGCACTGGTTACTCCTTCAAGTTTTCCCAGAACCTTTTCAATTCGCGATGCACAGGCGGCACAGGTCATCCCGCCAATGGGGATGGTGACTTCACTTTTGGTGGAAACTTCCACGGTTCCGTATCCGGCTTTTTCAATGGCTTCATTGATTTTTTGCCGGGATGTCTCGGCCTCATTGTATTCAACTGACAGGTTTTCGGTGGCAAAGTTAACCGATGCACTGGTTATCCCTTCCATCTTATTGACTACTTTTTCCACCCTGGCCGCACAGGCCGCACAGGTCATTCCGGTTATTTTGACTGTTTCTTTGTTCATTAAATTCCCCTCCTCTTGCGCTTCAAAATAATATTTCTCAATTGTATTAATTTACTAGTTTTTTATTGGTTAATATCGTCTACAACAGTAATCGTACTTCCTACCATTCCCATCCAACAGGAATATGGGATAGTCCCTGATTTTGTCGGTGTAAACTCAACCACATTTTCTCCGACATTCAGTTTTTGTTCCACACCATAACTTCTGATGAGCATTTTATTATTACAGCCACTCAGGTCACCATTTTCAGCAGTAATGGTCCATTTTACCGGTATACCCATTTGTACGACAATCGGAGCATAACCTCGCTCAAGAGTGGTCGTTACTGTTTGAACCCCATCACTCACTGTGGCTTTGGTTCCGCCATTTGATTTGGCCCCGGAACTGCTGGAACTTTGTTGTGTTGTCGTATTTTGAGTCTCACTGCTGGTTTGGGTTTGCGACGAATTCGAATTAACAGCCGTTCCTCCTGTGTTTTCCGAACTTCTGGTGCAACCAGAAAGTAACACAATCCCAATTAGAGCGATCGCTAACACGCTTCCTAATAAATAAAATGATTTTTTCATTTTTTAAAACCTCCTTTTAATAATACCCTTTATTATCTTTTAATCAACAATTGTTATATTGCTTTTAATCATTCCCATCCAACAACTATAGGGGATTGTTCCTGTTTCAGTTGGGGTGAATTCGATGATATTGTCACCGGCCACTAATTTTTTTTCAATATTGTATTTGGGAATCAGCACTTGATTGTTGCACCCATTTATATCACTCTCGTCTGCCTGGATGATCCATTTGACGGGTACCCCGACATGGACTGTGATTGGTTCATAACTATTCGGTGAAAGCTTCGTTGCAATTGTCTGAACCCCCTGGTCGACGGTTGCTGTATTGTTTTGCTGCGCTTCATTCGCCGCTGTAACACCACCGGTTAAGGAAGGAAGTGCAATACCGGATAAACTCATACCGTTACTGAACATAAACACACCCAGTATCAGGACTAATACGGCACTGGCGGTCATCATTTTGCTGGTAAATTTTTTGCTGAGAAATGAGCTGATCGCTCCCAGTCCAAACATCAGCGGCACCGTTCCCAAACTGAATGCCAACATCGATAAGGCACCCTGTATCGGATCACCGGTGGAAAGTGCATAAAGTTGCATAGCCTGGAGTGGTCCGCAGGGCATTAAGCCATTTAAAAGTCCGACATATAAGGGACTGTTACTTTTTTTCTGTTCATTGATCTTCCTGGCGAAAATCTTGGGCATTCTGGGATTAAACTTGCGCAGCCAGGGGAAAATATTAAGCATATTTAAGCCCATAATTACCATAAACACCCCTGCCATAACAGCGACAATTCCTTTTGCAGTACCGGAAAAGCTGACAACTGATCCCAATGCTCCGACGATCCCGCCAACAACGGTATAAGAGATCACCCGACCGGTATTGTATAAAATGCCGGGTCTGAGATTTGCCGTTTTCTTTTCACTTTTGATACTTGCATTGGGAACACATTGAGAAAGATTGATGCCCCCACACATGGCGACGCAGTGGATGGATGTGAGTAAACCGATTAATAATAGGGCGCCATAACCCACACCCTGTTTTGCCTCCGGAAACGAGTTGAAGATGTTAAAACCGCCAAAGTAATTAATAATCACAAATGCAGCAATAATGATGATGCCGATTCCTAACACTTCATTAATTTTATTTTTCTTTTCAACGGTTTGATTCTTTTGTTTTTCACCTGCACGTTTCACATGATACTCCATGCTTTCAATAGACTGTACAATAGTTGACAGCTTCACACAATCCGGGTCGTATGTAAAACTGACCCGTGAACGCGTATAACTTGCAGTGACATTGGTTACACCATCAAGCTTTTTAAGTTTATTCTCAATTCGATTTTCACAATTAACACAGGTCATCCCACTCACTGAAAATGTCTTTGTTATTGGTTTTTCTTCCATGGTCATTCTCCTTGTCACTTCTTGTCTATAGGAATAATAACAATAACTTTTGTAGAACTTATGGAGATAAGAAATTATTTTAAAATTTTTTAAAAAAAATAACGCAATGTATCATTTATTCTGATACATTGACTTTATTTCAAATGATGCGTGTTTCTGATGACACCTAATTGCTAATTAATATTTTTTCTGTTGTCCGATACTGGTGCATGAGCTGACGAAATCCTAAATTTGTTTTCTAAAGATATTGTAGTTTATACAGAAACGACGTATGTAATTGTTCGCGTAAAAGGAGCCGAAATCCAGTTAGTTTCCATCATAAAGGAGAATATGTAGCACTATAAAAACTACATGCGTCAATTTCACAGTTTTTTTGTTGGATAATATTCCTTTCTTTTATGAAGTGCAAAACTCGGCCGGTATCATCTTCTCCTAGGAGGATCTCTTTCATCTTGGAAACAGCATATGTATGTGGTGAAAAACCCAAAAATATCCGACGCAACACTTTTTTTAAACCAAAAAATAAAACACCCCCCAGGTAATCATCTTGCTACCCGGGGAGCGTTTTATTTTTTTCACTAATTCTCACGCTGTCGATGTTTCCGTGTTGGTTGGATTAATACTTGTCATTATCCCAATCGTCCAGATCAATCCGGGGTTCAGCTGGGGCTGACTCCAATTGGCACTGAGGCTTGGCTGGAGCTGGGGCAAAGGAGGCGCCATCGGTTTTGATCGTAAAGGCACCCACCATCTGTTTGAGCATTTCGGCCTGGCCGGAGAGTTCCTCGCTGGCGGCGGCGCTTTCTTCAGCGGTGGCGGAGTTGGTTTGAACGACCTGTGAAACCTGTTCGATCCCTTTGGTGATCTGGGCAATTTCCGAGGCCTGATCGTTGGAAGCCCGGGCAATATTGCCAACTAAGCTGGTGACCTTCTCAATATCCGCGAGGATCTGGGTCAGGCTTTCGGCGGTTTCATCAGCAATTTTAGAACCCACCGAAACCTTATCGATGGAGCCTTCAATCAGCCCGGTGGTTTCCTTGGCAGCTTCGGCCGAGCGAGCGGCCAGGGTGCGGACTTCTTCAGCGACCACCGCAAAGCCCTTGCCATGTTGTCCGGCCCGAGCCGCTTCAACCGCGGCATTCAGCGCCAGAATATTGGTTTGGAAGGCGATGTCGTCAATCACCTTGATGATTTTGGAAATACTTTGGGATGAGGTATTAATGTCCACCATCGCGGTGACCATGTTATTCATTCGGACATTGCCGATTTCAGCGTTATTACGCACCTCAATCGAGCGTTGATTAGCTTCATTGGCCCGGGTGGCATTCTGTTTGGTTTCCTGGGCGACCTCGTCAATGGAAGCAGTCAGTTCCTGAATGGCCGAAGCCTGTTCGGTGGCTCCCTGAGCCAGGGCCTGACCACCGTCAGATATCTGACGGGCGCCGCTTTCAACCTGGCCAGCCGCCGAGTTGATATCAAACATGGTAGTGCTGAGGCTGGCGGTAATACTGTTCAGGGCGGTTTTAATGGCCTGGAAATCGCCCAGATATTGGGTGGTGATTTCCAGATTCAGGTTGCCCCGACCAATTTCTTCCAGGGTATGGGTAATTTCTGTCACATATTCTTTCAGGAAGGCGATGGTCTGGTTCATATCTTCTTTAATCTGACCATGCTGGCCTTTAAAGTCACCAGTCATAGCGGTGTGGAGATTTCCCTGGGACAGTTCCCGGAGCGTTGCCGAGGCGGCATTGATGGGCTCGATAACCACATCCAGAGTCTGATTAAACCCTTCCACGACCTTGGCGTATTCGCCCTGGAATTTGGCCACGTTGCCACGGTTAGTCAGATCACCTTCGACGGCGATCTGGGTCATCGTCTGAGTTTCGGCGACCAGCAGGGCAATACTTTCGATCATTGAAATAAAGCTGGGAATCAGGGTGTCGTTGTTGCTGCGTTGGCCGATGGCTTTAAGACCATCCAGATCACAGAGATTTCCGACCGCCATGTTGTTGGCAATTTCGACAATATGGACCATTTGATCGTGAACGCCGTTAATGGATTCACCAATTTCCTGATAGATCCCCTGATAATTGCCTTCAATTTTCTGGGACAAATCATTGGCCGAAAGCTTAGCCAATACTTCATTCCCTTCGGTCAGGGCACCTAAGCCGTCGATACAGGCATTGATGTTGGTTTTAAGATCATTGAAATCACCCTTGTATTCGGTGGTGATTGGTGGTGGGATCACCCCGTTGCCGATCCGTTCAATCGCCTTACTGGCAACTTTAAGCGGCTTCACAAAGGTATTGACCATGTTGTTCAGACTGACAATCATATCCTTGAAGGCGCCGGTATACTCGGTGGTGTTGCCCCGGTAATTGAGTTGACCATCCTGAGCGGCCAGACCGATTTTTTTAATCCCGTCATTGACCTTATTCATTTCGGCAACCAGGCCAATCAGGGAGTATGCTAGCACATCCTTGTCAGACTGCGGAATGATCTCCACCGCGAAATCGCCTTCGGATAACCGTTGGGCGGCATCAGCCTGGGCTTTACGGTTTTCAATGATAGTCGCAAAGGAATCCATCAGGGCACCGATTTCGTCTTCAGTGGTCGCCGCGATTTCCAGATCCACATCCCCCAGAGCCATTTGATCAGCCAGGGCAGTTAATTCGACAATCGGTTTGCTGATTCGTTTGGCCAGATACCAGGCGGCAGCGCCACCAAGTAACAGCACAATCAGCGAAACCAGCAGGGTGATGTTTCTTAAAAAGATCATTGGTGCTAAAACATCACTTTCATACTGGGCAATCACCAAAGTCCAGTTGGTACCGGGAATGGGAGCAGTGGCACCGATTTTTGTTTCACCATTTAAGGTGTAGGTGAGCATTCCGGTGTTTCCGGCGCCCAGTTCTTCAAAAGCGATCCCAAAATTTTTCCAGACGCCATTGTTTTCGATATCGGCAAAGACATTGGTCTGATTCATGATCACCTCATCTTTGGGGTGCGCCATAAAGCCACCCTCACTACTGACGACAAAGCCGTATTGACGCTCACCGTCGCCCATAGCATTGGTGGTATCTTTTAAGAAGGTGGGATCCCGACGTCCGACCAGTAATCCAACTACCTGACCATTGTTTTTAATCGGGACTACATCAAAGACCACCGGCTTCTGAGTGACCTTGCTGATGGCAACATCAGAAATAGCCGTGTCACCTTTGAATCCGTCCTCATACCAGAACTGTCCGGCGGAGTCGAACTCGCCTCCGCCCGCCAAATATTTGGCATGGCCGTCCATGTTCATCACGGCAATGTCCTGGTATCCCAGTTTTTCCACGTCGCCAGCGATGGCGGCAACCTGGGCATTCCAGTCCATGGTGGAGACACCGCTGCGCAGAGTTACCTCACTGAGGGTGTTGAGATTACCGGAAATGATGGCCCCGACGTGGGAAGCTCCTTCATCGGTGTATTTCCGGGCATCGGCATGGGCTTGTTCCAAAATGGCCGCTGACCCCATATTTATAAATATAATACTAAGAGAGATGACTGCAATTGCCAGAATTACCAGAGTAAATCCCAGCAGTTTGGTGGACAAATGTTTTCTACTAGTACCTTTGATAGTGCTAGTAGCGCTGGGTGGGTTCAGTACGTTTCCCGAGTTTAATATTGCATTTTTTTTCATTTTTTTCCTCTTTTCATTGTCGTTCTTCCTTTAACAGGTATCTTGTGTGGGTTTTAACTTCAAGCTCAATCTATTTAAACTGTCTATACAACCTGGGATGCATCTGTGATTGTGAAGGCATCAGCTGTGGATTTAGTTTTGGGATCAGTTTAATGCGGATTATCTTTTTCACACTTTTATTACAACTTTACACCTTTTCTTCCTCCTTTGTCAATACCGTTTCAAAACTTCCCAAAATAAACGGTAAAAATTACCCATTAGCATCGTTCGACTCGTTTTCATATAGACTGACATCATAAAAGCCAGCCTTTTTCTTTTCCCTGATCCGATAGCTGTCACCTTTGATATTGATCGTTGTGGAATGATGCAGCAGTCGATCCAGGATCGCCGTTGCAACGACATTATTTCCGAACACATCACCCCAACTACCGTAGGACTTGTTGGAAGTTAGAATGATTGATCCTTTTTCTTAGCGATTGGAGACAATCTGAAAAAAGTAATGAGCCACTTCATCATCCATGGCCGCATAGCCAACTTCATCAATAATCAGGATATTGGGTTTATTCAGTGTTTTAAGTTTGCGATGAATGCGCCCGGAAACAATATTTTCCTGAATCATTGAAATCAGTTCATGTGCACTGAGAAAATAAGCAGTATAGCCACTTTTGATCGCACAAACCGCCAGACCTACGGCCAGATGAGTTTTGCCAACGCCGGGCGGGCCCAAAAATACGACATTTTCGGAACGTTCCACAAAGGCGAGCGTTTTCAGTTCATTTATCTTGCGCTGATTGGCACTAGGCTGGAAGTCAAAGTCAAATGAATCGATGGCCTTGATATAGGGAAATTTTGCAAGTTTCAAGTTCGTCGTAGTTGTCCGTTCTCTTTTTGCATCAATTTCTGCCCAAAGCAGCTTGTCCAAGAACTCCAAATAGGATATACTATCCTTGGAAGCTTCTTCAGCATGGTGGTCATAAATGGCGGCCATATGCGTGAGATTCAGACGATCAAAAGCTTCCTTCAGGTGATGGGTTACCATGTGGACACCTCACTGACTAAAGAATCATAGACTGCGAGCGGTCTTTGATGCACTTTGGGCGATTGGTCTGGAATCATAAGCGGTGCTTTGCGGGCTTTGGCTTTATGATTTTGACTGTTCAATCCTTCAAAGTGCTTTTTCATTTTTTGAACCTGATGCCTTTGAGCCGGTTTCCGGTAACCTTCAATCAAGGCACCCGTTTCATCATAGATTTCAATCGTTCCATTTCTCAGATCCCGCACACCGACACGGTGACCAACAAAGCGGAAGGGAACGGAATAATAATTGGACTGATAACTGATCATGCAATCGTTCATGACTTTCCGGCTGACCAGATCCACAGAAAGAAACGGTTCGGTGTTCATCGGCTTCAGCAGTTCTTCCGTCAGGATTTCATGGGGTATTTTGTGAATCGTCTGATGTAGCCGGGTGTTGCATTTCGTATCAAGCCAGAGCCGAGCCTGATCATTGAGTTCGGCCAGACCTGAAAAGCTTTTGACTCTCGGCCAAAAATTGCCGCGTACATATTGGACTCCGCGTTCCACCTTGCCCTTGGAACGGGGCAGATAAGGCCGATGCCGAACCGGAATAAAATGGTGATGCTCGGCAAATCGCAAAAACCGCTGATTCCATTTATCGTTGCCGGTTTTGTGACTGTAGGCAACAACAGTTTTCATATTGTCATACAGAATGCTCTCTGTTACACCACCAAAATAGGCAAATGCTCGTTCAAGGCAGCCGATTAATGTGTCAAATTTCGAATTCTCGGTGAATTCAAGATAATAATTTCTGGAATGCCCTAAAACCATGATGAAGGCATACAATTTCTTGAGCTTTCCATCGGGCATCGTGACAACGAATTCTCCCCAGTCAACCTGGGCCTGTTTGCCAGGGGGTGTTTCATAGCGGATCGATGCTTTGGCTAACGCTTTTTTGCGATATGGCTTCATAAATTCCCGAAGAATCGTCATTTTGCCCTGGTACCCATCGGCTGCAATTTCATCAAAAATCACAGCGGCATTGACACAGCCTTCATTCATTCGTTCCAGAATATAATCTTTAAACGGATCAAGCTTTCCTTGCCGAAACTGATGTATCCGATATGCTGGCGGTTCGTTGCGCTTAAGCCAATTGCTGACCGTTTTTCGATCAACACCCATTTCTTTGGAAATCTGCATGATTGACATTCCCTTGTTTTTTAAACCTTTGATCATGTAATATTCCTCCATTGTTATCATTCGGTTGTCCTCCTTATACTTTAAGAAGAAACATACCGTGTTTTTGGGGAATTTTCAACCGTTTATTATGGGTATTTTAACACCGATTTTGACACTCCTTGCCACTTCTCGTCTGTCGATATCATAACAATAACTTTTGTAGAACTTATGGAGATAAGAAATTATTTAAAAAATTTTAAAAAAAATAAAGCAATGTATCAATTATTCTAATACATTAACTTTATTTTAAATGATGGGTATTTCTGATCACACCTAATTACTAGTTAATACTTTTGATGATACTTTCAATTTTTATAAATATGTCAACCAATTTGTCATCAAATTGAGTGCCACTGTTTTTTTGAATTTCCGCTACTGCAACCTCATGGCTAAATCGCTGTCGATAAGGCCGATCTGTCGTCATTGCATCATAAGTATCGGCAATGGCAATGATCCGTGAACCCAGTGGAATTTCCGCACCTTTGAGCCCACATGGATAACCATTGCCTGAGAACATCTCATGATGGTGGCGAATAATTGGTAAAGCTTCAGTTAGAAAATCGACATTACTAAGGATATTAATTCCAATATCCGGATGCTTTTTTATAACCTCGTATTCTTCATCTGTCAGCTTACCATTCTTATTCAAAATATGATCAGGTATCCCTATTTTCCCGATATCATGGAAAAGCCCTGCATATTCAAGAATTTCTTGATTTTCTGCTGTCAATTTCAGTTCTCTACTTAAAAGCATGGATATTTTTGACACCCGTTCAGAGTGTCCTGCTGTATAAGGATCTCTTGCATCAACAGCATTGGATAAAGCAAAGACAGTATTTAAATAGGAATCATCAAGTCTTTTCAGTGATAATTCGATTTCTGACTTTTGATTAATTAGCTCTTTATTTTGTTGTCGAAGTGTTTGTGATGTTTTATAAAGAATGCCAACCAACAATAAAAAAAGGATCAAAAATCCACCAAAGACTGTCAATGCTATCACTTGTACAATCATGTTTGCATGTTCACTGATGTTCTTTTCAAGGATTTGCAAAACGGCAACACCTTCAACTTTACCGTCATAGATGATCGGTTCATAAATATTTATGACCAGCTTGCCTTTATTCTCATCTTCAGCATTATTGAGTGCATAAGCATCTGAAACGACGAAAGGAGTCTCACCATTTAATACTTTTTCAAGATTTTTTTTGTCAGGTTGTTCAACAGTAAAAACAGAATTATCTGCCATGATTACTTTTTCATCCTGGTTGATGAGCATAATCGCTTGAATGTCATATAAATTCATGGATTCAATGATATTAGACTTGATTTGAGATGCCTTAGTGTCAGATATGGTATCAGCAAAGTCTGTTTTAGTCAGATTGTTTTTAACAACCGTACTAATTGTAATTTTAGAGACTTCTTCAAGATTACCTAGCTTATCATTTTTAATATGTTCATATATAACCAGGGAAAGCACAATGCCCATTAAAACAAACGCGAATAGACTGTATAAGGCAAAAGTCCTTATTAATGGATATCTTTTCATAAATATCACCTTTCACAATGTTGTTTAATCCTATCATATCTATCTGTTATGATAGATATGCATTATACGTTATTTTATCGGCTAAATCAAGTTGTAGATTATCTTTTTTATCTTAATATGAAATTCAGATAATCTCAATCACTATTTGACAGATATCTCATTGATATCCGAATTTTCTGTTTTCTGAAAAAACTGTAATAAATTTTTAAAATTTTCCAATCTCCATAAAATCTCCACAACTATCAAGTATACTTGCAAACATAGATCAAATAATTTTAAGGAGCTGATACTGATGAATTGTTGTAAAAACGATGAAAACAAGAACAACCTGAAAAAAAATAAAAAACATCATATGTCACACATGATGATGATGGCCCTTTGTTGTGGTGCACCCATTTTAATACTACTTATCATAACATTGCTTGGTTATCAAGGTATTCTATTTACGCTTCTGCCATTCATTTGCCCGATTATGATGGTACTCATGATGCCGATGATGTTACGGGGTGGAGATAAAGGTAAATCTGAACAAACGGATCAAACAGAGGAAAAACCTTCAAATCAAAACATACTTTCTTAGTAATTTTACTTTCTGTTTTCCAGCTAGATGGACACATGCATTGTTTTGCAGGTGTCCTTTTTTATCATTCTCAAATTTTTGCAAAATTATTTGAAAATTTGATTTTATTTATGTTGAAATACTCAATCTCTCCATAATTTCTTCATAAGTCTATTGTATGATAGATACAACAAATAATTTTAAAGGAGAATTTCAATGGGAACAATCATATCAATTTTAATCTTTATCGGACTCATGTTTGTCATGTCTAAATTCGGCATCGGATGTTGCGGTGGCCATTCTGGTCATAAACATCATAATGGTCAAAAAAATTTAGAGGATTCAGAGAAAGAACAAATTTCTAAGAATGATTTGGAATAATGATTATAAGCATTGTTTAAACGATGGCGGTTATTTTATTAATCTATTCTGCTTCGATCTGCAAGTCAAAGATCATTTTAAAACATAAAGGGGGTCGTGCCAAAATCATATGCACTGCCCCTTTTATATTTTTCTTAGAATGATAGTGAGAATAGCTGTATAAAATTAGTCAGCCGAGAAGATCTGTCTCTATAATTGACTCCTTTAATTTAGGTCATATGAATAAACACTTCAGTAGTGCTGTCTGACGCAAATCATTGTTGACAAACGTTGACAAGTGTGATAGCTTGACTTTATTGAAACATGTGCTCATCCTTCTGTGAATCAAGACAAGATTTTTTAATTTTATTTGATAAAAGTTAAATTGCCGTGAATAGAATCTATTGTTACCACCTTGTGATAGCCGATATTTTTGATGACTATTTTCAAAAGTGTAGAAACGGCTTATCTTTAGATGATATTGATGCAATAATTTAGGAGGGAAATATGAAAAAGCAGTTTTTTGTAATAACTTTAGTAGCCTTGTTAATATTTGCATTAACGGGTTGCAATGATAGGACATCTGAAAACAATAGTGCGATTATAAGGGATGCAGCCAGTAGTTTTAATTTGATAGTAACTAACAATTTAGAAAATAAAGTCTATCATGAGACATTAAGCCATTTTGGGCTCCTACTTAAAGACGGTGATAAGTTTGAATGGACAGAAGATCCTTCTGTGAGTGATGCTGACTTTTCTCTTTCTATAAATGCTGATGAATTTATACATGCTGGATTAGATGTTACTAAACTCGAAGGAACACCCTTCACTTATGTAGCAGCTTCAGATAACAATCCAAATATGCTCATATATAAATTTGATGTCAGCAGTAACAAAGAAATCTATAAAGACTCTAATGAAGCATTCGAGAAACTAATAAGTCAGATACCTGACCAAATTGCTGTTTTAGAAAATGATGGTTATATTCTAAGTCTCGATCAAGGCTTTCAAGTGCATTGGAATGCAGATGGACGTGTAAATAAAGATATGGCCTTTATTGTTGGTGCTGAAGACCTTGTAAAGGCTGGGCTAAATGTTGATGAACTTAACGAATGGAAAGTGATGAAAAATAAGTATCCAGATGATACACAGTTGAAATTATTAAAAATATATTATTTGAAATAGATTATTGAGGAAAATTTCTTAATAATCTACATGGCAAGAATTTTAAGAAATAGTCGAGAAATTGATCAAATGAAAATAGTTGAGAAAATATTTTTGTAATTGAAATCTACATAAGATCTACACATAATTTTATTAGAATAAGTACAAAGATATACATCAAGTAAAATCAAGAAATCAGTTGAAAGGTGGCTAATAAAATGATGGGATTTAATACGTTAGGTTGGCACGGAATTCACTCACTGTATGGTATGCACAATGGATTCGGTATGATGGGAATAACAGGGGGTGTAACCATGTTTATGGTATTACTATTAGTGCTTGTGGTGGTTGTTGCTATTGTTTGGTTTTCAAAAAACGGAAATCCCCAAAACAATCGATTTAAATATCAAACAACAGATCGATCTTTAGAAATTTTGAATGAACGCTATGCATCTGGAGAAATTGCTGATGAAGAATATGCTAAGAAGAAAATAGAATTAAGGAAACATAATTTATAATCAGCTTTAAGAGTCCTGCTTTAGACCTTGAGATCTCTTTTCCGAAAGCCAGGAAAATGTTTCATTTTTTGTGTAAACTCTGAAAACTGATATCGTGTGAATTAATCTTAAGGGACAATAAATGGCGACAAACCGTTATTTGTCCCTTCATTGCTTTATACATAGATTTTTCGATAAGCCAATAAGAAGCACAAAATATAGATTTTCCGCCTCAATTGGAAGTGCCTTTCTTTATTTTCAACTATATTTACACTTTATAACAGTTGGAAATATAATTACCTATTTGACCAACCATTACATCAAAACTACTAAAAAAAAGGACAGCACCAGAAAGCACAGTCCTTTTCCATCCTGTCTTAGCTATAACTTTCGTAACTCCGCTTTTTTTCGATTGTACTCTTCTTCATCGATTTCACCGCGAGCATACCGCTCATGCAAAATTTCCAGAGCTTTATCACCTGAACGGGTTCCTTCTTTTACATTTGAATTTGTAAAATGGTGAACAATAAAATACACTCCGATGATAACCAGAACAAGTAATAGAAACAATCCAAACATCATAAAGAAGCCAAAACCACCACCATAACCTATGCCATACATCATTATTGATTCCTTCTTTCTATTCTCAAACATATTTCACTCTAATGAACCCAACTAAAATCTGAATTTATTTTAGGGAGCGGATGTTCTTTGTCATATTATTAAATTCTTCCTTTGTGATTTCACCTTGTGCGTACCTTATACCTAATATTTCCAGAGATTTTTCCTGAGCTATCGGTATCTTTTTTGATCTTATCACTGCAAAAATTATGACGCCAATAATTAAAATCAGAAATATGGCAATAATACCAATGGTAACCACTGCAGATACAAAAGAATTCATCATCCCATATCCATTCCATCCTGAATTGGCATA
>Ga0209639_1000898_pt1 | contig 35532 bp, 39 predicted proteins | sample EPASupsiteHSE605_FD_187268 | JGI IMG/M metagenome (GOLD analysis project Ga0209639, IMG submission 187268) | Bioremediated contaminated groundwater from EPA Superfund site, New Mexico - Sample HSE6-05 (SPAdes) (version 2) | ecosystem: Environmental > Aquatic > Deep subsurface > Groundwater >... | reverse complement strand
CACTGATTTCAGTTTTATGAAACAAGGATCTCCTTACGTAATCATGGTTGTAGGTGTGAATGGAGTTGGGAAAACTACCACCATTGGTAAACTGGCATATCAGTTTAAACAAGCTGGAAAAAGTGTGGTTCTGGGGGCTGCCGATACGTTTCGTGCTGCGGCCATTGATCAATTGAAAATATGGGCTGAACGTGTGAATGTTCCGATTGTAATGCAGAATATGGGCTCCGATCCGGCTGCTGTTGCTTTCGATACTCTTAAATCAGCCGTTACAAAGAATGCAGATGTAGTGATTATTGATACAGCCGGTCGCCTGCACAACAAAATTGGTTTGATGAACGAGCTTTCGAAAATCAAAAATGTGATGAAAAAGGTGCTGCCCGATGCACCACATGAAGTTTTGCTGGTTTTGGATGCTTCAACCGGACAAAATGCTATTGAACAGGCAAAACAATTTACCGCTGCTACGGAAGTAAATGCTCTGGCCTTGACCAAGCTCGACGGTACAGCGAAAGGTGGTGTTGTGATTGGTATTTCCGACCAGTTTAAAATTCCGGTCCGTTATATAGGAATTGGTGAAAAAATGACCGATTTACAAATATTTAACAAGAAAACGTTTGTTGATTCACTTTTTGATTAAATTTGCCTTGTTACCTAAAATGAATGGACACCATGAAACGTTTTTCAATTGGCATACTGGCTATTTGTCTGATAATAACACTTGTATCATGTCGAAGTGATAAAAAATTTATCGTAAGAGGGAATATTGAATTCGAAAAAGAAAACTATAAGTCAGCGATTGATTATTATAAAAAAGCGCTGGAACTTAACCCTGAATCGTGGGAAGCATATTACAATATTGCGCTGGCAAAGAGCAATATGAATAATGATACCGGTGCAATTGCCGATTATTCAATGTCTGCAAAACTGAATCCGAAAGAAAATGTCAATATCTATATCAATCGCGGTGCGATTTATCTGAAGTTGAAACAATATGATCAAGCGCTGGCTGATTATATTACCGCTCAAAGCATGAATCCGTCAAATAAAGAGATTTATCTGAGTATAGGGATTGTGTATCAGGCGCAAAAAGCATATGACAAAGCTTTGGAACAGTTCGATTTAGCTCTGAAAAAAGATTCAATGTATGCAATGGCATTTAGCCATAAAGCGTATGTATATCTGCTGAAAGAAGATTATCCGACGGCTCTTGCCGAACTTCAGAAAGGTTTAAAGATAGACAGTAATGATGCTGTAATGTACAGTAATTTAGGTTATACCAAGCTTAAACTTGGGAAAACCGAGGAAGCACTGGCAGACATTAATCATTCCATCACCTTGAAAAAAGACAATAGTTGGGCATATAAAAACCGTGCAATGGTGTATTTGGCAATGAAAAACAATCAGGCGGCCTGTAAGGATCTCCAAAAAGCAATCGAGCTGGGTTATTCCAATCAATATGATAACCAGGCTGATTCATTACTTAAAGCAACCTGCAAATAGAAATATGTTAATGTAATTTAACGCTCAAAGCAACGATCTCATAAGTAGCATCTTAATGTATTTTCCTGACTTTCGAAATCCAGCATGACAGGAAGGACTGAAATAAACTCCCTGCAAGGTTTTAATTTTTTACGAAGCAAACGTAGCTTTAACTTTTTTGAATCAAGACAAAAAAGTAATCAAGATTGCCTTTTCTACAATCGGGGAAATAAATTAAGGTTTTGAAAGTACCGACTGCCTGTGCTGTAATCCCCATTCCAGCATTTTATCGAGAACATCACCTATCGATTTCCCGGAATTAGTTAATTCATATTCAACAGATACAGGTGTAGTATTATAAACTGTACGTTTAACAATCCCGTTTAATTCCAGTTCTTTTAACTCTTTTGATAACATTCTGGGTGTTATTTTCGAGATATTTCGCTGGATCTCGGTGAATCGTTTTTTCCCAAACAACAAGGAGCCGATTATAGGCAATTTCCACTTCCCATTAATTACATTTAGCGTGTCGTTTACAGCCAATACAAATTGAACAGGGCAAGATTTTGCTTCGCGAAAACTAATTTTGGTCTCCATTTTCTTGATTTTTAGGTTTCTATACTAAAGTATAGCGCTATACTTTAGTATATTACTATAAATTTGATAGCAAATGTAGTTACTTTTGCGAAATCAAACTAATTTTTAACTTTAAAACATAGTAAAATGATTCTAGTAACAGGAGCAACAGGACATTATGGAAAGGCAACAATTGACTTTCTGTTAAAGAAAGGAATTTCGGCAAATAATATTTCGGCATTGGTAAGGGATGAATCTAAAGCAGCAGATTTAAAGGCAAAAGGTGTTGTTATCAGGATCGGCGATTATGATAATTACGCATCATTACAGGACGCTTTTAAAGGTGTGGAAAAGTTGTTGTTAATTTCCGGAAACGATGTTGTAAATCGTGGTAAACAACAGGATAATGTTGTAAAGGCTGCAAAAGAAGCAGGCGTAAAGCATATTTTATATACCAGCTTTGAGCGTAAAAACGAGACAGAAACCTCGCCAATTGCCTTAATTGCAAAATCTCATATCGATACTGAAAAAAACATTAAGGCAAGTGGACTGGCTTATACAATTTTCAGAAACAACCTCTATCTGGATGCATTGCCAATGTTTTTTGGAGAAAAAGTGCTGGAAACAGGAATATTTTTTCCGGCTGGAGAATCTAAATCCGCTTTTGCACTTCGTAAAGACATGGCTGAAGCAACAGCAAATGTATTGATTGACAAAGGCCATGAAAATAAAGTGTATTCATTGAGTAATTCCGAAAATATTTCTGTTCAGGAGTCTGCTGATATTTTGAGCCGAATAACAGGCAAAAACATTCCATACACAAGCCCGGCTACTGAGGTTTATATCGATACCTTAACAAAAGCTGGTGTACCAATGGAGTTTATAAAGGTTTTTGCAGGATTTGCCGAGGCTGTAAAACAAGGCGAGTTTACAGTGGAAAAAGCTGATTTAGAATACTTATTGGGCAGAAAACCAACTTCGGCACAGGAATATCTTACGGAAACGTATCGTCAAAGAACATAGCTGTAAAAGATTTAGTATCTTTTTCTTACGAGGTTCTCTAAAAGCTCTTCATCTGGTAAATATACTTTCTGAAAGCTGGGAGGATATACGAAGGGCGAGGCTTTTTAGAGAGCCTTTTTCATAGTCATATATTTATTTATAAATCAGTGTCTTGTGCTTTGTTTTGAGGGCTGAAAATGAAGTGAGACAGATGCTAACTCAAAAAGATATCCAACGACTGATTTGGAGTTTATCATAATTTACCCAAAGGGATATTTTAGTAATGAATATCCCTTTTAAGTAATTTGAATTACAATACAAATTACCCTAAATGATATAAGTGCTAAAATTGATATAAATTAAAGCTTATAAAGAATTACTTAATGTTGTTTGCTGTATTTGAAAATATTTTATGTAGTTTTGTTGATAAATAAACAATGAGAACATAAATCTCTTCATGTTCTCATTGAAAGGTGCTAACTCTTTTTGAAAAGTTAAGTTTCCATGCTTTTTATTTATACCAGATCAATAATGATCAATTAATAGAGATGTTGCCTAATCTAGATAAGTTATTATGAATAAAATATTTACACGAATCAGTTTAATAGTATTTCTGTTAATTGCTACGGTGAAAATCTATTCACAAAACTATAATATTAGTTTTGCTGCAACTGGAGCAACAACCACTGTAAGTACTGTAATAGTAGTGAATTTAACCCAAAATACAAGCGTAACATTAAATGGCAATGATATTTTAAATTTGGGTCATGTTGGAATAAATGAAACAGGATTGAACAATGAAAATTTGCAAATTTATCCTAATCCAACGCAAGGAAGTACAGAGATTGCTTTTTATGCAGAACAAAAAGGAAATGCGCAAATTACAATTAATGATATTACTGGTAAAGAAGTACTGCGTTTTGATAATAGATTTACAAAAGGGATTCATAAGTTTCAGTTAAATGGCTTAAAAAAAGGGATGTATTTTGTGAACATCAAGAGCGAAACATACTTATATTCATCAAAGTTGATAAGTCAAAATACAAGTCAGGGAGAAGCTGTAGTTTTAGAATATCTGGGTTATGAAAACGAAAAAGTAAATAAACTTAAAAACACAAACTCGACTGTAAACATGCCTTACAATAATGGTGATCGTTTGCTTTTCAGAGGTGTATCAGGCAATTACGCAAATATAATTACCGATATACCCACATCCAGTAAAACCATTACATTCAATTTTATAGCTTGCACTGACGCTGATAATAACAACTATGCAACTGTTCAAATAGATACACAAATCTGGATGGCTGAAAATCTGAAAACCACTAAATATAATAACGGAACACCTATACCGAATGTTACAGATGATACGGCATGGAGTAATCTATACACGCCTGCTTACTGCTGGTATGATAATAATCAGTCAACTTATGGTGTTATTTATGGTGCTTTATACAATTGGTACACAGTAAATACCAGTAATCTTTGCCCCACAGGTTGGCATGTGCCTACTGATGCTGAATGGACAACGTTAACAGATTATTTAGGTGGTAATTATATAGCTGGTGGAAAATTAAAGGAAACAGGTACCTTACATTGGTTGAACCCTAATACTGGAGCATCCAACCTAAGTGGCTTTACAGCCCTTCCGGGTGGCAATTGTGCTCCTAGTGGGTCATTTTTCGGCATTGGCGGCAGCTCCTATTGGTGGAGTGCTACAGAATACAATGCTAATAACGCCTTGCGCAGGGGTGTACATTACAGTTACAGCTATGCCTACAGAAATTACAGTGGAGAACAGTCTGGTCTCTATGTACGTTGTGTAAAAGATTAATTTATTTTTACCTTGAGCTTATCGAAGAGTAATTGCACTAATCATGAATATTTAAAGCCTTTATCGTTAATATGCAGGGCTTTTTTATCACACTACTAACCACTAAATATGTCTTCTCTGATCATATAGTCGAAATACTATTCGGAGTAGTATTACTGGTATTTTGACAGATTGGAGCAGTATTTTGAATGTTTCTTTTTCCCCAATTCTGATCCATCAATTTCATCCAAAAAAATTACCTTTGTAACGGCATTGAGGCATAAGCTCTGTGCCGTTTTTTTATGTGATCGTGTACAATGAAAAGAAAGAAGATACAGGTAGTTACGCTGGGTTGTTCCAAAAATACGGTGGATTCGGAGTGGATGATGGGGCATCTGGCAAAGGATGGGTATGTGCTGGAACATGACCCTGAACAGTTTAAGGGTGAAGCGGTAATTATCAATACCTGCGGATTTATCGGGGATGCTAAACAGGAATCCATTGATGTAATATTAGAAGCACTTGAAGCCAAAACAGAGGGTGATGTGAAAAAGGTGTTTGTAATGGGGTGTCTGGCACAACGTTATAAAACAGAATTGGGAAACGAAATGCCTGATGTGGATGGATTTTTTGGTCTGGGTGAAAACGATCTGATGTTAGCCGAACTGAAATCGAAACCTTATCAGTATATACCGGGAGAACGTGTTCTGACGACTCCCAAACATTTTGCCTGGCTGAAAATTGCTGAAGGTTGCGACCGTAAATGCTCTTTTTGCGCCATTCCTTTGATTCGGGGTAAACATATTTCGCGAAGCATCGAAGAGATTGTGGAAGAGGCCAAAATGCTGGCATCGCAGGGTGTGAAAGAGCTGATTCTGATTTCGCAGGACTTAACATATTATGGAATTGATCTTTACAAAGAACAACGACTGTCCGAACTGGTAGAAGCTTTATGCAAAATCGAAGAAATTCATTGGATTCGCTTGCATTATTTGTTCCCGACGTCGTTCCCGAACCGTCTGTTGGAAGTAATGGCAGCGAATCCGAAAGTTTGTCGCTATATTGATATTCCGTTACAACATATTAATACAGAGATTCTCCGTTCGATGAAACGAGGGGTAACCCGCGAAGAAACACTGGCGTTGATGCATCGTTTTCGTGAGGTATTACCCGATGCAGCCATCCGCACAACTCTGATTGTGGGATATCCTGGTGAAGGAGAAACTGAATTTGAGGAACTGCTCAAATTTGTAGAACAGGAGCATTTTGATCGCCTGGGAGTGTTTGCGTATTCTCCCGAAGAGGAAACCGGGGCTTATCCTTTGGGTGGCCCAATTCCGGAAGAAGTGAAGCAGGAGCGGATTAGCAGGATTATGGAACTTCAGGAAGGAATTTCCATCGAACTAAACCAGGCAAAAACCGGAAAGATTTTCGAAGTGTTGATTGACCGTAAAGAAGGAGATTACTGGGTTGCCCGTACACAGTATGATTCGCCGGAAATAGATAATGAAGTGTTGATAGAAGTGGAAGGAACTAAATTGAAACAAGGGAATTTCTACCGGGTTAAAATTGCCCGTGCCGAAGCCTTTGACCTTTACGCAGAAGTGGTGAAGGAGAAAAAGTAATGGAACAGAAAAGAGTAGCCTTTCATACCTTAGGATGTAAACTAAATTTTTCGGAATCATCCGATCTGAGCCGTAAATTTGTAGAAAATGGATACCAACTGGTTGATTTTCACGAAACAGCCGATGTGTATGTGATTAATACCTGCACGGTAACGGCTTTGGCCGAAAAAAAATGCCGCAATGCCATCCGTCAGGCTTCTGGACGAAATCCGGAGGCAAAAGTGGCTGTAATCGGTTGCTTTTCACAGTTAAAGGCTGATGAACTGCAACACATGGAAGGCATTGACATCATTCTGGGAAATCAGGAAAAACATCAGTTGCTTGAAATGCTGGGACATGCACCCGAAAATCAGGATGAACATTGTGCCTATTGTCATGTGGACGATATCAGTAAAACCCACAATTTTGTTCCTTCGTTCTCAAGCGATGATCGTACCCGTTCGTTTCTGAAGATTCAGGATGGTTGTGACTATTTTTGCTCATACTGTGCCATTCCGTTTGCCCGTGGACGCAGCCGCAGCAATACCATAGTCGAAACGGTTGAAACTGCGAAAAGCGTGGCTGCTTCAGGAGTGAAAGAGGTAGTGCTCACTGGCGTAAATATTGGCGATTTCGGCAAAAACAATGGAGAAAGCTTTTTTGGATTGATTCAGGAACTTGAAAAGCTGGAAGGTATTGAGCGATACCGGATTTCATCCATAGAACCCGATTTACTCAGCAATGAAATTATAGAGTTTGTCGCAAAATCAAAGAAATTTTTACCACACTTCCATATTCCATTGCAGGCTGCCGAAGATTCTTTGCTCAAGGCTATGCGTCGCAAATATGATACAGCTTTGTTTGCCAGTCGTGTAGCCAAGATTAAAGAGGTGATGCCGCATGCTTGTATTGCCGCCGATTTAATCGTGGGATTTCCGGGCGAGACCGAAGGCGTATTTGCAAAATGTATTGATTTTCTGGAATCTATTCCCATCTCTTACCTGCATGTGTTTACCTATTCCGAACGTCCCGGTACACTGGCCTTAAAGCTGAATGAAAAAGTTCCGGTAAATATTCGTCGCGACAGAAGTAAAATTTTACATGAACTTTCGGAAAAGAAGAAACTCAGTTTTTATAAGGAAAATAAGGGGTTGACGACCATGGTGTTATGGGAGTCGGACGAAGAAGAAGGTATGATGTCGGGCTTTACCGAAAATTATGTCCGGGTAAAACGACCTTTTGACTCAGCCAGGATAAATCAGATTGAAACAGTAGAACTGACAAACCCGAGTCAAAACGGTGATTATTATATTGTTGGATAATTGATTAGTCGTAGCTTCTTAGTTTGGTACCGTTCTTTGTGTAGAAAAGTATCATATAAAGAATCAAGGTGCAGCGCATCATAGCCTGTTTCAAATAACGGAAATAACAGAAAAAACCGCAGGACAAATATCAACAGTGAATAACTGTAAACTTGCTCCGTATTGTTTTTTAGATGATAGAAATCTCCTATTTTTACATTTTTAAAATATACAAACTATGTCTCACGAAGAAAACCCTCTGGCTATATTTCAGCGCGAAGCACCGGAAGTGCAACAGGCGTTTGATGGTTTAATTCAGTCGTTAATCAAAACAGACGGATTGGATGCGAAGACCAAACAGTTGATTTACATTGCAATGAAAGCCGCGAATGGCGATTCAATCGCGATCCGCTTTCATGTTCCGATGGCGAAAAAATGCGGAGCAACCCGCGAAGAAATCCGGGATACGATTTTACTCACTCTTACGGTTTGTGGATTAAAAGGCATCACTACCTGTTTAAAGACAGCGCTGGATGCCTATGATGCAGAATAGGTACTGAGCGTTATTTAAGTTCGTAGCCGGCTTCTTTTCCAAGTTCAATAATTTGTTCACGTTTTAGGTTGAATCCGATTATGGTGAGTTTTTTTTCAGGAACTTCCATATTGGCTTCGAACCGAATAAACCCATCTGCTTTTTCGAGGTAAGGTGCAATGGTTTTTACACACCCGTTGCAACGCAAATTAGTGGTAAATTTTAACTCAGTAAGTTTTCTGGTTTGTCCGAAACGAAGTCGTTTTAATCGCAGACTATTACTTACTACCGAAACAGAACTCATTGCCATGGCAGCTCCCGCAATCATTGGGTTGAGTAAAATTCCAAAAATAGGATAGAGCACACCTGCTGCTACCGGGAGCGCAATCAGATTGTAAATAAATGCCCAGAAAAAGTTTTGCCGGATAATCTGTACCGTTTTGTGGGAAAGCATCAACGCATCCACTACATGCTGTAGATTAGGGTTCATCAGGGTGATAGATGCACTTTCCATGGCTATATCCGATCCGCTTGCCAACGCAATGCCAACATCCGCTTGCGCTAACGCATGTGAATCGTTAATTCCGTCACCAACCATCGCCACCTTTAATCCTTTTTGTTGCAGCGACTTGATAAAATCGCCTTTATCGTTTGGCAGAAGAGACGCAATCACATTGGTAATTCCGGCTTCTTCAGCTATACGTTTGGCTTCAGCTTCACGATCGCCGGTAAGAATATATGGTTCAATGCCGAGAGATTTGAGCTTGTAGATGGTGTTGGAAATTCCCGGACGAATGGTGTCGGCAAGAATAAACAAGGCGATCCACTGTGTTTTAGTTGCCAGAAGCACATGTGTCCCTGATTTTTTACGAATGTTTTGAGGAATTAACTCTGTTTGGATATTGTGTTCGCTCAGAAATTCATACGTGCCAGCAAAATAGATCTCTTCTCCGATTTTTGCTTTAATGCCTTTGCCTGGAATTGTTTCATCGGAATGGGTCTCAATGGTTTCTGATTTGCGGGTTTCAGCCCAGTTACATAAAGCTTCGGCAAGTGGATGATTGCTTTTTCGTTCAAGGGCATGAATCAGTGATGCAATCTGCGATTCGTTAAATTTTTCAGAGGCAAGGTGCAAATCGGTGATTTGAGGTTTTCCAATAGTAAGTGTTCCTGTTTTGTCGAATACGATAACATTCACTTTATGAATCTGTTCCAGGCTTTCTGCATCCTTGATCAAAATTCCGTTTTCAGCTCCTTTCCCAATCCCGGTGGCTAAAGCCGTTGGTGTAGCCAATCCTAATGCACAAGGACATGCAATGATTAATACTGTGATTGCAGTTAGAAAGGCATACGATACAGAAGGGCTTGGTCCCAATAAAAGCCAGATGAAAAATGTGATTGTGCTTATAATCAATACGATTGGAACAAAGATAGAGGCAATTTTATCGGCAAGCTTCTGGATGGGTGGCTTCGACATTTGTGCTTCTTCTACCTTTTTGATGATTTGCGATAGCAATGTTTCACTTCCTGTTTTTTCTGCAACAATTTGTAAAACACCGCCTTGATTGATTGTTCCGGCAAAAACTGTATTTCCTTCACTTTTCTCAACCGGGAAAGCTTCTCCGCTGATCATACTTTCGTCGATAGACGAAAATCCTGAAATTACGCTTCCGTCAACAGGAACTTTCTCGCCTGCTTTTACCAAAACAATGTCTCCTTTTAAAACTTCTTCGGTTTTGATTACCAGTTCTTTTTCGTTTCTGATGACTGTGAGGTTCTTGGGTTGTAAACCCATCAGTTTTTTAATAGCGGTACCAGTTTGTTGTTTTGCTTTTTCTTCCAGGTATCTGCCCAGCAAAATTAAAGTAATGATAACGGCGGCCGATTCGTAATAAACATGGGGCATGATACCATTTTGTTCGAGAATAAACGGAAAAAGCGTATTGAAGATGCTGAAAATGAAGGCAGCACCCGTTCCGAGCGCAACCAGTGTATCCATTCCCATGGAGCGATGTCTGATTTGCTGAAATCCATTTCGGTAGAATTCTCTTCCACTGAATAAGATTACAGGTAAGGTAAGAAAAAGCAGAATATATTTTAGTACTTCCGAAGGATGATGCGTAGCCATAGACAGGATCATCACTGGAATCGAAAAGGTGGCTGATACCCAGAGCTTTGTTTTTAATTGAGCCAGATGGTCGGCTTTTTTTTGTGTTATTTCCTGAGTGTTGTTCTCCGAAATTATCAACTCATAACCAATAGATTTCAGCGTGTTTTTCATTTTTTCAGGAGAAATGATATCCGGATTAAAACGGACCTGAACAGAGCTGTTTGCAAGGTTTACGGTAGCATTTTCAACTCCCTGCTGAGCGTTCAGCATGCTTTCAACACTGGAAGAACAGGATGCACACGACATTCCCATTACTCCAAAAGTTTCTGATTTGTACATGGTCTAAAAATTAATCTCTCACTTAACAGATAGCACGACGCAAAGTTAACCTGGATAATAAAAATCAATAGATTTTAACACCGTTTTAGCCTTGTGTTTTGTATAGCTCACGAATGATATCGATATTTTTTGTGATGATAAATTTCCGGCGGAGTTTGAGAGTGGGAGAAAGCTCCCCGCTTTCCACGCCCCATTCATGCTCGAGATATGCCCAGCGTTTAATTTTTTCACTTTGCCCAAGAATTTCATTGATTTGTTCAATTTCACGATCTAAACGGTTTTTAATGAGATTGTTATGAACAGCTGTTCCATTGGTCTTATACGAAATTTCTTTCATTTTGCACCATGAACGTAGATATTCAAAGTTAGGAACAATCAATGCTGCCGGATACTTCTGATTTTCACCTACAACCAGTGCCTGTTCGATAAATGGAGATGAAACCAGTTTACTTTCAATTACCTGAGGAGCAATGTATTTTCCTCCGGATGTTTTAAAAACCTCTTTTTTACGGTCGGTAATCGAAAGAAATCCGTCATTATCGAGTACACCAATATCTCCGGTATGAAACCATCCTTCATTGTCGAAAACTTCTTTGTTACGATCGGGTCTGTTCCAATACCCTTTCATCACACCAGCGCCTCTGCAAACAATTTCGCCATCATCCGTGATTTTTAACTCTGTATTTTTGAGTACTTTTCCAACGGTGCCAAATTTAAAACCTTTGGGCGATAGATCCGTAACCGTAATTACAGGAGATGTTTCTGTAAGTCCATAGCCAATCATTACTTTTATTTTTGCGGCCCAAAATGTACGACATACTTTGGGTTGAAGACTTGCTCCGCCTGAAGCAATCATCTTTACGTTATTTCCCAGAGCTTCTCTCCATTTTTTGAATATAAGACGATCGTAGATGACGTATTTTAATTTATAAATCAGCGTCTTTCGTGTTGCAAACTCCCAATTTTCTGCAAAGTGTAATGCATTGAAAAAGAGTATTTTTTTTAAGCCACTCAGTGTCCGGCCTTTCATTACAATCTTTTCATAGATCTTTTCAAGGAGTCTTGGAACAGCTGCAAAAACAGCGGGTTTAACTTCATGTATATTCTCTGAAATTTGCTCGATGCTTTCCGCATAATAAATTGAAACACCCATGTATTGAAACATGTAGTTGAGCATTCGTTCATAAATATGACATAAGGGGAGGAAACTTAGTGCTTTGTCTGCAGAGGTAAAGTTAGGAATTTGTGAAACAGTCAGAAAATTGCTAATAATATTTTGATGGGAGAGCATTACTCCTTTGGGTTTCCCTGTAGTACCTGATGTGTAAATGATTGTAGCGATATCATCATTCGTTATTTTCTTTTTTTCTTCCTGTAAAAGATTCCGGTTAAAGGTTTTCTTTCCTGATTCTACAATTTCGCGCCAGCTTTTTATCCCTGAAACCGTTTCGATGGAGTAAACATCCATAAGGGATTCAATCTCAGTTAAAATTTGCTTGATATGTTGATAAATATCAGAATTTGAAATGATTAATATTTTTGCTTTGCAGTCTTTCAGGATGAAAAGAATATCTTTTTCGCTTAACGTTGGATAAATTGGTACGTGTGTAACACCAATCTGCATCATCCCCATATCCAGAAAGTTGAATTCCGGAGAATTATGAATGATTGTAGCAATCATCTCTCCCTTTTTCAATCCCAGTGAAAGAAAACCTGAGCTTAATCGGTCAGCATAATATGTGTATGTTGAAGATGAATATTTTACCCATCTGTCTTTTCGTTTTCTGGCAAATAAATCCTCTTTGAAGTTGTAGTTTTCTTCAAGATGGGGAATCAGATCAAATATTCTGCTTATTTCCGAAATCATATTCAGGATTTATGAGTTGAATTTACAATAAATGCCTGCTTATGTTGAATAAGCAGGCATTTATTTTTATTCAAAAAGTTTATCAATCATCGTTTTGTACTTAGCATTGATTACATTGCGCTTAAGCTTTAAGGTGGGAGTTAGCTCTCGGGTCTGAATTGACCATTCATCACTGATAAACTCATATTTTTTCACTTTTTCGGTTTCACCGAAGAATTTATTGTATTTAATCACCTCTTTTCCAATACGCTTTCTAATGATATCGTTTTGAATGATTTCCTGAGATGTAGAATAAGGAATATTTTTTAGTTTACAATACGACTTTAAAAATACGAAATCAGGCTGAATCAATGCTGCTGCAAACTTCTGATTTTCACCTAAAACAATAATGTTTTCGATAAAGGGTGATTCCTTGAATTTTTCTTCAATTAACTGAGGATTTACATATTTTCCGAAGGAAGTTTTGAAAATACTTTTTTTACGTCCTGTAATTCGAAGCTGACCTTCCGGCTCAATTACTCCGGTATCCCCTGTATGAAACCAACCCTCTTTGTCAATTGCTTTGGCTGTATTTTCGGGATCTTTATAATAGCCAAGCATAACATTGTGTCCACGGCATAATATTTCGCCATCCTCTGCGATTTTAACTTCTACTCCCTGTAAAACAGGTCCGACAGTGCCAAATTTACGTCCATGTTTTGTGAAATTACTTACGGCAATTACCGGCGATGTTTCGGTTAAACCATATCCTTCCATGATTGGAATTCCTGCGGCCGTAAAAACTCTTCCCAAACGTGGTTGAAGGGAGGCTCCTCCAGATACAATTACTTCAAAACGTCCCCCTAATGCTTCACGCCATTTGCTAAAAACCAGTTTGTCTGCAATGGAAAGCTGTATATTGTATATCCATCCGTTTTTGTTGTGGAATTCGAAACGTTGACCAATATTTACTGCCCAGAAAAAAATCTGACGTTGTATCCAGGGGAGTTTCCGGCCATTACTAATAATTTTATCATATATTTTTTCCAATAGTCGTGGGACTGTAGTGAGTATGTGTGGTTTGATTTCTTTAATATTTTCTCCAATAGTTCCCAGATTTTCAGCGTAATAAACAGATATACCCAGATATTGATAGAGGTAATTCATCATGCGTTCATATACATGGCAAAGAGGTAAAAAGCTCATGGCAATGCCTTCGCTTCCCACAGGGGGAATGCTGGAACATGCTTTGGCGTTTTGAATCAGATTGTTATGAGAAAGCATAACGCCCTTAGGACTTCCGGTTGTTCCAGATGTATAAATGAGGGTTGCAATATCATTTGATTTTATGGTCTCTTTAATCTCTTCAACTTTTTCTGACAAAGGGTTTTCTTTTCCAAGCTGAATCAACTCTTCCAAAAAGTTGAATCGTCCACGGTTGATAAACGTGTAAATTCCTTTTAAGCTGGAAATTTCAGGAAGTATATGTTCTATTTTTCGAAGCAGTTCTTCTCCTTCTACAATTACATAGCATATTTCAGCATGATTAAGAATGTGTTGATAATCAGATTCACTAATGGTTGGATAAATAGGGACTGGTATTGCACCTATCTGCATAATTCCCATATCCAGAAAGTTCCATTCAGGGCGGTTTGTACTGATAATTGCAATTTTATCGCCTGGTTTTACACCTTTTGCTAAAAAGCCATAACTGATATTATTCGAGATTTCAACATACTCTTGTATGCTGTATCTTCTCCATTCGCCGTTCAATTTTCCTGCCACTGCATCAGTTTTCCAACCGTAGTTTTCCAGATAATAGGGCAATAAATCAAATATACGTCTTATTTCCATACAGTTTAGTTTGAGTAGTAAACTCTAAGAACAAAACAACAATATTACAATGTTTTGAGAGTGAATTGTTAGCTGATTTCGGTTTAAAAATGAACAGTTTATTAACAAGTAAACAGAGTTGGATGCTTAAAATATTGATAAATAGGGTTGTAATAAATTATAATCATCTTATAAAATACGTTTAAAAAGAAACGGGTGTTTGTTTTTTGATTGGTTTTAAGCGATAAATGTTAATCTTTGGAATAAAACTCAAAACTTTTAATGCTTTCGATTGTAAATAGAATACCAACAGGAATATTGTAAAAGAATGCTGATACTAAGAAAATTATTAAACAGAAATACGTTGTTGCTTACAGCATTGATACTGGGATTGTTATGGGATAATGCCGCAATACTGTTTTCTCCGTATTCTTTGTATATATTGGCATTTATGATGACAGTATCGCTTTCTTCTTTTCAACTCAAACAATTACTTCCCATTCGGTCTTCGTTAAAAAGCATCATGATCGGTATTTTCCTGAATTACATATTATTTGGAATTGTTCTGATGCTGTTAGCGTGGATTTTTCTTCCGTCAGGGAGCTCTTTGTTCATCGGGTTCTGGTTTATTGTAGCATCGCCACCAGGAGTTGTGATTGTGCCTTTCTCTTTTTTGTATGGTGGCGATACAAAATTTTCTGCAATTGCGGTTGTTGGTGCTTCATTAGTTTTATTGTTGGTACTTCCGATAGTATATCTCTTTGTTATTCCGAAGGAAGCATCCGTTGATATGATAAAACCATTGTATGTCTTGAGTATTTCGGTATTTGTTCCTTTGGTAATTTCACGATTTTTGGTGAAAGGGAAAGTTCATAAACTACTCTCTGATTACAAAGGAAAATTCATTGATGTAAGTTTCTTTCTGATTGTTTATATTGTAATAGGGATCAATCGGGAACTAATAATAAATGACTTTCAGAAGCTGTTATTACCCATAATAATATTAACATTTTTCCTTTTTGGGATAGGTATTCTGTTTGAGAAAATCATAAGTAAAATTAACATTTATAAAACAAGAAAAATTGATTATACTTTAATTTTTTTAGTTAAAAATAATCCATTTTCAGCAGTTGTTTCACTTATGCTGGCGGGAAAAACTGCTGCGATACCTTCTGTAGCCTTAAGTATTGTCTTATTGTTGTATTTGATTTATTTCTCTTCAACACATAAGTAGAGGTGTTTTAATTTATACTTTTATTCAAGAAGGATAATTATCAGTATGTGGTTAATAAGTTGTTAATAACAGGCAACTTTTTTCTATGATTTGTGTCTTGTTTATGTTTTATTTTGCAAACGACATTTTGGATAGGATGATGAAAGGAGTAATAGGTTTCTTAATAGGTTTGACAATTGCATTAGTGTCGTGTCAACCCCCTGGCGAAAATCAGGAGTTGTTGTCTCAACCGCTTTTGCTTCAAATAGTAAAAGGTAAAATTTCCCTTTATGTTGATTCAATGCACAACGATATGGATGTATCGGTGAGGCGAATTTCGGAGCATCCCTTAAATTATGATTTAATTCGTTCGGAACTTATTCGCATAAGCAAGAATCACCCTTATGTTGAGGACTTCTCTTTTTTAGACAGCAAAGGAGTATTACGGGTAGTTGAACCAAAAGCGTATTCAAGGTATGAAGGACATAGTGTTGTTTTTCAGAAACATAATAAAATGATAAAAACTCAACCAACTCCTGTTTTCAGTGATGTATTTAAATCTGTTGAAGGGTTTGATGCGGTTGATTTACAAGTACCAGTAAATAAAGGAAAGGAATTTTATGGTTCCTTGAATTTATTACTTCGTCCTGATGTTTTTTTAGATGATATTATTAGAGGAACGTTGAATGGGTTGTCATTTCAAATTTGGATTGTTCAGCCAAATGGAAAAATTATTTATGACCTAGACCCGTCGCTGATAGGTAGAAATATTCTGACGGATACGTTGTTTCAGCGTTCTGAAACAATTAAAAAGTTGATGAAACAGGTTGTAGGTAAACGCGAAGGATATCGAAAAGCCGAATCAGATCGAAATGGTAAGACCTATAAATGGGAAAACTTTTGGACCACAATAGATTTGTTTAATAATCAGTGGAGGATAGTTTTATCCAGGGAAGCATCTGATTTGCGAAAACCTAAAATACAGAACGGAATATTATCCAGAGATGCAATAAATAGAGAAATTCAATTTAAAAAGCTTGCCCGTGATGAAGGCTTTTTAAAAAGTATTGCCAGCAGAGATACAGAAGCTGTAACTGATATTTTAAAGAGTTTTCATAGCTCTTATCCTGATTTATATTGCTTGGAATGGGTAAATGAAGAGTATAAAGTTGTAGCCGGCTTCCCGAAAGAAAATAGTATAATCGGGTATAGTTTTGATCCAATTAAAAATCAAAGTGATGTAGTAATGCAGGACAAGGTAAACAGCATGCGTGAAAGCAAGTTTAATATGCAGTTATTCGAAGGTCATTATGGTAAATTTTATGTTTATCCGATGTTTTATAATGGTAAATATTTTGGATTGATCTATTATATTGTAACAGCTCAGAAATCAGAAGGGAATTATATTTTGTAAGATAGAATCAAATGGCTGTTTAAAAGCTATAACTTTTTAAACAGCCATCTTCTTTTTTAATAATGTGTTACGAATCCTGATTTTTGGGAAGTATTTTGGCTTTTTGAGCAAGAATGATATCTTCCTCAGATTCAGCTTTTATCTCGATGTTATGTGGTTTAGGACGTGTGTTTTCATCCACATGAACAAACGTTATAAATCCTTCTACCAGTTTCCGATCAGGTTGATTTGTTCTGGACACGCTAATATAAGCAATCAGACTGGTTTTTCCTGCAAGCACAATTTTACTTGACAAGCAGATAGACTCACCAAGCCTTACCGGATTTGTAAAGGTCATTCCATGAATCTTTAAGCAGATCAAGTATTTAGGATTGATTAATGCAGAGGCTGCTATAAATCCAGATTCAACAAACCATTCTGCACTTCTGCCTGCAAACAAAGTTCCATGATGATTCAGATCTTCACCTTTTATTAACCGATGAGTACAATAATTTAATATTTCCATGATTAGTTTTTTTTAATTAACCAGATCCATATCTGATGTTCTTATTATTTCGAAATTAGTCCGAGAAGCTTCTTTTCCCATTTCTTAGCATTTTCACCAAATGAAATAGCATCGAGAGGGTCATTCTCCTGTGAATTATAAATTGGAATGGAAAAAGCATCACTTTGCTTCATGGTAATTATTAATTCCAATTTTTCAATTGACCCTTTCGCTTTATTCATTTGCTTAATGAGTTTTACATCTACGATTTCACTCAGATCTATGATCCCTTTCAAAACCGGATTTTCAGGGTTTTTCATGAATACTATTTTCCCGGAATTTAAATCAAAACCTATCCATAGCTGATCGAAATGATCTTCATTCGATATTTGTAATCCGTTTGAATTACAATAGGATGTGAATTTTTTCCTTGCGATTTTTTTCTTTTTTCTCGAATATCTGGACAGATATAATGGAGGCAAGATAATAAGCAATGTTATTACCGCACCAATAATTAATGATGATATTTTCATTTCTAAGACTTAATTAAAAAATTTGTTTGTGTTACCTTCCGTAAAATGGGAAGAGTAACTTCTGCCTTGTACAATTTAGAAGAAGGTGCAACAGTTGGATTTCGGGGTCCATACGGAAATATTTTTCCGATTGACGAATGGAAAGGCAAAAATCTTGTATTTATTGCCGGCGGTATAGCCTTACCTCCAATGCGTTGCGTGATCTGGAACTGTTTGGATACCCGTGAAAACTTTAACGATGTGACCATCCTTTATGGTGCCAGAAGTGTGAATGATTTGGTTTACAAACATGAATTAAAAGAGTGGGACGAACGCCCGGATGTAAATTTGGTAACGACCGTTGACCCTGGAGGTGAAACTCCTGACTGGAAAGGTGAAGTAGGTTTTGTTCCTGCAATTCTTGAAAAAATTGCTCCTAAGGCAGAAAATACGATCGCGATTGTATGCGGCCCTCCGATTATGATTAAATATACTTTCCCTGTACTTCAAAAACTTGGATTTAAGGATACGGATATTTATACAACTCTCGAAAACAGGATGAAATGTGGATTTGGGAAGTGCGGGCGTTGCAATGTTGGAAAATACTACGTATGCAAAGATGGTCCGGTGTTTACCCTTGAGCAATTAGGTATTTTGCCTGCGGAATACTAAAATCTTTTATCTTTGTGCTTTAAATAATTACATTATGAGTGGAGAAACCTTAGTACTATTTTTTGTTGTAGGGCTCGTATTGGTTGGGGGTGCAATCATTTTTTCAAGTTTTGTTGCACCACGTTCGTCCAATGCTCAGAAGTCCGAAGCTTATGAATGTGGTATTCCAACTCAGGGTATAACCTGGTTGCAGTTTAATGTAGGTTATTATCTGTTTGCCATTCTGTTTTTAGTATTCGATGTTGAAACTGTCTTTGTATTTCCATGGGCAGTAGTGATGAAGAAACTGGGAATGGTTGCGTTTGTAGAGATTGGAATCTTTTTCTTTATTCTGGCTATGGGCTTGGCTTATGCCTGGAAAAAACATGCATTGGTATGGGAATAAAAATTAAATCGATGAAATACAATGACTTCAATGATAATGACAGCCTTGAAGCCATGCAGGAGCCGGGGGGTAATTATTTTTTGACCACCCTCGATAATTTGATTAATTGGGGACGTTCGAATTCGGTTTGGCCATTAACTTTTGCAACAAGTTGCTGTGGTATTGAAATGATGGCAGCGGGGGCATCACGTCATGATTTTGCACGCTTTGGCATCGAAGTATATCGTGCCAGCCCACGTCAGGCTGATGTGATTGTAGTAGCCGGAACTATTACCAATAAGATGGCTCCGGTATTAAAACGTTTGTACGACCAGATGTCGGAACCCAAGTATGTAATTGCAATGGGTTCCTGTGCTATTTCGGGTGGTCCGTTTTTCTATAATTCATACCATGTTGTGAAAGGTGTGGAACACGTAATCCCGGTGGATGTTTACATTCCAGGCTGCCCTCCACGTCCGGAAGCTTTGTTGTATGGTGTAATGCAGTTACAACGTAAAATCAAAGCAGAGCGAAACATTGCAAAAAATAAAAAGAAATCATAAGCACCCTTTACCTATGAATGTGGATGCATTAAAAGAAAAGATTCTTGCGTTTGTTCCTCAGGCTGAGGTTATCGAAGGAAAGCAATATCCTGAAGTAACTGTGCCTGCCGGAAAACTACGCGCTTTGGCCAAAGAGCTGAAAGAATCAGACGAAACTTATTTTGATTATCTCTTTAACCTTACCGCTGTTGATTGGCCTGACCAATCACTGGGTGTGGTTTATCATCTTACCTCTTCCAAACATCATCATTATCTTGTGCTGAAAGTAAAAGCTGCCAATCGTGAAACTCCTGTAATTGATACGGTAAGCGATATTTGGCGTACAGCCGAATTTCATGAACGTGAAGCTTATGATTTGATGGGAATTCAGTTTAAGAACCATCCTGATATGCGCCGTATTTTCCTCGAAGAAAACTGGGTAGGACATCCATTGCGCAAGGATTACAATGATGAAATTAATATTGTAGAAAGGTAGTTGCGTATGATTGAAAAGGATACTCTTTTAGAAGAACAAGAATATGTTATCAACATGGGGCCTCAGCACCCTTCAACACACGGTGTATTACGTCTTGTGCTTTCGTTGCAGGGGGAAATTGTAAAAAATATTCAGCCTCATTGCGGCTATATTCATCGTGGCATCGAAAAGATGTCGGAAAAGCTTACCTATCCACAAATTATCCATCTTACTGACCGTTTGGATTATCTCTCGGCTCACATCAATAATGGTGCAGTTTGCCTTTTGGTTGAAAATGCACTGGAAGCGGAAGTTCCCGAGCGCGTAAAATATATCCGTACCATTATTGACGAGCTTACACGTATTGCGTCTCACCAGCTTTGGTGGTGCTCGTTCGGAATGGATTTGGGTGGCTTGACCTGTTTTTTCTATGGATTGCGCGATCGTGAAGATATCCTCGATATTTTTGAGGAAACAACGGGTGGCCGTTTAATTCAAAGTTATTACACTCCGGGTGGTTTAATGAATGATATTCATCCAAACTTTCAGAAACGTGTAAAACAGTTTATTACCAAATTCCGCAAGATTTTACCAGAATATGACCAGTTGCTTACCGGAAACGTGATTATGCAACAACGTACCAAAGGTGTCGGAAAGCTTTCCTTAGAAGAAGCTGTTTCCTACGGAGTTACAGGTCCTTCCGGACGTGGTTCTGGTTTCTCATGTGATGTTCGTAAACATGCACCGTATCATCTTTACGATAAAGTTGAATTTAAAGAAGCTCTGGCTACCGAAGGTGATACATTTGCCCGCTACAAAGTGCGTATTGATGAAATGTGGGAATCCATGAAAATTATCGAGCAACTGATTGATAATATCCCTGAAGGAAATTATAGTACGAAGATGAAACCAATCATCAAATTGCCTGAAGGAGAATACTATCAACGAGTGGAAGCTTCACGTGGCGAATTTGGTATTTATGTAGTAAGTGATGGGAACAAAAATCCTTACCGGATTAAACTTCGTTCACCTAACTTCAGTAATTTATCCGCACTCAATACGATGGCTAAGGGACAAAAGATAGCAGACCTCGTCGCAATTGGAGGTTCACTGGATTATGTTATTCCGGATATCGACAGATAATTAATCACGAAAAGACTTTATTATGAAATTTGATATTTACGACTTTACCTCGTTCATCCAATGGATTGACCAGTCGTTAAATGCATCGCTTTCGCCATTTTGGGTGGTTACATTCGAAATGGTTATGATTGGGGTAGCGTTTCTGGCTTTTTATGCATTGGTAGGCTTGTTTTTAGTGTATGCCGAACGTAAGGTTTGCGCATTTATGCAATGCCGCGTTGGTCCTAACCGTGTGGGTCCTTATGGAATCATACAAACCGTTGCCGACCTTACTAAATTACTCATGAAGGAATTAATTTATATTAAGAATGCAGATAAATTCCTTTTTAATGTAGCTCCGTTTATTGTAATTATTGCTTCGTTTCTGGCTATTGCAGCTATTCCGTTTGCAAAAGGTTTACATGCCATCGACTTCAATATTGGAGTATTGTATGTAATGGCCGTTTCGTCGATGGGTGTAATTGGAGTTTTGCTTGCAGGATGGTCAAGTAATAATAAATACTCCTTAATCGGAGCAATGCGTAGTGGTGCACAGATTGTAAGTTATGAGCTGTCGGTTGGCTTATCACTCATTACCATCGTGATTCTTGCAGGAAGTATGCAGTTTTCAACGATTGTAGAGATGCAGCGCGATGTATGGTTTCTCTTTAAAGGGCATATTCCGGCATTTATTGCGTTTGTGGTATTTCTGATTGCCAGTACTGCCGAAACCAATCGCGGTCCATTCGACTTAGCTGAAGCAGAATCGGAACTTGCCGCAGGATTTCATACCGAATACTCTGGGATCAAGTTCGCCTTTTTCTTTCTTGCCGAATACATGAATATGTTTATTGTTGCATCTATTGCCGCTACCGTTTTTCTGGGTGGTTGGATGCCATTACATGTTCCCGGACTAGAGGGATTTAATCACTTCATGGATTTTATTCCACCTTTCTTATGGTATATCGGTAAAACAGCTTTTGTAATATTTATGATGATGTGGTTTAAATGGACTTTTCCCCGTTTGCGAATCGACCAGTTGCTAACGCTCGAATGGAAATATCTCTTACCCATCAATTTGTTTAACATTTTGCTGATGGCCTTCATCGTACTGATGGGCTGGCATCTCTAATCTGAATGAGTATGAAGAATTTTATCAACTATATCAGTGGGATTTTTAAGGGTGTTTGGTCTTTACTTCAGGGAATGAAAGTGACAGGTTCTTACTTTTTCCGTCCCTGGAAGATCGTTACCCAGCAATATCCTGAAAATCGTAAGAAACTGGAGATGTTTGACCGTTTCAAAGGTGACTTAATGATGCCTCACGATGAAAACAATCAACATCAATGCACCGGATGCGGAATTTGCGAGATGAATTGCCCGAATGGTACCATCGAAGTGATTACCCGTATGGAAGAATCTGCCGAAGGCAAAAAGAAAAAAGTTCTCGACAAATATGTTTACCGCATGGGAATGTGTACATTTTGCGGTCTTTGTGTAAAAACCTGCCCCTCAGATGCTATTAAGTTTACGAATACGTTCGAACATGCAGTGTTCGATCGCAGTAAGCTTACCAAGATATTAAACAATGAAGGTTCAACCTTAAAGAAAGGAGCTGAATAATGGAAGCAATCTCAATGAATCAGATTATGTTTTTCCTGTTTGCGGCTATTATCGTGGTATGTTCGATATTAACCGTAACCAGTCGCAGAATTTTGCGTGCAGCTACCTATTTATTGTTTGTGCTTATTTCAACCGCCGGACTCTATTTTATGCTGAATTTCCAGTTTTTGGCAGCTGTTCAGCTTACACTCTATGCCGGAGGTATTGTTGTGCTAATCATTTTTTCCATATTGCTTACCAGTCATATCAACCAAAAATTTGAAGCGGTTGAGTGGAAAAAGAGTCTCTTTTCGGCACTGGCAACTATTGCAGGGGTTATCATTACCCTTACCACTGTGCTGAATTATTCATTTCAGGCTAATAGCGTTGCCGCCAGTGAGATTGATATGGACAGAATTGGAACTTCCCTTTTAAGCTTCGAACGTAACGGCTTTGTGCTTCCGTTTGAAGTAATCAGTATTTTGCTGCTTGCAGCTATGATTGCAGCTATCGTGATCGCGAAAAAACAAACCACAAAAAAATAGAAAGCTATGAATACAGGAATACCTATTAATTACTTTCTGATTGTGAGTACAATCATGTTTTTTGCCGGAATTTATGGATTTCTTACTCGTCGTAACCTGATTACCATGCTTATGTCTATTGAGTTGATCCTGAATTCGGTGAATATCAATTTTGTGGTTTTTAACCGATATTTCTACCCTGACCAGCTACAAGGTCACTTTTTTACGCTCTTTATTATTGCAGTAGCTGCCTCCGAAGCAGCCGTTGCAATTGCAATCATCATTAATATCTACCGCAAGTTTAAGACAATTAATGTGGAAGATGTAAACGAAATGAAATACTAACCGGGGAATAAATACATATAGAAGATGACAGATTTTAGTTACACAATAATTATTCCGTTACTTCCGCTTTTCCTGTTCATTTTCATCGGACTTACAGGTCATAAGATGAAACCGGCGGTTAGTGGTATTATCGGAACGTTGGGAATGTTCACCTCTTTTGTACTTTCCCTCTATACAGCGTTTCTCTATTTTACATGCGATAAAGTGGATGGTGCTTACCAGAAAATTCTGGCTGCAAACACCACATGGTTACATTTTACCGACAAACTTCACATTGATATGGGCGTTTTGCTCGATCCGATTTCGGTGATGATGCTGGTGGTAATCACCACTGTTTCGTTAATGGTGCATATTTACAGTAATGGTTATATGAAAGGAGAACGTGGTTTCCACCGTTTCTATTCCTTCTTATCACTGTTTAGCTTTTCGATGTTAGGGTTGGTAGTGGCTACCAATATCTTCCAGATGTATATTTTCTGGGAACTTGTAGGTGCTTCATCCTATCTTTTGATCAGCTTTTACTATGAAAAACCTTCGGCTGTGGCTGCCGGTAAAAAAGCGTTTATTGTTACACGCTTTGCCGACCTGGGATTTTTGATTGGGATTTTACTCCTGTCATACACTACCGAAACATTTGATTTTATCACGTTAACAGATGTACATGGCACCGCTATATTGCAGGGAAGTGGCATAATGTTTATGGGATTAAGCACCATGACATGGTCATTGCTTTTCGTGTTTATGGGCGGTATGGGTAAATCAGCGATGTTTCCGCTCCACATTTGGTTACCTGATGCAATGGAAGGTCCGACACCTGTTTCGGCATTGATTCATGCTGCAACCATGGTTGTGGCAGGGGTTTATCTGGTTGCCCGTCTTTTTCCGGTTTATGCCATTTCGGCACCGCAAGGGCTGGAATTTGTAGCCTGGGTAGGAGGGTTTACCTCGCTTTTTGCAGCGGTGATTGCCTGTACGCAGATCGACATCAAGCGTATTCTGGCATTTTCAACCATGTCGCAAATTGGCTATATGATGTTGGCATTAGGCGTTTCAGGATATGGTGGCGAACATGGGCTGGGCTTTATGGCTTCGATGTTCCACCTCTTTACGCATGCTATGTTTAAAGCGTTATTGTTCCTTGGAGCCGGTGCTCTGATTCATGCTGTTCACAGTAATAACTTTACCGAAATGGGTGGATTAAGAAAATATATGCCAATTACGCATATTACTTTTTTAGTTGCATGCCTGACCATTGCCGGGATTCCTCCTTTTTCAGGATTTTTTAGTAAAGATGAAATTCTGGTGGCAGCATTCGAACACAATAAGATACTGTTCGCGATCGAATATATTGTGGCAGGTTTGACCGCATTTTACATGTTTCGCTTGTATTACAATGTGTTCTGGGGTAAAGAAACTCACTATCATCACACTCCGCACGAAGCACCTATGATTATGAGTGTTCCATTGATGATCCTCGCGTTTGCATCGGTATTTGCCGGATTTATTCCATTTTCAAAACTCGTTACTTCTGATGGAATCGCATTTGAAACTCATACCGAATGGATGGTTGCAATTCCTTCTGTATTGATTGCTGTACTTGGAATTGGTGTTGCAACGCTTTTCTACAAAAAGGAAACCGCTATGCCGCAACAAATGGCTGCCCGCTTTGGACGTTTTTACGTTTGGGCTTCCAATAAATTCTACTTTGATGAAATCTATCTATTTGTAACCAAGAGGATTATCTTTAGTTATATTTCCCGTCCAATTGCCTGGTTCGACCGTCACATAGTAGATGGTGCCATGAATGGAATTGCCTGGGTAACGAATTATGCATCCTACAGTATTCGTGGCTTACAATCGGGTCAGCTACAGAAGTATGGATTTGTATTTATCTCGGGTGTACTGGCACTGGTGTTGGTTTTCATTTACTTATGGACGATTTAACGATTTGAGCAATGAATATATTAACCTTACTCATTATCATACCGGTTATTACAGTAATAGCCATTATGTTTAGTAAAGATTTGAAGCAAGCCCGTGTGGTTTCGGCTATAGGTATGGGAATTCAACTGGGTGTTGCAATCTTTCTGATGTTTTCGTATCTGGCAGCACGAAAAGCCGGAGATACTACTGAAATGTTATTCTTTCAGGATGTTATGTGGTTTAAAAGTCTGAACATCCATTATACGATTGGAGTTGATGGAATTGCAGTTGCCATGATTCTGCTTACCGGAATTGTAATGTTTGCCGGAATTTTTGCTTCGTGGAATATGGAATTTCTTTCACGAGAGTTTTTTATTTCGCTGATTTTACTGGGAACAGGAGTGTTCGGATTTTTTATCTCCCTCGACCTGTTCACGATGTTCCTCTTTTACGAAGTTGCCGTTATCCCGATGTATCTGTTAATTGGTATTTGGGGGAGTGGCCCAAAAGAATATTCCGCGATGAAGCTTACCTTGATGCTGATGGGCGCATCTGCATTTTTACTGGTGGGAATTCTGGGAATTTACTTTAACTCGGCTCCGCAGGGAGGTGCACTTACCTTCAATATTATTGAGATTGCCAAAGTGCAGATTCCTGTGGAAGCACAGCGTTTGTTTTTTCCTTTAACCTTTGTAGGTTTTGGAGTTTTGGGAGCGTTGTTCCCGTTTCACACATGGTCGCCTGATGGTCATGCTTCAGCACCTACCGCCGTTTCCATGCTTCACGCAGGAGTATTGATGAAACTCGGGGGGTATGGATGTTTCCGCGTGGCAATGTATCTGATGCCCGAAGCCGCCAATGAAATGGCCTGGATATTCATTATTCTTACTTCTATCAGTGTGGTGTATGGTGCATTTGGTGCGATTGTTCAAAAAGACCTTAAATATATTAATGCTTACTCATCGGTGAGCCATTGTGGCCTGGTAATCTTTGCCTTACTCATGATGAACAAAACCTCAATGGATGGCGCAATTTTACAGATGATTTCACACGGTTTGATGACAGCACTTTTCTTTGCTCTGATCGGGATGATTTATGGACGTACTCATACCCGTAACATTAACGAAATGGGTGGATTGATGCGTGTAATTCCCTTCTTGTCTGTATGTTATGTAATCGCAGGTTTGGCTTCGTTAGGTCTTCCGGGATTAAGCGGATTTGTGGCAGAAATGACGGTATTTGTAGGCTCATTCCAACATGCTGATACATTCCACAGAGTGGTTACCGTTATTGTATGTTCTTCTATCGTAATCACAGCGGTTTATATTCTCAGAGTGGTGGGTAAAATTCTTTTAGGTCCTATTATTGATGAACATCATCAGCATCTTACCGATGCAACCTGGACTGAAAAAATTTCAACCGTTACACTTATCCTTGCTATTGCAGCGATCGGGATTGCTCCGTTATGGCTCTCAAATATTATCAGTGATAGCCTTACTCCAATTATCGACCGTTTAACATTGTTAGGTCACTAATCCACTAAGTAAAAACGAAAAAGAGAAAACACGATGAATATAGAAAACCTATTTTTAATGCGGCACGAACTACTTCTGATTGCGTTTGCAATGGTAGTTTTGTTTCTCGAGGTAAGCTGGGGTACGAAAAGTAAAACGCCTATCATCAACATATCAATCATACTGTTTGGGATCATTACTCTCATTGGATTTGTTCCGGCTGAAACCGGATCGCTCTTTGGCGGTTCTTTTGTGTTGGATAACATCCGTATTATGATGAAAAATGTGCTGAATATCGGCGTGTTTATCATTTTGTTGCAAGCTTCGTACTGGCTGAGAACGGACGATCTTAAAACGCGTATCAGCGAGTTTGTAATTCTGATGATTTCTACCCTTATCGGGATGAACTTTATGATTTCATCAGGAGATTTTCTGATGTTTTACCTGGGTCTTGAACTGGCAACAATTCCTATTGCGGCGCTTGCTGCTTACGACCGTTTACGGAATCGTTCGGGAGAAGCAGGGATTAAGCTGATTTTGATGTCGGCACTTTCGTCCGGTATTTTGCTGTATGGTTTATCCATGATTTATGGTACTACCGGTTCCATTTATTTTGATGAGGTAGCAACCCGTATCAGCGGAAATGGTTTGCAAACGATGGCATTCCTTTTCTTCTTTGCAGGAATGGGCTTCAAGATTGCAATTGTACCTTTCCATCTCTGGACTGCCGATGTGTACGAAGGAGCCCCTGTAAGTGTAACTTCTTATCTTTCGGTGATATCGAAAGGTGCGGCAATCTTTATTTTCACCATTGTGATGTTTACTGTCTTCAAAAACCTTGCGGCTATTTGGCACAATGTATTGTATGCATCTATCTTGCTTACCATCACGGTAGGTAACCTGTTTGCATTGCGTCAGCAAAACCTGAAACGTTTTCTTGCGTTCTCATCTATTTCGCAGGCAGGCTTCCTGTTGTTGGGTGTGATTGGCGGAAATCAGATGGGGATGGCTTCTATCGTATTTTATGTATTGGTGTATATCTTTTCAAATCTTGCAGCTTTTGGAGTTGTTGGCGCAATTTCGAATATAACCGGAAAAGAAAATATTGACGATTACAACGGTTTGTATCATACCAATCCGAAACTGAGTTTGGTAATGCTGATCGGTTTATTTTCTTTAGCAGGTATTCCACCCGTTGCAGGTTTCTTTGGTAAGTTTTTTCTCTTCATGGCTGCTGCCGAAAAAGGTTTGTACATACTGGTATTACTGGCCGTTATTAACACCATCATCTCACTTTACTACTACTTATTAGTGGTAAGAGCTATGTTTTTAGTGAAGTCGGATACTGCAATTCCTCATTTTAAGAATGATACTACTACCCGCATTAGCTTATTGCTTTGTGTAGCAGGTATTTTTGTACTGGGTTTGGCAAGTTTCTTCTTCGAATACATCAGAGAGTTAAGTTTTGGAATGTAACCTTAAAACGCACAGATCATGTCATCCATCTTAAAAGGAAAACATATTATAGCAGAAGTGAATGGCGAACGTTGCACCATTGTAGAAACAGGTGTAAACAAGGCTCGTATGCAGTTTTTGAAAGACCTGCTGGAATTTAACCATTACAAGGTTTATACAGAACCCAAAACCGACGACAAAGGCGAAAGTTTTACGGTAGCTGTAACGGATTTACTCTTTAACCCTGTGATTGCTATTTACGAAAGCAAACTCAGAACCAAAGAAGGGAAAGTAGTTACTCCTGCATACTGGAAGCAGGAAACCACGCTGATTGATTCCAGATACTGGGTTGTACGCCGTCGCTTGAAAGAGTAACACCGAAAATCTACAGATATTGAAAGCCGGAAAACGGAAGAACCTCTTCGTGTTTTCCGGCTTCGCTTTTAAAACACATCTGATTTTAGTTCATTTTGCCTCTTTTTATTCATAAAAAACGGCAATCGTGATTGAACTGCCGTTTTTACTGTATTTCCGGATATCCGGAAGGTTTCTATGTAAACTCCTTTACACGCTAAGCCGGATTACTCAGGGCTTGGGATGTTATTTCAAAATCAAATCTTCGGGTACATTGTTTTCTTTTCTGACAAGTTTGTATTTGTCAAAATCTAATGGCCCTAAAATTAGTTTCTTTTTATGTATAATTATCCAATAATAAAACTCCTTATCACCTCTGTCGTATTTGTAATCTTTGTCGTATAGTGGGTCTTGTGGTAATTTGGGTTTTTGCTTCGCTATAATAAAATCATCATCAAAATCATACGCAACAACATTGGCAGGGATTTCTCTACCATTAGGATTGGGTTTTTCATTGTAAATATCATTTAATTCATCACCCTCATGTCGATAATAATACCCATTGCCTAAACTCTTAGTATAATCACTACTACAACTTAGTATTATCAGTGTGAGAAATAAAACCGCTGATAAATAAAATTTGATTGTTTTCATTGTTATTATTTTATCCAAGGAAATAATGGTTTCAATGTTTTACTGCCATAAATATTTATTTCAAATGGAGTTCCTTTCCCCGCTAAGCACGCTAAAAGCTATCTAATAGATCTATTAAACTTTATTTTATAATCGTGCTTTATATGAGTTGAGTTGAAATTTTTTACCTTATTATGAATATTCTTTTCAATAACTCCGAGTATTATTAATGGAATTAAAATTCCAACAGGAAGTATAAATAAAGTAATAATCCCTTTAATAGCATAAGGATAAAGGAAATATGTAAAAAAAAGAACACAGAGTAGTAATATGACACGCCATAAAATTATTAACTTTGACGGGGATGCTTTAATTCTATCAATATATAATCACAAAAACGAAATGTACACCTTTTGCAAAACGAAATGTACATAATGAATCACACGCACACAAAAAATGCGTACATAACATTATGTACGCATTTTTTAATTAATGGAATAAGACTATTGTATTTTATACGACATTGCAAAACAAAGCGTGTAATTAACGTCAACTAAACCTGTTTCAAGCAATGTAACACCACCTCCGGTATTAATCGATATAACAGTTGGTTTATTATTGAGAACTGCAGGAATTATTAAATTTCGAGTAGGTCTGTAGATTAAAGGCAGCACAAATAAAGAAATATTTGGATTAGCGGTAACAGATGTTATTTTTCCGCTTAAATGAACAGTATTAAACAAGTCACGCTTGATCTGAAGAGGTGTATTAAATGAAGTATCCCCCTGAGCCCAGTCATGATTAATTCCTGTTATATTTTGAAATGCTTCTTCTTTTGCAGTTATTTTAGCCGCGATGCGTTCATGTATAGTTGGAGCATTGTAAGGCATATAATTAGGAAATGCAGCAGTATTAAGAACTGCTAACGCTAGTATCTTCTCTTCGTATATGCTTTGAGATGTTCCATTTTCAAATACAACGTCTCCAGCTGTGTCAAAAATGGTTAATTCATCCCATGCGATTGCATAACTTGCAGGGATTACAGTTGCAGTTATAATACTTCCTGCCGGAACCCGGTAAATTACACCTCCCTTGCATATATAACCTTCCGTCCAACTATAGTTTGGATGATTGGCTGTAATTACACATCCTGCTAAAATGAAACTTTCCTGGCCTGATACACCCCAAGCACTTATTAATGCATAAAATCCTTCACGGATAGCTTGATCAGCATATCTGAAATGCTCTGCAAAAAATAGTAATCCCCCGTTTAATTCTGTCTTTAATCTTTTCATCTCAATATTCTTCTATATTGAAGCGGATGCCCGCAAACTTAAATTTATTAACTAAAGCTCTCATTTCAGTAAATTGTTGGGTTGTTAAAAACCCGTACACATTACTAGGTATCATAATTATAAAATCCTGAGGTTGTAATACCTCTGATTCATTATATAATATTAAAGCTTCTGCACTTGATTCAGTACTATTATATAATGCAGCTGTTTCAATTCCTTCAGAGCTGTTATATATAGCAAAAACATCAATAGGCGGTGTATCTTCAATATATATGCCTCTGTCATCAGGGTCATATATATCGTTCAATATTTTCTCTAAGTATATAACCTGAAAAGTATGATTTACAAAATAATCACACTCAGCTCTATAGCTAGTAAAATCACTATGAAGTTGAAGAATTGGGGAAATCAAAGCCTTTATCCACGCAAGTAATTTTGTTTTGCACAATTTTGCAGGTACATTCTGCTTTATTAATTCTATAAAATCGACATTAAACATTAGGCGTCATATTTAATGTTAAGTCATTAAGCTTGAAATAACCCGAAACGGCTTCATAATTTTGTAGTAATATAGCATTCCACGCGCTTGATGTTCCTACCTGAACTTCAAGTGAATAAATTGTAACGTCGATTACACCTGCTACAGCCTGTATAGCATCCATAAGCTTTGTTTTATTCAATTTACCACCGTAAACGATTGCTGCTATATAATCATTTACAGCATTTTTAATTACCTCAGTTCCATCTGTTATAAGCGTTCCGGATGATGTTAATATCAACGAATCGTATACGACATTTAGCGAAACATTCAATTTATCTGCGGAAATTGAAGAAACTATTACAGAAATTCCTGGCGGCTTTATTTTCAATGCATAATTTTGAAAACTTACTAATTCTTGCGTTGTAAGTGGTGTTGCTATATTATTTACAAGTTTTGCAACTTTTATACGCACCTTGCTATTATTCTCAGTAACCGCAACTCTATTAATTAATCGTATAATGTATCGATATCTGTCCAGGTGATTTCTTTCCCGACCAAGTATATAAGAGTTGGCTGATTAAGAGTTGCAGGAAGTGTTTTGTAAAAATCGTTGACACCATCGTGCAAAATCCCTTCAGATGTGTATAAACCTTGATTTAGTGCAGTCGCCTGTAGCAGGTGATTATTATATCCTGATAAATCAGTGATTTGTGACACGTAACTATACGAATCTTTCAAACATTGCCTGAAATCATATATTCCCCAACTGTTTCCGTCAAAAAATGGCGGTTTGCGGCGAGAAAATGGTACTCCTAATCCAACTCCTATTGCCATTTTTTATCTGATCAGTTTTATATTTGTTGCTGTTGTGGATGTTGCTTTAATTCGTTTGACAAGAATTGGCAATATTTCCTTCTTGTCAAGCGGAAGGGTAACACTATTTCCTGCTGCAGTTATTACTGCTACATCTCCCGCATTTCCTAAAACCATCACATATCCAAGCCCGGCGGCTAAATCGTCAGAATCGCTGGGTGTTACGTCATAAACTTCAGTAGCTACTAAACTGCGGACAGATGAAACATTTAATTCCTGAAAGTCAGCATCAATAAAAATCATCAAAGTGTCAGCAGCAGCATGGCCGGTTAAATCTGCATTCGGAAAATAAACCTCAATGTCATTATTTACCCGTTTAATATTTCCGGATTCTGGATGATTCCATAAAATTTTCGAGCGGGTAACATTAAAAATAAGCGTTGGACGTATTTTCACGTATTTTCGTGCGCCTACAATTATAACCTTTTTGTTTGCCGTGTCAAATGTATAACCGAGTCCTAAAGTTTCAATTTTTGCTTCCATATTACACAAGAGCATTTATTTCGTTAATCATTAAATCGCGGGTTGATCCTTGTATGAATGCAACAGCTATATATCCTCCCTCTGGTCCGTTGTAATCAAGCTGCATGCTTGATTTATTTGTGTCAATCAGTCGTGTTGATCCGGTTACAAGGTTAAACTTGTCATTGTCTATCGAATGATGTAATTCAAACATTCCGTCGGTAGCTGGATCTTCTCCCGAAAATTCGATCGTAATTCGGGCATGTGAGTGCTCTAATTTCACAGAATTACTGCGAAAATAACCTTCCTGAGCCGGACGGGGGGTTGTCAATAATTTTATCAGTGCCATATTTTCAATATATTGATGAACATACATTTATTTTTTCTTGATCATAATAATCAACAAGCTGCTGATTGATTATTTTCGTAGTATCAATTACTAGTTCGGTATCAACAGGTAACAAATCTGTTAAACTTGTGAGGTTATTATCGCTTATAAGCTGATAAACGCCTTCTACACTTCCGTAACACTGAAGTGCAATGTCAAACAATGTTTGTCCTGATTTTACCTTAATAGTTTGCATCGATGTTAATTTGTGTTTCAGTAATCGTAATTGCATTAACAGTTGCACCGTCAAGGCTTAATTGTTTGCGTATATGCTGACTAAATTCCTGCGTGCTTTCATCGTCAAGCAAGGAATCTTGTGCAGCTATTCCCGCGGTGGGGTTTTGCCTCCATTCACCGGGGGTCGATAGTAGCAGTAGTTCAATATGTTGCTGATCACTTTCGGCAATTACAAAGTCGCCGTTTTCGATCCGTAAATCACCGGCTTCATCCAGCAAAAAATCCTTAACCATGTTTCACCTCTTTGTTTTCCATATTAGTAAATTGAAGTGTCAGGCTTTGTACTGCTGAGTAAAACGACTGTGCAGCAGCCGGACCGTTCGCCGCTGAGCTGACCCCAACGGCGTTGAAACCGTTTTTAATTGCCGTTTCAAGATTCTTTAAATAATCTTTCACAGCCTCAAAGTTTTGCTCAAGCTCTGCAAGTTTTACTATTCCCCCAAAATTGTCGCCTCTTAAATCAATGCTTTCAACTTTGCTGCATTTAATGATATAATGAGCGTTAGTGCTATTTTGAATTGTCGCAACCAATACGGTAGAATTAACTTGCGGGTAAATTACGAAGTCATTATTTCCGGAACCGTCGGCGGCAAGTCTGACATCAAACAATTCTGTTTTATCAACGTCAAACAGCCTGCAGAGTGCAGTTTGTTTTACTTTATTAACTGAAATAACAGTTGCAACCTGCGCGGTTTCAGGAATCAATCCCTCAACTAACTGTATGATTGCTTTGCGTAAATCGTCCGGACTCATCCTGCCCTCCTTCCTAGCGTTAATTCCCGACGAAAACCTCCCTGCCCGAATGTAGTGACAACTGTATCTATAAAATATCTGCCGGTACGGCTGTTTCCATCGCGCTGATCTCTCAAATTTACAATCATAGTGTGTTGCGCAAAGGGAATGTCTAGCGTCGTCATAGAGCCTGAAAAGCCGTCGAATTTCATGCTTTTCAGCTTTTCGGTTGCTTGTCGCTTCAACTCTTCCTTTGTTTGTACGTTGTAAAAATGAAGCGTTGTACTGCTTCCGTCATCGTCACCGACTTCTGTTTCAATTGTAGTGTTATTTGGAAGTACTGAAATAGCTTTTACTTTTAGCCGAACCGAATCGGCAGTTTTGAATGTTAACGATGATTCGGGTAATACATTCAAATCAAGATCGTAGTTAATTGCCGGCAAGTTCACAATTGCCTGCTCTGAATAAGCAAGCCCGGCAAATAATTTGCCGTTTCGGAAGTAAATATCAAGTCCGTAAACATCTTTCAATTGTTCGAGTGCTTTCGCAGTTGTAACACCCGATTTCACATAAAAAGGTGATAACGTAATATCCGGGCATTCGGTTTGAATGCCTGGTACCATATATTTTAATAAACTTTCAAGCTTGATGCTTTCAAAGCTTTTAGCAGCAGGTTTCGAACGCTTAAGGTTGTATATTTCATCTTCGCAGCTAATAACAACCGGGCGCCCGGGCTGAACCTCTGAAACATAACCGGTAAATTCGGTTGTCAGATTTCCGTTATAACCGAGCCGGATTACGACTGTATCTTTTGCTTTGATGACTTTTGATAAATAATCGTTATGAAACTTATGCGGCAAAGTGATAGTTGCACGATCACCTAGTGTTTTGCGAGAACTTTCAATACGACATTCAGTTACATTTTTAAAAATGTATTTTCCGATTTCGATTTCACAAGTCAGTGCATAACTCATCAGAATCCCTCCTTTAACATTAGTTCAACAGGTCTGTCTGAAACACAGTTGAGTGTATAAGGCTGATAGCTTTGAGCGCCTTCTTCCCCTTGAAAATTCCACGATTCTATAACTAACTCATGTATATCGAAGATAGCAAGCAGTTTATTTACAACCTTTACAGAGCCCTGTTTTTCGCAAAGCTGCTTAATTGAAGTGATCGTCTGATATGGGTAATTCTCATCTGTTTCATTGATTGCATATTTACGATGAATATTGTACTATAGCTAACATGACAACGACGAATCAAACCGTAATTGGTAGCTTTGAATTTATCGAATTACCTGAATTTTTGACCGGTAAAGTGCTGGCGAAGGTAGATACAGGCGCCTATTCGGGCGCAATTCATGCGAAAGATATCCGACTGTCTGGCGACGGAACGCGCCTGTTTTTTCGGATGTGTGGGCGGAAAAAGGTGCAGTCTACTGCGCAGTTTACCGTGGCGACGGTTCGATCAGCGCTCGG
>Ga0209639_1000897_pt1 | contig 35536 bp, 30 predicted proteins | sample EPASupsiteHSE605_FD_187268 | JGI IMG/M metagenome (GOLD analysis project Ga0209639, IMG submission 187268) | Bioremediated contaminated groundwater from EPA Superfund site, New Mexico - Sample HSE6-05 (SPAdes) (version 2) | ecosystem: Environmental > Aquatic > Deep subsurface > Groundwater >... | reverse complement strand
ATTGGCAGAAGCCATGATTTATAATACCGGGGTGATCAAGAGGATGGGAAAGGTAGATGACGGTAATACGGTAGCCGACTTCCTGCCTGAAGAAATTAAGAAGAAAATAACCATTAGTACGGCTCTGGTTCCCTGTGAACACAACAACTGCAAAATTAACGTACTTGATACGCCTGGATATGCTGACTTCTATTTTGAGGTGTGCGGAGCATTACAAGTAGTTGATAGTATGTTATTAATGTTTTCCGCTACCGCAGGGGTTGAAGTTCAGACTCAAATAATATGGGACGAGAATCCTGATATTCCGAAAATAGCCTTTATAAATAAAATGGATCGTGAAAATGCTGACTTCAATAAAGTGTTAGGTCAAATAAAATCTACTTTTACCGACAGCGTAGTTCCTCTGCAGCTGCCTATTGGAGCAGAGGATAGCTTTAAAGGAGTAGTAGATTTACTTAAAATGAAAGCTTATCTATTTGAGGCAGGGACTGGCAAAATGACTATAGCTGATATTCCTGCGGATATGATGGATGATGTTGAAATGTATAAAATGGAACTAATCGAAGCAGCCGCCGAAGCCAATGATGAACTACTGACTAGATATCTTGAAGGGGAAGAACTAAGCGATGATGAAATACTGCAGGGAGTCAAGGAAGCAGCTTCTTCTGGATCGGCAGTATTTGTATTCTGCGGTTCTACGCTTAGAAATATGGGTATACAACCCCTTATGGATTTTATCGCGGAATGTTCTCCAACACCGGAGCGTAATCGCATGGTGAAAGATAAGGATATAGAAAAATTACCCCTAAGTGCCCAAGTATTCAAAACTATAGCAGATCCCTATATAGGACGATTAACAATGTTCCGCATTTTTACCGGTAAGATGAAGGCAGACAGTGTTATTTATAATGCCAGCAAAGAGAAAGATGAAAAGATAACGCAGCTTTTGGTGATGACTGGTAAGGAACAGGCATCTGTACCTGAATTGAATGCCGGTGATATTGCTGCTGTTGCTAAACTTGCAGTTACCAACACTTCGGATACTCTTACGGTGAAAGCTAACCCAGTGCTTATAGATCCTATAGAATTTCCCAGACCTACTCTCAGTATGGCCATTGAGCCCAAGAGCAAAGGGGATGAAGATAAGCTCAGTGGAGCTTTACAGAGATTAATGGAAGAAGATCCAACCATCACTGTAGAAAAGAATGCTGAAACCCACCAAACAATAATGAGAACCATGGGTGATACCCATATGGATATTATAACGGACAAGCTATCCCGTAAATTTGGAGTTGACGTTATTACTAAGGAAATGAGAATACCCTATAGGGAAACCATTAAAACTACCGTACAGGTAGAAGGTAAACACAAAAAGCAGAGTGGAGGTCATGGTCAATATGGCCACGTCTGGATAAAGTTCGAACCTAATGATGAAGAGGACTTCAAATTTGAAGAAAACGTATTCGGCGGAGCGGTTCCACGCAACTACTTCCCCGCAGTAGAAAAAGGACTCTTAGAGGCTTTAGAAGAAGGCGTGTTAGCAGGATACCCGGTTACCAGATTAAAAGCTACCCTGTATGATGGCTCATATCACAGCGTGGATTCATCGGAAATGGCATTTAAAATGGCAGCTAAGCTAGCTTTCAAAAAGGGAGTAGAAACCGCCAAACCAGTTCTGTTGGAACCGATCGTAAACGTCGAGGTTGAAATACCCGATGCCTACATGGGAGATATAATAGGAGACCTGAACAGTAAGAGAGGCAGAGTAATGGGTATGGAACCATCCGGGAAAAAACAGATTGTTAAAGCCCAGGTTCCACTTGCGGAAATGAGCCGGTACACTATCGACCTAAAATCTATTACCCAAGGACGAGGTAAGTTCCGGATGGAAATGGACCATTATGAAGAGGTGCCAGCCCAGGATGCAGAGAAGATAGTAGCTAAAGCCAAACAGGATAAAGAAGACAAAGAGAAATAGAAACAAGAAAAGAGGGTTTAAAAACCCTCTTTTTGATAATTATTATCTCTAAGCTCAGGGAGGAACCTAATGATTGGCAGTATATCTCAGATAGTTGATTACTTCAGTAATTCGGTCTTACAATGGATCGCTGTGCCTATATCTATATTCCTGGTTTTTTGGATATTAAGCATTATATTTAGCCGATACCTATTGCCCATTATGTTACGCACTATATCCGGAAACGGTACCAATATTGATAACAAAATATTTATTGCTTATGAAAAACCAATACGGGCTTTGCTTTTTACTTTGGGAGTTTATCTTGCCCTTAGGTATTTTCCGCTGTCACAAGCTCAGGATATATTCTTATCTCAGTGTTTTCGCTCAATTATCATTATAATATTAGCATGGGGAGCTAATGTTATGGCCGGGACTGATTCGATCTTATCAGATGAATTTAAAGAAAAGCTCAAACTGGATAGTATTCTAATTCCCTTTTTCTCAAAAATAGTTAAATTCATTATCTGGGCCATGGCTATAGTTTTAGTAGCTCATGAATGGAATTATGATGTGAATGGATTTATTGCTGGTTTGGGTCTGGGAGGACTAGCCTTCGCTCTGGCTGCTAAAGATGCACTGGCTAATATATTCGGTGGAATTGTAATCATAATGGAAAAACCCTTCTCCATTGGCGATTGGGTACAGATACCCGACGTGGAAGGAATCGTTGAAGGAATCTCCTTTCGCAGTACTCGCTTAAGAACCTTTGATCAGGCACTAGTTATTGTTCCTAATTCTACTCTGGCCAATCAAGCAATTACCAACTATTCTCGCATGGGAAAACGTCGAATAAGATTTTTACTGGGCATTGAATACAGTACCCCGCGCGAAAAAATAGAAAAATGTGTGGTGGAAATAAGAAAAATGCTAAATGAGCATCCCGATATACACCCCCAAACAATTCTGGTTAATTTTGAAACTTTTAATGAGAGCAGCCTTGATATAATGCTATACTTTTTTACCAATACTACCGACTGGGCTGAATACCTTACGACGAAAGAAAATGTTAATTTTAGAATTATGGATATATTGGAGAGGGAGAATGTCTCAGTGGCTTTCCCCAGCAGAACAATATATATTGAAAATACAAAGGCAAAATAAAATATCTGGAAGAGCTTCCCAAGTAGAGTTGAAAATACTAATGCTTACTTTTCTGTACATAATGTTAATAGAAAATACCTGAAACTGGTCATAAGGCCAGTTTTTTTTATTTGTTGGATAATTCACAGTTTTATCATAGTTTCTTCATAGTTTATTCTAATTATATTGTTATATTAAATAATAGAATACTTAAGATATTACTATAAGCAATACATAAGGAGGAAGTGTTCATATGAAACGTCAGGCTGCAAAATACTTAGTTGTTGCCCTAATAAGTTTTCTCGTAGGTGGGTGGTACTTTGTAAACCAACAGTCTAATCCGGCCAGTAATGCCGCAAATATTCAAACAGCTTATGCAGCTTCAAGTGAAACAAAAAGTGTGGCAGATGTAGTAGATTCAGTCGGACCTGCAGTTGTTTATATCGAAGCATCAGGCAGCTCTGCAAATAGTAGAGGTGGCTTTGGATTCTATGGCTGGAATATACCTCAGCAAATTGAAAATGCCACAGGAACCGGTTTTATAATTGATCCTAGCGGTTACATTATTACAAACCAGCACGTTGTAGATGGTGCCAAAGATATAAAAGTCACATTACAAGGTAAAGATAGTCCATTTACAGCAACAGTAGTCGGAGAGGATTATGAATTGGATTTAGCGGTATTGAAAATTAATGCAAGTAATCTCCCAACTATTCCAATGGGTGATTCAGATACAATGCGTCCCGGTGATCCGGTTATCGCTATAGGCAATCCATTAGGTCTGGATCATACCGTAACAACAGGGGTTGTATCGGCAAAGGGAAGACCTATAACCATTCAAGATCGAAATTATAAGAATCTTATTCAGACTGATGCAGCAATTAATCCCGGGAATAGCGGCGGCCCCCTTATAAACCTTCAAGGCCAGGTAATTGCTATAAATACAGCCATCAGTACTGATGGACAGGGCATAGGCTTTGCTATACCGATAAATACCGCTAAGAGCATTATGCAGGAGCTTATGACAACCGGCAAAGTGATTCGGCCCTACCTGGGCATAAGTATGGCAGATATAACCCCGGAGGCAGCATCTCAATTGCAGATTAGCCAAGATACAAAGGGTGTTGTAATTGCTAAAGTATTGACCAACAGTCCTGCAGCAGCTGCAGGAGTAAAATATATGGATGTTTTAGTTAGCATTGATGGCAATAAGGTTAGCAGTGGAACAGAGGTTCAGGATTACATCCAGAAACAGAAGGTAGGTCAAAAAGTTAACTTAGGTATTTTACGTAATAACCAGTCAATTACTATCTCTGTTACCTTGAAGGAACAACCATAATGTACCAAAAGGGATACCGCCCACTCTAGCGAAGTTAAATAATATAGACTTAGCTTAAGTTCTAAATATAATATTTGAGGTTATGTATGAGAAAACGAAGTTTATTATTTGCAGGCATCGCGCTAATATCAATATTTATACTGATATTTTGGTACACAAATAAAAGCACGAGCCAATCGGAAAAATGTTATAAGGTTCTATTAAGTGATCAGACATGGTTTTATGTGCAGGACAAGACCGGCCTGGAAGAATTGTTGGAAGAATACAAAAATCAATACATAGGGAATATTGATAAGAACGCTCAAGTTAAGAGTATAGAATTTAAACCCAAGCTAGAAATAGTTGAAGAGAATAATAGCTCAAGTGAAGTAATTAATCTAGGAGAGGCCAAGAAAAAAATATATTCTAAGACTCAAGAAGCAGATTTCATTGAAGTAAAATCTGGGGACAGTATATGGAATATTGCAGCTAACAATAATATTTCAGTTGAAGAAATCCAGAAGCTTAATCCTCAGCTAGATAGGGAAATGAGGATTAAGCCAGGAGATAAGTTATGTGTAAGTGACGAAAAACCGGTTTTGGAAGTAGTCATACACTTGGAGAATACTGTAGTCGAAGATATACCTTTTGAAATTGAATATATTAAAGACTCATCTATGAGCGAGTCCCAAAAAAAGACTATATCTGAAGGTGTAAATGGAAAACAAGAGGTAACTTACGAAATTATTCTTGTAAATGGTGATGTATCGGAACAGAAGATAACCAATAAAAAGGTCATCGAACCACCTGTTCCTGGCAAAGTAAATGTTGGTACTATGAACGCAGCAGTCTCAAGAAGTGGAACAAGAGGTTTAAGCAGAGTCGTAACGGGTGGCAGGATAACCAGCCTATTCGGAAGTAGAATTCATCCAATAACAGGGGCTGAAATTTTCCATAAAGGCATTGATATTGGCGCTAATCAGGGTAATCCAATATTTGCCTATAATAGCGGCATAGTCAGCTATGCTGGCTGGAAAAGCGGTTACGGCAACTTTGTACAAATTGATCATGGCAATGGTTTAGTCACTAAATATGGTCATATGTCTGCAATATACATAACAGCAGGACAGAGAGTTCAGGCAGAGCAGAGAATTGGAGCCGTGGGATCAACCGGGGCTAGTACTGGGCCACACCTTCATTTTGAGGTAGTAGTTAATGGGGTAAATAAAAATCCGCAAAATTATCTTTAATCTGTACTAATAACAAACATCAGAGGAGCATTTATGTTTAAAAACTGTAATGCTCCTTTGTCTATTTGTATAATATTAGCGATTACTGCTTAGTCTAGGATTATTAAAATATTAATATCACCCAGCATAGACCAATTTCATAGATTCTTCATACAAATAGATTACAATAATATAAGTATAAATTTTCTATAATTGAGTCTTGATCTAACGTGCCTGAAGCCAGGCTAGTACTAAATTAATGAGGTGTATCCATGGGCAAAAATATAATTGTTGCTGATGATGAAGAACGAATGAGAAAATTGGTATGTGACTTTTTAAAAAAAGAAGGTCATGTTACTTTTGAGGCGCAAAATGGCAAACAAGCGTTAGATATTTTTACAGACCGACAAATAGATCTGCTTATTCTAGATGTAATGATGCCTGAATATGATGGGTGGGCCGTTTGCAGAGAAATACGAAAAAAGTCAATGGTGCCAATAATCATGTTAACGGCCAGAGGTGAAGAATCAGACGAGCTATTTGGATTTGATCTGGGAGCTGACGAGTATATATCAAAACCGTTTAGCCCTCGAGTCCTGGTTGCCAGGGTTCAGGCTTTGCTCAGAAGAGCCGAAAACAATAGTAATAGTCTCCCTCGCAGGTCGCTGGGCGGTTTGGAAATTGATGAAAACGCACATTATGTATCCGTAGATAACGAAGCCGTTGATCTGACGCCTAAAGAGTTTGAATTGCTGCTATATATGGCAGATCATACTGGCAGAGCACTTAGCCGTGAGCAAATATTGAATGCGGTTTGGAATTATGATTACTATGGAGATGTACGTACTGTTGACGCCCATATTAAAAATATTCGCGTCAAATTAGGGCCAAAAGGTGAATACATTAAAACAATACGCGGAGTTGGATATAGATTTGAGGTAACGTCATGAAAATATCTATTCAAACTCGATTGTTTATTACGGTCAGTCTTCTGATCGTGTTTTTTGTGGGCTTTTCCTGGCTTATGAATTCGAGTTATCTGGAAAAATACTATATATACCAAAATAAACGTCAGCTCATTTCAACTTCAGAAAATATCGATAAAATATACAATGGTAATGTCGAGGAACTTGCGTTGGAAATAGAAAAATTAGAGAGAATTTCCGGCTTAAACATACTCATCTTAAACGAGCATCTAGGAATGAAATATTACTCGCTGGAAATAGGAAATAATGGATTACCGGGAGCAGACTCCATTCAGCGCAAGCGTATTCGACAGCCTGATTCGTTAATACCAGTTGTTACTGCCTATCTGCCTGAGCTTCAATTGGGGAATAAAGTTGTTGTTGTCAGCCAGGATCCAACCTTACAAGGTGGCTTATTAAATGTAATATCCATGCTTAATAATGGTGACTATCTCTTATTGAGTACACCCTTGGTTTCACTTCAGGCCAGTGCTGCAATTGCTAACCGCTTTTTTCTTTTTACAGGCCTCTTAACCATTCTGATTGGCTGTTTGGCTGTATTTATATTTGCCAGGCGCTTTACCCGTCCTATTCTAGAGTTAAATACTATTGCGCAAAAAATGGCTGAACTAGATTTTACCCAAAAATACGTTTCTGATAGTGAAGACGAACTGGGAGAATTAGGGGAAAGCATAAACTCGTTATCTGATCAATTAGACAAATCTATTTCTGAACTCCAGGCTGCCAACCAAAAGCTTCAGGAAGATATTGAGCATGAACGCAGAATAGATGAAATGCGCAAGCAATTCATTTCTAACGTATCACACGAATTGAAAACACCCATTGCTTTGATCCAGGGTTATGCAGAGGGTTTAAAAGTGAATGTGGTGGAAGATGAGGACAATAAGAACTACTACTGTGATGTAATTACTGACGAGGCTGGAAAAATGAATAAAATGGTCAGGGAACTTCTTGACCTATCCCAGATGGAAGCCGGATATTTTTCCCTGGAAAAAGAAGTTTTCAATGTCTCAATGCTGGTTGATGAAGTACTCAGCAAATATGATCTCATTTTTAAAGAAAGACATATTTCTCCATTAAAAGAGGTAGCAGATAACTTATTTGTTAACGGGGATCGGGCTCGAATCGAACAGATATTTGTTAATTACCTTAATAATGCCATAAATCATGTGGATAATCGCAAAGAACTACGTGTAACTGCCGTAAGTCTGGATAATAAAGTTCGTATTTCGGTTATTAATACAGGTGTTCCCATTCCCGAAGAATTGCGTGATAAAATATTTACCAGCTTTTATAAGGTAGATAAAGCCCGAACCAGAGCTTACGGCGGAACTGGTCTGGGATTATCCATTGTGCGGGCCATAATGGAAATACATCAAAATGCATATGGATTTTTGAATAAAACAGATGGAGTAGAATTTTGGTTTGAATTAGACAAAATGGAACCGATTTAAATTAACTTTAAAACTTCATTAGTTCTTCACTAAACCTTCATGTTGCCAGGTGATACTAAAGACGTACCACGAAGAAGGTGGAATTTAAAAATTATCAGGAAAGAAGGGATCTAATGAGTAGAAATGAAATGACTATGAAGTTCCTGGGTGGACTATTGATTGGAGGTCTGTTACTGGGTGGAGGCAGTTTTGCTTTAGCCGGTAGTGATGAAGCGGCTGCAGAAAACCAAACCAACTCTGCCCTAAAAATTAATGGGCCCAAGATGCCAGGAATGCAAAAGATTAATTCTGAAGTTACCCAATCAGTTATCGAGTCTCTGGTATCAGCAGGCACTTTAACTCAAGCACAGGCTGATCAAATCCAGGCAAAGGAAAAGCAATTAGAGTCAGACCGAAAGGCCGAGATAGAAAAAATTAAGGCTATGACCCAAGAAGAACGTAAAGCTTATTGTCAGCAGAATAAGCCCCAAAGAATTGATCTCTTTACCCAGTTGGTTGCAGATGGTACCCTCACCCAAGAACAGGTAGATGCTATCAAAACAGCAACCCGTACAAAAATGCAGGAACAGATGCAGGAAAAGCTGAAAACAGCCTTAAGCGGACTGGTTGAAAAGAATGTCATAAGCAACGATCAATCAACCGCAATTTTAAATCAGCTGGAAACCTTCCAAGCTAGCCGTCAGGCTCAAATGGAATCTGTAAAAGATATGACAAAAGAACAGCGGCAAGAATATATGAAAGCAAATAGGCCCAATAAGATCAATCCTTTGGCTGAACTGGTTACTGCCGGTACGATTACCCAGGCACAGGCAGATGAAGTCTTAAAAGCAATTCCTTTTTCCAAGGGCAATAAGGGAATGCATCAGGGACGTGGCAATGGAGAAAGAGGCTTAAAGGGATTACGCCAGCAGGGTGTAAGGGAAAATAGTTAGCTAATTAAAAATCAAATATCAAATATATTAAAGTCACAAAGCAAGAGCCAACAAAGGGACGTTCTTTTTGTTGGCTCTTTTTATGCTTTGGTATAATTGTAGAAAATAAACAGGAGTAATGCTATGATGTGGCTACCAAGAGAGCTGAATGAAAGTGGATTTTTAGTACGTTATTTTCCGAGGTATCAACCGTTAGGATATACTTTGCAATGATGATGATTATTATTATTCAACACGGAAGACAATAAATCAGACAGATTTCTCGCCAACAAAGGGACGTTCTTTTTGTTGGCTCTTTTTATGCTTTGGTATAATTGTAGAAAATAAACAGGAGTAATGCTATGATGTGGCTACCAAGAGAGCTGAATGAAAGTGGATTTTTAGTACGTTATTTTCCGAGGTATCAACCGTTAGGATATACTTTGCAATGATGATGATTATTATTATTCAACACGGAAGACAATAAATCAGACAGATTTCTCGATTTACCGGTTAAGGGTTGATATTATTTTAGTCGTCAGCCAACAAAAAGAACGTCCCTTTGTTGGGTTAGAGAGGATGATTAGATTGGACAATGATACAATTCTGATTGTGGATGATGAAGAATTGATCAGGGATCTAATAAAGGAGTATATAAGTCTGGAGAACCTTAATGCCGACGAGGCTGTGGATGGCAGGGAAGCTTTAAAGCTATTTCAGCAAAATAATTATGCTTTGATTATTTTAGACGTTATGATGCCTAAAATGGATGGCTGGAGTGTATGCAGAGAAATACGCAAGACGTCCCAAGTTCCCATTATAATGTTAACAGCTCGGGGAGAAGAATATGACAAACTCTTAGCATTTGAATTAGGGGTCGACGATTATATAGTCAAGCCCTTCAGTCCTAAGGAACTTCTAGCTCGAATGAAAGCTATCATACGAAGAAGCACGGCAATTGGTGAACTTGGTGAGCGCTTCAGCATTGAAGGCTTAACGATTGAATTCGATTCAAGAAATGTCTATGTTGATCATAAACAGGTCAACCTGACTCCCAAAGAGTACGAACTGCTGGCTTTTTTAGCCCGTAATAACAATCGGGTATTTTCCCGTGAACAATTACTTGACTCGGTATGGGGATATGACTTCATTGGTGACAGCAGAACCATAGATACTCATGTAAAGATGTTGAGAGAAAGTCTGGGAATATATAGAAAGTTTATAGTAACTGTATGGGGGACAGGCTATAAATTCGAAACTGGGGGTAATAAATGAAAAGCATACGTTTCAAATTATGGGCGGGAATGATGACGCTGGTTCTGGTGGTATTAATCCTTCTATGGCTTTTTCAAATAGTATTTCTAGAGAATTTCTATACCCAAATGAGAATAGATGATCTCAAAGACAAGGCCATGTCAATTACAAAATTACTCGATGAGAATAAGCCTAAAGAATTCCAGAATAAAATGGATGCTTTAGCTTATGAGAATAACATGAGCATTGAATTACTGGACACGAAAGGCAGCTCTATGTACCTTGCGGGTTCATCCGGTGTGGGCGCTCAAATGCCGATGATGAGGAATGACAGCCGGGATCAGATTTATAAAACAGCTTTAGCAGGAGAAGAAGCTGCCGTATCTTTAACCCATCCAAGGTTTGGCAATAAATTCATATTGATAGGGCTGCCAATAAATACTGGCGGTAAATTATCTGGAGTTTTAATGATCAACTTTCCGATGGCACCGGTTGAGGACACTGCAGCCATACTGCAGCGGCAGCTATTATATATATCACTGATTCTTCTTGCCGCCGCGCTGCTTATTTCCTTTCTCCTAGCCCGCAGCTTTACCCGGCCTATAGTGGATATAAAAAAGGCCGCTGAGAAGATGGCCGCAGGGGATTTTTCCGCCCGAATAATAAACAGCAGACAAGATGAAATCGGCCAGCTGACCCAAACTATTAATTACCTGGGTCAGCAGCTTTCACAAATAGATCAGCTGCGTAAAGACTTGATTGCTAATGTATCTCATGAATTGCGGACGCCCTTAAGTTTGATCAGAGGATATGCCGAAACCCTGCGGGATGTAACTGGTAATACACCTGATAAACGGGAAAAGCAGCTGGGAATAATCATTGAAGAAACTGAACGCCTCAGTAGGGTAGTAGATGATATTCTACACCTTTCTCAACTGCAGTCGGGAAATATTGAATTAAATTTAAACTGCTTAGGGATAAACGATTTAGTTGACAATGTAGTTAAAAGATATGAATTATTGAGCAGGCAGACCGGTGTTGCAGTAATATTGGAGCATTCTGGTAAAGCTGAGGTAGAAGCTGATGGAGCCAGAGTGGAACAAGTATTATATAACTTGATTAATAATGCGTTTAACCATACTCCTGCCGGAGGAACAATAACCGTTAGAAATATTGATCTCTCTGAGAAAGTAAGGATTGAGGTTTCAGATACTGGAAGCGGAATACCCGAAGAAGAGATAACCCACATATGGGATAGATATTATAAAGCTGAAAGAACCGCTGCTAATAAGGTTGGAACCGGCCTGGGACTGGCAATAGTTAAAGCGTTGCTGGAAGCCCATGGGGCTGCTTATGGAGTAGAAAGTTCAAAGGATGTAATGACGACCTTCTGGTTTGAACTTAAAAAGCACGCCTTATAATTTTTCACCAATCTTTTTGGTTTCTATCATACTTCTATCACAATTGCTCCTTATAATCAAATCATAACCTTAACCGAATCAAAATACTTATAAGGAGTGGATAAAATGAAAAGGTTCAAGAAATTAGTCATGGTGTTTACAGTAATTGCTGTATTGGGAGCAGCCAGTGCGGTTTATGCCGCAACTACCAGTACACCTGCAGACATTGCTGCCGGATTGACCGGTAAGAGTGTAGAAGCATTAAGTCAGGAACGTTCAGAGGGTAAGACTTATGGTGCGATCGCCAATGAAGCAGGTAAACTTGAGGAATTCAAAACGCAGATGTTGGAACAGAAAAAAATAGTACTTGATCAACGGGTTGCCGATGGTAAACTCACACAAGAACAAGCCGATGCAATTTACAATAACATCAAGAATAATCAAGCTAACTGCGATGGAACCGGAAATGCCAGAATGGGCAGAAATGCTGGTTTAGGTATGGGACAAGGAAATGGAATGGGCAATGGACGAGGTGCTGGTGCTGGAGCAGGCATATGTAATGGTTCCGGCTTGGGAGCAGGCCAAGGTCTGAACAACTAAATAAATTATATGCAGTAGATCTTATCAGGAGAGTAAAAGCTCTCCTGATAATTTTTAAGGAGAGTTCGAAGTAGATGAGCAGTTGGATATACCAGGGTATAGTCTCGACGAAGCAAAAAATATATTACAGTGAAATTGGACATACACTTTAATTAAGCCTTTAAAATAGCATAAACCATAAAAAAACCGCGCTAAAATGCGCGGTTGATTTTTTTAGTGGCAGGGGAGAGAGGTCTCGAACCCCCAGCCCTCGGTTTTGGAGACCGATGCTCTGCCAATTGAGCTACTCCCCTAAGCTGTATTAACTCAGCAAAACAAATTGTATCATAAATGCCTGATCGGTTCAATATAATTATGCAGGTTGAATCGGAAGATATTTAATTGTATGCTGTAAATAGGTATTTTTATAGGAATAGGATTTATCCGGTCTATCAATAAAAAATGATTCAGGTGGTGAAAGTTAATGCAAAAAGCAAGAATATTAGTACTAATGGGAGGATATTCGGAAGAGCGAGAAGTTTCATTGAGAAGCGGTGCAGCTGTACTTAATGCGTTGAAAAATTTAGGCTATGATGCAGATGCTTTTGATCTAAAAGGTATTTCAGTACAGAAAATAGTAGAATTTAATCCTGATCTTGTCTTTCTAACATTACATGGTAAGGATGGGGAAGATGGAACCGTGCAGGGGTTACTGGAAATACTTCGTATACCCTATACTGGTTCAGGAGTTGCCAGCAGTGCTATAGGCATAAACAAGGTTTTGACCAAGAAAATGTTGATGTATGAAGGAATTCCGACCGCACCTTTTGTAATTCTTAAAAAGTACGATTACGTTTCTACGAAGTTAGATATACAATCATTGCTAAGCAATATCGGTATCCCTATGGTAATAAAGGCTGCTACTCAGGGCTCAAGTATTGGCACTTATATTATTAGAGAAGAGAGTAATATTCTTCAAGCTATAGAAGCAGCTTTTAATTATGATTCAGAGGTACTGGTGGAAAAATTTGTTGATGGAATTGAGGTTACCTCAACAGTTATTGGTAATGAGACCACTGAGGTATTACCCCTGATCGAAATAACCTCAGCCAATGATTTTTATGACTTTGAATCCAAATATACTCCAGGGATGTGCACCCACATTATTCCAGCCAGAGTTGATAAACATATACATGAGAAAATTGCTGATTTAAGCCAAAAAGTATATAAGTCCTTGGGATGCAGGGGATATGCCAGAGTAGACTTTATTATTGACAAAGAAAGGAATCCTTTTGTATTAGAGATCAACACTATCCCAGGTATGACAGAGATGAGTCTGGTACCAGATGCGGCCCGCGCTGCCGGTATAAACTTTGATGAATTGGTTGAAAAGATAGTAAGGCTAGGTCTGGAAACACCTTAAAAGCTATAATCAAATCATAATAATTTCGACAAATCCTTGGCATTTAACAAGAACAAGCATAAGTTTAGACAATAAGCTTATGCTTGTTCTGATAATTAACGACTGTTAAAAAGATGATAATTATCAGATTACTGAACTACCTGTAAGAATCTGTTATAATTAATTACAATAAATTATTTAGGGGATGAATTATGGACAAGCAAATGCAGGCCATAACAGAAAAGGTTCATAATAATGTTAGGTTGTCAAAAGATGATGGTATATTTTTATATAAATCCAGTGATTTAATTGCCATTGGAAGTCTGGCTCGTTATAAAAAGCTAAGAATGTCGGGTCAGCACATCTTTTTTAATGTCAACCAACATATAAACCTATCTAATATCTGTGTATCCAGATGTAAATTTTGCGCCTTTGGGGTTGATCATGATGACCAGAATTCTTATCTTATGAGTCCCAAGGAAGCGTTTGATTATGGTGCGCAAGCTGTTGATTACGGGATCACAGAATTTCACATTGTTAGCGCAATGCATCCAGATATGCCCTTTGACTATTATGTCCAAATAGTAAGAGATCTACATAATGCCTATCCTCACATTCACATACAAGCTTTTACTGCGGTAGAGATATATTACTTTTCACAGATTTCCGGTCTTACTATCAGGGAAGTGTTACAGGCCTTGAAAGATGTGGGCTTGGGCTCAATGCCAGGTGGGGGAGCAGAAATATTAAATGATGACCTAAGGCGTCAGCTATGTCCAAAGAAGGCTATGAGTCAGGAGTGGTTAGAGGTACATCGTACCGCTCATCAACTTGGAATTAAAACTAACTGTACCATGTTATTTGGACATGTTGAATCCATTGAGGATCGTATAGATCATTTTATCACTTTACGTAATTTACAGGATTCTGATCCAGGATTTCAAGCATTTATACCCTTGCCGTTTTTACCGGAAAATACCCATCTCGGTCATATAAAAAGGACTTCGGCAGTTGATGATATCAAGACCCTGGCGATATCAAGGCTAATGCTCGATAATATTGAACATATCAAGGCATTCTGGGTTATGCTGGGAATTGATATTGCCCAGATATCCTTTAACTTTGGTGCTGATGATTTTGATGGTACGGTTTTCGAGGAAAAAATTATGCATGCTGCCGGTGCCACAACTAAAATAGCTATTAGCAAGGAAGATATTATCGGACTTATAAAAGAAGCCGGATACATTCCAACAGAAAGAGATACACTGTACAATATATTGCAGGTTTATTAGGGTTTAATTTAGATCAGGTGGTGAAAGATTTGCGACCGCGAGTAGGACATATCCAATTTATCAATTGTTTTCCTTTATTTTATGGTCTTATTGAAAAGAAGTTTTTGCTGGAAGTAGACCTTATTAAAGGTAATCCGAGCGATCTAAACCGGATGCTGACTGATAATCTGCTTGACCTGGCTCCCATCCCTTCTATTGCCTATGCACGCAATTACCGGAATTATATTATTATGCCTGAAATCTCAATAAGCTGCGATGGTGATGTAAAAAGTATATATCTTTTTTCAAAAATACCTATTGATAAATTAGGCGGTAAAAAGATTGCTATGACAAACATTTCGGCTACGTCTCAGGCCTTGCTGCGTATTATTATGGCTAGAAAATATGGTCTTTCTCCTGAATACTTTTCATCTGCCCCTGAACTGGGCGCAATGTTAATGGAGGCTGATGCAGCTTTACTCATTGGTGATGATGCCTTACGGGCTAAGTATAACCAGGATCCACGCCTCTTCGTTTATGATCTTGGTCAGGAATGGAAAGATATGACCGGGCTGCCTATGGTTTTTTCAGTCTGGGCTATACGCAAGGACTTTGCAGAGAGAAATTTTGAACAGATTAAAATAATTAAAGACACTTTTGTTGAGTGTATGAATTACAGTCTGGAACATATCGAAGATGTAGCCTGGAAAGCGGCCCAATGGGAAGCATTTCCGGCCAGTTATTTAGTAGATTATTTCAACAGCTTGCGATTTGACTTTGATGAGAAAAAGCAGGAGGGCTTGATAGAATACTATAAAGAGGCACAAAAGATGGGGCTTATAGAAGAAGTTCCTCCGCTGGATATTATAGATATATAGGTTAGGATGATATTATGGATACCAGAAAGTTATTAGATGACATTGTTTCAGGACAACGTATGAACGAAAATGAATTCCTCGCTTTGTATAAAAGCGGGGATTTATTGGATATTGCAGAGGCTGCTAATCAGGTTCGTGATAAGAGATTCCCCAATAATATAATAACCTTTGTGATTGATAGGAACATAAATTACACCAATATATGTTCCTGTGCTTGTAAATTCTGTGCATTTTATAGAAAATCTGATGACGAGGATGCTTATGTTATTGATCAGGATACCCTTTTTGCTAAGGTAGAAGAAGCTATTGAATTAGGGGCTACTCAATTGATGATACAGGGCGGTCTCAATGATGCGCTCGGCATTGAGTTTTATGAAGATATGTTTCGCAGTATAAAATCCAGGTATGAGCTTACCATTCACTCCCTGACAGCACCCGAAATAGTTTTTATTGCCAAGCAATGTGGTTTATCTCTTCGTGAAACACTGCAGCGATTACAATCTGCGGGACTGGACTCTCTCCCCGGAGGGGGAGCCGAAGTACTTCATGATGATGTGCGTTCGCAGATTAGCCCTAACAAGATCAAAAGTGCTAAATGGCTGGAAGTGATGAAAATCGCTCATGAAATTGGGATGCATAGTACGGCTACTATGATGATGGGCAGTGTAGATACATTAGAACATCGTCTTCATCACTTACAAAAGGTGCGGGAACTACAGGATGAAACCGGGGGCTTTAGAGCGTTTATTGCCTGGACATACCAGCCTGGTAATAATGAACTTCTGGGGAGGAAAATATCAACCCTTCAATATTTAAAGTTTCTCGCCCTATCTCGGCTTTATCTTGATAATATTGACCACATTCAAGGTTCCTGGGTTACACAGGGTAAAAGAGTAGGACAAATTACCTTATTTTTTGGTGCAGATGACCTGGGAAGCATTATGATTGAGGAAAATGTGGTTCGCTCCGCAGGATTAACCTATAGGATGAAGAAGGAAGAAATGATAGGCTTAATAAACGAAGCTGGCAAAATTCCAGCCCAAAGAGATACTCAGTATAATATATTAAAAACCTACCTGCATGAATAGGAGGGTATCTAGATTTATGAATATTCCTCAATCTGACTTTGCATTAATTGGAGGCTCGAGCACCCTAAGTATCGATTTACCAGAAGAGATTAATCTGGATTATGTAGATGTTAAGAATACAGGTATGGTTTTTTCTACACCCTTTGGCATAAGCCCGGAATTTAAGTATATAGTTCTGAAAACGAATGAGGGTGACAAACGGGTAATAACCTGCAGGATGCATGGATGGAGGAGTGGTGTTAGCCGAGCTGACGCTTCCCGACAGGTTTTCTGGGTATTAAAAAATGCAGGTGTAAAGAAAGTTCTGGTTGAAGGCGGGGTAGGGGCGGTAAACCACTTGCTAAAACCGCGTGATCTGGTTATACCTCATGATTATATAGACTTTTCAGTACGGAAAGATGTGGGGCTAGAGGACCGGCATCTACTAATTATGAGAGATTCTATGTGCCCATATATAAGAAAGTTACTATACAAGGTTGGAGAAGAAAAATGGCGGGGGAGAGTGTTCGAACGAAGTATCTATGTAAATACGGATGGACGCCATTTTGAGAGCCCGGCAGAGATAAACATGTTCAAGATGGCAGGTGCGGACATTGTTGGACAGAGCCTGTGTCCTGAGGTGTACCTGGCACGAGAGATCGGAGCATGTTATGCCGGAGTTTATCTGGTGGTTAATTATGCGGAAGGAATTGTAGCCCCCTGGCAGCATCAGGAATTAGCCGAGATTTTTTATAGTGAAGGATATGAATTGGGTAAATTAATATTTGAGACCCTGCGTCAGCTGCCATTAATACAAGATTGCGAGTGTGCAGCTCTCAGGAAAGAAACATTATTAAAAGACGTCTATAAGGAGGATGCAGCAAATGGGGAATAAATCGAACGGAAGCTTCATAAAAATACTGATTATCCTAGGTGTTATAAGTATTACGTCTAGCATAGCCACATATTATATAGACTGGCTATGGTTCAAATCCCTAAATTTTGAAAGCGTTTTTACTACTACTCTGCTAAGTAAAGTCAGTCTGGTTGCTAGTGTTTTTATAATATCTTTCTTGTTTTTCTGGTTCAATCTATATATAACCAAGAGAAATGCGCGTCCGGAATTACACAGACCAAATAAGACTGAAGATGGCAGAGAAATAATTTATCTTAAACCCGAGATAACCTATTGGGCTCGTTTTCTACAGGGTAAGAATGCTAAATGGGTATTTGCTGCCATTAGCCTCCTGGGTGCTTTTATGGTAAGCGGCTCTATTGGGAACCAATGGATTGTTGTACAGCAGTTTATTCATCGGGTTCCTTTTGGTATTACCGACCCGATTTTCAACCGTGATCTGGGATTCTATTTTTTCAACCTGTCCTTTTACCATTTTGCCTATAGCGCTCTAATGCTAATATTAGTTTTTACTGTGGTAATGGTAGGACTTTTCTACTTGATAAATACTACGACTGAACTCTTCATGGTGGAGTGGAAGCAGTTTACCTTTGCAAAAAGCCATGTGGCTGTTTTAATTGCGGCTATATTTGCATTGAAAGCATGGGGATATAAGCTAGCTACTTATGATATTCTCTTCTCTGCCCATGGAATTGTTTATGGGGCTACCTATACTGATATCTATGCCCGTCTGCTAACCAACCGGGTACTTTTGGTAGTTGCATTATTGCTAGCGGTTTTGATTTTGGTTAATATTTTTATCAAAAGGTTTAGGTGGATATTATACAGTATCGGAGTTTGGCTTGTTCTGGTGGTGATTTTAGGAGGGGTCTATCCTACGGTTATCCAAAAATTTGTAGTACAGCCGAATGAATTCAATAAGGAAAAACCATATATTGAAGCCGCTATTAAATTTACCCGACAGGCTTATGAACTTGATAAAGTGGATAACAAGGAATTCAATATCAATTACAACCTTTCAATGAACGATATTAATAACAATAGCGATACTATTGAGAATATACGCTTATGGGACTGGCAGCCATTACAAGCAACTTATAAAAGCCTGCAAGAACTACGGCCTTATTATATTTTCAATGATGTCGATATAGATCGCTACGTTGTAGATGGTAAGTATAGACAGGTAATGCTTTCAGCCCGTGAAATGGAACAGGCCAATCTACAAGAAACGGCCAAAACCTGGGTAGCCCAGCGCCTAATGTATACTCACGGCTATGGTCTTGTTATGAGTCCCGTAACTGAGATTGCCCAAGAGGGATTTCCCCAGTTCTTTATTAAGGATATACCCCCTCAATTCACTACAGATATTAAGGTAAATCGACCGGAGATTTACTTTGGTGAAAAGGTTAGTGACTATGTCATTGTTGGGACCAACCAAAAAGAATTTGATTATCCCATGGGAAATGAAAATGTCTTTTCTCAATACCAGGGCAACAATGGTATTAAGGTTAACTCTTGGTCTCGACGCCTTCTTTTGAGCTGGGCCCTAAAGGATTATAAAATGATTCTTTCTTCCGATGTGAATAGTTCCAGTCAAATCCTGTTAAATCGTAATATTATGGATAGAGTTAAAAAAATAGCACCTTATTTAGTTTACGATAATGATCCATATATAGTAGTAAATACGGACGGCAAATTGTATTGGATGCTTGATGCATATACTTACTCTGATAAATACCCTTACTCACAACCTTATGATAACGCGGGTAACAACTATATACGAAATTCAGTGAAAGTAGTTTGTGATGCTTATACAGGTGAGATGAGTTTCTATGTTGCAGATACGTTAGATCCAATTATTCGATCATATCAGGCAATATTTCCCCAACTATATAAGCCCATGTCTGACATGCCAGACGGTATAAAGTCACACATAAGGTATCCGGAAGATCTATTTGCAATCCAAACTCAGATTTATAGCAGCTATCATATGAGCGACCCAGGTGTATTTTTCAGCAAAGAAGATAACTGGGTTGTACCTAATGAAACGGTCGGAGGTAAACAGCAACAGATTGAACCGTATTATCTTGTGATGCGTTTACCTGGTGAAAATAAGGCAGAATACGTTCTTATGCTGCCCTATACTCCCAATGGGAGACCCAATATGATAGCATGGATGTGCGCCCGCATGGATGGTGACAACTATGGTAAAAAATTAGTTTACAAATTCCCCAAACAAGAAACTGTTTATGGTCCGATGCAAATCGAATCACGTATTAATCAAGATACTGAAATATCACGTCAGCTTACCCTATGGGATCAAAAAGGCTCCAGTACTATAAGAGGAAACCTATTAGTTTTACCGATTAACAATTCTATTCTATATATTGAGCCACTCTACCTACAGGCCCAAACCAGTCAGATGCCCGAACTAAAAAGAATTATCGCCGTCTACGGTAATAAGGTGGTTATGGAAGAAACTTTAGACAAAGCATTAGCAGCGATATTTGGTGGTACAGGACAGCCAGCTGTAAATGTTCCTGTTACCCCTCCAACCGGAACAGGCACGGCTGTTAGTACTGTTCAAGAGCTATCTAAATTAGCCCGCCAATATTATGATCAAGCTAATGAAAGGCTTAAAGCAGGGGATTGGGCTGGATACGGCGATAATATCAATAAACTAAATGACACTATTCGACGTCTGGAAGAAATCGCCCAATAATAAAGAAGAAAAAGAGGCAAGGAGACGGTTCTTTGCCTCTTTTACCTTAAGGAGTGAGCTAAGAGTGCAATCGAAGACCATTAAAATAGTATGTCTTGGGGATAGTATAACCTGGGGATTTCCGTTTGGACCCGAGTATTCGTGGGTCAGAATGCTCGATAATGCTTTGACAGGTGAATTTATTAACCAAGGTATCAATGGCAACACTACGTCAGACATGCTCAAGCGGTTTGACCGTTCAGTTATACAAAACAATCCCACCCATGTAATAATAATGGGTGGGATAAATGACGTAATGTGCAGGGAAAGTTTTGATCGCATAACACTTAATCTTAAGGATATGGCAGAGAAGGCCCGGGACAGGGGAATAAAAGTAATATTTGGAACCCCTACCGCAGTTGATGAGCCTGAGATAGAAAGACTATTGCAAAGAATCCGTACCTGGATAAAGGATTATTCTCAGCAAAATAACATACGGGTTATAGATTTTGCCGGTGCATTTTTTGACAACAATGGTAATATGCGCCGCGAATTACTATTGCCTGATGGGGGGCATCCAACTAAAGAAGGATACCAAGCTATATATACACAAATTGATCTGAAGGTATTAGCTTAACTTATACCGTGGGTGGTACCTCTGAAGGCTGCAGAGGAGTTACGGTAACAAATGTTGTTTGCTCACTTCCAATTCGGTCAATTGACAGTTGTGCACTTGGCAATTCGCGGGCGTCACTATAACGAGCTACTATCGCTGCCAGCATACCCAAATCAACGTCATTACTATGTTTAAAGGAACGAATTAGGCCGAGCGGTCCAGGTCGATCGACTACCTTGAGCAGATAATCATCAACAACTGCTAATTTATCTAACCGTTCATTTTCGCTATGATTTCTGCCAACTACCAGCAGCAGGTCATCTCCGATATAAAAATGTCTCCCCAGTTTCAAAATCTCCATTTCATCACCTGAAGCCTCTGGTTTGATTGATAGAAGTTTGCGCAGTCGTTTGGAATAATTCTCCTGAGTGAGTAGACATCCTCCTGCGGGGGTTGGGTAATCTTTAATTCCATAATGATCTGCCAGCTGCATTTGGCGGCTTCGGCCCCTGCCGCTAATATCCAGAAGCTTGCTTCGGTCAACCCAGCCTTCAATTTCAGGTATTGTAGGGGGAAGGAGTTGTGCTGAAAGGGGTCTGAGGACGAGTCCCTTATAGCTAGATAGCTTTTCGACCACATTTAGAGAGGACTTATTCTGGCTCATGGGCCTTTCCCCTAAGACCTCACCGGTGAACAAAAAACTGGCCCCGATTTCCTGCATAAAATCACCGGCATTTTTTAACATGAATCCATGACAATCAATACAGGGATTAAAATTTTTACCATAACCATAAATGGGGTTCTTCAATACATCCATATATATTTTACTGATATCTATTTCGTGATATTCTATGCCCAAATCGCGTGCAGCTTTGCTAAACCGTTCATCAGCTCCAAAAAAAGGAGTCACAAAATTTACAGCCACCACTTCAATACCTTGATCCTTCATTAGGCAAACTGCCAGTTGTGAATCCAGACCACCGGAAAAAAGACTAATTGCTTTCAATACCGGTACACACTCCTTTCTCACGTAAATAATCCTGGTCATTCCATACACGTATACCATGTTGCTTTAGCAGTGCTGAGGTTACTCCATCCCCATTTATTAATTTACCGGTAAAGGTACCATCATATATCTTGCCATTACCACAGGATGGACTGCGGCTTTGAAGAATAGCTTCATCGGCACTAGCCTGGATTGCAATAAGCAAGGTTTCCTGAGCGCCTTTGAGCAAACTATCTGTAACATCTCTTCCATCGCGGGTTAATGCTCTAGCACGACCATCTATTACACCTATGCCAGTACCGCCTGCTATTTCACAAGCCGTCCTTGGAGTAGGTAAGCCCCCTAGTTGTTCTGGACAAACAGGAATTAACTCACCTTCTGATAATAAATCAAGAAAATATGGGTTTAAATTATTGCCGCCGTTATATTTACAATTTATGCCGCACAGGCAAGCACTAACAATCTTCAAAAAACACCAACCTCCAATCATACTATTCTATATTTAATTAGTTTTCATTTCAACCAGGTAGAATATTAGTAACTGTGAAATTCCTTTGGCGTCAGCATATACCTGTATAATGCTAGTGTTAGCTCTTTTTATCCGATTTTCTGCATATCAATAATTAGAGCTAGTTTGATAGAAGACATCGGGAGATTTTAATGCGGAATAAACATTTAATGTTTCAAGTTATAGCCATTTTAATTACGGGTATTCTGCTGCAAATGATGATATATTTTTATGAACCAAAGGTGGGAAGAGAAATAGATAGTTTTAAGGGAGTCTCGGTTTATTATAATGGTAAGGAATATGAGAAATGCTACGGTAAGAACTTCAGTAAAGATGGATATTATTATGGAGAGAAATGGCAGTGTGTGGAATACGTTAAGCGTTTCTATTATGAGGCAAAAGATCACAGTATGCCTGATGTTATGGGTAATGCTAAAGACTTCTTTGATCCTGCTGTACGCCATGGAAAATTGAATCATCGGCGGGGACTAGTACAGTATCGAAATGGTAGTGATGTCAAGCCTCAAGTTGATGACTTGATTGTATTTACGAATACCAAATATGGCCACGTTGCTATTATTACCGAGGTCGGCACAGATTGGATAGAAGTTATTCAACAAAATGTGCTGGGGCATGCCCGCCAAAAATTACGTCTTACGATAAAAAATGGTCATTACTATATCGGAACAACTAATGGTCCCGCCGGATGGCTTAGGAAGAAAGATTGATCATTAATTATATAGATATCCAGCCCTTTTGCAAAATTAAAAACAAAGGAACACCAGCCAAAAAACCGATGGCCGGATTTACAGCTACGCTTAGAACTACGACCACAGCAAAAACAAACATATCATTATTATCTTTAACCATAAGAGGTCTAATGAGATCTATACCACTGTAAAAAAGCATTCCACCCAATACGGCCTGGGGAATGATTTGCATCAATTGAACCAGCTAATTCGCCCTCTAAATTTTGATTATTTCTTAGTTTCAACAGTGAAGCCCCCAACCCCCGAATTTTGATAAAAGCCAACTGACACTCTTTTTGAATGTGATCAGACAACAGCTAATAGGGCTATTCTATAAGCACCGTATGTTTCCTTCTTTTCTAGGTCATATCTTCCCATTTAATTATCCAAGATATTCCCCGGAGTAGTAAAGGCACAATTTGCACACACCTTCTCGGCAGGTCATATCCTAGTGATAAGAGATTAAACATGGAGGTATAGTAATGGTCAGACTATTTACAGTAATGACAGCGAAAGATTCAAGATTAAGAAGTGATACTTTACAGATTAGCAACGAAGCATCTAAGGTACTAGGTTTGCAAGAAGGGGATAAAGTCACTCTTTTTGCAGGCAAATTATTCACACAACTTAAGGTTAATATTAACCCAAATAAATCTGATTTAAATATTGAATTTAACCCAACAGTGCTCAGACAATTACATCTATCAGATTCATACAAATATGGTATTAACAGTATAAACGACAGTTTTCACATCGGTCCGGTAATAGGAATCATGGCCAGTCATACCAACGATAAAAATCGTCCTTTTGGAAGCCAAAGTCATTTTTTCAGTGAGTTAATTAATTATGGGAGAGTTTTAGGAGAAATTTGTTTTGTTTTCAGCCCTGTAAGCATAAACTTTCAAAACAAAACCATATTAGGTTATACGAACGTAAATGGTTTTTGGAAGAAAGGGGTATTTCCAATCCCTGATGTTATTTACTCTCGTAATGCGGGAGATGGTTCCAGGCTAAAAATTAGAAGCAAACTGGAGGCCCTGGGATGCAAATTCATTAACCCTCCGCATATAGGGAGTAAATGGCAAACACACAAATACCTATCACATGATTTGTCACTTAGTAAATATTTGCCTGATACTCGAGTAATTACTAACTTCCAGCAAGTTAAACAGATGTTAGACGAATATGGCGTAGTGTATTTAAAGCCTATTAATGGCTCAAAGGGAAGAAATATAATTAAAGTTATCAAAAATAAGAATACCAGGTTATATGAATACCATTACCAGTTAAACTACCAGCCTCACCAAGGAACCGCTAATAATCTTAATACTCTGCAGCAAAGCCTGAAAAAGATTATGGGTAACCGGAGTTATATTGTTCAGCGGGGTATAAATCTATTAAAAGTAGATGGAAATATCGCTGACGTTAGAGTTCTGGTCCAAAAAGACCATACCGGGCAACCCCTCATAACAGGTAAGGCCTTTCGCATCGGCAAAAAAAGCTCTATTACCAGCAATATCTCTGGAGGCGGAACCGGTGAAAGGTTGCAGGTGGTATTAAAAAGGTGTTTTCCTGATATTCTTGTGAGAGAGAAAATTCTTCAAGATATAAACTGCCTCGCTTTAAAAGTAACCCAGGTTCTCGAAGAAAATACCTCGGCGATAGGCGAGCTAGGAATTGATATTGGGATAGATATAAAGGGAAAAGTATGGTTCATCGAAGCTAACCCTAAACCAGCCAGACGAGTTTTCAATCTGATTGGTGAAATGTCTACTCGTAAGATGTCTATTCAAAGGCCATTATTATATGCATACTTCCTGGCTGGCTTTAGCCAGGAACGGTAACTGCCTATGAATATAATTGGCCAGATATATTTAACAGATGCTCTAATAGCAAAACTAGATATGCCAATATCAACTGTGGTTAAAGTCAGAGTAGGTGTTAGAGTAGCCAAAAGCACGTTAGTTATAAAAAATGGCGGGTTAAACAGCTACATTCTGTCCCCTGAACTGGCTAAATTCTTGAATCTGAGCAGCAGAAAACAGATGCAGATACGTTATGATCATGAAAATGAGATAATTCATATTGGGCCCATTATTGGAATATTTACCAGCTATCTGCCAAACCAGCCGGATTTCGATCCGAAAAGTGTTCAAGCTGAGTTAATATTTCTTAGTAATATAGGTTTGAATCTGCCTGCTCAGTTTTATATCTTTACACCCAGTTCAATTAACTGGTCAAATATGACTGTCAAAGGGTTTGTATATCGTAAATTGAACAGGGAACAAGGAATCTGGGTATCATCAATTTTTCCTCTTCCTGATGTGGTATATGACCGCATTTCAACTCGCAGGGGTGAGGCACAAATTAGAATAAAGAATACCAAAAAAGAACTAATGAACTTACCTTATTTGAAGTATTTTAATCCCTCATTTCTTAACAAATGGAGGGTGCATAAACTGCTTATCAGCAATGAAGACCTGATCCCATATTTACCAGAAACAAAATTATTAAATATTAAAAATCTTAAGGAAATGACAATAAGGCATAGTACCCTTTTCCTAAAACCATGCAATGGAAGTCTGGGCAATGGGATAATAAAAGCAATGGTTGGAAAAGATGGCAGTTTGCATTATACGGTATATAAAAGAGGTAAGCACACGGGCTATGCCAAAAGCTCAGCTGAGCTTATGCGGAAAACTCGATTTACCAGGGAAGATAGGCCTTATATAGTTCAACAGGGCATTGATCTCGCTACTTATCAAAAATCACCATTTGACATACGTATTATATATCAGAAAAATGGCGAGAGTGAATGGCAAATAAGCAAAAAGTTTATTAGGGTTGCACCTCGGGGAAGTAGTATCTCCAACCTTAGCAGGGGAGGCACAGCAGAAACAAGTAAAAAAGTTATGGGTTCACTTCTTAATGGAAATGAAGAAATGATTGAAGCCAAAAACGAAGAATTGAAAAGTCTTTGCCATACTGTTGCAATCACTTTGGAAAACGCCAGCCAGAAGATTTATGGCGAATTAGGACTTGATATTGGAATTGATAGCGAGGGTAATTTGTGGTTAATTGAAGTCAATTCGAAGCCACGTAAAACAACAGAGACAGAGCTGTCTAAGGGAATTGTTCGCAATACCTTCAAACGACCACTTCAGTATGCAATTCATTTGGCAGGTTTTAGTAACTTAAAATAGCCATTATATTAGGTTGGGTAAAATTAAAACAGGCAAGTGGGCGACAAAATTAGTGTAAGAATAATTAGGACGAGTAAATCTCTTTCCGTGCCATTAACTCAAACAGAAAAACCTTAAATTTGAAGGGAAAAGGGAATAGTTGGCGAACTTAATAAACAGTATAAAGTAAGGTGGGACAAAACCACCTTACTTTTCAAATGGGAAGATATATTAATAATCTTTATTGTTATAAAGGGAGGTTGCACTATGGGTAATTTTAATAGAATTGGAGTACTAACCGGAGGTGGAGACTGCCCGGGTCTAAATGCTGTAATAAGAGCTGTTACCAAATCGGCTATAAGTAAGTATGACATGGAAGTTGTGGGGTTTCTGGATGGGTTCAAGGGATTGGTTGAGAATAATTACATCCATCTTGATCTAAAAGCAATTTCAGGCATAGGATACCGGGGTGGAACAATCTTAGGAAGCAGTAATCGTGACGATCCATTCAATTATCTAACCTTCAAAGATGGGCAGGAGTCGTTTTCTGACCAATCAGATCGTGCTATTACTCACCTTAATGACTTGGGGTTGGACGGACTAATTGTTATAGGGGGAGACGGAAGCCTACATATAGCTGATAAATTTTATGAAAAGGGAATTTGTATTGTAGCCGTTCCTAAAACCATTGACAACGATCTATCTGCTACTGATGTAACTTTTGGCTTCAATACTGCCGTAGACACAGCATCGGAGGCACTGGATCGTCTGCATACTACCGCAGAATCCCATCATCGTGTTATGATACTAGAAGTAATGGGAAGGTATGCGGGATGGATTGCCCTGCATGCAGGTATATCCGGAGGAGCACACGTAATTTTAATTCCTGAAATACCATATCAGATAGAGAGTATAACCAACAAAATCCGTCAGCGCCAATGGCATGATAAGAAGTTTAGTATTATTGTTGTGGCAGAAGGGGCTGCCCCTAAAGGCGGAGATTTAGTAGTTCAGAAACTTGTCCCAGAAAGCCATGATCCTATCAGATTGGGTGGCGTTGGCAATCAACTTGCACAAGAGATTGAGAAACTCATCCATACTGAAACCAGGGTAACAGTTCTAGGGCATTTACAAAGAGGAGGTTCCCCTATACCATATGATAGAATACTATCTGCCAGATATGGAGTTGCTGCGGTAGAGGCACTGGTGAGTGGCCAACATGGAACAATGGTTAGTCTGCAGGGTCAGAATATCGTTACCGTACCAATCAAAGAAGCTATAGAAGTATTAAAAAAGGTTGATCCAAGCAGTGATCTGGTAGAAGCAGCCAGAGCTATAGGTATTAGTTTTGGTGACAAGTAATGCTTAGTAACTAAACAGTAATAAAGGAGGATTAAAATCATGAATTATAGGCCTATAAAGGCTTATGGCTGTTGGCCGGGATTGTTGCTGGGACTATTAGTTTTTGCCTTTACCATATGGGGTATAGACTATTCATTGGATGATAGCGACCGTACGTTAAAAATAATGTTGTATGTACCCACCTATCTATTCCTAATGGTTTACGTTTATCTAATAATAGGTGTATTTAATCTAAGTTACAGAATAGAAAAGGACACTTTAGTAATAAACTGGGGTTTCTACAAAAAACGCATAAAATGGGACCAAATTAATGAAATTATTGAAGTTAAAGGTCGTGCTAATTTCTTCCCGCTTCTTGCTGTATCGTGGTCCGGCTACATGGTCGGCTTGTTTTGCGCGAAAGGGTTGGGAGCAATTAAGATGTATGCAACCTATACGCAAGATGGTTTTATCTATCTTAAGACACAAGAAGGCTTATTCGGAATTACCCCCGCAGATCACGCATTAATTACAATATTACTGGACAACACTGGCAAAACTCTGAAAACCGTAGATATGGATAAAATGTCCCCTGAAGAAAAGGGGGAAGGTATTCATGAAGATCGTTTTTTCAACTTATACTATAAATTAAATATAATCTTTTTAGGTATATTCGCTGGATATTTGGGGATTTTCTTTCCGGGTTCTGGAGCTCCCAAATTTCTAATATTATTACTGGTTTTAGCTATAGCTCTGTTTATATTTAATGCTTCTAATGCTAAAAAACTATACCAGTTTAGTTACCAGGGTGCCTACATAACTTTGTTAATAGGATTAGTTGTAACCGGGATATTTATAATATTGTCTATATCTGGGATTAGCTTGTAAATTTGCATAGGTAACAATAAAATATATTATGTAAACCATATTGGTCAGCAGGGTAGAAAGGATTGGATATAATGCAACTAGGACTCATTGGTATGCCCGGTGTTGGTAAAACCACATTATTTGAACTATTGACCGGAACCTATGATAAGGGCAACAACCAGGGTAAGACCAACACCGCGATTGCCCGGGTACCGGATAAGAGAATAGATTATTTATCTGGCGTTTTTAAACCCAAAAAGACTACTTATGCACAGCTTGAATTGATTGATATACCTGGTCTAATGCCGGGTGCGGAAAAAAGTGCCAGCCTTTTCCTGGATGCAATTCGTAAGGCTGATGCCTTATTACATGTAGTCAGGCTATTTGACAATGAATCTATACCCTATGTCTACGATAGTATTGATGCTATAAGAGATATTGAAACTATTAGTTATGAATTGCTACTTTCAGATCTGGATCTTATAGAGAAGAGAATCGAAAGGATTAATAAAAATAAAAAGAAAAATTTAATGCTAAAAGAATTAACCCTTCTAGAAAGATTCAGAGATGCGTTGGGTGATGAAAAACCAATTTCATCTGTTGAGATCGATGATTCGGAACAAGAAATAATGAGCACTTACCAATTTCTAACTAATAAACCCATGTTGATCTGTTTAAATCTGAATGAAAACGATATCAAAAATGGCGGTTATAATCAGCGAGATGAAATAGCTCGATATGGTCAAGAACAGCAACTCCCTATAGTTGAAGTTGCTGCGAGTATCGAAAGGGAAATAGCTGAATTAGAACCTGATGAAAAAGATTTATTTTTGGATGAACTGGGAATAACAGAAACCGGTCTGGTTAAGATAAGCCGTACTATGTACCAAAGGCTTGGTCTTATTTCTTTTTTCACAGTTGGAGAAGACGAAGTTAAAGCTTGGACCATTGAGAATGGTATGAATGCTCGTAAAGCAGCCAGCAAAATACACTCAGACATCGAAAGGGGTTTTATAAGGGCCGAAGTTGTTGATTACGATGTCTTTAAGGAACTAGGCAGTATGGCAGCCGTAAAAGAAAAAGGCTTATTTAGGTTAGAAGGTAAGGAATATATAGTTAAAGATGGAGAAATCGTTCATTTCCGTTTTAATGTATAAATACAAACAATTTATAAGTTGAGAACGGTTTAAACTAAATAGATTTACAAAAGGCTGATTCTAGAATCGGCCTTTTGTCTTGTCAATAACAACTTTTATCCAAGTTTATTGTATGGATAATTCTGCACTTACCTAATTAATATTTCATATCATGAACTATGAATAAAAAACTTAAAAATACTAAGAAAATTTCAGACTCCGATTATTCCGGAACAAATTTTAAAAAAGTAATTAAGAATAAAGTAATTGTAGGAGTTCTGACTACGCCCAAAAAGAGTGGCATTCATCCTCTGCCAGAAGGGAAAGACTCCAAGTTAAAAAGGGAGATGGTTGATGCGGCCACTGAAAAGGGTATATTTATGTACTTTTTCTATCCTCAGGATTTTAGCTGGGCCAAAGAGACAGTTATCGGCCATACTTGCAGCTATCCGAATAGTAAAAAAGGTGAATGGGTACGGGGGATGTTTCCCCTGCCCGATATTGTATATAACCGTTTAAGCTATAGAAAAAACGAATCCCAAAGAGAAGTTCAGGATTTATTGTTCAGGTTAGAAAATAATTCAAATATATATTTGTTTAATTCACGTTTTCTCAATAAATGGGAGGTTCATAATACCCTAAGCCACAATAGTTTATCTATAGATTTAGTTCCTGAAACCCAATTATTCAATAAAGATAATCTGGGTGGTCTACTTAATAAATACCCGGAACTATTTATAAAACCTACTAACAATAGTATAGGTAAAGGGATCATTAAAATAAAACATAAATTTGATGATTGCTATTTATTTCAACAGGCAGATTCTAAAACGAAATGGAATCGCTGTACATCAATAAATCAGTTGTACAGGAGTTTGAAATCAATAATAAATTATGAAGATAAATACATGATTCAAAAGGGTATTGATCTTGCAACATTCAATGGCAGGGTATTTGATCTAAGAACTGAGGTACAAAAAGATGGTAAGGGGAAATGGGTATTTACCGGGGTGGGAGTACGCATTGCAGCCAGGGGTAAATTTGTAACTCATGTGCCAAATGGTGGCTCAAAAGCTGATTATAATGAAATAATCAAAAGAGTCTTTGGTTATGCAATAAAGGAAGACCTGGATCGGCAGTTGATGAATATCAGTTCTATTATCCCTTATGTATTGGAAAAAAGCCTGGCTTTATCTCTAGGGATAATATCAATAGATATCGGTATAAATAAATCCGGAATTATGCAAGTAATCGAAGTAAATTCTAAACCAGCTAGTTTTGACGAGAATGATATACGAAAACGGCATCTGAGCAACTTAAATGAATATTTCTTATATTTAGTTAATAAATACGAGTAGCAGAGGGGATTAGTTATGTTTTTAGGTATTACTCACAAATCTAATAAGACAGCGTTAGATATATTGTCATACCTGGAAACAAAAGGAAATATCATCAACTGCCGTGAAGTGCGTATTGAGGAGTCTGTTTATTTAAATATTTTAGTCAAATGCGGGTTTTCTAACCAGAAGTATATTGTAAATAGTGCAAAGGCCATATCTAAGAGTTTAAATAGTCATTACGTAGAACAAATATTATATGTCAATGGAATAACATATAATGAATCCCCTGATGAATCTGTTTCTAGGACATACGAAGTACTAGTTTATGAACGATCAGCTATTTCAATCAAACAGAGAATACACGGGAAAATATCTAGCCCATATAAATACGTTGAAGAAGATCAATGTAAAAAGATCGTGGAATTAGCTAAACGAGTGATATATCTATTGTGTCTTGATTACGGTATGGTCAAAATCTCTGTAACAGGAAGGACAACAAATATAGTTACATCTATAAATACATCGCCAAGAATAAGAGACAAGGACTTCACTTCCTTGCTTCGGAAATTGGACAGGGTAATAGCATTTAATAATGATAGTACATTAAAGGAAGTGAAGATGGGAGCCGATCCCGAATTTATGATATCTAATTCCCGTAATGGGAAAATGATTCCTGCCTCACAGTTTTTCCCTCGTGACGGAGTAGTAGGGTGTGATAACATCAGAATGCCGAATCGCCAGAACCGACCAATAGCCGAACTTAGGCCTAAACCTGATTACTCGCCGCGGCAATTATTACTTAATATTAAAGAAGCATTACGCATGGCAAGTAAACTGACACCCTATAAGAATGTTAAGTTACTAGCCGGGAGCAGACCTTTTATTGGATATTCTATCGGTGGTCATATTCATTTTAGTAACGTGGATATTAACAATCATATTCTACGGGCTTTAGATAGTTATGTCGGACTGCCAATATTTCTGATTGAAAATCAAGTTACTGCTGTTAAGAGACGTAATAGATATGGATTTTTAGCAGACATTCGGGTGAAAGATTATGGTGGTTTCGAATATAGAACGCCAGGAAGCTGGCTGGTATCTCCGGAGATAGCCAGTGCTGTTCTATGTCTTGCTAAGATAGTTGCCAGCAACTATTTAAAATTGACGAGAAATTGTTTTATAACAGTCGAAGCTCAAAGAGCCTTTTATGAAGGCAATCAAGAATACTTAAGATTACTTTTTGACGATGTTTGGTCTGATATCCGAAAAACGGAAATGTATAATGACTTTAAAGAGGAACTGCAAATTATTAACGATATGGTTAATAAAGGTGCCATTTGGAATGAAAATGAAGATATACGAAAGACGTGGGACATAAATATCCAATCAAAGAAATACGCTGCTTCTAACACATCTGTTAATCAAAATTATAATGAAAATCCTGATCCGGTCAATAATGCCGGTTCATCTAGAGGACGTAATCAGACCAGGCGTGCTGCTATGACATCAACTCATAACAACACTTTAAGAAGCTCACCGACTGGGAATTCTTCTAGAAATAATAACCGGGGCCGAAGAAGTAGTAGATCTAATCGCGTGGCTACTTTTGGCCCCGTTAACTAATAATATTCTAACTTAACTTACTTCATATTAAGGTGACTCAATAACATATTTGCAGCTTTTAATTGATAATTAATTCTAGTAGATAACGGATCTCTCGAACAGGTTTCAAATATAAAGGTATTAACGCCGCAAACAACTGCAGCCGCTTTTGATAAACTGCCAGCTGTAGGATAACGAAGTAAGGTGAAGTCCTTATATGATGTTGAAATACCCTTATTTAAAGTATTTACGATACTAGTTGCTATAGTCTTTGTCTGGGTATCAGGATAATAAATGAGGGATTCTCCTACTGATGTAGAGGAAGTAATTCTCTGATAGTTGGCACCTTCATGCATATCCATCAGCCAATCCACATCGTAGCTCTTAACTATTTTAAAGATCTCTCTAGCCAGAGTACTATCAGAACTATCAGAAGCACTTGTTGGGAAGTCCCGGTTAAGGTCAGCACCGCCTATAGACCGAGTATGGGCGGCTACGGCCCTTTTGTTGGCCTGCGGAAGTACCAGAAGAATTCCTTTTTTAATAGTATAATTCCTTACTTGGTCAGCGGCTTTATAACCAGCTGTTTCGTTTCCATGGACTCCTCCGACAATCATAACCACTGGACCTGGTACTCCACTATTAATTACATATAAATTAGTGGCATATATTGTACCTTTGGCAACAACAACCGTTTTAACTGTCTGTGCTGCAGCTGTCTCGGCATGAGGAAGCATAAGTGTAGAAGAGATAATAAATATTCCTAAAATGAGCTTAAATAAGAAATTAGAACCCTGCCTTCTTACTTTTAACATTAAATATCATTCCTTTCCTAAATAAATTGCGATTAGAATAAAAGTAAGTTAAGACAAGATTCTACAATTATTTACATTATACCTGCTTATTTTTGCATGTAATTAATTCCACACTCCTCAGCCCTTTGTATATGGGCTATTCGTAGTTGATAATTTCATCTCTAAAACTAGTAACCTCACACTGATCTTCATATTGTTCCAAAGTATTTTTAATAGAATCGATTATTAAATTTGCACTTGAATATGAAGCACATGCGGCTGCATACCCGAGAGTGGAACGTTGCCAAAGATCATGAGAATCAACTTCGCAAATAGAAATGTTAAAGCGTTTCCTAATGCGGGCAATAATGCTTTGAATTGTCTGTCGCTTATCCTTTAAAGAGGATGAATAAGGAAGGTAAATATCTGCATTACCATATAAGACATACATATCAACACCTCCATAGTAAGAATAGTATCAGTATGATATACCAAAATTATTGCAACAGTGGGATAATTTATAAAATAAATTTAGGTTAGCACAAATGAAGGCATGTCTATAACGATAGGACGAAATTAGGCTGGACCGATTAATTAAGATATAATCGATTTCGTTATTAAAGTACTATTTTAACCATTTTCCCAACTTCCTATAATGAACATTATGTAAACTAGCAGAATTCCTCTACTACGAGCCACTTTAAACGATCTAGTTTACAAAATGTTCCCCCATTCCGAATAGCAAAATACTTGGCGAACAAACTAATTTGCAGAAATGTGATACTTAGTCAAGTATAAGAGCAAGAAACATGCCAAACTTTTCCCAGAAGGCTTGACTTGCTATCCTTATCTATCTAACAAGGGGTGCCCACGCGCCGAAGCGCTGCTTTTCGGCGCGGTAGTGCCCCCCCAAAAATGTTTTTTTTATTTGATGGATTTAAGAGATCAGGCAGTACTTCAAAAAAATGTTGTACGTTTACTTTCATGTTATCCTGCACGGGGTTTATTATGGCCCTCGCCGGGCAGGCATTTTGTTTATGCTAGTGCTATCAGAGTGCTTTTATTGCTAGGTGTTTTGGTATCTATGCAGATTGTCTTATTTATGGCCCTCGCCGGGCAGGCATTTTGTTTATACTAGTGCTATCAGAGTGCTTTTATTGCTAGGTGTTTTGGTATCTATGCAGATTGTCTTATTTATAGTCCTCGCCGGACAGGCATTATAAAAGTCACCGTTGCTCGGCGCATGCCAGAGGTACATTTCATGTACCTGGGTTTCTAGCATGGGTGCTATGCCACCGCTACAGTCAAGCCCAAGCCAGCAAAGCTGGTTCTGGTCAAAGTCATTACAATAGTCGCACGCGAAGCCATACAGAAACGAATAAGGGCCAGCCAAGGCGAAAGCTAGCCCCTACTCTATGAAATTGTCTTTAAGCGACGATAACACAACAAATAATATCAAGCAATACTAGCAGCATGATATCGTTTAACAGGAACGGCTCACCACCGACATGCTCTACAGCTAGTCAACATAATACCAATTCCACGAAGTGCCACCCCTTCCATTATTCGACAGAAAACTGCGAAATGAGGGCAAATCCCGGAATTGAACATTATGTAAACTAGCAGAAAGTATCGCTAATCCCTCAAATATTCCACTTGGCTAGTTTACAAAATGTTATTCAGTTCCCCTACTTCGCTGTCTTTTAATATAAACTGAGTCCAATGAAGTGAAACTGGTTTATTGTATATCCCTTTGTTATTTGGGAATAGTATAAAAAAACTTATGTTAATTACTCAAATTTCGCAGCATAAATCAGGCATCAAAGCCCTGATATACGAGGGCTGAGTAGCAATCCAATGCATAACTTGACATAAAATAGCTTGGGAAAATTCTTTTGATAAGTTTCCAAGCAAATTAGTGAAGAAAAA
>Ga0209639_1000896_pt1 | contig 35542 bp, 34 predicted proteins | sample EPASupsiteHSE605_FD_187268 | JGI IMG/M metagenome (GOLD analysis project Ga0209639, IMG submission 187268) | Bioremediated contaminated groundwater from EPA Superfund site, New Mexico - Sample HSE6-05 (SPAdes) (version 2) | ecosystem: Environmental > Aquatic > Deep subsurface > Groundwater >... | reverse complement strand
GTCAGTGGTGGAATAATCCACTCCAAAACTACAGATATAAACAACTATTATACACGTAGCCTTATCCAGTCATTATCACTGGTGGAAGTTAGTCTTACAAAGTGGAAGTTACCTTTTCAATTCACCCATCAATTGAATAAGCAAAGATTTCTAAAGCCTCGTATGATTATCCAAATTGGCTCCATGATGGTGGGAGGTTTGAAGCCGGATAGCTTTGATCATTTATTTGTTTCGGTTCAATCCTTTAACTCGAAAGATTTAACAGAAGTTACTCCCCCTGATTTCTATGATTATATTGTCATTGACGAATTTCATCACGCCGCCGCCCCATCCTACCAAGATCTTTTGGAGTATTATAAGCCGAAGGTGTTGCTCGGATGACAGCAACCCCTGAGAGAGCGGACGACCGAAGCATTTATACTTATTTTGAGGGCAGAGTTGCTGCCGAAATTCGCTTATGGGAAGCTATTGAACGGAAATTGCTCAGTCCCTTTCATTATTTTGGGGTAACGGATAATGTTGACCTTAGTCAGGTTCACTGGGTTGCCGGCAATTACGATGAACGGGAACTGGAGAACCTCTATGTGTTCGAAAAAGCCATTGCCGAAAAACGTGTTGGTTATATTATCAGCGCCCTGGAAAAGTATTGTCTGGAACCTGGGGAGATCATCGGAATTGGTTTTTGTTTAAATAAAAGACATGCTGAATTTATGGCTCAGGTTTTTAATAAAGCGGGGATTTCTTCAGAATTTCTGGTGGCGGAATCGGAGAGCGCTGTGAGGGATAATGTGAAGCGGCGACTGGTAACGAAGGAAATCACCTTTGTTTTTGTGGTGGATATTTATAATGAAGGAATTGATATTCCAGAAGTGAATACGGTTCTTTTTCTGCGGCCCACGGAAAGCTTAACTGTCTTTTTGCAGCAGTTAGGCCGGGGGCTAAGACTCTGTGAGGGAAAAGAAGCGCTGACAGTCTTGGACTTTGTGGGACAAGCGCACCAGAAGTATTCCTTTGAAGACCGTTTTAAAGCCTTGTTATCCAGGTCTCGCAAAACCATTGAGCAGGAAATCAAGACGGGTTTTGCCAATGTGCCCAGAGGTTGCTCCATCCAATTGGAAAAACAAGCTCAGGACTACATTCTGGAGAACATTCGCAATGCCATTAATACTAAGCGTAATATAATCAGCAAGCTCTATGATCTTATAGAGACTAAACAGGAGCTAAAGGTAAGGGAGTTTTTCGAGGGTTATCATGTGACACCCCAAGACGTCTACAGCAAAAAAGTAACGGTTGTGGGACTTGCGGCTCAAGCCGGTCTACTCAAAGGCTATCAGGTGAATGCCGAGAGAGAACGATTGCTGGCTGCAGCCTTGGGGAGATTGTCTTTGCTGAATTCTCGGCGCTGGATTACTTTTATGCAGAAGATCCTGCCGGAAATTCGTTCGGGTAAAGGCTCTTTAGGGTATTCGTTAACCGGTGGGGAACGAACAATGCTGACCATGCTTCACTATACCTTATGGGGCAAGGGGCTGAGTGATCTGGATAGGTTTGCTTCTATAGAAGAGGGGATATATTGGGCTATTAAGGATCAGCAGCTTTACCAGGAACTCATGGATTTGCTGGATTTTCAATTCTCTAAGATCAATTTTGTCGATAAACCGTTAGTGGGTTTTGAGGATGAATTCCCCCTGGACTTATATTGTAGTTATACCTTTGATCAGATTTTGGTGGCTCTGGGCAAACATACAGAAAAAAAGATGAGCGCATTTCGAGAGGGAGTCCTCTACCTGGCTGAAAAGAAGCTGGATGTGTTTTTCGTCACCTTGAACAAGTCGGAAAAGGACTATTCTCCGTCTACTATGTATCAGGATTATTCCATCAATGATGAGCTGTTTCATTGGCAGTCCCAAAGCCGGACAACAGTGGAATCCCTGACAGGTCAGAGGTATCTTAACCAGCCTGTCAATGGCGGCAAGGTGTTGTTTTTTGTCAGGGAGTACAAGAAAGAGGGAGTGTTTGCTGCCCCCTTTACCTGTCTGGGCTTGGCTGATTTTCAAAGTCACTATGGTTCGGCACCCATCAGTATTGTCTGGAAGATGAGGGAGCCGCTGCCGGGGTTTGTGATGAAGAAGACGGTGAAGGTTTGAGATTGACAAGTGAAGCCTTCCATCGTGTAATATGATTGGGGAATTCAGAATTCATGGTTTGAAAGTGGAATGTAAAAGATCTACGTAGGAATTGCCCTAGCAGGATTACTGACAGATGGATGGAAAATATTTCGAGGGAAATGTTTTAGGAGGTCTTAATTTGCTGAACAAAGCGATTGAAATTGCCACTCGTGCTCATGCAGGACAAGTTGATAAAGCTGGAGAACCTTACATACTTCATCCGTTAAGAGTTATGTTGTCAAGAGAAAACGAACTTGAAAGAATATGTGCTGTGCTGCACGATGTTGTGGAAGATTCGGATATTTCCTTTGATGATCTGCGTAAAGAGGGATTTTCAGAGGAAGTAATAGTTGTTTTGGACTGTCTGACCAAGCGCAAAGGTGAAAGCTATGATGAGTTTATTGCTAGAATACTTGGAAATGAAACTGCCTGTCATGTTAAGCTTGCAGACTTATGTGACAATATGAATCTGAGCAGGATTGAAAATCCCACTGAGAAGGATGAAGCTAGAATGAAAAAATATAATGGAGCAGCTGAACGAATTATGGATGTTTTGTCTCTGCAGGACGAAATAAAGAATGAAAGGGTTATTAAAGTTGAAGGTTGTGTCTCTATACAGCCTTTCATGAGCCAAGATGACTTCACAGACAGATTCATTAGTTTTATTGAGAAGCAAGGTTGGTATTTTGGTGGTGGCATAGAGGATGTAACAGATAAAGAAGACTTATAGGTGCATAATTATCTGGATTGAGATTCTCTAGACTTAAGCATAAATATTACTTTATGGTTATTGATGCGCTGATTAAAACCATGAAAAGCACATTGACGGGACAAATCTCGCATGCTATGCTGAGAATACCAATAATTGGAGATAGAGGAATGCCAGGCTGATAGTTAAGTTTATTAATTAGCCAAAGGTATTAAACAAAAAAAGTCTTAGATAATGACAAGAGGGTGATGATCTGAATGCCTGGGCAAAATAATCAGATATCTGAATTAGAAAGTATTATGCTTCGAAACGATCTATTTAAGAAATTCAAATTGAGCAAATTGGGAGTATTCGGCTCTACTGCAAGAGGAGAAGTGTCTAATGACATAGATATTCTCATTGAAGACAATGTTGATTACCGATCACTGTCAGTCTTTAGAGATGAGCTTCAAAAACTTACAAATAAGCACGTAGATATTGTAATTGAAAGGTATGCCAATCCCATAGTGCTGCATAGAGCAAGAAAGGAGATTATCTATGTTACCGAGCATTAAGAACGACCTCATGTGATACTTTTATGGTGTTTGATATCATCACAAATGATATCAAAATGCTTAGGGGTACGATTATGAATATTGTGGGGATAGAACTGGATAAGGGTATTTTCGATACAGAGGAATACGAGGTTGCAAAGAAGAGTTTCTATTATAGGCATATTAAGTTTGATTAAATAAGTACGGAAGTGCTGCCTCAATTTCAAGGAATTTGGAAAAGCTGACAATGTCAGTTTTTTTTAACATGCAAGAGTGATGGTATTCCTGATTTTCTACTACTCATGAAATCAGACATTATGCTGTTTTATGATTCACATCATGAAATAGTAGGCGATGAAGAAAAGAAGAAATAACCGCCCCTGGCCAAGGACTGCGCTATAGAGGAACGTTTTAAGGCAGGTGGGTGGATGAACTTAAAGCAGGGATTGTACTGAGAATACCTTCCGGGTCCCAATTTGGTATATATAAATGTACAATATAGGTACGTAAAACATTCATAGAAGAGGAACAACGGATATGAAAGAGCTATTAAAACAACCTGAATATGAATTTGTTAAATCTGATCCCCATCTCGGCAAGAACGTCATCCTACTGACTTTAAGCGGCTCGCACTCTTATGGCACCAACATAGCTGGTTCAGATATCGATGTCAGGGGGATTACCGTAGAATCCTCCAGCGATTTAATCGGGTTAACCCACTATGAGCAGTATCAGGATGCAAAGACGGATACAGTCATCTATACATTGCGTAAAGGCGCTCAACTGATGATGAATTGTAATCCCAATGTCATTGAAATGTTGGGGGCGCGGGAAGATCAATATCTTGTCCTGAATGAAGCTGGCCGTCTTCTACGTGATAGCGCGGATCTCTTTTTATCACGGAAAGCCAAACACACTTTTGGCAGCTATGCCACAGCTCAACTGCGAAGACTGCAAAACGCCCTGGCCAGAGATCACTATCCTCAGCCGCAAAAAGAAGCACATATTCTGGGAAGCGTGCAAAAACAGATGGCTGGTATTGAAGAAAGATATATGGATTTTGGCTTAGGACGATTCGATTTATATATCGACAAGTCCGAAAGAGAAGGATTTGAGACGGAAATCTTTATGGATATTGTCTTAAATCATTATCCGATACGCGATTTCAAAAACATCTATTCGGAAATGCACAATGTGGTAAGTGATTATGAAAAGATCAGCCACAGAAACAAGAAGAAAACAGAAGGCGCGCTCTGCAAGCATGCCATGCACTTAATCCGGCTGCTGATAACGGGCACAGATGTTCTCAGGGGAAACGGCATAATAACCTATCGGGAAAAAGAGCATGATTTGTTGATGGATATCCGGAATGGGGTCTATTCCTTTGACGAAATCTTTGCCATGGTGGATCACTATGAAGAAGAATTCAAATACGCCGCTTATCATTCGCCCTTGCCTGAAAAGCCGGATTTCAATAAGATTAACGACTTGGTCATGGAAATCAACAGGAGCTATATTTAATAATGAAAATCAATGCAAATGCCCTGAAAATTATAGATATTCTGGAATCCCGCGGATACGAGGCCTTTGTCGTCGGCGGCTGCGTGCGCGATCTAATCCTTGGTAAAATCCCTAAAGACTGGGATATAACCACCAATGCTATGCCGGAGCAAATGCTTGCCGTGTTTGAGGAGGGAGTATAAGAAAGAGGGAGTATTTGCTTCTCCCTTTACCTGTCTGGGCTTGGCTGATTTTCAAAGTCACTATGGTTCGGCGCCCATCAGTATTGTCTGGAAGATGAAGGAACCGCTGCCGGGGTTTGTGCTGAAGAAGACGGTAAAGGTTTGATTTTATGGGGCTTCATCACTAGCCGTTGCCTTTGGGTCTAAAGATTTTTTTAAGCTTCTTTAGGCCACGACGGGTACCTCGTATTTGGAAACTCAGACTACCCCGACTCAGCTGTACGAGACTTGCAGCATAAGGATGGGTTGAAAGCGTGTGAAAGATGATTGAAAAAGACATGATTAATATTCAGAAGCTAGTAGGGGATATCACGGAAGGCAATCTCAAATATGTAGATTATTATGTTACTGAGAATTTCGGTATTTTTATCCCCAGTGTCGGTTTTTGTGAATATGCCATTAGGCTGCAGCATACTCATCCTGCCTACTCTTTTGTATTGTTTTTTTCAAAGGAGCAAAATATCATACCTGTGCAAATCAAAGTTTTGACTGAACACTATCTGGTAACTGCTATGGCACCCGGCGTACCCCATGAAGAAAAAGAAACCGATAATTTCACAAGGTATATTGCAATTCTTATCTCAAAAGAGTTTTACGAGTCTATTTACCTAAATTACAGTCCTAAATCACCCGAAAAATATTTCTGGGACCAGTTCCTGGTTGAGCATGACATCATGCTTGATTTAAAAAAATTCATGTCCGAATATGAAAGTAAACTGCCCGGTTATCAAAATGTACTCGATGCTTTAGCAATAACTATTACCCATCAAATAGTTCGAAGCATTCTTAAAATAACAAGTAAGTCTGACTTTATTACAGATAAGTTTGAAATAGAAAATATTGTCGATTATTTATCCCAGCACTTTGGCGAAAAATTGACTATATCTGCCCTAGCTCAAATCGCCAAGAAGTCTGAATCTCATTTCATAAGGATTTTCAAAAAGGAGACGGGACAATCACCAATGGAGTTTCTCATGAAGGTGCGCCTTGATAAAGCAAAAAAGCTCCTGAGAAGCGGTACTAAGAATATAACTGAAGTATCATTGCAATGCGGATTCAGCAGTACTTCGCATTTTTCCTCCAGCTTTACAAAACATACAGGGATCACCCCATCTGATTATCAGAACTCCTATGTCCTATAGACTTATTAAGCAGGATTATGAAAAGAATTGAGAATATCATTAAAGCTGTCACTCCTAAGTTGGTATAAAGTAGATAATAAAAACAAGGAGTGAAGTTTTATGAACAAGGAAGATATTTTCAGCTTGATGAATAACAATCCTGCTTTCTATTTGGCTACTGTAGAAGATAATCAACCCAGAGTAAGGGGGATGCTGCTCTTCAAAGCCGATGATACAGGGATTGTTTTTCACACCGGAACAATGAAGGATGTTTATAAACAGATCATGAAAAACCCAAGGGCCGAATTATGTTTCAATGACTTCAAAATGGGAATCCAACTCCGAGTCAGCGGAGAACTTGAGTTGGTTGATGACAATAATTTAAAAGATGAGATTTCTGAGCATCCCACACGGCAGTTTCTTAAACCCTGGAAGGAAAGCGGTGAACTAAAGGACTTTTATAATACCTTTGCCGTTTTTCGATTAAGAAATGGTATTGCAAATGCCTGGACCATAGAAAGAAATTTTGCACCCAAAGATGAAATAAGGTTATAAAAGGGGATGAAGCTTACGAACTTTCAGTTCGTAAGCTTCATCCCCAGGTAATAGGCTATTTACCAATAAGATCTTCATAGACAGTATTCGCAAGGGCAGACTCTCAAACAGGATGCTCAAGAGGGAAGAGATATGGAACAAATCAAAAAACTTCTGAATTATGCCAGCAGTCACCGATGTGGAACTTCAGCAGATTCTCGGAGAGCCACGCAAGGAGCTCTCCTTTTCCGTGTGGGGCAGGGAGAAGTAATCGCTTGAAGGAGAAGTTACCTGGGTGTTGAATATAGTTATTAAAGATTAAACCATAATAGGTAAATGGGGTGTTTTATCTTTGATTAAGCAGAAAAAGCTAATCGTAATGATTATCATATTAGCTCTTATCGTTTTGGGTCTAAGTTTGTATTACGTGAATAATTTCCCCCCAAAATTTGATGACAAGGTGGTGGCAGTATCATTAGCAAATCAAGAAATTACTTCGGATGGCGTAATTTATACAATAAAAGTGACCAATAACGGTAGCTATAGCTTAAAAAATAACGCTCTATATTTTACGGCAAGGGAATATATGCAACCTATAGAGGCTAAAGCGACTGAAGGTAATAAAGAACTTTTTAAGCCTGGGAAACAGATGAAGTTTACAGCTTTCGTTCCTAAAGAGCAATTTAGAGACTTACAGTCATCACAAAACATATTCTCAGAGGTTATGTTAAAAGGGTATGTTAGTTGGTGGTTTTGGAAAGTTCCGTTCAACAAAGGTGGCGGAGTGAATATTAACTATCCTTCACTGTCGTGAAACAGAGGAGGAAGGGTGTACAACCTGAATTTTCAAAACTGGTTTATGTCGAATTAGGTTATGCAGCAAACACAATTTTTCATGATGAAGGGAGGATATTTAAAATGACATCATCACTCTACGAACAAATATATGATCTGGAAGACAGGCTGTTACAACCTGAGATTCGTCGCTCCAGAGAGGAAATTTCAAGGCTTCTAGCTGACGATTTTGTTGAATTTGGGAGTTCCGGGGGCACATTCAATAAGTTACAAGTTGTCGAAGAATTACCACATTCTCATACAGTTCCAGTGATTATTGAGGATTTTCAAGTGAAAGTCTTAGCGCCGGATGTAGTACTAGCTACCTATCGGGCAGTTAAGACCAATGAATCCAGAGAAGAAATGAGGAATTCATCGCGCAGTTCAATTTGGAAGTTCCTCGATGGAAGGTGGCAAATGGTCTTTCACCAAGGAACCAGAACAATGGAGTCCTGCAAGGAATGAAGATGAAAGGTAAAATGATATGAGCAATATAGAAGAAGAGGTCCGGCGCCGGCTATTCGAGCTGCAGGATCTGAAATACAAAGAGTTTGCGTGCAAACTCATGCCGACGGTGAACCCGGTAAAGCACGGCCGGATGGAATTAAGGATAAGGACAAAGTAATTATAGGCATCTTTGAATCACGTGAGCACTTGGTGGGAGTATTTGATTTAATAAAAAATTACCCTAATCCAAGAACATTAACTTTAGGCTTAATGCTCCTTGAGCCTTCCTGTCGTGGAAAAGGATTCGGAAGTATGGCCTATGAAATTTTGAATTAGACCTCTGATCTCTTTTTCATCATCAACCACAAGTAGGGTGCCTTTAACCATGCGCGTAATCCCTCCGTGTTTACGTAAAAAAGCAGGTCAAAGATTAGACCACCTAAAACTATAGCAGAAAAAAGATCTAAAATAACATGTTGTTTTATAAATTGGGTGGCTAAAATAATTAGGGTAGCGGTTATATAAACTAGGGTTACATTTAAGTAATTTTTAGCTGGATATTTATTAATCGCTTTGATCATTAAAAAGCTCGTGAGGACATGAATACTGGGAAATGCATTATAGGGATGGTCAACATTATAAACAAAAGCAATTAGCTTAGTCAAAAGGTCATTGCCCACCAGATCTGGCCTTGGAACAGTTGTCTGAAAAAAGAAGTAAATTGTGTATGCAATCAATAAACCGAGATTAATTGACAACAACGTCCGGTAATAGATTTTTTTATCTTTAAAGCAAAAATAAGTTAAGGTTCCAAATATAAAGAAGTACCAGATTAAATAGGGCACAATAAATACCTTCAGAAATGGGACACCTAGATCAAAGTCAGTGACTAAACTATGGGTACCCCGATTAGCATTATTGAGCAGACAATAAACAAAATTAGAAACTGGAATAGATAACATTAAACTGAAGGGCATGAGGTTTGTGATAATTTTCTTCATTCTTTAATCCTCTTTCGGTTTGATAACCTGTAGCTGTATTAGTGAACATCAACTAACTAATTTTTAGCTTTATTTTTAAGTTATTCATCGTTAATTCAAGCATAGTTTCCACAGCTCGTTCTGCAGAATGACCGGGTAAAGCCGTTGCCGCTTTTTCCCTCATTTTCTCGATTTCATTTGGATAACTCAAGAGATGACTAAGCAGTCCTTCGAATTCCTCTTGTGTACCTGCAATCTGTCCTGCACCGATACGTTGCACAAAGTGGGCATTTTCTTCCTCCTGACCTGGTATGGGCTTATAAATCACAAGCGGCAAGTGCTTTGTTAGCGCCTCAGTAACCGTTAAACCGCCCGCCTTCGTGATGATAAGATCGGAAACAGACATCAGTTCCTCCATGTTATCTACATAGCCTAACCGAACCATTGGGTTAGGGGCGTAAGTGATCACTTCCTGTAACGAGTGATACAATTTTCTATTATTCCCACAAACAATAATCGACTGTACCGGAACTCGAGAATCTGAGAGGTTCTGGCAGATTCTTTTTGTGCTTTCCGAACTTCCGTACGCTCCCATAATGAGAAAAGTTGGCAGATCTGGTTTGATGCCTAATTTAGAGATGATCAACTCTCGGTCCATCTTCCCTTCGAATTTTGGACTAATCGGGATCCCTGTCACCTGAATCCGTTGGGCAAAGATTCCCCCCGACACTAACATCTTCTTAACATCCTCACAAGCCACAATGTAGCGATCCACACCCGGATGGACCCAATGACTGTGAACCGTGTAATCTGTAATTACGGTAATCACCGGGACCTGAAGAATATGTGCTAATCTCAGTTGAGCCAAAATTGAAGAAATAGTAGGATAAGTGCAGACAATAAGATCCGGTTTAAATTCCTGAATATATTTAAGCAAATTAGTTCGTCCCAATTGGTTCAGAAAACGCTGAGTTCTAGACTGAGGGTGCAGTTTAGCGGTTTGATAATAAAATTTTCCCCATAGTTTCGGGGAACGTTTGATCAACTCAATGTAAAGTTTTTTAACCATGCTGTTGAATCGCTTACTCAGAAAATCACCGAAATCTAAATGAGTTACAATAGCCGAAGGTTCCTTAATACGTATCCCTTCAATAACTGCTTCAGCTGCCCGCAAATGTCCGTTTCCATAAGCTGCAGAGAATACAAGAATCCTTATCTGCTTCAATTTAAAGCCCCCATCTCAAAATTTCTAACGAACTCAAAAGTCCACACCTAGAAGAAGTAGAAACCGTACCGTCTATGCTACAAATAATACTTACCTTAAATCAAAGGGCATTTTTATATGTAATAACTGCATTATAAGGTTTAATTCTTAAAATAAAGTAAGCCTAAATCTTAGGATATTCTTAAAATTTAATTAAATAGAATTAATTAAGGCAATTCAACTGGAACAATGCATAGTCTTTTGGGCTGCGAATTCACTTGTACACTTTGCAAGAAGGCTTTCCCCTAGCATTAAAAAGCGACTGGTTTAACACCAGTCGCATAAATATTTGGTTGAAAGAAGCTCTTTATACTAACTTAGGCTTTTGATAACACATATATGGGCAATACAGCACATGAACTTCGCAAAATCCAAGATGCGGTCAAGAACAGTCCCCGCGGCAATCACAAATAGAAGTTTTCCTGAGCGGAAATATGTTAACTGGAATGAACTTTTTCAGAGGTCAATAGCTTAACCTATTTCGGTTGTTTACTGCATCGTTAAGCAACCCGCAAAGTATTTCCAGTGCTTTGGGCAAATCTTGGTCTGTAAGGTTGGTCCAACAAATTCGCAGATGATTGGTCTCAGGTTCACCAGGATAGAAGATAGAACCGGGCAGAAAATGAACACCGCGGCGGTGGGCTTCCGGTATTAAGAAATCGGTATGGGTCCCAATGGGCATTGATAGCCATAAATGGAGTCCGGCAGATTGTTGAGGGCGAATAATGCGAGGGTCCAGCAGGCGATCCAGGGTTTGCAGAACATTTTTGCGGCGAGTATCCAGTACGGTATTCATCTTACGAATGGAATGCAAAAGCTGTGGATCACGAAAAAATGGTATAAGGGATTTTTGCAGCCAAAGGGGGGAACCCAGGTCGGCAATGGATTTGGCGGCAAGCAAGCGGTTATAGAGGCTGCCATCTGCCGCCAGTAAACCAAGCCGCATGCCGGGAAAGAGAAATTTGCTAAAACCTTTGAGATAGATCACCCGACCGTCGGTATCCAACATTTTTAACGGCGGAGGCAAAACAGACGATTTGAGGCGATTCATTTCCAGTTCGCGATGTGGTTCGTCTTCCAAGATAAGGACATTGTGTTGCCGGGCAAAATTCAGCAAATCTTGTCGTCGTGACAGGGTCATAATTGCTCCCGTGGGATTTTGTCCGGTGGGAACAGTGTAAATGGCTTTAAAACGAGTATAAGGTGCCAAATCTTCCAGTATATCAACTCTGATTCCGTTGGAATCAACAGGTATGGGGTGTAAGTTGACGTGAGCTAAGCGAAAGGCATCAATGGCTCCCGAAAAACAAGGAGTTTCAACCCCGATCGTGTCACCAGGTCCCAGAAAGGTGCGGGCAAATAGGTCAATACCTTGCTGTGTACCATTTGTAACCAGTAGTTGGTGCGGTTGGAAATCAACAGACAGTAATTTTAAATAGTCTATTAACGCCAGGATAAAGTCCGGATCTCCTCGAAAATTAGAGTATTGACCTAAAGTATTGGGGGAATTGTCCAAGGTTTGGCGGATAGAGGTTTGAATCAAATGCATGGGTATTAGGGAGTGATGGACGCAAGCCGATGCCAAGTCTAAAATATTGGGAGATAAGCGTACTGTACACTGACTCCAGAAGCTGGCTCGTGGGAGATAGTCAGGGACAGATAATTGCCAATCAAACGTGGTGGAAGGATGATTGTTATCTGGGGTATTATTTTTCGTGCTGCGCACATAGGTTCCTTTACCTCGAATGCTTTCCGTTAGGTTACTATGATCAAGCATTTTGTATACTTCGTGCGCAGTTACTAAACTAATATCGAGTTCTTTGGCCAGTTCTCGCACAGAAGGCAGTTTGAAATCCGGTTCAATCAGATTGGAACGGATACGCTGGGCTATTTCCAAATAGATTTGTTGCCGAATAGAAACATTACTTTGCCGGTTAATAGAAATTTTCATAGACCCTCCAACTGTTATAGTTGATTCTTGACTGTTATAGTTAATTAGTGGTTATATAGGACCAGTATACAGGAATGTTATATAACAGGAAAGAGGGAAAGCTCATGTATTTCATATATGGTTTGATGTGTTTAATTTTTGGTACCACTTTTTTGGCAATAAAAATTGGTATAGAAGCCGGTGCGCCACCCTTTCTTTTTGCTGGGATGAGGTTCTTCGTTGCCGGAATGATCGTATTGGTTGCCGTGAAATTAACGCAGGGTGAAATTAGTGTCAAAGCAGGCAAACGCACAGATGTTTTGCTGGTTGGTATCTTTATGACCGGTACTATGTTCGGGTGTTTATATTGGGGTGAACGGTATATCTCTTCAAGTATCGCGGCACTGTTAGCCGCAACGACACCGATTATGATTGGTATCGTAGAATGGTTGCAGGGTTCCCGGGAAAGTATTGGGATTAAAGCCTGTGGTTTATTGATCTCGTTTATGGGAGTGGGTTTTGCGGTGCTGCCTGCTCTGGGGGTAGAGGTGACGAAAGAAGCTTTGTTAGCGGTTATCGTTATCCTTGCTGCAGAAGTTGGCTGTGTTTTCGGCACCATGACAGCCAAAAGAGTCTTATCGACCGGTTTGAATCCTTTCGTACTCAATGGCTGGCAGATGCTAATTGGAGGAACCACACTGATTCTGCTCTCCTTAGTCACAGAACCGGCAAAAGTAGTTATAAACTATCACGTATTTTGGTCATGGGCTTATCTGGTCGTCCTTGGTTCGCTTGCCGGACATGGCTCTTATTATTGGCTGGTCCATCGTGCAGGTCCATTATTACCATCAACATGGACCTATATTTCGCCGGTTATTGCTCAATTTGTCGGCTACTATGTCCTGGCAGAATATTTATCAGGTTATTCATTTATCGGATTGAGCTTGGTACTTGGGGGAGTATTTTTAGTGAGCAGGGCAGCAACCGTAGAAGCGTGGTTAAAAAAGCAATTCCAAAGAGCAGTTTACTAATCTGCCGGTTTTCCAGGTAGCTAGAAAAGAGGAGGCCTATATTTCCAAACAAAACTATGGGGTGCTTTTGTTCAAATGTTTGTGAAAAAGTAGTCGCCATCAAAGAACCCAGGCAGCAAGTATAATACAGATAGTTTTTTTCGAATTGACAAAACCCGCCAGTTGATATATCCCAATATCAGCTGGCGGGTTTTGTATTCGCTTAGTATGTGTCATCAGTTGCTATTAACAGGAGTTATGGATTCATAACCTTAGAAGAATTATCAATCTTAATATTTCCTTTATTATCTATCCGCTCAATTTTAAATTGATCGTCAAAAAATATCATAGAGTTCCCGTAGGACCATGCAGTTTTGCCCTGAACTTGTTGTGGGGTCCCCATAGCTTTAACCGTTTCTTCCATCGAAGAGCCGATTTTAATGCCGGGTGAGTTCAAGTCTTTCTCTCCCAGGCTGACCTTTAGATCCCCATTGTTTAACCAGGCACTGACCTTGCCATTATCGTCAAAATAGACAGAGGAATTTTTGTAGGCCATTGACCAGAGACGATCTCCACTATTAGTCGAGATGCTTATAGGAGTTCCCATAGCCTTCACAACATCTTGAACTGTCGAATCAAAATTGATGAGTGGTGCGGAAGCATCTTTTGTACCCAAACTCACTTTGAGATTTCCTTTGTTTGTCCATGAAACTACCCTATCATTATTACCTAATACAACAAAAGAGTCATCATAAATCATTGAACGGGGATGTTCTGTTAATGGATCCGTCATTATACTTGTAGGAGTTCCCATAGCCTTCACAACATCTTGAACCGTCGAATCAAAATTGATGGGTGGTGCGGAAGCAACCTTTTCACCCATACTTACTTTGAGATAACCTTTATGAGTCCAGGAAATGACTTTGTTGCTGGTGTCAAATTTGACCCAAGAACCTCCTGTGTATAACCAAGACCTATCGACAGAATCAAGAAGGACGGGTGTTCCCATTGCTTTTACCACATCCTCCTTAGATGACCCTAGTGTTATAGGGGGGGCTGAAGGTATTTTTTCACCTGAGGTTATTTTAAGATTACCAGCGTTATTGTTCCATCCCACAACTTTCAACATGTTTCCATCGGGGGCTAAATAAAGCTCAGAAAATTCAAAGTCACGTGCTGATCTAGTTCCGGATATCTTATAAATATATGCTTTCCCCGTGAGCAGATTGTAGCTTCTCTCAATAGAATTGGGATATCCCATGATAGAAATGACTACCTCACTTGAATCGCCAACTTTGATCAAACGATCAGATGAGGGTGAGCTTATTGGGTAAGGGGGCTGTGAAGGAGGAGACGGTGGTTCAGCCTTACTTTCTTGAGTTAGTGTGAGTTTAGCTGATTCAATAGGAGTACTTGTTTTTTTATCTTCAATTTTCGGTAAGCTAATACCTTCCTCAGGGATATTGTCCTGTTCATTTCTGACTTCTTCAGTACCTATCTGGTTTTGAGAAACATCTACCCCAGTCTTGGAAGCGTTTAGCTCTTGAATTTTCCAAAAGGATAAACTAATAACTAATACCAAGCATACGATAATCAGTATAAATTTCCTTTTCATATGTCCTCCTACTACCTTAATGCTCCAAATTCATTGTCGCATCTTTGAGAAGGTTTGTCTCTTGGTGTTATTTACCACCATCACTCCCTTGCAATATCCCCACCCGGTTTAAAAGGTACAGTGGGTAATGGTTTTGTCTTGGGTAAGATTTGAGGAATTATTAAAATGCATTTGGATAATTATGAGATTATCAGGCTAGATTCTTTACTGCAAAACTCATTGTGGGTTAATGATGAAATATATAAAACAAACGGAAAATATGAATTGCATGTAATGCTTCTAAATAAGAATAATGGGTTAATAGAATTTATCGTTTCTGCTGAACACATATCATTTGAGCATTAACTGAGTGATGTTTATATCGGATCATCGAATATCTCTGAGTCAGCCATGACCAGCGGACTGGAATGGAATACGCATCGCTGTGAGGAATAGAGCCCTTGAAGTTTAACGTTTGGCTAGGAACAAATCAGGCCGCCTCGTTTTTGGAGGCGGCCTGAACCTTGTGAATATTCAGAATAAGTTTCATCTTTTGTCTGGAAGATTATGCTATAATAGTTATATCAGGTTGTCGAGGGACGGTTGGCCACACCCTTTTAGAAAGGGGATGGTAGGATGATCTCAATGGTTGAGGCGATGTATCTCATGATTGCATTTGCGACACTCATTGTTATGATCATGAAGAAGAAATAACCGCCCCTGCCAAGGATCGCGGTTATTTCTTATAACCTGTAATTCGGGCTAACCGTTTGGTTAGACAATCTGCCGGGCTGGCGTGCTTGCAACACGTCAGTCCTTTCTTATATTATACCCAGAGACTGTAAAATATGCAACCGGCTCACATATGGAAAGGCTACAAAGAGGGAACGATTACTTACTTCAGTATCGGTCAGATATCATAACCCACTTCTCATACAATAAATTAAGCCGGCTTTCAATAGTCTCCCGTTCATGCTGAAACGAAGCAAGTCTTGATGAGTCAAAAGAAATTGCAGGGTCAGACATTTGAGCCTCAATATCAAGAATTTGTTGTTCCAGTGCGGTTATTTCCTTTTCTAGTTGAGTGGCTGATTTATACGGATTAGCTGCCTTGGCAACAGACGCTTTAACTTGCTGCCCCCGTTTATTAGCAAGGCTTGCCGGATTGTCTGTTTTACCTGCGATCTTAATAATTTGTTTATTCTTTCTTTCCAGATAGTCATTATAATTGCCCAAGTAGGAAGTAATCTCGCCTTGGTCAAGCACCCAAACCTTGTGAGCCAAACGATTGATAAAATACCGGTCGTGAGAGACTGCCAGCAGCGTGCCGGGAAACTCCTCCAATGCTTCTTCCAGAGCTTCACGCGAATCGATATCCAGGTGATTCGTAGGTTCATCGAGCAATAACAGATTTGGCTTTTGATACATGAGTAATGCTAGTTGCAGCCGGCTCCATTCTCCGCCGGACAAACTGCTAATCTTCTTGAAAACGTCGGAACCGTAGAAGAGAAATTTTGCTAACTGTTTTCTGGCTTCACCTTCTTCCATATTCAGTTCTGCGCGGAAATATTGAAGGACGGTTTGTTCGGATTTGAGCGGTGCACTGTCTTGGGAGAGATATCCGATGTCAACTCGTGAGCCAAGGCGTATTTCACCGTGATCTGGGTTTTCCTGATCTAAGATTAATTTTAGAAGAGTACTTTTACCGCAGCCGTTTTTTCCGATGAGGACGATCCGTTCGCCGTAAAATAGCTGGGCACTGACTTGACTGAAAAGCGAGCGGTTAGCGAAGGATTTGCTGATTCCCTCCAGCGAAATCACCTGCTTTCCTGAACGGTCACTTTGTTCGAGATGCAGGTCGATTTTTTTGCGTTCTAAGATCGGCCTCTTTAATTTAATCATGCGATCTAAGGCCTTTTGCATCGATGCGGCACGGCGATGAAAACCGGGATTCGGTGGATTGCGGTTGCCCCACTCAATTAATTGTTTGATGGATTCCTGCATCTTTTTAATCTTTTTCTGTTGTTCTTGATAGTTTGTAAACTCTAAGAGCAGGCGGCTCTCTTTTTCTTTCTGATAGTCGGTATAGTTCGTTTGATAAGTTACGGCTTCCCCGTCTTCCAGCTCAATGATTTTAGTTATCACTCTATTTAAAAAGTAACGGTCATGAGAAACAACGATGACGGTGCCCCTATAGTTATTAAAAAAGGTCTCAAGCCATTCAATGGAAGACATATCCAGGTGATTGGTTGGTTCGTCCAGTAATAAAATATCAGGCTGCGTCAATAGTAAGGCTGCTAAATTTACCTTCGTTTTTTCTCCGCCGGATAAAGAGAAAAATGGCCGTGGATAGTAATCCGCCGTTATACCGAGTCCGATGGCAATCCCGTCGATGTGGGAATAGATTTGGTATCCACCAGCCTCTTCGAACTTCTCCTGAAGTTTGCCATATTCCAGCATAAGCTGACTAAGTTTATTATTCCCGGTGTTCATGGGGTCGGACATTTTTTGCTCTAATCGTTCCAGTTGCTGCTGCCAATTCTTTACTTCTTGAAAGCACTGTTCCAATACTTCATAGACGCTCATTTTGTCGTCATATTCAGGGGCCTGAGCTAAGAAACCAATCCTGGTGTTTTTGCGTATAGCGATTTGCCCTTGTTCAGGTTGAAGGGATCCTATGATTAATTTTAAAATTGTGGACTTTCCTGTTCCGTTACGGCCTATTAGACCTACTCGTTCTCCTTGCTTGATTTCAAAGGAGACGTCGGTAAGCACTTCATTGGCGCCAAAAGATAGTTTGATGTGTTGAAAATCAATAATCATGTTCATTCTCCTTCAGGGAAATGACACTTTCATGGATTTAACATAAAAAAACCGCAGGGAAATGTCCCTACGGTCGCAGCTTCAATGTTTCGTTGCGGTTATGGTAGGTGTGTCATTTCGCAATTTTGTTGATCCGTACTCAGTTGCTTAGAAATGGGCATAGCTATCCCGTTAAATGAAAGTGCATACATAATTCCAAAGATTACTATTGGCAACTGTTCAAGACGGAGCATTGCAAAATCGCGATTCATCCTACCACACCTCCTTCACTGAATGATATGAATATAGTAACATAATCCTTGTGGAATAATCAACCAAATTCTTAGTCTATATAAAAGGTGCAGGAAGTATCTTTTTTGCCTGCCTGGCTTAGGTTGTCTTTAAGTTGTAAACTGATGCAATCAGTTCACATATGGGTCCGAAATGTCATCATGATCTTCCTGAAGGGGTAACCATTGAGGAGGAAAACAGTCATGTTAATTTCTCCCGTTTTCTGCTTCGATTTTGGCTCTCAGGCTTATGTTCCTCACCGTCCCAAGCGGAGATGTCGATGTCCCAGGTATTGGATCAATCCCTGGCTCGGCTGTAAGATCAATTGACTACCCATTTGATCGGTATATTTTCATTGACAGTAATCAGGAATATCTTAAGAGATTAGAAGACAATATTTATCAGAAGGCTTCAAAAAAGAATATTGAGTCCAAGCAGGGTGACTGCAACCAACTTCTGAAAACAATAGCTCCTTTTCGTGGTATAGTTGCGAAATCCTAAAAACAATTCACCGCTATTTCTGTTATGTTTCGCTGTTAGTAATCCTTCATCATCTGCAGTAAATCTTTCTTTAAAAGCTGTAGATCACGTTTTGACTCACACTTAATAGCAATTTAAGAACGAAGGCGAAAAGATGGCAATCAAAAATTGAATGGACTGAAAACACATGGAATCCGGTAACTGGTTGTACGAAGATATCTGATGGATGTAAAAACTGCTATGCTGCTGCCATGGCTCAATCTTGTTTCGTTTATCAAGTGGAGCGGCTTGCGGTTAATCATCAATGAGCTGACCCAGTTTACAATGGGAGGCGGCAAACTGCGGGTTATCACGACCTCCTATCTGGGAGCCACTGATTTTAAAGCAGTCGAACAGCTTAGTAAACTGACTAATACCGAAATACATATTTCCTATGATACTGAACGGACTCGCCTTCATGCCAAAACCTATGTTTTTTGGAGAGATACCGGTTTCAGCACGGTTTATATCGGATCGTCAAATATCTCTGAGTCAGCCATGACGAGCGGATTGGAATGGAATATTAAGCTATCCCAATATGATTCAGGGGATATTCTGGAGAAAATCCGGGCCACCTTTGAAGGGTATTGGAACAATCTTGAGTTTACGCCTTTTATTCCAGCCCTTGATTCCGAGCGCTTGAGAAAAGCCTTGAGGTCTGAACGAAGAAGCAGTCAGGATGAAGCAAATGAATTAATGTTTCACTTTGATCTTAAGCCTTACTATTATCAGCAAGAAATTCTGGACAAATTGAAAGCAGAAAGAGAAGTCCATCACTCATTTAAAAACTTAGTCGTTGCAGCAACGGGTACGGGTAAGACAGTCATCGCCGCCTTTGATTACCGAGACTTTTGCAGGGCAAATCCGAATAGAACGAACAAACTGCTCTTTGTCGCCCACCGAAAGGAAATATTAAGTCAGAGTTTGTCTTGCTTTCGAGGGATACTCAAGGATCTCAACTTTGGCTCCATGATGGTTGGAGGCCTAAAGCCGGAGAGCTTTGACTATTTATTTGTCTCTATCCAATCCTTTAACTCGAAGGATTTAACAGAGGTCACTTCGCCTGATTTCTATGATTATATTGTGATCGACGAATTCCATCATGCCGCTGCCCCGTCCTACCAAGATCTTTTAGAGTATTATAAACCGAAGGTGTTACTCGGACTGACGGCAACTCCAGAGAGAGCGGATGGACGAAGCATCTATTCATATTTTGAGGGCAGAGTTGCTGCCGAAATCCGGTTATGGGAAGCAATCGAACGGAAATTGCTCAGTCCCTTTCATTATTTTGGGGTGACAGATAATGTTGACCTTAGTCAGGTTCAATGGGTTGCAGGAAATTACGATGAGCGGGAGCTAGAAAATCTCTATGTATTCGAAAAAGCCATTGCCGAAAAACGAGTTGGTTATATTATTAACGCCCTGGAGCGATATTGTCTTGATCGTTCGGAAACCATCGGGATTGGTTTTTGTTTAAGTAAAAAGCATGCTGGTTTTGCCAATGTGCCTAACCATGTATCCGGATTATTCCATCAGTGAAGAGCTATTTCATTGGCAGTCTCAAAAAAGACCTATGCTCTAAAGTATGACATACGGGAACGGTCGCCGGATTATACGAAGATGGGGACGGTTGTAACGCTTACCAAAGAAGAACTAAAGAAGTTGAGGGATATGTTGAGTAGGTTGAGTCTCTGGGTGAGGTTAAAAAATAAGATAGGCGGAGCAGAGAAAATATGCTGTGCCTATCTTATTTTTGTTTTGGTGGAGAATGCTGTTCAAATTCCTAACTTGTTCAAACACTAACCCTTTGAAAATAGCATACTGTATATAGGCATTAAAAAGCGACAGGGGTGATGGAGTTGCGCATATTACATATAGGATCAACAGGAGACGATGTCATTGAATTACAGTCCACTTTAATTATCTTAAAATATACACCAGGGATGGCCGATGGGATTTACGGAGTGAAGACAGGGTCCGCAGTAATTCAATTTCAAAAAGACAACGGCCTTGTTTCAGATGGAATTGTCGGACCAATTACCTGGGCGTATCTACAGCGTCTGATGGCCACCTATTTTATATACATTATCAAACCCGGTGATACACTCTACAAAATAGCCCTTGCTCATAACATCTCCCTATCAGAACTCCTTATTCTCAATCCGGAAATTAAGCCCAATATGCTGATGGTTGGTCAAGCAATTCAGCTCACACCTGTAAATATTACTGATCCAACTATTCGTATCACCAAAATTCCACAAGACAACATGACGGTATCGAAAGCCGATTTTGATTTACAATACGTGCAACCAGAATTAGACGGGAATATTGATCAAAATCTGATTATAACATCCGCCACCAGCTCTATTAGTAAGACATTTAAGAATATTAAGATTAACTATCCACAAATATATAATTTAAGTAACAGCAGCAAAAAGCAAAAAATCAATAAATTAATCAAGACCTCGGTTTTGGAAGTTCTGAATGATTATAAAGACTCAGTGAGCAGCTTGAGCTTGACTATGGATTATGTGATTAAATACAAGGGCGAAGATTTGCTAAGTATTGAATATTTGGGCCTTGCTAATGTGAAAGGTGCTGCCCATCCTGTCAATGTGATTAAGACCACAAATATTGACTTGAAAAAAGCAAAACTGCTTTCAATTAGTGACGTGGTGACACTCAACGACAGCTTCGTAGAAAAAATCAGGTCAGGTAAATATAAAGCCTACAGTTCAGATTTGGACCTGAAAGCGGCAGGAGCGCTTAAGGACGTATTGAATGGTTACAGCAACCAAGATCTTCTGAAAACCTTTAAACAACAGACAGCAAAGTTCTATTTCAATAAAGATTCACTGGGCGTAAGCATTGAGGTCGCCCATGTAGTAGGTGATCATTTGGAAATGGAGATGAAATATAAGGATCTGGGTGGATTGCTCTTAGTTAAACCTCAATGATTGGCGATAACAGAACTGACCATGGAACCACTTGAATACTGACGCTGAAAAACTGCAAAGCGAGATTACAGTGGTTACAGAGTTGATTCGCCAGTGTGTGGATGAAAATGCTAGCTCGGTCATCGACCAGGCTGAATACCAACAACGCTATAATGAATTTGTGGCACGATACGAGAAAGCCAAGGACAGGCTTGAGAAAATTGAGGAGCTGCGTCAAGCCCGTCGGGTAAAGCGAGAGCAGCTGGATGCCTTTCTTGCTACGTTGTTACGGCAGGAGCCAGCATTAGGGGAAGACACAACTGTAGCTTTAAATATCGCTCGTTCGTGTTTTGAGTTGGGGCTGTTGTATTTCAAAACGGATAATAGGGGACTGGAGTGCACCTAGTCCCCTATGTGAGCTATTATCTTATTTTATACAAAGAGTGACAGTAGTTAACAATCCTCAAGCGGATTTCTGACTTTGTAGGGCCGCATCATTTCATTGTCTTCATGGTCGAGTATATGGCAGTGCCACACATAACCTGGTTCAGCGGCAGGATTGAATGGAAACTGATTGATGCCGGGGATCGAAATCAACACATCTTGGGGAGCGAATCTCGCACTGATCGTGGTTACTTGTCCGGGATAAGCCTGAATGGTATCCTTCCAGCCGTTTTCATGGGCCGGTGGGTTAATTGGCCCATCCAGCAGGTAAGGCTCCACAGGTAACACTTTAGTTGGATGGTCAAACGGAGGCTGACCGTTAAGGGCCAACCAATCATTTGTATATTGAGTTACCAGGAAGTCCTGGCGACTGATTAACCGAAACTGAATTAAGTGAAGATGAATTGGATGGGCACCACGTGTTAGGTTGACTATTTGCCAGTCCTCAGTTGCACCTACCAACGGTAGTTCGGAGACAGGTGCATTCCATTTCTGGCCGTCCAACAAAAGCTCTAACGGTTTAGTGGGCTCTCCAACCACTATAAGTGTCAAGGTTCGTTTTTTGCTAGTGCGCTTAAGCGGGACTAGAAAGTTTAAGACTTTTGGCAACGGTGGGGGTATGACAGCGGGTTTGTTAAGCACAGTGAACTGCATAATCTGTCCTGTTGTCTGGGGATCGGGAGGCCCCCCGCCGGGGAACGGAGCATTGGCGGTATTGGTCAGGATCAATTGCGTGCCAGGTGACAACTGGGAAAAATCCACCAGGATATCAACCCGTTCTCCAGGAGCTATGAGCAAGGAGACGAGTTGAACCGGCTTCTCAAGGTAGCCACCATCGGTGCCGATTTGGAAAAATGGCATCCCGTTCGAAAACATCAGATTATAGAAACGAGCATTGGAGCCGTTCAAAACCCGAAAACGGTATTGTCTTGGTTCGACATCCAGATTAGGCCATACTTTGCCATTAACCATAATTGTATTGCCTAAAAATGTCGGTCTCCAGTAAGGATGAATATCCGGATTTACCCCATTACTGGGAAACGATAAGGAGCCGTTATCATTAAACGAGCGGTCCTGGATGACAAGGGGAATTTCGTATTTGCCGCGCGGCAGCTTGGAATGCTTCCCATCCAGGGGGTTGTGGTGATCGCGCAATAAATAGAAACCGGCTAACCCCATTAAGACATTTTGGCGGGTCATGCCCAGTGTATGGTCATGATACCATAACGTAGTCGGTTCCTGGTCGTTAACGTAATGATAACGTGATTTGATAAATTCAGGCCCAGTGATGGCTTCCCCGGCTGTGAACCATGCTTCCGGGTAGCCGTCGGAAGACGGTTCAGTTTCTCCGCCGTGCAGGTGGGTCACAATCGGCACTGGGCTTTGAGCCAAAGGAAATCCCGGTGGGAACGGCGGAAAAGGCGGCATCGGCATCGGCATATTATTGGGGTTAGCCCAGTGGATCGTGGGATCTACCGCCAAAGGCTGTGGCCCGGTCAGGTTGTTAACCCATTGCACATTAACCGGAATGTGCCTAATGGCTTCGAAAGTAGGGCCGGGTGTGGAGCTGAAATCAGGAATGATCTCACCGGTTTCCGGGTCCCTGACTTTGCCCTCATACCCATAAACAGTTGTTTCTGGGAATCCCGTCGGTAATAGTTGTTGGGTGAATTCACTGATTGTCACCCGGTAATTATGGCTTTTAACTTTGCCGGTCTTGGGATCTTTAACCACAGTCGGCTCATATATCAGTGGGATAACCAATTGGCTTACAAACTTCGGAATATTATTTGGATCGAGTGGATTAGGCATTTGAACCCTCCTCTTCCTTAAGGTGATTTGGACTAATTTCCGAACAAGATGGTAAGTTGAAATCTGTTTATGAGTACTATATCTATGCTTAAAAGGATATCGCCTAGGTTATAAAGGTGAGTTGGTACAAGATATGAAATTATTTAAAAAAGCGTGTCTATAGTTGACTGTATGATAATAAGCGACGATGTTGAACTAAGTTCATTCGCAACATAAGCCCTTGAACTATCGGGGGTAATTGCTATTCCTCCAGGATCGCCGTCGGCAGGCAAGGGGATCGTAGTCAATATTGTACTTGTTGCCGTATTAATTACCGTAATGGTACGATTATGTAAATTAGTTACATAAGCATGTGAACCATCGGGAGTAATCGCAATTTTAACAGGACCGCTTCCGGCTAATAGGAAAATCGTTGCTAATATCGTATCTGTCGCAGTATTAATTACTGTAACGGTATTAATACCTTCATTCGCTACATTAGCCCCTGAACCGTCGGGGGTAGTCGCAATTCCTATAGGACCACTGCCAGCGGGTAAGGGAATCGTTTTCAATATCGTATTGGTCCCTGCATCAATTACCGTAACGGTATCCTTTAAATTTGTGACATAGATAGACAAAAGCTCCTGAATCCGGGTTAGTTCCCCTTCCAGCACATGTTCTCCGATAATTTGCCCGGTGGAACCTTTTTGCAAAATGGTAATAGCAATATCGTTGGCACCAAGTCCACTCGTGAGCACCCGACCCCAAATACGTCCACATCCGCAAAAACGTTATCCAAGGTAAAAGTAGAATTTGGTGTATTGAATGGACTAAGGTTAACTTGATTGGTTATATAGAGCGTTTCAATCCCGAATCCGGCTCCGTCCGGATTGACTTGGTATGCTTCAACACCCACAAGAGCGGGTAAACGACCGGTATTAAGCAATCGAATCGTGAGCTGCGTTATTCTGGGTGTGTTCCTGTTATCGATCGGCCCTGTATCGAAAACGGCCATGATTACTTACCTCTCTATTTGCGAATTATCCTATGGATAGTTTATGTTTTGATAAAATAGCCTGCTACAAAAGAGGTTAGAGTCTTCACTCATCTTTTTGGGTAAACGCCTATTGGAATAAGACCCTTAACGCGCGCGTTTTCAATGCATATATTAGCTATTTTTATAAGAGTTTTCTAAACCGACTTTTTAAAGTCTCACAGTCTTTTCTATTTAAACGCGCAATAGTTAGAAAAGGAAAAGTCCGGATGAATTATCACAAGGATGCAAAACGACAACTGGAAATAGCTAAAAAAGAAATATTTCCATGATGTCGCCTTCAAAAATATCATCGGGGGAATCTCGATGGTATAATTAATATAATTACAATAAAAAATTAACCTATAACCTAAATGAGGTCCCGTCCTTTAAGTTCGGAGCCCTGCTATTTTAGGTATATCAATTACCCGATGAATTCCGCGCATTCGTATTATTCAACTGCCACAACACATGTGGAGTGCGTATGTCTTTTGAAGAAGAGTATGTGAAAAAGCATAGCAGGAAGATAGGAATTGAATTTTTAGTAGAATTAATTATTGGAGGACATGTTATGAAAATTTCAAAGAAAGATGCGTTGTTTTGGTTTGAATTCTTTGCAATATTGCCAGAGGATGAGGAAGTTATGACAAAACAACAAGAAATCATTTACGCTACCTTTGCACAAATTGAGGCTGCGATCGATCATAGAAATGATATGTTAATGTCGGAAATCAGAGGCTTGAAAACTTTGGAGAATAGAACTTTTTTTGTGGGAAATGAAAGCAAATTCCCCAAAGGATGTCGTTCTTGTCTGTTGGGAACCGGTTTGAGTGCAATCAGGAAAACGAACAAATGTAACTTAGAGTGTAAGTTCTGCTATCATTATGGAGAACTGGATGATATTGCTCCGGTTGGCGAAGGCATGTGGGAAATCGGAGACACAAAATTTTATGAGAAGGACATTGATTTACTTCTTTCCATCCAACAGAAGCCCACGGGCATTTCCTACGTTTATTTAGAGCCATTCATGGAAATTGAAAAATACTATCCGGTTATAAAGAAATTCAGTGATGCAGGGATTCATCAACATCTCTATACAAATGGCACTTTAGCTACGGAAGAGACGTTGAAAGCTTTAGGTGAAGCCGGTCTTGACGAGTTGCGTTTCAACCTGGGTGCCTCAAATTGTTCGGACAAAGTGATTAAAATTATTGCAATAGCGAAAAAATACATTAAAAATGTAGGTATTGAAACGCCAATGACTCCTGAGTTCTTCGAAACTTTTTTTAATAAGAGGCAAGCGATCTTAGAGACAAAACTCGATTTTATCAATTGTGCAGAATTGCACCTAAATGCCAATAACATAGACAATTATTACGGGGAAAACATGTATATTTCCAGACATGGCTATATATCTCCGATTTGGAGTAGGGAATTAACTCTGAAATTTATGAAAATAGCCGTTGAAGAAAGCTGGGATTTAGCAGTTCATGATTGCTCAAACTATACGAAATTTGCCAGAGGTTTGAATTTTAGTGGCAATGAGGGTAGGTGGGTCGGATCCAGTAATTATACCTGTGCGTTTTTCAGGATACCCTACGAAGTATTTTTACCCATACTGCGTGATGACAATTTCAAATTTTTAAGTGAAGAGGAATTGCCTGCCGGCTATAAACCAGGAGAGCTGGTTTTTTAGTGAGGTTTCTCAGTGGGGTAAGCTGTGTCGGAAAAACAACCATTGGCAGACAGTTGGCACAGGAAATTGGGTACAAATTTTTTGATCTAGATTATGAGGCAGAGATATATTATGCCAAACCAATAGAATTCCTCAAAAAGGAATTCTTCACGATGGATGCCTTCGTCAAAAGGCAGCGCTGGTGTTAGAGAAAATTATTGATAGTAACCAAGATAATTATATTGTCGCCTTACCGCCAAGTGGGTTTATGGAAGTTGGAGAACGTTATGAAGCTCCTTCGCCAAGAATCGGGAGCCAAAGAGAGGTACCAAGAAGCCGATCTGGCGCTTAGCGAGACTAAAAAAGCGTGGGATGAGGAGCAATATCAGGAAAAGAAGTGGGCAGACCTACTTCAAGAAGAACAGTCCTCCTGGGTGGCTCAGCTGTTTGAATGGCAGCCGATGAATCAAGAATTACGCTTCCAGGATATCGAGCTGCAAACCCTTGCCCTACGAGCAAGATCTGGGCGCCGACGAGATTCGCCAGCGCATTCACAACGTGATCAAGCGCCTTAATGCTCTGCCCAGTGAAATCGAAACTTGTATTCAACAAATCAGCACACTCCAGAGAGATCTCAAAGATTACGACCAAAAAATGCTCGAGAATGAGCGTGACCTGACCTTAGCTACCCAACTGCAACAAGGCTGGGCCAATGTTTTTCAAGCGGAGGAAACCCTCCAAACCTCGTTTGATCATGGCCAAGAAGACGAGCGGAACTCAAACTCTCAGCCAAACGCCTCAACACTCGGTAGCTCACCCTTACCATCAAGTCACCTAGCGATATTAATTCAAACAGCTGAGGAACTTATCAGCGTACAGGACTCAAAGGATACAAAATCGCCGGACAGGGAGACCCTGCGGGAACGGATTAATGAGGCCTTCACCAGGGAAATGGGAAACCTCGTCGAGTACCGATTAACCCAAAACACCCTCTTCGAAACCTTGGCCGGACTCAATCTTCCCACGGAAGACTCGCCGGAATTATGGCTTAAACTCTGGGAAGAACTCCGCCAGAAAGCTCGTCGAGTTCAGCTAATGCTGGAATACGATGGCAAGAGGGTTAATCCCTATTACTTACGCGCCCAGTTAGAAAAAAACATGGCCTTGCAACGCCAACTTCTGAATGAGAAGGACCGTGAATTGTATGAAGAAATCATTATGAATAGTGTAGGCCGGATTATCAGGGGACGAATTCAGCGTGCCGAGCACTGGGTGGAAGAAATGAATCGACTGATGGATGAACGGGATACCTCGAGTGGTCTCCGTTTTCGAATCCGCTGGAAGCCCCGGACTGCTGACCATGAAGATGAAATCGATACCCAGGACTTAGTCGAGTTGCTCAAATCCGATCCACGGCTCTTAAAAGAAAGCGATATGTCACGGATTACCAACCATTTTCGAGTTAAAATTGAACGGGCTAAACAACAATTAGAAGTCAAAGGGTTCGGAGAAAGCTTTCACCAAATCATCAAAGAAATGCTTGATTATCGCCATTGGTTAGAATTCCGGCTGCTTTTCCAAAAGGAAGGACAAATCTGGAAGGAACTAACAGATCGAGCCTTCTTCCAGTTTAGTGGAGGTGAGAAAGCAATGGCCATGTACATTCCGCTTTTCTCAGCCGCCTATTCCCGCTACTCGGATGCTCGGCCAGATGCCCCTCGAATTATTTCTCTGGATGAAGCTACAAAAAGCTAAAGACTACTTCTCCTCAACCATGGGGTTTGCCCGGCTCTTAAAGGCCATGGCCCAAAAGTATCAGAGTTTAGGCCGCTGGGGTGGTTCGGTAACCCTAACCTCACTTAAAGCGAGGAGCGTGACGCCCTCTCAACCCTGTTCCGGGCAGATTTTTCCCGACGAAAATCAGTCACGATTTCTTTAGAACGGTTTGCTAAGGCTTTAGAACTCACAAAATTCAGTGGCATCTCTGCGTTAAGTCTACTCGAAGAAATTCAGGGACAGTCGCTGCTCTCCAATTCAGACCGACTGGCGCATAAGGAACGAGCCAAAGCAACATTCTTTAATGACTTGGCAGTCCAATATCCTGAGCCCTATTATCAGCTTTGGCTACAGGCTATCAGCAAAAAGCAGCCAGGAACCCGATCAATTCGGACAACCTATGATACGCGATTTGACCAGTTAAGAGTCCAAATGCACCACGTGCTTAGTGCACTGACAGCCATCAATACGCGTCATCCGAATAAAATCGAGCGCTTGTCAATGTTTGCCCGCTGTATCACAAAAGACCCACACGGTTTTGACCCCAACAGCGATACTGGTCGAATCCTGCTTCAGGCCCTTAAGATTTTGGACAGCCAAGTGCGAGAAAGCGATCCGCACACCCTCGCGTTATCCGGTGCTGAAGCATTGACGGAATTGTATTATTACTTTGGCCTTTTAAGGGACGATCTTTGGAATTTTGTCACCTGTACAGGGATCACTGCCAATGAAGCCGATAGTCAGCCCCTTGGCTATTTAACAGGGGCCTATCGAGAACAAGTAACCTTGAACCTGCCCCTCAGGGAAGTTGTCCGCATTGATGAAGCTTACGCAGCTGGCCAGGTGGTCTATGTCGTCGAGAATTCGGGCGTTTACTCAGCCCTCTTAGATCTCTGGCGAGATTTTTGTGAGGAACAGGGATTTAAGGAAATGCCCCCGAATCCCCCTCTCGTCTGTACACATGGCCAATTCAAACTCGCCAGTTTGCTCTTGCTTGATAAATTAGCCGCCAGCGGTACACTAATTTACTACTCGGGGGACTTCGACCCTGAAGGCTTATCCATGGCAGAACGGCTTTTACAGCGCTACCCCGGGCAAACAAAAGCTTGGCATTACACCCTCGAAGCTTATCAGCTTTCGCGCTCGGACCGGGTCCTAAGTCCTCAGCGCTTGAAACAACTCGACAGAGTCTCCTCTCCTGAACTCGCTCCTCTCAAAGAAAAACTTCTTAAAACTGGTCTGGCGGGTTATCAAGAAGGGATTCTAAGTGACTTGTGGTGTGATGTGAAACAGTCTATGCAGGGATTAAAGGGAGCGAATCTAAGGGAATCTTAGGCTTCGCTCCTTTTTCACATAGAATTGTCTGAGCTGAGTGTTATGCTTTACGCAGAGTAAGCTATGCAAGATAGACTATCAAGCAGAAGATCCGTGCTAATAGTGTATAATTTAAAGAATATTGTAAAAAGAAACAGTTGCTGGCAGGGTTTTACAGAATAATGAAGAATTCAGGCTATAGAAAGTGTTTGCAGTTATACGAGCTATTAGAAATAGGATGCCAGATTTTCCGCTCACGGGTGACCCACGTGATAAAAAAGTCAGAACTCAGCATGTTGAAGGAATACATAAAAAGAAAGCTGAAGTAGCGAACCAAATTGGCGCTAATAGTTGTCCCAAATGTGGTGGGGAGTTACTCACGAGAAAGGGTAAATATGGAGATTTTAAAGGGTGAAACAATTATCCGAAGTGTAGGTTTACAATTACCAACTAGGCAATGAATCCTGATTTCGGTAAAAGTGGAGTCAATAGAGTATAAGTTTTGATAATGTCTAGCGAATTATCCGAAGTTAGACGTAAAAAAGCTCAAGCTCGAATCAGAGCTTGAGTAAATTAAAAGCCGGTTCTTTGGAGTAGCTACTTACCTAACTTTGGATAATTGACAATGCACGAAACCGCGAAGGTTATCGCAACTGTTATGGGGATTTAATTTCTAATCTCCTTTCAAATTTAGAAAGATTTTGATGGGAACTCAAGCAAATGCATCGAAACAACTTCAAGGATGCTGAAAAAGATATAGTTTCCCCCTCCCCAAAACAGGGTGCTTTATTAAATACATGCAGTTTGGACTGTGATTGGGGGAGATTTTCCCAAGCTCAAAAACCGTTTAGGTTTTTCTGATCCGCAATTAGGGCATTTAGATAAATCTAATCCTGTGAGCTTCTGGATGAGTTGGAGGGTTGTAGCTTTCTCTCCAATTAATAAAGGGGTATTGGTAAGTTGCTTGCAAATCTTCAGTTTGGTTGTCTTGTTACGATTGCCAAGTAAGCCGTAGTGCCTAATTTTCATAAAGCGACTCGGCAAGATGTGAATAAGAAATCTGCGGATAAACTCCTCGGCGGAAAGAGTCATCACCTTATGCTTACTGTCGTCTTTGTAGTCCCGCCATTTGAAGGAGACCGTATCCTTTTCCATGCTAACGATGCGCTTGTTGGATATAGCCACTCGGTGAGTATATCGCCCCAAGTATTCAACAACACATGCAGCATTTTTAAACGGCGGTTTGCAGTAAACAACCCACTCTTTACCATAGAGAGAGGAGAGGAGCTTTTCGAATTCCTCATCGTCGGAAAGATAGGTTTGATTTCCGTGGAATTCAAGCTTGTTTTGGTAGTAGAGCTGTTTAAGGTAATACAGGAATTTGCCTCTGAACTTCCGGGAGAGAACTTTAACTGGAATGAAAAATTTCTTTCTGCTGTTTACCCATTTTCCGATGGAGGATAATCCGCTGCCGGGTACAATGCAGTGATAAGGTAGGCATAACCGCACCATACTAATTTTCATTAGCGGTCTCGGTTATGCCCCCTCCCGAACCGGACGGACACCTCTCGATGTATCCGGCTCTCCGTTTGACTATAGCATTAGAGTATTCCTACTTGCACCTTTTTAAAGCAATCCTCGCAGAGCGCCAGTGTTTTTCTGCTTTTTTCCAACATCAGCTTTTCAGAGGGAATAGTTTTTGACAAGTCTTTCAGTCGCTTAACATGATGCATAATCAATTGGTCAGACTTTAATTGGCATAGCTCGCAGATTCCGAGTTTCAGGCGTCTTGCAAGACTGTTATTCTTGTCATATTTTTTGTACTGTGGCAGGATGTCTACATAGCCCGGCATTGCATTCTTTTGCATCGTGAAGCCGCCATGATAAATCTCACATCTCTTTTCGCCTTGTTTGGTCTGATAATTTACACCAAAAATACCATTTTGGACATATGATTTCTTAATCTTACTGACGGTTGTACGATATTTGCTGGCATAAGTCTTGTACATGCTGCCCTTCATGATGTTAGCAAATTTATCAAGCGTACAAACATTTTGAGCCATCCTGTAGTAATTATAAATACCTCTGATTTCTGAATTAAATTTGCTGATGATTTCAATGTCAGGTCTGCTTGTGAGATTGCTTCGATGGATAGTCTTCCAACGTTCGATGCCATTTTCGTCCTTTTTGATTTTGAAAGTCCCATATTCCAACAGTTTATCTACCCATTTTCCATGCGGCATGGCTAGTTTAACCTTACCATACCATACTCGTTGAAGTCGTTTGTCAGCGTAGCGTTTAAAGCTCATATCTCTGGATACTGTCATGTCATAGCCTAAATAGCGTATGGTATCGGAAGAGTGTGTAATCTTTGTTTTTTCGTCCGACATATTGAGCCTTAATTCTCTTTGCAGGAATAGCTTTATATCTGATTTAACTATTTCAGCATCCTCTTTAGAGCCAATAATACCAACAACGAAATCATCGGCATATCGATTATATTGGAGACGCTTGTATGAACTGTCTCTTACGGGAAAACATTGGGTTTTGAGTTTTTCGAGCTGAACCTTTCGCAGTTGTTTTAATAGTTTTTTACGTTCCTCATCTGGAAGGTTGTCCTTTGTACTATTGTATTTTTTACGCAGGCGGGCATGGGTGCCGTCGATTCTCATGTATTCCTTGGTTGTTCGGCGCTGTTTACCTCCAACATCAAAGTTACTTTTGTATTGCTCCATAAAATCGTCGAGTTCTGAGAGATAGATATTTGCCAGAATTGGACTCATACCGGAGCCTTGTGAAGTGCCGGAATATGTCGTATGGTAAATCCATTGTTCCATATAGCCTGCTTTAAGAAATTTCCACATCAGACTGATGAAGTATTCGTCATGAATGCGCCGCCTGAGTATATCTACTAGCACATGATGGTCAAAACTATCAAAACAGGCCTTAATATCGCCCTCAATAATCCATTTCGCACCTGTAAAGGTACGTTGAATTTGTGAAAGGGCGGTATGGCAACTGCGGTTGGGTCTGAATCCATGAGAGTTTTCCGAGAACTCTGGTTCATAGATTGCTTCCAAAATCATGCGGATTATTTCCTGCACCAACCTGTCATCCGTTGATTGGATGCCAAGTGGACGTTTTTTAGTACTATTTTTCTTGGCGATATATTCGCGCTTTGCAGGAGCTGGTTGATAACTGTGGGTTTTGAGTGAACCGATTATTTGATTTATACGGGTCTCACTCATTCCGTCGAGAGTCATTCTGTCTGCTCCGGCAGTCATACTGCCCTGTGATTTCGCGATGTTTTGATATGCCAGTAGATAGAATTCCGGATTATACAAATTTCGGTATAATCGTTTGTATTTGTAATCCTTGTTGCAAGCATTTTCCTCTATACTTTTCAATACCCATACGGGATTTCTCATAGTGCCTCACGCACCTTTCCTAATGAAAATATTGAAAGTCAAACTGCTCCCTTTCGCATAACGACTTTCGGTCGAATTGTTAGCGGCTTTCCCGCATCCGATTTACGGCATTCCCTGTTAATTCAGGGTTAGCGAACTACTATGGGAGCTGTGTTACCATAGCGAATATTCAGAACCGCTTTTCTCATAGCTTTCATAGCCACTATTTGTGGCGTTTCGCCGAAGGTAATCTCCGGTTAGAACTGTTAAAACTTTAAGCGTATTGTGTTGTCGGGTATGACGTTTGTCATTTTCCACTATCTTGTGGATGGTTTGCCATGAATATCTCGTAAACATACCACATTCACGCATGCTTACCATAACACCGGCGAATATAGCTTCCGTGACGCCGGGGGTCACCCTATGCCCAACCTCTGACTATCATTAAGGCAGTTTAGCTTTTACCCTCGTACACAATTTTTCGTCCCTTTACGCCAACATTCGTGAAGCTCAAATGTCCCGTATACTCCGACATGCTGCACTCCCCATCCGGTTTCCCTTTTGGATAAGTCGGGGGATGATAGGTTGCGATTTTCGTCGCTTGATATTTTTACCTACTACTTGCTTAAGGTAGAATTTTAACAGTCCCGCGTAACGTTACTGAACTGCGTTACTTCCGGACGCACAATATGCGGGTGGTGCATGAGGTTTTGTCCCCAAGTATAATCAGAACCGATGTAAAGCCAATCTTTGCTCCAAGATATTTTTTGTCAGAAGCTAAATCGGTGAGAGTTTCAGCAACGGTCTTAAACATAAGGGTATAAACTGCTTTTTGATTTTGGTAGACCATTGAATTGAGAGTATCCGGGATGGTGAATACCACATGGAAGTATCCGATGTCGAGCAGATTGCTTTTCTGGTTTTCAATCCAACGCTCTTTGGCCAGAGCTTGGCATTTAGGGCAGTGCCTGTTGCGGCATGAATTGTAGGAAATACGGGTATGCCCACAACTGTCACAAACCTCCTTATGGCCACCTAACTCTGACGTTCTACATTTTTGAATGGCAGACATCGCCTTATGTTGTGCGATAGTGAGCTTATGGTTAGTACGATAGTTTTTGCCGTATTTTACGAAAATATCTTGGACCTCAGCCATTGGTTTTTTCCGATTCAGCCATCTGATCAAGGGGACTTATTACGTTGAGAGATTCAATCTTAACCAAATGCAAGTAAACGCAGGTCGTGTTGATATTTGAGTGGCCGAGTAGTTGCTTGATGTGGTAAATACTTGTGCCGGATTCCAACAGGTGAGTGGCGAAACTATGCCTCATAGTATGAACTGTCACGTTTTTAGTGATGTTAGCTTTCCTTACATATTTATGAAAAAGATTTTCTACAGCTTTGGGTGTAATGTGTGTGCCATTCTGGAAGATATTATATAATATACTTAAATTAAGGTAATTGTTTTTTAAGAAAGAAAGAGAATATCTCCATAATTATCTTCGGGTATACTCATAAAATACTAGGAATACCCGAAATAAATATTCGCAAATTCCGTAGTTATCGGAAATCCTAGTATTTTTTATAATTATTACGGGATGGCTATTATCGTTTCGGATGTTAAGCGTGATGACTTCGGTTGTCTGGGATGGAATGCATGTTTCGGTTTTTGCCTAGGTATTCCTGACGGACTTCCGATAACACAATGTTCCCTACACTTTGCCTATATGCAAGTGGTTGGGACGCGCCGGGAACACCCGTCCGTTAGACGAAATGTCCATTCCCGCGCATTCCTATTCCGTCTTGTTTTGAATGTGGATATTACAAAAAAAGACCCCGTGAAGGAGGTCTATCAATCATTATGTATTCGTTCGATTTCACCCACTAAATAATTGAAGTCCAGTTCGGACATACGCCCGATGAAATCATCCTCTTTAACTAAATCGCGCAGCTGGGTTCGAGTTAGATGAATCAATTTTAAGCTTTGGACCCAGGAAGGTTTCGATAACCCAACTTTACGCCAATTAAGTACTGGTATTTTAAATTGATCGAAGTATTTTGGCGGATCATGTGGCGGTATAGATGTAGTTGCAACTAAGATCAATAATTCGTTATCCTCTTCGTACACAATAACAGCAGGTCTGATCTTTGATTCATTTGGAATATCCACAAACCCAACTTCAAACCAGAAAATATCACCTAAAGTAAATTCGTACATTGCGATTTAATATTCTCCTTCGACAATGTAACGATGATCCTTATTATTTCTATCAAAAAGTAGTTTTCCATTCTTAATTGCTACCGGTTTGATCGTGATTTTTTGTAATTTCTCGGGGGTTAGGGATAGCTTTTTATAGCCTTGTTCTTTGGCAACAGCACTCAAATTTTCCCCCTCCTTACTTTCTCCATTATTCTCTTCTTTGTCCATATCATATCACCTTCTAAACTTTCATTCAATAAGTAGTATGCCCATTTCTTACCACTTAGAAGATGTGGAAATGGAATCATATGGTATATAATAAGAGTAGTGAAAGTATGCGCAAAAAGCTGGACACTCCGTCTAACTTCTAGAGATTTATGAGGTTCCTTAAAAGAGAAAAAGCTATTGATCAACGTCAATAGCTTAAAGGTAAGCAATTGCTCAATGCAGAGTACAGAACCTCATGAATCTCATGTTGTACTGAACCG
>Ga0209639_1000895_pt1 | contig 35545 bp, 18 predicted proteins | sample EPASupsiteHSE605_FD_187268 | JGI IMG/M metagenome (GOLD analysis project Ga0209639, IMG submission 187268) | Bioremediated contaminated groundwater from EPA Superfund site, New Mexico - Sample HSE6-05 (SPAdes) (version 2) | ecosystem: Environmental > Aquatic > Deep subsurface > Groundwater >... | reverse complement strand
CCATGGATAATGGCATTTGCAAAGTGAACGCCCAGTCTCCGCTGTCCAATTTCGATGATTATCAGGGAATCCGTGGAAGTGTTTTAGACGTAACCCGTTGTTTCGACCGCATTTTTGTGGCCACCTGGCAAGGCGTTTTTTATCAGAATCAAAACCCCGACGGATCAGGAAAGGATATTTTCAAAGCAATTCCTGAAATTGCATCACAATCATGGGATATTGAAAAAGTCAGGCTGGACGGTAATGACTATTTACTGGTGGCAACTTCCGACGGCGTTTTTCTGATTGATCAGAATCAACGATCAACGCTGGTTTCGGAAGGCAATTTCAATTATGTTAAAGCCCGTCCGGATAAAAACGAGCTGGTATATGCCGGTGGTCCGTCGCAGATTAAATTTCTCGATTTTTCCAACAACATCCGTAAACCAAAAACAACGCAGGTTCCTAATCTTGAAAGCAGAATTATCAATGCGGCATTGTCCGGTAACAATGAGCTTTTTGTTGGTACAGCCCGCGATGGTGTATTTGTTTTTTCTGCAGTTCCGCTTGCCGGAAAAGATGGCGAAACGGTAATTGAAATGAGTCATATCAGCACGGCTGAAGGACTTCCTTCGGCCGATCAGTACTATGTGTTTAATTACAAAGGGCAGATTCTGGTTAGTACCCAAACAGCTTTATATAAAATTGTCAAGAAAGAACTCCGCTATAGTGCCGTATTATTCGACGAGGCCTTTGGACAGTTTTATGGCAAATCGATGTTTATCAATGTCATTCAGTCAGATAAAGCCGGAAACATGTGGTTTCAGACCAATTCAAAGCTTTCCGGGAAGAAAAGTCTGTATTACGCAAAAAAAACAAATAAAGGATGGCAGTTTGTCAGCAAACCTTTTCAGGCTTTTCCCGATATTGAGTTTTATTCGGTTTCGCCCGAAGGCGATTCCATTGTCTGGTTTGGCAGCGATGACGGCGTGTATCGGTTTAACTGGAAAGTCAATCAGGCATTTAAATCCGATGAACCTTTCCATACCATTCTGCATAAGGTAACCATCAACGGAAACGTTGTGTATACCGGAGTTGCAAAAGAAAGCGGTCCTGTTGCGACAGGCTCTGTCAATTTTCATAAAGGCAATATCAGGTTCGACTTTTCGGCCGGATATTTCATTCATGAAGAGCAGGTGAAATTCACCTATTATCTCGAGGGTTATGATGACGACTGGACAGTTCCTTCATCGGAAAACTACAAGGAATACTCCAACCTGCCACCGGGCGAATATACTTTTCATGTCAAAGCCGTTAATCCTTTTGGTGCCGAAGGCATCGAGGCTTCATATTCTTTTGTGGTGCCTTCACCATGGTACTACAAATGGTGGGCATGGGCAATTGGCGTGTTGCTGGTAGCATTGATTGTCGGTGGATTAATAACCTATTTCAACCGCCGGCTGATTAAAGCCAAATTACGTCTCGAAAATATTGTTCACAGCCGTACTCTTGAGATTCAGAATCAGAAAAAAGCCATCGAAATTGAAAAGGAAAAAGCTGATAAATTATTACTGAACATTCTTCCGGTGCGGATTGCCGAAGAACTGAAAGCCACAGGCCGCTGCCAGACGGAGTTTTATCAGAATGTAACTGTACTGTTTACCGATATCTGCGGATTCACTTCCATTTCGGAAATCATGGATCCTGAAGAGCTGGTCTCGAAACTGGATGAGATTTTTACACATTTCGATGATATTTGTTCGCGCAACAAACTTGAAAAAATTAAAACCATCGGCGACTCGCATATGAGTGCAGGTGGTATTCCGGTGCGTAATCGTACTCATGCCGTCGATGCCACACTGGCTGCGCTCGAAATGCAGCAGTTCCTCGAAAAAATGCGACAGAAAAATCCGGCCGACAGCATCTGGAAACTGCGTATTGGTATTAATACCGGAGAATTGACTGCCGGAGTGGTAGGTAAAAAGAAATTTGCCTTCGACATATGGGGCGATACGGTGAATACTGCCAGCCGTTTGCAGGATGCCGGCGAACCTGGTAAAATCAATGTCTCGAACCGCACTGCTGAGATGGTTTCCAATTTCTTCGATCTGACTTATCGTGGTAAAAAGCCGATTAAGCATAAAGGCGAAGTGGACATGTTTTTTGTCGATGGCATTAAACCCGAATTAAGTGTTGAAGGAAAGCGTTTGCGACCGAACAAAAAATTCTGGGAACTGTATAATGAATTGCTTGAGTTAAAGTTTTTAAATTTCTGACCATGGATTTTGACAGGGTGAAAGAGTACATGATGAACAGGTTGCAGCGGGGATTAGCTTCCAACCTGTATTATCATGGCATTCACCACACCATAGATGTGATGCGGGCCGCCGATGAGATTTCGGATGCCGAAAATGTGAAGGGGGTGGATAAAACAATCCTGATGACTGCTGCTTTGTTTCACGATGTGGGATTTTTACTGAGGTACAAGGAAAATGAAGATATTTCTGCCGGTATGTGCTGGAATATTCTGCCGAGGTTTAATTATACCGCCGCCGAAATTATGATGATTTCGCATTGCATTATGGCGACATCGATTCCGCAAAAACCCATCGACAAACTGGACAGCATTCTGTGTGACTCCGACCTGGACTACCTGGGCCGCGATGACTTTTTTATTATCGGCTGTAACCTGCGCCGCGAGTGGAAAGAATATGGCCGCGAGCTCACTGTAAAAGAGTGGTATCTGCAACAAATCGACTTTCTCTCACAGCATCACTATTTTACCAAAACGGCCACCCTGAGAAGAGAAGAAAAAAAATTGCGACATCTGGATTATTTAATCCGGCTCGTCAATAAAAAGTAGTTTTTGTCGTTCCTTTTTATATCTTTGCAAAAAAAGAAATAACCATTTAACTCCAAAATATATGGAATCGAGAAACAAAATTGTTATTGTTCCTTTTGACTTTACCGATGTTGCCGAATGCGCTGTTAATCATGCCGCCGGTCTTGCAAAACATCAAGGCTGGACAGTCATGCTGCTTCATATCATTAACCGCGACACCCGCGCTTTATTGAATGTGTACAAAGTAACCGATGATCTGGTAAAAGAACGTCTTCAGGAAAAAGTAGATGAGTTTTCAAATCGATATGGAGTTCCTTTTTCATTCGATGCCCGCGAAGGCAGCATTTTTACTGACATCGGAAAAACAGCCGAAGAAGTTGGCGCCGGTTTTATCATCATGGGAACTCATGGCAAACAGGGAATTCAGCATATATTCGGTTCCTATGCGCACAAAGTGATTACTTCTACCCGAATCCCGTTTATTATTGTCCAGAAACGCGAGTTCAGAAATGGTTACAACCGAATTCTGATTCCCATCGACGATACGCTCGAATCGCGTCAGAAAATTAAATGGGCTATTTATATCGGCAAACAGTTCGACGCCACCATCCATGTAAAAGCCATGTACCTGAACGACGAATTGTATAAAGCCAAAATCAAAGCGGTGCTTAACAAAGTGGTCGAAGTCTTCGAAAAGAACGAAGTAAAATACGAAGCTGAACTGACCCCTGAAACCGGTAGTTTTGCCAAACAGGTTCTCGATTATGCCCGCAAAATCGATGCTGACATGCTTCTTGTTATGACCAACACCGATTCAAGCATTGTCCCGAATTTTATTCTCAACCCATGGGATGAGCAAATCATTTTCAACGATGCTGAAATTCCTGTAATGGCCATTAATCCACGCGAAATTAATATTACCGTCGTCGGTTTATAATTTCCAATGATACTTTTAACCGGTTGAAGCATTCCCTCAACCGGTTTTTTATTACCTGAAATTACACCACATGAACAACCCTTTGAACTTTTCGGATCAGGACATAAGCCAGATTGAGGAACACGGACTTTCAGCCGCAGATGTTGAACAGCAGATTGAAGCATTCCGCAAAGGTTTTTTGCCTGTGAAGCTGATGGATGCCGCAACCTGTGATAACGGAATTATTGTGCTTTCCGACAAAGAACAAAAATCGTTTGTCCGTCAGTTCGAAGCCAATGCGGCCGAGTATGACATGGCGAAATTTGTCCCGGCTTCGGGCGCTGCAACACGCATGTTCCGCGACCTGTTTGCAGCAAGACTTGCTGTATCGAAGGGTGATCACTTACCGGCAGGTGCCGTGCGCTTTTTCGAAAATATCAGCCGCTTTGCTTTTTATGGTGAATTGTCTGATTGCCTGCAGAAACAAGGGCTTGACCTGAATACGTTACTTACAGAAAAAAATTATTTACCAATTCTTAATACGCTGCTCGATGCCGATGGTTTGAATTTCGGAGCAAAACCAAAAGCGTTTATTCCGTTTCATAGTTACGGGAATACCGCACGCACAGCGCTCGAAGAACAGATTGCCGAAGGTCTGGCTCATGCTGTAGGTGCCGATCGTATCGTCAATATTCATTTAACCATCAGCGAAGAACATGAAAAAATGTTTTTGGATCTGAAAAATACCATCCTTGGCGGGCTGGGGCAGGAACCAAAAATTGACCTGGCTTATTCTTTTCAGCATAAAAACACCGACACAATTGCAGTTGATTTAAACAATAACCCTGTCCGGAATCATGATGGCAAGCTGGTTTTCAGACCCGGTGGACATGGTGCCCTGTTGCAGAATCTCAATGAACTCAATCAGGAAATGGTGTTTGTTAAAAACATCGACAACATTGTCCCGGACCGGCATCGCGAAGATACGATATGGTACAAAAAAGTGCTCGGCGGTTTTATGATGCAGCTGATTGACGAAATTCATTCATTTCTGATTATGCTCGATGACGGCAATGTGGAGGAAAACGATTTGAATGATATGCTCGTCTTTGCCGAAGAGAAGCTGTTCTGCAGCATTCCGCCCTGGATGAAGGAAAGTGATCCGCTTGAAAAAATGGATTTCTTATACACTGTTTTTAATCGTCCTGTGCGCGTGTGCGGAATGGTGAAAAACGAAGGTGAGCCTGGCGGAGGACCTTTCTACACCGAAAACAGCGAAGGCGAAATTTCGCTGCAGATTGTCGAATCGGCCCAGATTCAACTGAACGACGCACAACAGAAAAAGATTTTCGAATCATCAACACATTTCAATCCGGTTGATCTGGTATGTTGGCTCAAAGACTTCAATGGCGACGCCTTTGACCTCAATGATTTTTCCGATCCGGAAACAGGTTTTGTTGCTGTCAAAAGTTTCGAAGGTCACGATATTAAAGCCATGGAGCTGCCCGGATTGTGGAACGGCGCTATGGCCGACTGGATCACGGTGTTTGTCGAAGTGCCGCTCAGCACCTTCAATCCGGTGAAAGAAGTGAATGACCTGTTGAGAGAAATGCATTTGTAGTAATCACCTGAAATCAATTCTCAAAGGCACAGTTATACGCACCTTTACTTTCCGTCCATTGTGTACACCCGGCTCCCAATGCGGCATTTGATTGAACAACGCCAGCAAGCTCTCTCCAAAACCATTCTGTAAAATGCAATGTCCGGGTTCCGGTCTTAGAATTTCTGTACAAACAACTTGTCCGGTTGTGTCAATAACAAATGAAATATAAAAGGAACTGTAGTACCCGCATTCTGTTGACGGATATTGAAAGTTGCTCATGAGATAAACCATCAGTGCTTCATCGCCACCAGGAAACTGCGGAGGAGTATCAACAATAATAAATACATCACTGGTATCGCATGAAATTCCGCTCTGCGCCTGAGCTATACCGCAGCATAAAAATATGGTTGTTAGAAATGTAAGAATTGATTTCATGATTTTTCAGGTAAAACAAAAATACAAAATCACTTACTCCTGCGCTGTTGAAATAAGTTTTCGGCTTATATTGGTTGAGCAAAACAAATACTCAAAACATCTTCATTAAATATTTGAATTGTGTTGTCCAAATCTAATGTGGCCCCATAAATTGCAAAGGGATAACGTAGCGTGCAGAAACACTCTCTCCATTTTGCATGGCCGGAATCCAGTCTGGCATATTGAGTATTACCTGTACCAGATGTTCACCAAATCCGTTTTTCAAAACGCAGGCTCCGGGCTCTGGTCGCACAATGCGGGGACATACAGTCTGCCCGTTTTTATCAACAATAAATTCAATTAGTACGGTTCCAAAAAAATCGCAGTCGCTGTTTTTCGGAATACTTACATCTTGTACAAGATAATTCATCAGCGCTTCGTCACAGCCCGGAAATTCGGGTAAAACATCAGGAGAGGTAACAACACCAGACGTATCGCAGGATGCATTATTCTGTGCATGAACAGCGATAGTATTCAACACCAATAATGCGAAAATGACAGAAATCAATTTCATTTTTATTGTTTCACAAAACGGGCGATACCGCTTGAATCTCCGCTTTGGATTTTCAGCAGATACAGACCATTTTCGAGCAAAGAAATATTAATTCCGCTGGCTTCGTATTCGCCGTGCAACAGCAATTTTCCCTGCAAATCGAATACTTCATATTGAGCATTTTCTCCGGAATTTTCAGTGTCAGCTATGATGAGATTCTCTGCGGGATTGGGATAAACACTCAGCTGCAGCTGCTCTGCTTCGGGAATTGACTGATGCTGCACTTCGATGATGCTGAGCCACACATCGCTTTGTCCGTGATAATCCGGTGATAAATCGGTAGAGTTGGAATTGGTGCACAATGCATATTGATTGGTGCCGGTTTTCACGGCTCTGACATAGTATTCCAAATCATTATTCTGTCCGTCAACATCATTTCCTCCAAGCAAATACGGTGTTATTGCAGTTATTCCGTTAAAATCGACCACACAGACTTCAGTACTTCCATGCGACGGGGTTGTGCAATTATGGATTGAATCAGAATATGTAACACCAAAGGCCAGGGCCGAATTGGGATTTTCGAAAATGACATCCGAGAAATACAAATGCTCATTATCCAACGTGTTTTGTGATCCGCATGAAATATAATTCCCGTTTTCATCTACGACGTAATAAAAGCCGAAGAAAGTTGCAATCCGGTCGCGGAACATAAAATCGCCGTTAGTGCTGTTCGAAGAGCCAATCATTACAAATGTTGAATCGTTGATAAATTTCACATCGTTGATGAAATCATCAGCGGTCCCGCCATAGGTCCTTGTCCATAAGGTATCGCCAATTGAATTAAGCTTCACAACAAAAACATCGGTCATCCCATGTTGATTATGAATGTCGTGGTCAGATGATTGGGTATTGCCGAAAACCATGATGTCGCCGTTTGTGAGTTGATATGAAACAATACCGCGATCGAGACCACTGCCGCCAAAATTTTTGCTCCAGACAACACTCAGATTCGATTGAAGACATAATACCCATATATCGCCACTTCCATAATTTCCCGGCAAATTTCCATCAGAAGAACTTGAATTGCCGGTTACAATAAAGCCTCCGGCATTCTTTGGGGTTATTCTGTTTCCGAAGTCGCTGGCTGAACCTCCAAATGGCAACCCGCTGCTCAATCCGGATGCCGGGTCGTATCCTTTTATCCAGACATCGAAGCTGCCGTGGCCGCCACTGAAACCGTTGTCGGTTGAAGCACTGGTCAGAAGAAATACATAATCAGGGCTACTGTATTCCATCACATCTGTTATAAAGTCCATATCCGAACCACCTGCTACGGCAGAGTGTACCGAATCACCATTAGCGTCAACTTTCATAAACCAACCATCGGCCGATCCGAAGTTTTCAGGAATATCTCCTCCTGCCATTGTGGTGTTGCCACACCAGAAGAATCCACCATCGCCGCTCTGATAAAAACGCGTTATATTATCATATCCCGGTCCGCCGTAATTGCGGCTGAGTGTGGTATTGATCTGTGCTGTTAATAACAGTGAAACGACTGACAAGAATGTCGCAATTACAATGGTTTTCATAGTTTTCAGGTATTGCTAATGAACAAATATAACACTAATTTTTAAAAGGCATAAATGGGAGGACGTAAATCGTGACTAAACTACATTTTTTACAATTATGACGAAATGAAATTTAAAACTTTTCGCAAATATTCATTCACATTAAAAAAAAGTATAATTTGGCTGCAGATTTATGAATTATATTTATTTCATCATATCACTCCGCGTGAAAGCCAGCTTTGTGTTTCTCAACATCAAGCGGCGCGATGATTTTTAACAGACCTTGTTTTTTTATTATTGATAAATTCAGTTGATTATCTTTCTACAGATATTCAATTTTCAAACTTGTCACGTTTTACGTGATTTTCAAATTTTCAAATCATCAAATTTTCAAATTTCAAGTCATGAACTTACCATACGCAGAACCGTACAAAATCAAAATGGTTGAATCCATCCGTGTCAGCACCCGCGAAGAACGCGAAAAATGGATTGCTGATGCCCATTTCAATTTGTTTAATCTCAAAAGCGATCAGGTCTTTGTTGATCTGCTTACCGATAGCGGAACCGGCGCCATGAGTGACCGCCAGTGGGGTGCCATTATGACCGGTGACGAAAGCTATGCCGGCAGCCGCTCCTATTATCGTCTGAAGGATACCATCCGCGAAATCCTCGGATTCCCTTATTTTATGCCCACTCATCAGGGCCGCGCCGCCGAAAATGTATTGTTTTCAGCACTCGTCAAAGAAGGTGATGTGGTTCCCGGAAACTCGCATTTCGACACTACAAAAGGTCATATCGAATTCCGTAAAGCGCATGCCATCGATTGCACCATCGACGAAGCTTTCGATACCGAAAACCTGCATCCTTTCAAAGGGAATGTGGATATCAATAAGCTGAAAAAAGTTTTCGAAACCTATCCGCACGATAAAATTCCTTTTATCATTGTCACTGTAACAAACAACACTGCCGGCGGACAACCGGTGAGCCTTGAGAATCTGCGTGCCGTAAAGGAATTTGCAAAAAGTGTAAACAAACCTGTGTTATTCGACAGTGCGCGTTATGCCGAAAATGCATACTTCATCAAAGTGCGCGAAAACGCTTGCGCCGGCATGAGCATACGCGAGATTGTGCGCGAAATGTACAAATGCGCCGACATGATGACCATGAGCTCGAAGAAAGACGCTATTGTAAATATCGGTGGATTCATTGCCATGAACAGCGAAGAACTCTGGCAGAAAGTCAGTGTGTTTAACATCATGTTCGAAGGCTTTGTTACCTATGGTGGCATGGCTGGCCGCGATATGGAAGCACTGGCTGTTGGCCTCGAAGACGGTACCGAATTCGAATATCTTAAAAGCCGCATTTCGCAGGTTGAATATCTCGGCAATCAGCTCATCGAATACGGAATCCCTGTTCAGAAGCCCATTGGCGGACATGCTGTGTTTATTGATGCATTGAAGTTTTTACCGGCTTTACCGCGCGAACAATACGTGGCACAAACACTTGCCATTGAGTTGTATCTCGAAGGTGGCGTACGTGGCGTTGAAATCGGAACGTTGCTGGCTGACCGCGATCCGGAAACCAGAACAGACAGATATCCGGCACTCGAACTTGTTCGCCTTGCCATCCCGCGCCGCACCTATACCAACAATCATATGGATGTGGTGGCAGCTGCACTCAAAAATGTCTGGGATCGCCGTAATACAATCACCAAAGGATTAAAAATCGATTATGAAGCACCCATCATGCGTCACTTTACTGTTAAGATGAGCAGAGTGTAATTGCATACTATTTCAAAAAAGCCGTGGACGAATATGCGTTTGCGGCTTTTTTTATCTCCTTTTCAGGATAATCCGTTCAGTATTAATTCCGTATATTTGTAGTCCTTTGGCGGGTTCCGGGATTTAATTGTTCTGTTATGAAAAAACTACTTTTACTTTTATCTTTATCCTTTTGTCTTTTGTCTTTCTCCAAAGCGCAAACCGACACACTGACAGTAATGCAGTACAATCTGCTCAACTACAATAATTATACGAGTTATTGTACTTCGTCGAACAACAATGTATCGAATAAAGATGCGTACATAAAAACCATTATTGATTATGTATTGCCAGATATTTTCACGGTTTGCGAAATGAATCAGTTGCAGACATCGGTCGACCGCGTGCTGACAAATGTGATGAACACAAGCGGCAGGGCGAACTACGCAAAAGGCCCCAGGACAAATTACTCCTCGTCGGATTTAATTAATATGGTGTATTATAATACTGATAAACTGGTGATGTTTAATTCTACTGCATTGCCAACCGATATCCGGGATATTAATTTTTACACTTTTTATTACAAAGATCCAAATCTGGCAGTCACACACGATACCGCGTGGATTACATGCATCATTATGCACCTGAAGGCCGGCAATTATACTGGTGATCCGGAAGAAAGACTTGCCGAAGTGACCACATTGATGAATTACCTGAATGCCATCAATAAGTCCGGAAACTATCTGGTGATGGGCGATTTCAATACGTATACGTCCGATGAAGATTGCTATCAGCTGTTGGTTGATCACACCAACACAAACATCCGCTTTTACGATCCAATCAGCAAACCCGGCGACTGGAACAATAATTATTCTTTTGCCGCTTATCATACTCAGTCAACCCGCTCATCTGACAATGGCTGTATGGCAGCCGGCGGACTTGATGACCGGTTTGATCATATCATGGCTTCGCTCGATATTATTTCAGGAGGAAAAAATGTAAAATACATCAGTGGTTCATACAAAGCGTTGGGCAACGACGGTAATCATTACAATGACTCCATAAACGATGGTACCAACAATTCTGTTCCTGCGGCTGTGCTGAATGCATTGTATGGCAACAGCGATCATTTGCCGGTGATTTTGAAACTGAATATTGATGTGACAACCGGCATCGATGATGAAGCAAAAGTTCCTTTCGATTTCTATATTCCATCCAATTCAGGCGATGACAATGGTATACTGGTGTCGCCCTGCAGCGGCCGTTACAGCATCGAAGTAATGAATTTAACCGGAAGTCTTATCTGTCGTTTGCAATCCGTAGCAAGCACCGGATACAATTCAATCAATTTGTCATCAGTTCCGAAAACCGCTTCCATAGCCTTTTTTCGCATCACTGATCCCAGCGGAAACGTGAAAGTTTATCGGACACTGCGATAGTAGCCAGTTGCCAGTAGCCAGTAGCCAGTGGTCAGTAGCCAGTATTCAGTTCGATTTTTCTCACAACTGACTACTCACAACTGACCACTGGAAATCATTTTTTCTTTTCTTTGAGAATCATCTCAACCGCTTTTCCAATGCGGTTTTCACGCGTCTCTGTTTTTTTTGCAGAGGTAATCCATTCCACATATTCGCGCCGATGTGTGAACGACATTTTCTCAAAAATTTCTTTTGCAACTTTGTTGTCATTCAGTACAGCTGCAAAATCTGCCGGCACATCAACCACACGTTCTTCGGTATCTTCAATAATTACAACATCCACAGTATCGCCGGGACCTTTTCCAATGGCATCGCGCACTTTTTTATTGAGGCCTATGATATGACACGGATGTCCCATGCGCACTAACGATCCACGATATTCAAAACCATCAAAATACGCTTTCACTTTTATCTGTCCTTTGCGACCGAACTCTTTTTCCGCATCGTACGGAAATTCGATATAGCCGGAATCAACCGTCGGATTTTTGATTATTTTTGCGGTGAAACGATACTCTTTCATGATTTTTATTTCTACAAAAATAATCATTCAATCATTAGTTTTTCAGGGTTCATTTGTATATTTACTGAATAAATTTCAGCTATGAAAAAATTGGCAGTCTTCTTTTCTTTCATAATCTCGGTGCCTGCTTTTGCACAGTTTGAATATGGAACAGCTATCATTCCGGGGAGTATTAGTATTTCCCGCGAAGGAATCAGGGAAGAATACTGTAATGGAGTTCTTCGTGAAAAGACAGTCACTTCGGAACAATACAACACAAGTCTGAATGGTACGGTGTACTGGAGTGATGATGTAATGACGATGATGAAAATGTTTCCGCCAAAAAACGGCTTGCAGGGAACTATGATGACTTTCAATAATTACACAAAAACACTCCCTGAAGGCGCTACAGCCTGGGATGGAAATGATTATAATATTCCACAATATCCGGTTAATGGAATCCATGAGGAAAAGAAGTATGGAAAAGATCCCTGTATTTGGACCCGTGAATGTGAACCTGATTTTTCAACTGTATTGAATTTTAAGGAAAGTCATTCAGGAACAGGATCTCATCACGGACATGCCGGTGCCAATTTCAGAGCCTCGATTGTAGGTATTCAGAATTGCAGCTCCTATTTATTCCTTAGCTTTGACACAAAGGGTACTTTTATCGAAAACGGTACAGCGGAACTGAGCTTCATTCACGGAGAATCTTCCAGGCTTATGCCTGACATTACTGAAGACGGATGTAAATGGAAATGGGATAAAAATGAATCGAAGTCGGTATTGGGATTTGATTACCAGCCGGAAATGGATACCTACACCGACAAGGTTACGGAGGATCGTTCGTGGGTTGGGAGCAACGGTGTTTATTCCAGATATGAAGTGACAGATGAAGGCGATGGATCGCGCTATGAAATGAGGGAAAATATCACATTGATGCGCATAGATACCGCATTATTATTTCGCTACCTGCGCGAAAGACCCGCCATGCAATCTTTCTCTATGTCGGGCTCCTACAGCAGCGAATCAAATGACGGATACTCGAAAATAATTACAAAAATTAAATATACTGCAACACTTACTATTGGTAGGAAACCTGGATTCTCCATCGAGGCCGAAAACAAGGAAGACTATGAAAAATGGCTGCCCGGAAACGAAGAGTATCCCGAATCTTTTAAGCCGGTCAGCTTCAAAGCTTCGTTCGAAGATAAGCAACAAGCCGATACCATCATTTTCAACCTGCCAAAGATTTCGCATCTGCCCGGCATCTGTTCCAACTATCCCATTTTGGGCGAGAAACCGCCAAAGGAAGAACCCGACATTTATTTTGCACCGCAGGATAAACAAACCGATCCGAATATAAAAGTTCTCAACGACAGTGAGGCTGTTACCATCAAGCGGGTAAACCAGGCTACGATTGTAGTGTATTCGCGCGATTTTGGCGGACAAGCTATATTAAAAGCCCGCTCGTTTTTTTCAGGCGATGTGGCCGTTTGTCCGTACGACGATGACTACAGCATAGAAATTCCGAATGATCAGAATCATAATAATATTGCCGATGCATGGGAAAAGGAAATGGGCATTGATGGTATCGGCAAACTCGACGACAAGGACAAACTTCCTTCGGGGCAAACTCGCGAAGGTGATGGCCTGACTGCTTTTGAAGAGTATCGCGGATTTATTTGCGAAAAAGATGTGATTGCTTCGTGCGATGGCGATCACACCAAAAGGGCAGGGAAGCATGTGCGTACAAGCCCCTTGTGCCGCGACATTTTTATTCACGATGCCGATGGTTTGTTTGCTAAATATGTGGCTGCGCCCAATCCGGCCGAGTGTCACTGGCATTATCTGAATAAGGAACAGATTAAATTGCCGCCAGCCGATCAGGTCGCTGCAGTCATCAGCATCAATGAACCCGGATATACCGGAAATACGGCTACCGGAGCGGGATATGTAAACACATGGATTGAAAAGGAATACCGCCGCATCAATAAAAATTCACCCGACACACTGCGCAACAATAAGCAATTTGCCATGTATCTTATGCTGAGTCCGCTGGCTGCATCGTCAGGTGGCAATACCATTTTTTACGGCGATCCGGGCGGCGATGCAAACCCTTCGCCGCTTGCATTTGGTCATGTTGTTGTGCTGCCGCAATTCGAAAGTTACAAAGCATTGCAGATGGGCGTGGTCAGTTACTTTAAGAAAAATTCGAAAAACGATCTGGATAAATCGTATACGCCCGATGTTGTAAACCAGCTCCTGCAAACGATTTACGAAGCTATGGTCATTCATGAGGTTGGACATGGTATCGGGATCGACCATCATAAAAAAGGAATTTTAACGGTGATAAAAACGGAGAATGGTGAAAAGATCACTATCAATGCCGGCAGCCATGAATCGTATACCGAAGCAAAAATGTATAAGGAAGTTTTTTATCTCGACGGTAAGGAATATTTGATTACGAATCCCGGTTTTGTTTTTTACGCATTGGGGGTAACCGATTGCTGTATGCGCTATACAGCCGAACGGGAAGTCGATTTCATTGATAAAAAAGTGCTGCAGCGAACACTGAAATACTGCAAAAAAGGACAAAAATTCATCAATGGCGACGGTACCCAAACCGAAGCGGATGATTGTTTTGGCTCCATTAAAATCCGATGCATGAATTAATTTTTTCTGATATGAAAAACACATTTATCTTTTTTCTTTTCATAGTTCTTTCTTATTGCTCTGTAACTGCTCAAAAGCAGCAACCACCGGCCTTTGTAATGCTCGAAGACGTCTTGGTCACCACTGCTGATCCGCGCTTCGCGCCTTTGTTTGACTCCATAACAGGCAATGGCAAGGGAAGTTTTGTGTCGGATCTGTTTGAACCGGTTTTGTCGGGCCGGACAGTTGCTGTTTCTGATATCGATGAAACAATTCTCATGACTCAACAGGAAGTAAAAAATTTGATGTATCACAAGCAAATAACACAGGATGAATGGGGAAATGAAATTGATACTATTGTATTAACAGAAGAAGAACGATATTCATTAAATAACATCCTTGCATTCAGGTTACATTATTTGATCTGTTTTGACAAAGACATGAATCTGATTTCGCGTTCTTTTATTGGCATGATTCCAATGATTCGCGAAACAGACAGATACAATGAAATTAAAGGTTGGAGGCGAACAATTTATTTCAGTGCAAAAACTGAGGAAGTCAAAAATATTTTGAAAAAGAAGTGTTCTTTGTGTGCAGATAAAAACATGTCGTATCTGTCATTTTTAAGTCAGATTCCGGTGGATGAACTGGCTCATGCAAAGTATTTTATTTCATTTGAAAGAGCAAATTTCTTTACCGGAAATTTTCCATACAAGATCCCTGCAACACCTGAATTTGTGCTTCCATCAGCTGTTTCAACCAGTGCAAAGTTGATTGAAAAAGAATTTGTACTGAATTATGAAGATTATATAATCAGTCCAACTATGTTAAACTATTTTTGCAAACTGAACCCTGGCCCGGAGAAAATTCAAATAAAATATGACTTGGATAATTCGGACTTTCCAATGCTGTTGGGCGATCAGAAATATGGGTATGGTAAAATGAGTGATGCGACGCTGAAATCAATGTATGAAGGGAATGATGTTTTTTCAGCTGATGCTGCAGGTAGTGTTTTCAGCGAGCAAATTTCTTTGGAGGAAGCGAGTGATAAGTTAATGAATACAGATACAATGTCCATTTATAATGCATTTACCGGAGAAATAATTTCTGACACAATCTTAGTTACTGAAGCCGAAATCACCGCAGTGAAAATCCTTGAGCTTCACGATGGGAAACATGCTTATCCGGTAGCTGTTTGCCTTGGGAAAAAAATTTATAATGAATACTGGGATGTTGCCGGATATAAACCAATATTGTGGATTCCAATCAACCAGCAATTCATCAGCATTCTTGACAGCTACCAGGCCTACCTACCCGGATATCCGCAGCAGCTCACGCTTTGGGGCTATCTGCTCAGCGGCATGTACAAAGGCAAAATTGTTTCCGAACGTCCCATCGATAATGCCGAATGGCAGCGGATGAGAGCGTTTTTGAAATAAATCAGTCGTCAGGCGACAGGCAACAGTCGTCAGCTGTGAACCATGGTGGCTGATTACTGACTGCTGATTGTTGACAGCTAAATTGTAACGATTGTAACGTCTGTAACGCCTGTAACGTTTGTAACGACAAAATCCGATCAAAAAATCTCAAATCAAAAATCGTATTTCTTAAATCAAACGGTCCACTCATCATGCACAACACCAATCAGCAGCAGTTGCCCTTTTTCAACGCGAAAAACAATCCGGATCGCTTTCCAGTCCAGATTGGCATTTTCTTCGGTGCCACTGATGTAAAAACTCACAAAGCGCTGGCCTTTATACGCATCCCGGATGTTATTGGTGGTATTGCCGCCGCCCAGACATTCATCAATGCTGATAACTGAATTGGTCAGAAAATCGACATCCTGAACGAAGCGCGAAAAATATTCTTTTATGGTAAAGCTGATGGGTTCGCCCGATCCGTCGAATTGTCCCCACAGAAATTTCTGCTTCGATTTTCCTGCTTCGCTGATTTGTTCGGGTTTCAGCACAACATCTTTTTTCACATCAATAAATGCATAGGGCGAAAAACGCACGCCTTCAGGCGCACACAGCTCGGCCAATGCTGTGTAATTTTTTTCTTTGAAATACTGAAACACTGTTTTGGCCTGCTGTATCAGTTCGTCGTTGGTAACAATGGTATCAGACGCTGCGGTTGCACTGTCTGCAGCCGGCTTCAGCACTACCTTTTCAGCCTTGTCCGATTTTTTACCACAACCCGTCATGAGTACCACAACAACAGAAATCAACAGAAAAATATTTTTCATAATGCAGAAATTGATGGCTGCAAATATAGTGAGATAAATTTGTAATGATGTTTTGTTTGCTCAGCCACGCATGGTGTCATCCTGAACTTGTTTCAGGATCTAACATGCGTGGCACATCATCCACCGCAGACCCTGAAACGAGTTCAGGGTGACACAGTGGATGATGATTACGTATATCTATTTGAGTTTGAGGACTAATTTTTAATTCATTTTTCATGAGTCTCCAGACTCAACCCAGCAATAATATTTCAAGAGACAACGCCCAATATTATACACCTCCATTTTCCGCATCAAATCATAAATTCACCCGTATTACTTTTTTAATGCGTATCTTTGCAGAAATTAATTCAGGGAAACTGATTTCTTTACACTCTTGTTTCAGAGCTCATTATTCCTCACAAAAACCCTTTCATGACATTTGACGATTTCTCACTGATAGAGCCCATCAAGAGCGCTCTCGCAACCGAAGGTTACAACACTCCCACTCCCATACAATCCGAAGCTATTCCAGTCGCACTCAAAGGCCGCGACATTCTTGGCTGTGCACAAACCGGCACCGGAAAAACGGCCGCCTTTGCCATTCCGATTCTGCAATTGCTCAATCAGCAGCACCAGAGCGGAGTTGACAGAAAAACCATTAAAGTATTGATTGTTACTCCCACCCGCGAACTGGCTATTCAGATTGGCGATAGTTTTACCGCGTATGGACGAAATCTGAATATCAAACACACCGTTATTTTCGGCGGTGTTCCGCAGAATGCGCAGGTAAACGCCTTGCAACGCGGTGTTGAAATACTGATTGCGACTCCCGGTCGTTTACTCGATCTGATGAATCAGAAATATATCACGCTGAAAAACATCAACATCCTTGTGCTTGATGAAGCCGATCGTATGCTCGATATGGGCTTCATTCACGATGTAAAAAAAATTCTGGCGGCTGTTCCGCAAAAACGACAGACACTTTTTTTCTCAGCAACCATGCCGCCCGAAATTGTAAAGCTGTCTTCCTCCATTTTGCATCAACCTGTCAAAATCGAGGTTACACCTCAGTCTTCGACGGTCGATATCATTGAACAATCGGTGTATTTTGTTGCAAAGGCCGATAAACCTTCGTTACTAATGCATATTCTGAAAGACCAGTCGCTCGAAACGGTGCTGGTTTTCACACGCACCAAACATGGCGCCGATAAAGTTGTTCGTATTCTGAACAAAGGCAACATCAAGGCCGAAGCCATTCATGGCAATAAAACGCAGAACAACCGGCAGCGTGCACTCAATAATTTCAAAAGCAAAGCCATCCGTGTGCTGGTAGCTTCCGACATTGCAGCGCGCGGCATCGACATTGAAGAATTGTCGTGTGTTATCAATCTAGACACGCCGAATATCCCCGAAACTTACGTGCATCGTATTGGCCGTACAGGCCGCGCCGGAGCTGAAGGTATTGCCATGTCATTCTGCGATGTGGATGAAAAGCCCTATCTCAAAGACATTGAAAAGTTGATCGGAAAGAAAATTCCGGTAGTGACCAATCAGCCATTTCCGCTCGATCCGAATGCAAAAATTGTCCGCCCTGAAAAACAGGCAAGACCGGAACGTAGTCAGCGACCTGAACGAAAACCGCGTCCTGAGCGGAGTCCAAAACCGCAACAGGAAATGAAATCCACGCATGAATCCAGACCATCCGGCGAACATAACCGCAATCAACAGCATGGATTCCGCAGCCGGAGCGACAACCGCAATGTGCAGCGGAAGACAAAATAAACACGAAATCCTTTCAGCAGTGATCAGTGAGCGGTGATCAGCGAACTTTTGCTATAAACACAAAAGAGCAACGTCCATCATTCATAAATTACTTCGCCATTCCTCGTTCGCCCGCCGCGGCTGACATGTAGAAGCTGTAAACGTTTACCCCAAAAATTACTATAGTTGGTTCCTTTGAAGCGATCCGCCATACTTCGTCAGGCTCTGCACAAGGCTGGCGGATCGAATAATATTAGCCTTGGGTCCCGCTCGCTGTCATCCTGAGTGTTTGAACTGTCAACTTGAAAATAGCATTAGGCTTCAAACGTATCCCCGCCTGCTGCGCAGCGGGCAGGGAAGGAGACAGCGGGACCCCAGGAACATAGGACACGCGACTTGTCACAGCTTGTCACGTTTTACGTGATTTTACGTGAAGCACCTTTGAGTTGAATAGTCACGCGTCGTAGACGCGCAAGTTGCAAAGCAAAAATAGCAAATTGAAAAATTTAATTTTCAAATCGTCCTTCCTGTATAAAATCAAATCGCGATGTCTATCGTAACTCAAGTCCAAAATCGTAATTCAATTCGCAAATCTAAAATCTCAAATCGGTTATCTTAAATCATCATTCTCTATCAATCCCTTTCAGCCACCGATAGCTCAGCACGCCCATAATTAAAAAGAAAAGCATCAGCAAACCATAGGCTGGAAGCCAGTTTTCGGAGCCAGTTACCGCAGTGTATTCCGACATGCCGCCAATACCCGCAATCAGCGTCATAGGCATAAAAACGGTGGTGATAAAAGTCAGTCTCCGGATGGTTTTATTGGTATTGTCGGCAGCCAGTGCCATTTGATTGTTGGCCATGGCCAGATGCAGTTCCACCAGGTTTTTCACCGTTTCGCGGCACGACTCCGTCAATTCATACAAGCGCACGACATGATCGTACACATCGCGGAACAGATACGAGGCTTTATGGCTGATGAAATCATGATCTTCGCGAATAATGCGGTACAGAATCTCGCGCTCGTGAAACAAACTTTTCCGCAACAACTGAAAGGCATATCGTAAACGCTGAATCTGTGCGAAATCGAGTGTTGAAGTTCCCGCCAGAACTCCGTCTTCAATCGCATCGGTTTCGTCTTCGAGAATTTCCAGCGACTTCATTTTCTCATCAATAATTTTATCGAGAATCGTATGCATGAGCCACGACGGGCCTGTGCGCCAATGTCCGTTCGTGCTGTTCAGCATTTTTTCCGTTAATCCGCAAATCGCGTCGTTGAGCCGTTTTGAGCGTGTAACGGTCATAATAAATTTTTCTCCGATAAAAATATTGACTTCTTCCGATTGAATTTTTTGTTGTTCGTACGAAAATGTGTTGAAAATCAAATGGGTGTTTTTTGCAAAAGATTCCATTTTCGGAATCTGATCATCATCCATGCAGTCTTCGATGGCGAGCGGATGCAGACCGTATTCTTCGGGTAGCTTTCTGAGATCTTCTTCGGTTGGTTGAAAGAAATGATGCCAGAAATACAAGCTATCCTGCTCCGAACCTGCGATGGATTGAAGCATTCCGGCATTCCCGCCGGTGGTCACATGCATAATGAAAGAAGCACTCATGTCGGAAAAATTTATTAAAGATAAAAATTCTGTGGAAATTGAATTTGAATCATTGTGGCTAAATCATTTTTGTGTTGCAGTTCGGATTTTGAACACGGATCCACACGGATCCGCACGGATTTAACGCCTGCCCGCTGCAGGCGGGTCTGTGTCTGCCACGTCGGATCAGATTAATCAGTGGATAAGCGGAGCGCGTATTTTCATTTGGCCAATAAGGCTCAAAGGCATAAAACTTATTGGTGTCTTCGTGTCCTTGCGGCGAAATTCTATGCACAAACCTGAATCAGTCTTCACCGCACCCGCCGCGGCGGGGAAGGCTGATTCACACTTGTCCGCCCATTATGTCACGACAGTGACTGATGCCGGCCGATTTGCGTCAATAAGACCTGCTGAGAAAAAAATACTTTCGCGTGAACCGAAGTGCCTGAAAGGCACGAGCTCATGAACACCGACAAATACAATGTAACGAGTGAATAATTTGCGTCCGCCGCGACGGAATTTGCGGATAAAAAGTGGAGCAGCTACGAAGGTTTTCAATGAGATCCCGGCTGTATCTCAGAAGCTGAATCGCCATCAGGACCGGGAATTAGTACGCCATTATTTTTCTTTGTGTCTTTGAGCCTTAGTGGCAATATCCAGAAACGAGCTTCGACCCTCACTGAGTAATGATTAGTGGTCTCAGCATGACAAGTATTTGAAGCCCTGTAATATTCCAAAAAAGCTGCATTAAATATTTATAATGCAAAATAAATGCAACATCTGCTAAAAAATTTCATAAGTTTGCTTAGTTTAGGTATTCGCGTTTTTTTGCATTAATCCGAAAATAATATGAAGAGCTGTTTTTATTTACTGGTGTTTATCGCATCATTATTCATGACAACTCAAGGAAAATCCCAGTCCCTGACGGACATCCGGAATCGTCCTTACTACACCTACGTGTACCGCATCAGTGCTGAGCAGGCACTGCAGATTGCCCGGGATGAATGCATCAAAGAAAAGCCGGAATATTTCGCTCATCAGGTCGATTCATTCCTGACCGACAATGGCATTCCGCCTTCCATGCCCGATGGACATTATGTGTTTGTTTCTGTCAATGGCGACAGGTATTTTTATTCGCTGAAATACTATGGCGGATTGGATGCTGAAATCATTCCCGACAACCGGCAGCTGATGATACGTGTTATGCGAAACCAGCAGGTAGTGCCCGATGCAGATGTGTCGTTGGGTGGTAAACAGCTCAAATGGCGCAGCGACCTGAATGCCTATACACGTTCCGGTATTACCAGAGATGGCGTTATTGCTGTTGTACAGGGTGGTGACACAGCTGTTTTTATGGCAGAAAATGCTTTGTATGATCCATGGAAGCCACTGCGCAAAACAGCTCAGATTGCGCTGTACGCCTTGTATCCGCTCAAAATCGTGTATGGTGTTATTTTTTGTCCGGTATACACTTTTAATTATCTGCGCTTTCACGACAACACCCGAAATAATCTGCATTACGGCTATTCCGTCACCAGTCAGCCCATGTATAGGCATGGCGATACATTGCAGTGGAAAGCTTATGTTGTTGATCGCAATGGTCATCCGCTGAAGAAAAAAGCAGTAATCAGAATCTATGCAATCAATTATACCAATAAGTATGAAAAAGAATTTGTTCTTCGGCCTTCAAATCCGGGAAGTTATTCGTTTGAAATGCCTGTTACAGACTCCATGCAACTGGACGACTACCGTATCCGGTTTAAAATGAAACGAATGCTTCGTACAGTTGATTTATTTTCATTGAATAAAAATTTCACTGTAGCCGATTATCAGCTAAACGAGTTGCAGGGCGATTTCTGGACCGAAAAACATTCCTATTACAGTGGTGAACCTGTTACTATATTTCTGAAAGCCAACGATGTCCTTGGTTTTCCGGCACGCGATGCGCGGGTCAGCATTATTGCGGCCACCGATACGTTTTGCATTGATATTAATAAAGCCATACAGACATCTTATTCGCAGATTTTCTGGAGCACCGATCTGACGCTTAATGCAACGGATGACAACACCGTCATTATTCCCGGTTCAGCGCTTCCGGAGCGCGATGTACGTGTGACGCTGATGGTTCTGTTTTATAACAGCAACAACGAATCGCACCGCATAATAAAAATGTTTGATGTCAAAAAAACGGCGCCACCATTTCAGTATTCAGTCGATGCCAATTCCTTGTTGTTTGCTCCGGTCGTCGGTTCAGCGAAACATGTGCCTGTGCAGATTGAGGCACAAAATGGTGCAGGGAAGACGCTGTTTGTACAATCGCTTCAGGCGCCGGATACATTGCACATCAATGCACTAGTAAACCACTATATTGCTTCATCCGGAAATTTTCGCGATACCATTCTCGTTTCCATGTTGCCCGATCGTGTTCGCATCGAGCCCGCTCGCACAGCCGATTCCGTGTTTGTAAAAATACAGAATCCCGATCAGCTGCCATTGCATCTGGTGGTGTACCGAAACAAAAAGGAAATATATGCAGCACACGCCGGTAGCGATTTTTCGTGGAGCACTGCCGAATCTTCCGGGGAGCCATATTTTATCAGTGTGAGTTATTATTTTGGCGAAGAAATGCGCAATCAACGTTTGTCGCTGTATGCCAGAGAGAAACAGTTGAATGTGGCGCTGAATCAGCCCGATGCGGTGTTGCCCGGCGAAGAAAAAACGCTGACAGTGCGCGTGACCGACAATAAAAACAATCCTGTTGAAAATGTGAATCTGACAGCCTTTTCGGTGAATTCGCAATTTGACCGCAACAACACTGCAAGCATGCCATACCTGAGTGAATCGCGCAAACAAAAGCGGAAAACCGATTACACGATGCACCGCGCCAGCACAACATCATCGCGAAATCTGAATCAGTACTGGCTGCATAAATCGGGTGCCGACACCATGTTGTATTATAGGTTCCGGTATCCGCAAGGCGGTATTGCTTGTATGTACGACAGCTGTCTGAGCGACAATGCGCAATTTGCTCCGTTTATTTACTCTCATGGTTACATGCAGAAAGTGTATTATATCAAGCTGGATGACACGCTGGTGTTTTATGATGAATTGAATTATCAGATTCCGTATTCATTTGTTGGGAGCGAAGGCTGGCATTCCATGAGCATCCGTACGCAGAAAAATCTTTTCGAACTCGATTCGGTGTATCTGAAACATGGATGCAAACTGAATGTCTGTATTCACCCCGATTCTGTTTCTGCACTTATGACTGTTTCAAAAGAACGAAAGGTGATCAGTAAAAAGGAAGACCTTGCTTTCATCAAAGGATGCATCAATGCTGTGCAAATGCGCGACTATGGCTGGTTATGGCAGGGCGATCGTTTGTTTTTGATGCCAGAGTATTCAGGAACGTACCGTCGCAATCTGGTGGGACCATTCAGCGATAACGAGCCTGTACAATTCACCAGCTACAGTGACTTTTATGGAACAACCCATGTTGATGCTGATTCCATTAAAGTTTTCAATTTCCTGTTAATGGCCTCTTCCACGCAGGATCCCAACGATGTCTGCAAAAAGCAGCGCTTATTTACCCGCTGTCATTACTATGACTACGAAGAACCATCGTTTTCGGATACTGCCTATTCTGTGCGTGCTATGCTCGACGGGAAATATGATTCGATGTTTGTTTCGAAATACAGATATAATCACGATGGCTGTTACCACCACAATTATGAAGCGGCAAAACTGACCATTCTCAATGATTCATCATTTGCGCAGTTTACTGATCCCGGTATGGCGTATAATGATTACTCACATAAGCCAATGAAATATCGTCGAGGCCGGTGGTATTATTTTGAAAGTTACAGACCTGGTATTTTCAGACCCCGGCCTGGTCATCGTTATAAATTGAGGAACTCACGTTCATTTGGATTCGGTAATGTATCCTTAAACGTAGATTTTAATACAGAAGCTTCATACGATGACAGTTCATCCACCTGGACTCCTGATCAGGAGCAAGGATTGGACAATACACTTCCGGGCTCTGACAGTGTTTTAACCGCGGTAACATGGTCCGATGTCCGGAGCGATTTCCGCGATCATGCTTTCTGGATCCCTGATCTGACCACCAACGCCGCAGGTGAAGCAACTTTCCGTGTTACTTATCCCGACAATATCACGCGTTGGTCATCGTATGTGTATGCTATGAATAATCGCGGCCAGAGCGGAATTGAGTTTGATCAGACCAACGCATTCAAATTAATTTTCGCCACTTTATCCATGCCGCGCTTTTTACTTATGGGCGATACCGCTGATGTGGCGGGAAAAATAACCAATCTGAGTCCTGACAAGCACCGCGTTACGTCGCAGTTTATTGTGCAGGGGCGCGAAACAAATGTGGCCACAGATGAACTGGATACGTACATCAAATGCGAGGCGCAACTTGTAGCAGGCAGTCAGGACAGTCTGAAGGTGCGTTTCGGTTTTTCATCTCCGGCTATTGACGATGCTGAAGAGCGCACCATTCCAGTGTTTCCGGTGGGTGTGTTTGAATCACACGGTAAGTTTGCCGCACTCGAAGGCGATACTGCATTCACGTGGAAATTCAATCCCGATTCGGGCGTGGTGAAAATATATGCGGATGGCGATTATCTGCGATTGATGCTTGAGGATCTGCATTGGCTGAGAAATTATCCGTATGCATGTAACGAGCAGCTGGCATCGAAGCTCAAGGCTTTGCTGATGATGAAGGAAATTGACCGCCAGACCGGAAAATATTTTACCGGCCGTCAGGAAATTCATAAAATTCTGAAGACGCTTGAAAAAAACAAATCGACGGATAATGGTTATGGCTGGTGGCCCGGAGGCTACGATAATACTGCTATTACCATCTATGTGGCCGATGCATTGAATCTGGCGGCTAAGCAGGATTATCAGGTTGATTTCAGAAATAATGTATTATTACATCTCCAATCAATACTCAGAAGAGACATCATCACCGATTTTGAAAAGCTCAGCATTATGCGGCTGTTCATTGAATCGGACAATGTATATTATAAGCATTTTGATTACGATACACAATTGGCATCAATTAATTTTCTTAAGCTGAACACTATTGAAAAGCTGGCTTATATTCGCGTGAAACAATTGCTGCATCAGGAGTATCAGCTGTCCGATGTTATTTCCGCAGCCAGTCGCACTACGCTTGGAAGCATGTACTGGAGCGGCAGCCGCAATGAACTTTTCAGTAGTGATATTCAGGCTACCACGCTTGCGTATACCATTCTGAAAAATGATTCGGCCGGCCAATCGTATTTACCAAAGGTGCGCGGATATTTTTACGAACTGAAACAGCGCGGTCAATGGATGAATACCATCGAAGCTGCAACGGTGCTGTACACTATTCTGCCGGATGTACTTCAACAGAAAAACGATCTGAAAAATGCCGGATCCATTGTCATTAATGGCACTGAGATTACAGAATTTCCAAATGAACAGACTGCATCCGACAATGTGGTGGTGCAGAAAACCGATCAATCGCCGGTATTTATCACGGCCTATCAGACCACGTGGACAACCCGTGCAGAAGCGGTGGATAAGGATTTCAAAGTACAGACGTATTTCAGCAATACCAGTAAGAATGCATCCACATTGAAAGCTGCTGAGCCGGTGCTGCTCATTGCCGAAGTACAGGTCAAAGGCCCTGCGCAGTATGTCATGATTGAAATTCCGGTTCCGGCCGGTTGTTCCTACGGAAATAATTTAAACCGCGAAAATAAATACGAAGTCCATCGCGAATATTTCAAAGAAAAGACGAGCATTTTCTGCGAATATCTTCCGGCCGGTACGTATCGTTTCGAAATCGAGTTACAGCCGCGCTACACGGGCTCCTACACGCTCAATCCGGCCAAAGCCGAACTCATGTATTTCCCGGTTTTCTTTGGCAGGGAAGGGGTGAAGAAAATTAAAATCCAATAAATTTCATTGATCTATGGCTACTTCCGGATTAAGATTTATGGCGCGTTTCAGCATGATGCCGTTGTTGTTTTTAATGCTTGTATCAGTCACTGATGCACAGGCACAGCGATTGAAGGAGAGAAAAATGCGAAGCAGGTATGTTTATGTGTATAGCATTACCGATGCTCAGGCTGCAGAATTGATCAAAGACGAAAACAAATTTCAGCAGCCGGAATTTTACAAAAACAAAGTGGATTCAATCGTCTGGTTTGATGACTACAAGCCAGTATCACCTTCGGGATATTATATAATGGCCGGGGTACGTGCTGAACAAATGTCAGCATGGTTGGAATTGTATTCGGATTTGAATGCTGAAGTGATTTCTTACACAAACGATTTGATTGTCACAGTGACGCGGTCAGCACAGCCTGTCGTAAATGCACAGGTTTATACCGGCAAAAAAGTCATTCCATACGATTCTTCCATTCAAGCTTACCGGCTGCGAAATTTCTCAGGACAAAAAGATATACAAGTTATTGCGCAGCAGGATACCATTTATTATTCGCTCACAAACATGTACAGGAGCTCCTTTCATAACACAATGACTAAAATCAATTATGCATTATACCCCTTATATCCACTAAAAATTGTGTATGGAGCCATTTTTTGTCCGGTTTACACCTGGCGCTTTCTGAGGAACCGGCATATTATAAAAAGGGAATGTCAGGGCTATATGCTTACCGATCAGCCGATGTACAGACCCGGTGATACATTACACTGGAAGGCCAGTCTGACCGATCTGAAAGGAAGACCGCGCACTGATGAATATTCAGTTGTAATCAACGGAATTAATAGCGAATACTGGCAATCGATGCCTGCAATTTTGATCCGGCCGGGGTATTATGCCGGTCAGCTGGTGATTGATTCAACCATGACACTGGATGAAGATTACACAATTGAATTGAGAACAAAACGGAACCAATGGATTAAAGGCATTGGCCAGATATTCAGAGTTGAAGATTATCAGCTGAACGAAGCCACGTATGATTTTTATACTGAAAAACATGAATACTATCAGGGAGACACCATCCGGATATACTGCGAAAGCAGTGATGTAATGGGCTTTGGAATCAAAGACGGATTTGTTACCATGTCGGCCAGCGCCGATACTATTTGTCTGGCTGATCTGGAAAGTGGCGTTTTTTCAGGCACATTCTGGTTCGAAGAAACAGCTCTTGATCATTCCGGAAAAGCTACCCTGGTCATTCCTGATTCACTGCTGCCCGATCGGGATGCAAAAATCACACTCAAAGCCATATTCCGTAACAGCAATAACGAAGCGCATACGGTTATCAAGTTGTTTGATTATGAAATGAGTGCTCCAATGTTCTCGCATCAGTTGAGTAAAAATACCATTCATATTTCTACGGCAGTTGATAGTATAAAAGAAGCCTTCGTTAACGGATATAATGAGATTGATGAAAAAATTTATTTTAAAAATTTACAGGCACCTTTTGAATTCAATGTCGACCCGAACATTGCCTATTATATGGTACATTGTGCAGACACGATTATCACAATCTACGTGGAAGATGTGTTGCAGGACCCGGTGATAACAACCAGACGCACCAGCGACAGCGTATTTGTGCAAATTACCAATCAATCGTATATCCCGCTCCGGATGATGTTGTTTAAGGGAAATAAAGAAATATTTTCAATAGGTACAGATCAGGATTATTCGGCGAGTTTTCCTGAAACAAGCGATATAGCCTATCATGCGCGGTTTTGTTATTGTTTTGCAGGCAACTTTATTTTCGAGGAAAAAGACATTCTTTACCCTGAAAAGCAGCTGAATCTTTCAGATAATCTGTCTGAGCAGATTATTCCGGGTTCGGAGCAGCAGGTGGCTGTGCATGTGAGCGATATCAACGGAAGACCTGTTGCAGGCGCCGATGTTACAGCATATGCGGTGAATGCACAATTCGATGTCAGTAACAATCCGGACATGTATTACTATCAAAAATCAAAACTTCAGCGCAGCGGCAATAAATATTACATGACGCCGGAGACTGCTGAAAAGGTACTTGAACTGAATCGTAACCGGATGCGTGAATTTGGGGTCGACACAATGATGTACTATCGCTTTCGTTTTCCCGATAGCGGTATATCCATGTTTTACGATACGTTGTCACTCAGCAATGCGCAATTTGCGCCGCATATTTATAAGTCAAATGAATATCAATACCCATTATATATTTTATTGGATAATCAGTTGGTATTTAGTGAGTTTATGAACGACATGAATCCGTTTTCATTTGTCGCAAGCGAAGGCTGGCACACGGTTTCGGTGCGCACTAAAAAAGGAATGTACACCATCGACAGTGTGTACATGCGCAAGGGCTGCAAGCTGGATATGGCTATTATTGCTGAAAAAAATCTTCCTCAGGTCCATTTTAAAAGTAAAAGAAAGGTTATTCCAAAACGCGAATGCGCCAGGTTGTTGCCGAATTGTTTGGTTGTGGATGCCTGTGATTATCCCGTGTGGTATTATCAGGGCGATCGTGTGTATGTTATAAATGACCGGAGCTATGGCTGTGATCTGCAAATTGGCCCGTTCGACCCGAAACAGCCGGTACAGTTTCGAAGCAGCAACGGCAACGGCGAAATCACGCTCAGCCCGGATCTGGTAACGCTCTACAGTCACAAGGTAAAAATCACCATGACGCAAAAACCGCGCGAGCTGGCTAAGAGGTATAAGTATTTCAATCTTTACGGACTGAATATTGGAGATACTGCATATTCTGTTTCTGCGCTGCAACAGGGTTTATACGATTCGATGTTTGTTTATAAAAGTTACAAACACAACTACAACCGAACATGTAGAGACACGTATACCGCAATGTATGAAACAATCCTTGCTGATAAAAACTTTGTGACGTTTAGTGAGCCGCATTTGTATAATATGCAGTATAATTATCAATTTGATAATTATCGTAAATATTCGCCACCAGCGCCGTTTTACATTGGCTACAACTTATTCCGGAATGACATAAGCTACGGCAGAAGCAGGGGAGATAATATGTACTGTGTTGGCGAACGTAGCAATTACCGTTATTCAGATAACATGTATTACGAAGATACAGATGATTTGTACGACCTGAGTCCGAATGCATGTTATTTTATGGGCCCAGGAAATGCCAAAGCTTTGGATGGAGATTTAAGAACTTTCAGAGGAAATGATTTTACTTCGGATTCGGTTCAACCTTTGGGGCAGCAGAAAAGTGAGAATCATTCAAATTTAGGCGTTGCCATGGACATTCAATATTCCGATGTAAGGACAAATTTCCGCGATCATGCTTACTGGCAGCCCGATCTGGTGACCGATAGTAATGGTGTGGCCGTATTCAATGCGGAGTTCCCCGATAACACAACGCAGTGGGCTTCGTATGTGTTTGTGATGGATCAGCAGGGCAGGAGCGCTGTTGCACTGAAAAAGACCAATGCATACAAACAAAAATATGCAACTTTGTCGTTGCCGCGTTTTATGCTGCAGGGCGACAGCGCTGTGATAACCGGAAAAGTATCGGATATGGAAAACGATACAATGCGCATACAAACCGAATTTAAATGCGATGGTCAGGTTATCAGATCTGCAGAAGGAGTATTGACCGGTGTTTTGGTCGATCATGCGCCTGTGGTTGCCGGCGAAAAAGATTTGTCGGTGCAGTTTGGATTTACTTCGGGCACTGGTATCAACGATGCTGAAGTCCGCACCATTCCTGTGTTTCCGGTGGGTGTTTCCGAAAGCCATGGCCGGTTTGCCATGCTGGAAAAGGACACTGCTTTTCAGTGGACATTCGATGCAGCCTCAGGCAACGTGCAGTTGTACGCCGATGGTGATTTTATAAACAATATGTTGAGTGATCTCGAAAAAATCAAAGCATATCCGTACGATTGCAACGAACAGCTTGCATCGAAAATGAGTGCCATGCTGTTGATAGAAGAAGTCAGCGATAAAGGGTTTATGGCTGCAAAAGGACCGGGACAGTGGATAAGCATCCGCAACAAATTACTTAAAAACATCAACAGCGAAAAAATGTTTGGCTGGTGGCCCGGAGGAAAATCCAATATGGATATTACATTATATGTCATGGATTTGTTGCTACAGTGCACAAAGGGCTATAACAGCGACATCCGTGAAGTGTCCTTTCAGTTACGCAACATGATGAAGGCAGATCCTGCTCAGTTTGAGACCCGTCAGCAGATACTTGTGCTTGATTTGTTGCTTGAAAGCAACCAATATGATACGATGGACTGTGTGTATCATCTCCGCACTCTGCATCCTGAAAACATGCCTTCGTTCGATCAGATTTTGTTTTACAGCATGGAAAAAAAGGTGTACGAAAAAACGGACATGAAGAAAGTGATGGCTCTCAGCCGCACAACACCCATGGGAAATCTGTACTGGCCCGGCGACGAAAATTCTCTTTTCTACAACGACGTGAAAGCAACCGCTGTTGCATATGAATTGCTGCGTACCGATCCGGCATATCAGTATTTGCTGCCCCGGATACGCGGATATTTTTACGAAAAGCGCAACAGCAATGGCTGGAACAACACCGTGGAAACCAATACCATTCTGAGTGCTATTTTGCCGGATGTGCTGACGGAATCCACTGTGACGAAAAACAAAGTGCAGTTTAAGAATAATGGTCAGGTGGTTGATAAATTTCCATACGCTGCATCTTCCGGCGATCAGGTATCGGTGACGCTGAAAGGGCAGCGTCCGGTATTTCTTACGGCGTACCAGACCACATGGAGCCAGCGTCAGGAGCCGGTTGATAGCAGTTTTACAGTGCGCACGTATATCGGAAATGCAACAAATCCGCAAACGGCAATGCAGTCCGGCGTGCCGGTGCTGCTCATTGCCGAAGTGCAGGTCAAAGGCCCGGCGCAGTATGTCATGATTGAAATTCCGATTCCTGCAGGTTGTTCCTACGGAAATAATTTAAACCGCGAAAATAAATACGAAGTCCATCGCGAATATTTCAAAGAAAAGACGAGCATTTTCTGCGAATATCTTCCGGCCGGTACGTATCGTTTCGAAATCGAGTTGCAGCCGCGTTACACGGGCTCCTACACGCTCAATCCGGCCAAAGCCGAACTCATGTATTTCCCGGTTTTCTTTGGCAGGGAAGGAGTGAAGAAAATTAAAATAAGTGATGAAAAATCTGCTCAGTAAATTAATTTGAAATGAAAAATTTGGTTGTCCAAAGGCTTGTGTTATGTGTCTGCAATCATCATCCACCGTGTCATCCTGATGAAGATCAGGATCTGCGGTGGATGATGAACCACGTATGGTAGATCCTGAAACAAGTTCAGGATGACACCATACGTGGTTGGAATTGTCTTTACTATGTTATAAATGTTGGATTAATTTGTTCATGCCATGAAATCTGTTTTCAAATCGGTGCTTATTGTTTCAATCATGCTTTCAGCCTCATTTTCGGCGCAGGGGCAATATGTCGATACAACGGATTTTGCGCCCGGATATCCGATTGTGTTGCGTGGAATTGTAACCGACAAAGTGACACACGATACAGTGCGGCGGGCCATTGTTGAATTGCTGATTAAGTCAAATGGCAGTCATGCTACACTCAGTGATCTGGATGGTAGATTTGTACTCAGCCTGTGCTCGGGACGTCTGACCAATGGTCTGCTTCGTATACAGGTGACCGTACAAGGTTACCGGCAGGAAATATTTGAATTTAAAGTCAGTGGGGATACTTCGTTAAACCTTGAATTGATGCCTGATCCGGAAGGGAAGATTTCAGAGCAGGAGGTGTGGATGAAATTCGATGATGTGATTGAGACAAAATATGATGTATGGGGCGGTTACGAGAAATTCAGGCATTGCGACGGACGGATTAAAACATATGATGAGATTGAAGAATCAGGTGAAAATTGGTTAGGCTGGGAGCCGTATGATTTTAATATTTTTAATTCGGATTATACGGATTATGAGTCAATACAAGAAATTCCAGACCTTGCGGCCGGAAGTTTTCTGCATGGATTTTATTACATCGATCCGGCATTGATTCCAAAACTCAATATTTCGGGGATTGAATTTTCGGGAAAGTCGCATGGCAAAAAGATGCTAACCAAGATTATTCATTTTGATGCTGAAGGGAAAAAAATCAAAACAAATTATTCGTTTGATGGTGATTCGAAAGAAGAATTATTTGATCATTCAATTATTTCGGATTATGCCTGTCCGGTTGATACCACCGGGTCGTTTTTCTGCAACGAAAACGGGCGTCTGGATTCGGTTATGGGCGACATTGACTGGAAAAAGCTCACGTATACATACGATTCATTGTTTCGTCCTTTGCAGCAGGAATATTTGCTGAACAACGGCAATCGGCTGGTGATGCATTTTTATTACACAGCGGAGCATCGTATTGATTCTTCAGCGGTGAAATGGTATAATTACGAAGGCGATCAGATCAATGAGGAATATTACAAATACTATTACACATCGGATGGGAAGCTGCGTCTGATTGTGTATGCGCAGCAAATCGGCTACCGTGCCGGACGTCCCCTCCTTGCAAAAACGACGGTTTTTCAGTACAAATACAACAAGCTGGGATTGATCAAATCAAGCCGTACCACTGGCTCAGCTCTTTCCGCTGTTATGAAGTACCGCTATTTTTCCGGCGATCGGGAATTGAAGTGACCGCTGTTTGGCGAGTGGGCCTTTGTGAGTAGTCAGGCCTTTTCTACAACAGCGAACAGCGATCAGCGAGCAGTGAGCTTTGCTGAATATGTAAGAGAATCTGTGTTTTTCATTCAAATTTTTCTCTTCATTTGAATCAGTCTTTACCACTGGTGAAGATAAAATACATGGTCCACGGATTGCACGGATGACACGGAAAACTTTTCCCTCAGCAATCCCTAACTTGATCACACTGTTGTCAACAATTATTACTGCGTAATAATCATTGACCGGGGTTGTGTGCGTATTTATCCGTGGAAATGGCTTCAGTCGCAGGCTGAAGCTATTTCATCCGTATAAACTCTTAAGATTAGCTGAGGGTTTTATGCCTGCCCGCTGTAGGCAGGTCAGTGTAATCCGAGAAATCCGTGGACAGAAAACGACTACTCTGAATCGGACTTTATCGCAGATAAAGGCTGATTCGTTCGTGTGAATTCGCTTAAATCATGCGAATGGGAATTCGTGGAATTAGTGTAATTCGTGGATAGAAAAAGTGGAGATGCCGCTAAGGCCTTCGATAAGATCGCGGTTGTGCCTAACAAGCTGAATCGGCCGCGGGACCGGGAATTGGTTCACCATTAATTATTTCGTGCCTTTGTGGCATCACCCATAAACGATCTTCGTCGGTTTTCCAAATTCATTTACAAAACAATTCCTATATTTATCCGTTATTTCAATTTAAACTTACCGGATTGTGTATAGAATAATAGCCTTTCTTTTGTTATTACCGTTTGCAATGATAGCTACAGCGCAGCAGGAGCGCGTTGTAACACTCGATGAAGCCATGCAGCGCAAAGTGCCGTATTTCCGCTCGCTGGATGCGAAGAAATTGTCTATGCGACTGACCAAAGGATTGCAAAGCGACAGCGAGAAAGTAGTAGTGCTGCATGATTGGATTACACATCATATTAAATACGACGTAAAAAAATTCGAAAACTTCGATGCAGAGCGGATTCCGGTGAAAAGAATTTTACGCAGCCGCAAAGCCATCTGTACCGGCTATGCCGATTTATTCACAGCCCTTGCACAGAGTTGCGGAGTGATGTCGGCCAATGTCAGCGGCTATTCGCGTAATGTTTATACCGACCTGAACGACAAATTCTATCTCGGCGATCATGCATGGAATGCTGTGTATATCGCTGGTCGCTGGTATCTGCTCGATGCCACCTGGGATGCCGGTTATATTGAATTTGTGAAACGAAGTACTTATGGTCATGTGTTGCAACTAATCAGTTTTGGATTGCTGGATCATTTCCGCGATAAAATGCATTTTGTGCGCGCCCCCAATACCGAATGGTTTTTGAAAGACGGCACTTATTTCAAAACAGACCATATTGCTGAAGATCCGCTCTGGTTGCTGCTTCCAAAGCCATATGAGATTGAGCAGTTTGAACAGGATAGCTCATATTATCTGCGCAAATGGACATCGGGCGACGATGTATCTCAGCCATCCGAAGAGTCAATGCGTTTATCGGCCATGCAGACCGAAAAACGCGAAGAGATCATTAAAAAAGGATTTCGCGTGTATGATTTTAATCCTAAAAACAAATTTTATATCGGGAACAGTTATGCGCTGATGGCCGAAGACATATATAACCGCATCGTGCTGAAACCGGCCGATACTCTGCTGGTACTGCAGCAATGCGATTCGGCGATGGCAAAACTCGATTCAGCCGGTTATTTTTATTTGAAATTCATTGAAGATCTGAAGACACAAAAGTCCGAACTCGACAGCAACAACCGTTTTAAATTGCACAATGTACAACGCGAAAACAGGTATCTGATCAACACCACGCATCAGTCGCTGCAGTTTCTGAAATCGGGAAAAAACATTGCGTCGACCGACAGCAAACAGATTAGAACAACGATACGCCGCAACCAGAGCCAGCTGCGAAATATGCTGAATAGTGAAAGGTATGAAAAAGCAAAGGTGCCTGATTCAACTTCTGTTGCTGATTCTACTAATGCTGAACTCAATTTGATGTTGTATCACGATTCTCTTCAAATGCTGAATGATTCAATCCGGATACGTTTTAATGAAACGGGTGTTCTGCTTGATTCCATTCTGAACAGGCTGAAGCGCCACGAGATCCGCTCGCAAATCAACCATGCAAATGCCTTTTCATTTTTTATTATGCGTTTGTACATGGAGGACGATCTTGATTATGGGTTAAGTACTACAAAAGATGTTTTTATGATTCAGAAGAGGATGGACGACACATTGATCCGTAACAGCGAAAAGCGGTTTATCATGAAGTCGTTCAATGCTGAGTTGCGCATCATGCGGCGCCAGATGAGTACGGCATATCGCTTTCACCGCAAAATTGCATCAGAAAGTGTGCGGCTGAAACGTTCGTGTGCCGGGCCAAATGAAAGTGGTCGCTACTATAATGAAAATCTGGCTGCGTTCGAAAAAAGTATTCTGGAGAGGAACGAAAAACTGAAAGATTTCCGGAAAAGACTGAAACCTATCGTGCGTGCTTGTCAGGAACAGCTGCTTGAAGTCCGCAATGAGGAAAAAATGTATCGGCACGAGCTGAGGCGGGAAAGCATTAATGCACGCATTCGAAGCAATTATATCAATAAGCACAACCGGCAGCAGACCCGCGCTACCATGCGCAACAACTCAGAATCAATGCGGCTGTACAAGCGGTGCCAGTCGATTAAAAACAAACTGATTGTGCAGTAGTTTTCTCTGCTGTTGGGCGTGGCCTTTTTTACACAGCGGCAAAAACAATATTCCATCGTCTGGAAGCGACGAAGGAGCTGCAAGACATGGAACCGTTGTTTTTGCTTGTTGTTCCGACGGTTCCATGTCCTGGCCAGGCAATGCTTACCAGTCGCGGATTTGCAATTACGGGTGTTCGAAACATTTCAAAGAGCATATTTTATTGAGCTTACAACGTTGTTTGTTTCTTTAAGCAGAGCTCATGAAGTCCATAAGTTTTACCGAAAAACGAGTTTTGGA